>JAEIGA010000577.1_pt1 | contig 54014 bp, 49 predicted proteins | sample 9270691 | NCBI WGS metagenome assembly JAEIGA01 (sample SAMN17057246, study PRJNA624740) | gut metagenome | biome: biome; isolation source: fecal sample | host: Bos grunniens | place: China: Xizang | collected 2019 | reverse complement strand
TCGCGATTCTTGATCTTGGTCTTGCGCGCCTTGTTCATGTTCAGCAGCAAGACGGCGCGACCGTTCCTGACGACGTCGCCGCGCGTAAGGTCCTTCCCGTCGATCCGGACCACGACGAAGTCGTTTGACTGCGCGGAAGGGTTCCTGGACGCCTCGGTCGACTGCTCCGGCTCAACGGCCCTGTCGCATCCGGCGAAGGCGAGCAGAGCCAGCAGCACGACAATTCTATTCATATGAACCCCTTTCATTATGAAAACGGGGGAATGGTCACCCATTCCCCCGCTGCATTTTCATGCTAGGTCTATCGAGAGATTACTCCTCGATCTCAACCTCATTGATCACGAGATCCTCAGCGACGGTGGCCGGGACCTTGTAGAACGAGGCAACGTCCTCAGGATCGTCGGCGACCGCGACCTTCTTGGCCGTGGACTTGTCGTAGCTGATCTTGATGGTGCCGTAGGCGGCCGTGAGCGCGAGCTGCATGTCATCGCAGCAGCCAGCGTACTCAATCAGGTCGCAATCCTGGCAGACGTCGTCCCAGTCAGCCGGGATGAGCGTACCAGCGATACCACCGGAGATGCTCTTGACGTACATGACGCAGTCATCATCGTCGCAGAGATTCTTCTTGGTGGAGGCGGCCATGGAGCCGAAGCCGGCCCACGTCAGAGCGCCGAAGTCATCGCCGGAGAGCGAGCCATAGGCCTCGATCTTCTTGCTGTCAACACCCTTGCCGATCAGGCCGACGCCAATCGCGAACTCAACGTCGAGAGCCTCGTCGCTGGTCCAGAAGGTGCTGTTAATGCCGTACGGCACGCAGCCGTCGCAATCCTCGAGCTGCTCCCAGAGAAGACCGTTGATCTTCTTGGTGGCCTGCTGACGCCAATAGACGCAAGACTCCTCGCAGAGCGACTTGATCTTGGTGACCTTGCCCTTGTTCTCGGTCGTCTTGAGCGAGATCGCGACCTTGTGGGCCGTACCAGCACCGGTGACCTCTTCGCAGATCTTCTCGCCAGTGCACTCGTCCTTCACGCACACCTTGCCCGTAACGCAAGTCACGGCCTGCGCGCTACCGATCATTACCGCAGCAGCGGCAGCAATCATGAGCTTCTTCATTGTTGTTTTGTTTCCTTTGGCTTGTTCCTCCGGACTTGCGGATTCCCGTTCGCCCTTCGACCGGAGCTGCCCGGCTGATCCATTTGTTTCGGCGGTATCTTGCCGACTCACTTTGTTACACCCGCGTAAGCACGGTCGACACACATGTTATGCCATTCAGCTCTCTTCGACGGTTTGAATTTCGCATCTCCGATCACCGCACCCTCTTGCAAGCCGGTCAAGTCAACATACGTTTCACCTGGTTTAACCTAGGTGCCAGGCTTAACGCCTGAGGACTTGCCCTTCTCCACTCAAAGGTTGTGCGTATTGTATCATTTTTTCGTTTAGGCCGTCAAGGGGGTAAATTGAAAAATTTTCACTTCAAAATTTGGCCTCCGGTGCGGCGGATGTCGGCGCCGAGCGCGGAGAGCCCACGCTCGATCGCCGCGTAGCCGCGGTCGATCGTCTCCGCGTTCTCGATCACCGTCTCGCCCTTCGCGCAGAGCGCGGCGATGACGAGCGAGATGCCGGCGCGGATGTCGTTGGACGACACCGCCCCGCCGTAGAGCGTTGACGGCCCCGTCACCACCACCCGGTGCGGGTCGCACTGCACGATCTTCGCGCCCATCTGGCGCAGGCGGTCCACGAAGTAGAGGCGGCTCTCGAACATCTTCTCGAAGAAGAGGCAGGTGCCGCGGGCCTGGGTGGCGAGCACGATCAGCACCGAGAGGAGGTCGGACGGGAACGCCGGCCAGGTGCCGTCGGCGACGGACGGTATCGCGTCGCCGAGGTCGTACTTCATCTTGAGCCGCTTGCGCGGCGCGTAGTGGAGGGTGCGCGCCTTCGCGTCGACGCTCCAGGTGACCCCGAAGCGCGCGAACGCCCCCTCCAGCGCCTCGAACGGCTCGGGGTCGACGTTCTCGAGCGTCAGCTCGCCGCCGGTAGCTGCCGCCGCGGCGACGTAGCTGCCGGCCTCGATGTAGTCGCAGCCTACGCGCGCGGCGGCGCCGTGCAGCGACTCCACGCCCTCGATCCGAATCAGGTTGGTTCCCGCGCCGGACACCTTCGCGCCCATTGCGTTGAGCATCGTGGCGAGGTCGACGACGTGCGGCTCGCAGGCGGCGTTGGCGATCGTGGTCGTCCCCTTCGCGAGCGTGGCGGCCATCATGATGTTCTCGGTCGCCGTGACTGACGCCTCGTCGAGGAGCATCCGCGCCCCTTTGAGCGAGCCGCGCAGCGAAAGCGACTTCTTGCCCGCCAGCGCCTTCGCGCCGAGCGCGCGGAAGCCGGCGAAGTGGGTGTCGAGGCGGCGGTGGCCGATCGGGTCGCCGCCCGGCGGCGGCAGCGAGGCGCGGCCGAGGCGCGCGAGGAGCGGCCCCGCGAAGAGGAAGGAGGTGCGGATCTTCGCCGCGAGCTCCGGCGCGATGCGGGCGGTGCGGATCCGCGGCGCGGAGATCGTCGCCGTGCCGGCGGCGAGGTCGCGCGAAATCTTCGCGCCGAACGAGCGCGCCGCCTCGAGCATCATCGCCACGTCCTCGATCTCCGGCACGTTCTCGAGCGTCACCAGCTCCGGCGAGAGCAGCGCCGCGGCGATCATCGGCAGCGCCGCGTTCTTGTTGCCCTGCACGCGGTGGACGCCGGAGACGGTCCGCCGGCCGTTGATGACGAGCCTTGCCATCGTCAGCCGAGCGAGTCGATCGACTTGGTCTCTCCGAAGACGATGAGCTTGTCGTCCCCCTGGATGGTGTCGGCGGCCTGCGGCACCACCACCTGGCGCGGCTTCTTCGGGTCGACGTCGGCGCGGCGGATGCAGAGCACGGTGACGCCGTGCTTCTTGCGGAGGTCCGCCTCGGCGAGGGTGAGCCCGCGGATGCCGTCCGGGACGTCGATCTCGGCGATGGAGAAGCCCTCCGACACCTCGAGGAAGTCGACGGCCGAGTGGTTGACGATCGACCGCGCGAGCCGGTGGGCGCTGTCGCGGTCGGGGTAGATCACCGAGTCGGCGCCGATGCGCCGGAGGATCTTGCCGTGCAGCTCGCTCGACGCCTTGGCGACCACGTTGCCGACGCCGAGCTCCTTGCAGTTCGCGGTCGCCATGATCGACGCCTCGATGTTGGAGCCGATCGCGACGACCACCACGTCGCACTCGCCGAAGCCCGCCTCGTCCAGCACGCGCGGCTGCGTGGCGTCGCCCTGCAGGGCGGTCGCGAACTCGGTCGCGTTCTGCATCGCCGGGCGGTTCCGGTCGATGAGCAGCACCTCCACGCCCGCGTTGGCGAGCGACTCCGCGAGCGACATGCCGAACCTGCCGGCGCCGATTATGCCTATTCTCTTCATTCGAGCTCCATTTTCCTCGCTTCGGCCACTAAGGCCTGCGAATGGGGGTGTTGGGGACGGCGAAAGAACTCCCGGACGTCCGCGGCCGTCTCGATGACGCGTCCGTCCTTCATTACCGCAAGCTTCGTGGCCATCTCCGAGACCACCCCGAGGTCGTGGGTGATCATGAGGAGCGCGCCCTTCTCGCCGACGAGCCCGCGCATCAGCGCGAGGATCTGCTTCTGCACGGTCACGTCCAGCGCCGTCGTCGGCTCGTCCGCCACCAGCAGGTCCGGCCCTAGCATCATCGCCATCGCGATCATCACCCGCTGCTGCTGCCCGCCTGAAAGCTCATGTGGATACGCGCGCGCGACGCGCGCGGGGTCGTCCACGCCCACCTTGCCGAGCCACTCGACCGCGAACTCGCGCGCGGACTCCTTCGCCATCCGCTCGTGGAGAAAGACGGTCTCGACCAGCTGGTCGGCGATGCGGTGGAGCGGCGAGAGCGAGCCCATCGGATCCTGGAAGATGACGCCGACGCGGCGGCCGCGGAGCTCGCGCAGGCGCGCGACGTCCATCACGAGGACGTCCTCGCCGTCGAAGAATATCCGCCCCTTCGGCCAGAACGCGGGCGGGCTCGGCAGCAGTCTCGCGACGCTCATCGCGACCGAGCTCTTGCCGGAGCTGGACTCGCCGACCACGCAGAGCGACTCGCCGCGGTCGAGCGACAGCGTCACGCCCTCGGCCGCCGTGGTCACTCGCCCGTCTTCCGAGCGGTAGGCGACCGTGAGGTCCTCGATCTCGAGCAGCGCGCGGCTCATGCCGTCCGCAGCCCCTTCATGAGCGCGATCTCGTCCCGATACCCCTGCAGGTCACAGGGCGTCTCGAGGTAGAGCGGCAGGCGCGAGAGCGCAGGGTGGTTGACGATCCGCCGGAACGCCTCGAGCCCGATGCGTCCCTTTCCGATCTTCTCGTGGCGGTCCTTGTGGGCACCGAGTACGTTCATGGAGTCGTTGACGTGGACTGCCTTCAGCCGCTTAAGGCCCACCACTCGGTCGAACTCGGCGACGACGCCGTCGAGGTCGCCGACGATGTCGTAGCCTCCGTCCCAGACATGGCAGGTGTCGAGGCAGACGCCGAGAAGTGTTTGTGCGCCGGTCCCGAGCTTGGACTCGGTCGCGTCGATGAGCGCGCGGATCTCCTCGAAGTTCCGGCCGAGCTCGCTGCCCTTGCCGGACATGGTCTCGAAGAGGATGGAAGTGGACGGGAACTTGCCGCCGTGCGCCTCGCGCCAGGAAAGGAGAATGCGCGCGAGCATCGAGGAGACGAGCTCGATCCCCGCCTCCGCGCCCTGGCCGACGTGGCTCCCCGGATGGAAGTTGTACATCGCGCCCGGGGTGAGCTCAAGCCGCTTCAGGTCGTCCGCCATCGTCGCCTCGGCGAACTCGCGCACGCGCTCCTCGGCGCCTGCCGCGTTGAGCGTGTAGGGGGCGTGAGCGAGGATGGGGCCGACCCCGTGCACGCGCGCGTAGGCGATGAACGCCTCCACGTCGGCGGGATCGACCGGCTTCGCCGCGCCGCCGCGCGGGTTGCGGGTGAAGAACTGGAAGACGTTCGCCCCGATCGAGACGGCTGTCTGGGCCATCGCCAGATAGCCGCCGGAGGAGCTTAGGTGGCAGCCGATGAGCATGGCCGGAGAAGAGGCGAGCCGATCGGGGACTGCGGGGACGGGCTGGCGCTCAGCCTTCGGCCTCGAGCGCGGCGTCGACCTCGTCGGTCGTCTCCATGTTGGTGTAGACGTCCTGCGTGTCCTCGAGGTCCTCGAGCATCTCGACGAACTTGTTGATCGCCTTCGCGGTCGCCACGTCCGAGACGGGGTTGGTCATGTTCGGCACCAGCCCGACGCTGGAGTTCTCCTCGTCGATCGCGATGCCGGCGGCCTTGATCGCGTCGGAGACGGCGATGAAGTCGTTCGGCTGGGTCTTGACGGTGAAGCCGCCGTCCTCGACCAGCACGTCCTCGGCGCCGGCGTCGAGCGCGACCTCCATCACCTTGTCCTCGGTGAGGCCGTCGGCCGCGGGGATCATCACCTGGCCGAGCTTGTCGAAGAGGCGCGAGGCGCTGCCCGGCTTCGCGAGTTCGATGCCGTTCTTCTTGAAGACGCTGCCGACCTCGGCCGCCGCGCGGTTCTTGTTGTCGGTCAGCACGCGCACCACCACGGCGGTTCCGTTCTTGATGCCCTCGTACTGGCAGTCCACCATTTCGGCGGACTCGAGCTCGCCGGTGCCCTTCTTGATCGCGCGCTCAATGTTGTCGTTCGGCATCTGCGCCGCCTTCGCCTTGGCGATCAGCGTGCGGAGCGTCGGGTTGTTGTCCGGATTGCCGCCCTTCGCCTTGACGACGATGGTGATTTCCTTGCCGAGCTTCGAGAAGATCTTGCCCTTCTTGGCGTCTGCGGCGCCCTTGGCGCGCTTGATTGTTGCCCAGTGGCTGTGGCCTGACATTTTTGTTTTCTCCTTGACTTGTTATTAATGGTTGGAAACTGCTTCGGCGCCGACCTTGTGGCGGTAGGTGATGCGGCCCTTGCCGAGGTCATAGGGCGAAATCTCGACGGTGACGGTGTCGCCAATCGCGATCTTGATGAAGAACTTCCTCATCTTGCCCGAGATGTGCGCGAGGACCTCGTGTCCGTTCTCGAGCCGCACCTTGTACATAGTGGCAGGCAACACCTTGGTGACGGTGCCCGTCACCTCTATCGCCTGGTCTTCTTCTTTCGCCATGCTGTTAGTCTGTTCCTTTTTATACGAAAAAACTTGCGTATTGTATCAAAATCCGCTCTATGCGTCAAACGGGGGTCCAGCGAATATGGTATAATACGCGCCCGTTATGAAGGACCCGATCCTAGAAAGCTACGGCTCCGACGTCTTCTCCGAGAAGGCGATCCGCCGCCATCTACCCAAGCCGGTCGCGGCGAAGCTCCTCGCCACGATGCGCAAGTCCACCCCGCTCGACCCCACCATCGCCGACGCCGTCGCCGAGGGCATGAAGAACTGGGCGCTCGAAAAGGGCGCGACCCACTTCACCCACTGGTTCCAGCCGCTCACTGGCGGCACCGCCGAAAAGCACGACGCCTTCCTCGAGCCGTGCGGACCCGCCCAGGCCGTCCAGCGCTTCTCCGGCAAGAACCTCATCGGCGGCGAGGCCGACGCCTCGTCATTCCCCTCCGGCGGACTGAGGTCCACCTTCGAGGCCCGCGGCTACACCGCCTGGGACCCAACCTCGCCCGCCTTCATCAAGCGCCACGAGAACGGCGCCACCCTGTGCATCCCCACCGCCTTCTGCTCCTTCACCGGCGAGACGCTGGACATGAAGACCCCGCTCCTGAGGTCCATCCAGGCCGTCTCCCGCGCCACCGAGCGCCTGATGCGCATGTTCGGCCAGAAGAGCGCCCACGTCGAGGTGACGCTCGGCGCCGAGCAGGAGTACTTCCTCGTCGACCGCCGCCACTACCTCTCGCGCCCCGACCTGCTCCAGACCGGCCGCACCGTCTTCGGCGCCGCGCCCGCCAAGCACCAGCAGCTCGAGGACCACTACTTCGGCGCCATCAAGCCGCGCGTCCTCAAGTTCATGACCGAGGTCGAGCGGAGGCTCTGGCAGCTCGGCATCCCGGCCAAGACCCGCCACAACGAGGTCGCCCCCGCCCAGTTCGAGCTCGCGCCGATGTTCGAGGACCTCAACCTCGCCGTCGACCACAACATGATGATCATGGAGGTGCTCAGGCAGACCGCCGAGGCGAACGACCTCGTCTGCCTCCTCCACGAAAAGCCGTTCGAGGGCGTCAACGGCTCGGGCAAGCACTGCAACTGGTCCATCGCCTACGGCGGGCGCAACCTCCTCACCCCCGGCGCCAACCCGCGCGAGAACGCCATCTTCCTCACCGTCCTGATGGCGATCATCCGCGCCATCGAGATGCACGCCGACATCCTGCGCATGACCACCGCCGGCGCCGGCAATGACCACCGCCTCGGCGCCAACGAGGCGCCGCCCGCGATCATCTCCGTGTTCCTCGGCGACGAGCTCAACGACGTGCTGCGCCAGATCGAGTCCGGCCGCCGCGGCAGCGACTCCTCACGCCGCGGCCAGAAGCTGCGCGTCGGCGTCGACACCCTGCCGCCGCTCCCCAAGGACACCACCGACCGCAACCGCACCTCTCCCTTCGCCTTCACCGGCAACAAGTTCGAGTTCCGCGCCCCCGGCTCCTCCCAGAACTGCGCCCAGAGCCAGATGGTGCTCAACACCATCGTCGCCGAGTCGATCGACGCCATCTGCGACCGCCTCGACACCATGAAGGGCCCCTTCAACGAAAAGCTCCAGCGCCTGCTGCAGTACGAGGTCAAGGCCCACAAGCGCGTCATCTTCTCCGGCGACGGCTACTCCGAGGAGTGGCCGCGCGAGGCCGCCAGGCGCGGGCTCCCCAACCTCCGCGACACCCCTGCCGCGCTCGCGCCGCTCAAGGAGCGCCGCAACGTCGAGCTCTTCGAACGCTACGGCGTCCTCTCCCGGAGCGAAATGCTCAGCCGCTGGGAGATCGGCATGGACGACTACCGCCGGCGCATCCGCATCGAGGCCGGCATCGCGCTCGAGATCGCGCGCTCGATGGTGCGGCCGGTGGTGGCGGACGAGTTCTCGCGCCTCGCCAACGCGCTCGGCCAGGCGAAGTCCGACGGACTCAAGGTCGGCATCCGCGGCCTCACCGCGCTTTCGTCCAAGCTCGGCGCCGGACTCGACGACCTGCACGTAAAGTGCGACCGTCTCGAGCGCACCATCACCCGAGACGAACGCCCCGAAAAGCAGCTCGCGGCGATGGACGACCTCCGGAAGACCGTCGACCGCCTCGAAGGCCTGGTCGACGACTCGCGCTGGCCGCTGCCCAAGTACCGCGAGATGCTTTTCGTCTACTGAGCTGGACGACTACCAGCGGGTCTCGCGGCGCGGGCCGCGGTCGCCGTAGCCGCCGCGCCCGCCGTAGCCGCCGCGGCCGCCGCCGAAACCGCCGCGCTCTTCGCGGGGCTTGGGCTGCGACTCGTTGACGCGCACGGTGCGCCCGTCGAGCTCGTGTCCGTTCAGCGCGTCAATCGCAGCCTGCGCCTGAGCGGCGTCGGGCATCGTGACGAAGCCGAATCCCTTGCTGCGACCGGTCATGCGATCGGTGACAACGCGAACGGCGGTAACTTCGCCAAACTGCGCGAACGCCGCCTTCAGACCATCGTCGGTCGTCGCGTACGCGAGGTTACCAACATAGATTTCCATCTGATCTTTTTCCTTCTTTGTTTTGTTCATCCGCCGCGAAGGCACCCGCCTTCTCCGCCGGATGTGCAGATTGTATCAATTTTCCACACCGTCCGTCAATAGGGCAAATTGATAATTTCCGCTACGACCGCGGCGCTCTACTTGTGTGCGCGCGCGAAAAGTGCTATACTATGCGCCGTTATCCGTCGGATTGGAGTTTCTGCGGGAAACGAACTCAACGCGGAAAACGGACTCAACAAAGGAACGAAGCTGAAAATGGGGAACGAGGCAGTGACTACGGGCAGGCCGCAGATAACCATCTGCATGGGCAGTTCGTGCTTCGCGCGCGGGAACGAGAAGACCGTCGAGGCGTGCGAAAGCTTTCTCGCCGAGCGCGGGCTGAAGGACGAGGTCGACGTCGACCTCGGCGCGAGCCTGTGCACCGGCAACTGCGCGGACGGTCCGGTCGTGGTAGTGGACGGGAAGGTCTACAAGCACGTGGACCCGCTTGTGATGCGCGACATCCTCGAGGCGACGTTCCCGCAGAAAGGCTGATATGATGACGGTCACAAGCCCGGTTTACACGACTGAGAACGAGTGCCAGGACTGCTACAAGTGCGTGCGGCACTGTCCGGTGAAGGCGATCAGGATCGTCAACGGCAAGGCGAGCGTGATCCCGGAGGCGTGCGTCGCCTGCGGCGAGTGCGTGAAGGTGTGCCCCGCGCACGCGAAGAAGATCAGGAGCGACCTCGCGCGCCTCAAGGAGCTCGTCGCGTCCGGCGCGAAGCTGTACGCGTCCGTCGCGCCGAGCTTCGCCGGCTACTTCAAGGGCGTGACGATCGGGCAGATCGCCGCGGCGCTGAAGGCCGCCGGCTTCGCGGGCGCGAGCGAGACCGCGCACGGCGCTGAGGCGGTGAGCGCGCACGTCTCGAAGCTCCTCGACGAGACGGACTCCCCGCTCGTCATCTCGTCCGCCTGTCCCGCCGCGGTCGACATGGTGCGCAAGTACCTGCCTGCCTACGCCAAGTTCATCTCCCCCCTTCCCTCGCCCGTGCGCGCGCACTGCCGGCTCATTAGGGAGAAGTACGGCCAGGACGCGAAGGTCGTCTTCTTCGGGCCGTGCGCGGCGAAGAAGAACGAGTCCGACGCGCATCCGGACGAGCTCGCGCTCGCCGTCATCTTCCCCGCGCTCGAGCAGTTCCTCGCGGAGCGCGGCATCACCTTCGGCAAGGAGGCCGAGCTCGCGCTTGGGCCGGCCGAGGAAGGACGCTTCTACTCCGTCGAAGGCGGGATGAACGACACGCTGCGCGACGGCAGGACGGACATCAGGTACGTCTCCGTCTCGGGGCTCGAGGACTTCCGCAGGATGCTCGAGGACTTCGATCCCGCGGAGTTCGGGCTGCATCCGGAGAACTTCCAGCGCAAGCTGTTCGTCGAGGTGCTGGCGTGCCCTGGCGGCTGCGTCAACGGCCCCGCCATGCCGCGCGGCGCCTCGGGGCTCGCGACGCTCTTCGCGACCGACGCGACCGCGCCGATTCGCGCCTCCTCCTCGCGCTGCTTCGCGCACTGCGGAACCTCGGCCTATCCGGCCGCGGCGGTCGTGGAGGACGAGCCGGACGAGGCGGCGATCGCGGGCGCGCTCGCGCGCGTCGGGAAGACGGCCAAGGCCGACGAGATCAACTGCGGCGCGTGCGGCTACAACTCGTGCCGCGAGTTCGCGAAGGCGCTCCTCGCCGGCAAGGCCGAGGAGGCGATGTGCCACATCTACCTCAAGAAGAACTTCCAGCGCACTTCCAACGCGCTCATCAAGTACATACCGGCCGGCGTCGTCATCGTCGACGCGAAGGGGCTCATCGTCGAGTGCAACCGGCTCTTCGCGGAAATGGCGGACGCGCTCGGCGAGTACGACGCGCTCGGCAACCTCGACGGGCTCGGCGTGGACGGCTTCATGCCCGAGTTCGCGGAGCTCTTCACCGGCGCGGTGGAGCACGGCAGCGAGATCGTCAAGTACCGGCAGCAGTGGAGCGGACGCATCGTCACGATCAGCGTCTTCCCGATCAGCGTCGGCAAGTTCGCGGGCGCGGTGGTGCAGGACGTCACCAAGAACGAGGGGCGCCGCGAGGAGATCGCCGCGAAGGCGCGCGACGTCATCCGGAAGAACGTCTACACCGTCCAGCAGGTGGCGCGGCTCTTCGGCGAGCACATCGCCGAGACGGAGATCATGCTCAACGAGATCGCCGGCGCGTACGAGTCGCAGACCGTCGGCAAGCGGCTCCGCGAAGGCGGAAACGAGGAGTACCTGAATGGCTGACGCGCTTCAGCGCGGCTACAGCGCCGCGAGCGACCTCTTCATCGAGATGGAGGCAGCCCAGTACACGAAGACCGGCCAGGCCGCGTGCGGCGACGACGTCAGGTTCATGACCGTCGAGAAGGAGAACCGGCACCTCGTGGCGCTCTCCGACGGACTCGGCAGCGGCGTCAAGGCGAACGTGCTCGCGACGATGACGACCTCGATGGCGATCAAGTTCCTCGAATCGAACGTCCCCATGCTCGAGGCGGTCGAAATCATCATGGACTCGCTCCCCGTCTGCGAGGTCCGCAAGATCGGCTACGCCACCTTCTCGCTCTTCGACTTCCGCCTCGGCGGAAAGGCGCGCATCAGCGAGATGGGCAACCCCGGCTACATCCACCTCAGGGGAACGGACGAGATCGCTCCGCTCAGGGACGAGCAGATCGTCTCGTCGCACTGGCCGGACCGCGAGGTGCGGAAGTGCGAGGCCGACTTCCGTTCCGGCGACCGCATCATCTTGTGCTCGGACGGCGTCACGCAGTCCGGGCTCGGCGTGAGGAAGGAGATGAAGTTCGGCTGGCGCCGCTCGGGCGTACTCAAGTTCGCCCAGGAGAGGATCGCCGCCGATCCGGACATCTCGGCGCGTGACTTGAGCGCCGCGATCGCGCACGAGGCGCTCTACCTCGCGCCCGGCGGCTGCAAGGACGACATCAGCTGCGTCGTCTGCTACCTCCGCCATCCGCGCGTCATGCGCGTCCTCACCGGCCCGCCATTCTACAAGGAGCACGACGCGGACTACGCGCGCAAGGCGACGCTCGGTTTCGACCACGTCGTCATCTGCGGCGGGACGACCGCGAACATCATGGAGCGCGAGCTCGGCGTCAAGGTGAAGGTGAAGCTCTCGGACATGCGGAAGTCCGGCGGCCTGCCGCCGATCGGCACGATGGAGGGCGTCGGCATCGCAACCGAGGGCATCCTCACGCTCGGGCGCGTCCTTTCGGCGCTCGAGCAGATGCGTCCGCCGGAGCGCGAGCCCGCCGCCGCGCGCGCGATCCTCGAGCGCATGATGCGCCACGACCGCATCGAGTTCGTGATCGGCACGAAGGTGAACGAGTCCCACCAGGATCCGAACGTCCCGCAGGACCTGGAGCTCAGGCGAAGCGTCGTCAAGCGCATCGCCGCGGCGCTGGAGAAAAACTACCGCAAGAAGGTCACCGTAGACTACTACTGACAGAAAAGGAGACGGATATGGAAAAAGTCAAAGTCGAGATATGCTGCGGCACGGCGTGCTACCTGCTGGGCGCGGCGAACATGATGGACCTCGAAGACCAACTGCCCGCCGAATGGCGCGGCAGGGTCGAGGTCGAGGCGAGGACCTGCCTCGAGCTCTGCGAGAAGGAGAATCTCGGCGGAGCCCCGTACGTGCGCATAAACGACACCGAGATCATGGCGCAGGCCACGCCGGAGAAGCTGACCGCGCGCATCGGCGAGCTGCTGACGGAGGCCGAGTAAAATGCTCAACGGATCCACTTTCATCCGCCGCGAGCTGATGATCCGCATCGTGCGCGCGTTCGACGACGGCACGCTCGAGAAGGAGCTCGACCAGATCCCGATCAAGCTCAGGCCGAAGAACTCGGTCGCGTCGGGCTGCTGCGTCTACCACGACCGCGCGATCTTCAAGTACCGGCTGATGGCGCTTCTGGGAGTGTCCGTGGAGGACGAGACGGACGAGGCCAAGTCCCTCGCCGCCCATTACGCCGAGAAGGCGTGGGGCGGAGGGGCGAACGACACCAGGCCGAAAACGCCGCTCAGCGTGTGCGGGCCCGCGTGCAGCGGCTGCCCGGACGCGAAGGTCGTCTCCACGCCAAACTGCCGCGGCTGCATCGCGCGCCCGTGCGTGTACAACTGCCCGAAGAAGGCGATCTCCATCGTCGGCGGGCAGTCGGTGATCGACCAGTCCCTCTGCATCAAGTGCGGCAAGTGCATCACCGCCTGCCCATACCACGCGATCGTCAAGACTTCCGTGCCCTGCGAGGACGCCTGCCCGGTCGGGGCAATCCGCAAGAACGACCAGGGCGTCGCCGAGATCGACTTCGAGAAGTGCATCTTCTGCGGCAAATGCTTCGCCGCGTGTCCGTTCGCGGCGGTCATGGAGCGTTCGCAGCTCGTGGACGTGCTTGCGGCGATGAAGCGCGGCGAAAAGCTCGTCGCGATGATCGCGCCCGCGGCGGAGAAGCAGTTCCCCGGAAAGATCGAACAACTCCTCTCGGCCTGCGCGAAGGCCGGTTTCGCCGACGTCATGGAGGTCGCGCTCGGCGCGGAGATGACAACCGAGCACGAGACCGCCGAGTTCATCGAGCGCATGGAGAAGGACCAGAAGACGTTCATGACCACGTCGTGCTGCCCGGCCTGGGTGAACCTGGTCGGAAAGCACATGCCCGACCTCGTGAACCACGTTTCGCTGACTCCCAGCCCCATGGTATACGCGCACGAAATCGCGAAGAAGAAGGACCCGTCCGCCAAGACGGTGTTCATCGGCCCCTGCGTCGCGAAGCGCAGCGAGGCGAGACGCAAGGACGTGGACTACGTCCTCTCCTTCGAGGAGCTCGGCGCCATCCTCGCCGGACGCAAGATCGACGTCATCGCCTGCGAGCCATGGCCGGTGGAGCGCCCCGCGAACCCGACCGCCCGCAACTACGCGAGGAGCTGCGGCGTGACGGACGCAGTCCTCGCCGAGGCGACGGCGAAGATACCCGGCTTCAAGCTGGACGCGAAGCAGATAAACGGCATCGACCGCAAGACCTGCGCCATGGTCAAGCTCTACGCCGCCGGGAAGCTCCCAGTGAACTTCCTGGAGGTGATGGCCTGCCCCGGCGGATGCCAGAACGGCCCGTGCTCGCTCACCTGAGCGCGCGGACGGCGCGCGACTCAGCTGCGGGCGATGAAGCCGCGGCGGACGGCGAGGTCGACCGCCTCGGTGCGGTCCGAGGCGCCGAGCTTGAAGAACACCCGCTTCAGGTGCATCTTCACGCTGTTCTCGCTGATGCCGAGGCTCGCGCCGATCTCGCGGTTGTTGAGCCCGCGCGCGGCGCAGTCGATCACCTCGCTCTCGCGCGGCGAAAGCCCCTTCACGCTCCTGCGCGTCTCGTAGATGCGGCGAACGTCATCCGACATGTACACCTCGCCCGCCATCGCCGAGCGCACCGCCGCGACGATCTCCTCGACCGGCGACTCCTTCATCACGTACCCGAGCGCGCCCTCCTCGATCGAGCGGTAGACGTCCTCCTCGGTGTCGGAGGTCGTCAGCATCACCACCCGCGCCTTCGGGTCCGCCGCGAGGATGTCGCGGAGCGCGTCGACGCCGCTGCGGTCGGGCATGCGCACGTCCATGAGCGTCACGTCGGGCTTCGCCTCGGCAACGAACTCCGCCGCGCCCCGGCCGCCGCCGAACTCGCCGCACCACTCCAGGTCCGGCGCCGACTCGATCAGGAACTTCAGCCCCATCCTCACGACCACGTGGTCGTCCACCACCGCCACTCTCGTCATTTCTCCGTCTCCATTTCCAGCACCGTGCGCCCGTCGCTGGCGCCGATGGAGAGCCTCGCCCCCAGCCGCCGCGCACGCGCCTTCATGCCTTCGATTCCGAAATGCCCCTCCTCCACGCCCGGCGCGGACTCGGCGTCGAACGGCGTGCCGTCGTTCGAGATTCTGAGCCGCCAGCCGCCTTCGCCCGTCGCCTCCGCGGCAACCGCGATCTTCTTCGCGCCGCCGTGCTTGACCGCGTTGCCCACCGCCTCGCGCACGATGAGCGAGAGGTCGCGCATCGCCTGTGCGTCAAGCCGCTCGGGCAGCCCCTGGAGCCGGCAGTCGACGCGGTAGATTCCCTTGCGGTTCTCGGATCGCGCGAACTCGCGGATCATTTCCGCCGGCGTTAGCCGCATCATGTCGTCGTTCTTGAGCCCCCAGACGACATCGCGCATCTCGCGCTTCGCGCGTTGGAGGATCTCCACCGCCTCCTTCTTCCGGTCGAGCTGCAGCAGCATCCCGGCGCCGACGAGGTGCTGCTCGATGGTGTCGTGCAGGTCGTCCGCCATGCGCTTGCGCTCGAGCGCGATGACCTGCGACCGGAGCCGCCGCCGCGACAGCCGGAGGATGTGCACCGCGAGTACGACCACCAGCAGCCCGAGCAGGGTGAACGCCGAGACCACCCCGATCTGCACGCGCCGGTCGTGGCGGTTGGCGAGGTACACTAGGTCGGGCTCGATCGCCACGTCGTCTGCGCCGGAAATGTGGAGCTTTACGCCCATGACCCACTTGAAGCGGCCGGCCAGCGCGGACTGGTCCAGCACCAGCTCGGCGACGCCGACGACGCGCACGATCGGCCTCGTCGCGGCGCAGTCGGAGAGGAACGACGGCACCTTGCGCACCACCACCGTCACCGGCATCTCCCCGACGTCCATCGTGAAGCCCGACTCCGTAAGCCCCACCGCGCGACCGCGCACCTCGACCCGGCGCCAGTTTACGTCGCGCGCGCGCTCGGCGCGGGTCGCCGCCACGAAGACGAGGTCGTCGGCGCCCGCCGGCAGCGGAGACGGCAGCTGTGCCGTCGAGATGCGCGTCCACTTCGACGCGGAGAACACCACCCTGCCCCCTTCGAGCGACGGCCTGGTCGCGACGCTCACCACGTCGCCGACGCGCGGAAACTCCGCGCCAGAGAGAAACACCTTGATCGCCGAGTCTCCCCTCTGCATGAAGATGAAGTCCTGTCCGACGTGCGTGACCATGCCGGTCGCCGCCGATTTCATCCTGACCGAGTCGAGCAGCGAGAGGATCGAGCGCTCGATCCGCGTGCGCACGACCTCGGCCTCGTCGCCGAAGGACTCTCCGGCGGCAGACGCCACCAGCGGCAGGCAGGCGAGGATGGCGGCGAACAGCTTCATTTCGGCAGCTCCAGCGTAAACACGCACCCGTGCGGCTTGTTCGCCCTGACCGACAGCTCACCGCCAATCGCGCGCGCGAACTCGCGCGCCGTGCAGAGCCCGATGCCAAAGCCGCCCTTGCCGGACTTGCGTACCGTCTTGGCGCGGTAGTAGCGGTCGAACGCCCGCGCCATGTCACGCGGCGACATGCCCTGCCCCTCGTCGGCGAACTCGACCTTGACGAGACTGCCGTCGTCGTAGACGCGCACGCGCACTGGACCGTGAGGCGCGGCGTACTTGAGGTCGTTGCCGAAGAGGTTCCACATGATCTGCACCGTCATGGTCTCGTCGGCAAGCGCCTTCGCGCCGCCCTCGACCTCAATGGGCACGTCCTTGCCGTCGAAGAGGTCTCTATAGTCCTCGCGGAAGATCGCGTATGCCTCGCGGCAGCACTTAAGGATGTCGACCTCTTCGCGGCGCGGCGTTGGGCGTCGTCCACCGAGCCGAAGAAAGTCCTTGATGTTGGTGACCAGGCGGATCATCCGCTCATTGAGCATCTTCGCCTCCTCGTCGTTCCGCCCAATCGAGCAGCGCATGCCAACGAGCGGCGTCGTGAGGTCGTGCGCAGTGGCGGAGAGGAAGTCGTCGCGTGAGCGCACATAGTCGACGAAGAACTTGGCGCCAAGGAAGGTCGTGCCGGCGAGAACAAGCAGAAACAGCGGGACGAACACATAGAACGTAAGCGCGTAGTCGCGCTCCTCGATGTCCGTCCGGCGCGCGTAGACGGTCTCGCCGTCGTGCTTGCCGACGCCGCGCGCCCAGACGAGCCGTCCGCCGGCGTAATCCTTCCAGCCCCACATGTCACGCCTCTTGGTGCCGCCTTCGGGTTCCCAGTCCCTCCACGACATGTCGGCCGGGTAGTCGCTTGATTCAGCCGTGCCGCGGACGATGCCGCGGCCGCGTTCCCAGACAAAGTCAGCGGAAGCGGGATCGTCACGCATCGCCTTTGCCTCGCGCTCCAGCTCCGAACGGACACGTACCTGCTCGTCACGAACGATCACCGGAACGTCGTTGACGAGAAACCGCACTCCGAGCACCGCCACCAGCACCGTGGGCAGGCTCAGCGCCACCACGCTCCGCAGCAGTCTCCAGTTGCCGCCCTTCATCCTACAGCCCCATCAGCGCCCTGGCCCGGGCGAACTCGGCGGAGAGGTCCACCTTCCGGCTGCCGTCAACGTATCCGCCGCGCCGGAGGTTCTCGACGAAGCGCCGGAACTTGTGCGGCCCCGGTTTCAGGTTGTCGAGCGCAACCACCTCGGCGGTGCCGAAGGTGCACGCCTCGGAGAGCATGCCCGTCGACTCGGCGGTCACGTAGAGCCGCTTCGCGAGCTGCACGAACGCTGGGATCGGATTGAAATGGTCCCTGGAGTAGATGAGCTTGTAGGCCCACGGATACGAGTCGACCAGCGCCTCGACTTCCGGCGGCGTCCGCCGCGAAGTGGTCACGCAGAGCTGCGCGCCAGGGTTCGCCGCGAAGATCTCGTCGAGCCGCGCCTTCATCCATTCCACGGACATCGTCGAGCACTTGTTGGACCCGCCAACGATCACGCCCACGAGATTGTCCGCCGCGCCGGAATACCGCTCGCGGAACGCGGCGACGCCCTTTTCGTAGAACGCCGCGTCGTTGGCGACGAGATTCGCGGGAATCTCGATGACATTCGCGCGCTTCGCCGGGTTGTCAAACGACGGCGCGAGGATGCAGTCGAAGGAGGAAAGGTCGTAGCCGCGGGGATAGAGCACGACCCCGCACTTCGCGCCAGGTACGCCGCGAGCGAGCGACTTCGCGGGATAAAAGGTCCCCGACCCCGTTCCGATCACCCATTTGATTTCAACTCCACCATGATCCGGCTCTACCATTGACGGCTCAACAGGGACGGACACGAAGTCCCATAGTCGCGCCGTATGCACACCCAGTTTATCGAGCACATACGAAAGCAGCTTGCAAAGCGAACACTTGAACTTCACCGGAACAAGCACGAAGTCGAGCCCGAGAGCGCGGGCGAAGGCCTTGGACTGGTTCTCGTGCCCGGCCTTGCCGTCCGTCAGGATGATCGCCTTCGCCTCGCCGCCCATGCCTTCCTCCTCAGACCGTGACCGGCGGAATCCGCATCGTCTTGCGGCAGGCGCTTTTCAGGATCTCTTTCACGGCCGCGCGCATCTGCCGCTTCGCCGCGCTCATCGACGCCTTGATGGTGCAGCCCGCGGCCTTGCGGTGGCCGCCGCCGCCGAATTTCGCGGCGAGGACGGTCGCGTCCCACTCGCCACGCGTCCTGATCGAGCAGCGCGTTTCCTTGGTACGGTCGGGAATCTGGTAAAAGAAGAGCGCGATCTCGTTTCTCGCCACCGAGCGCGGAATCTCGATGATGTCCTCTGCGTCCGCCTTGGTGCCGCGCACGGAGCGGAAGTCGTCGCGCGTGAGCGTGACCTCGGCCACCTTGCGGTTCTTCCAGATATGGAGCGAGCGCCAGGCGATGCGCTTGAGCTCAATCGCCTTGCGCGGGAAAGTGCCGTAGATGAGGTCGTTGATGAAGGCCGTGCGCACGCCGTACTTGAGCAGGTCGCCCGCCGCGCGCAAGGTGCGCTGGCTCGTCGAGTCGTAGGCGAAGCGGCCGGAATCCGTGATCATCGCCACCCAGAGCGCCTCGGCGGAAGCGCGGTCGAGTTTCCACTCCATCCACTTCGCAAAGCGCCAGACGATTTCGCCGGCGCTGGAGGCAGTTGGGTCGACAATCTGCACATTGCCGAAGGAGCCGTCGTTGGTGACATGGTGGTCGATGCAGATGCACTTGAGTCCCTTCGCGACCGGCTCCACCTCCGGCGGCATACGGCCGAAAGAGCCGCAGTCGACGGCGATGAAGAGGTCAAAGGCACCGCCGAGCCGCCGACGGAAGGCCTTGAGCTTGCGGACGGGGATAATGTCGGCGGCGCCTTCGAGAAAGCCGGGCTTCCCAAGCGCGTTCGGGTCGGCAGTCGCCCACGCCTCCTTGCCGACGCTCCTAAGCAGCCTGGTAAGGGCAATCATCGAGCCGAGCGAGTCGCCGTCGGGGCTCAGATGCCCCGAGACAAGCACCCTTTTCGCGCCGGCGATGAGCTTCGCCGCGGCCGCATAGCCTTCCTTCAGTTCCATTTCCTGTATATTATACCAAATCTGCCCGCATCATGCGTTGCGCCAGGGGGCGGAGCCGGAGCTGGGCAGCGTGTCGTCGACGGCGATGGTCGGGCGGATGGTGCGGCAGCCGATCAGCGCGAGCGAGCGCTCGAGCGAATTGAACTGGTCCTCACCCTCGAAGGTGCCGACGATCGCGCCGCCGGAGCCGGCAAACTTCGCGCTCGCGCCAGCGCTGCGGGCGGTCATCACCATCCGGCGGTTCTCCTCGGCGATGCTGAAGACGCGCGCGCGCAGGTCGAAATTGGCGTTCACGAGCCGCCGGAGTTCGTCGCGGCGGCCGGCGAGCAGCGCCGCACGCCCCTTCTCGGCGATGTCGGCGAACTCCGACATCGCGGCGATGATGTCCGGCTGCCGCGCCTCGAACCTGCGCTTCACGTCCGCGTGCGCCTTGCCGCTCTCCTCGGCCCGGTTGGCGTCGTAGGCGATGTAGACGGAGCCGAGCAGCTTCGGGTCGAGCCGCTCGTAGCGGCCGTGGCCGTGCGCCTCCAGGTACTCGCGGTCGAAGTCCATGTAGACGAGCCCGTTGTAGATCTGGATGACGCGGTCCTGGAAGCCGCAGTTGATGCCCAGCTCGCGCTCGGCCTCGAGGCAGAGCGTGGGGCGGACCTCGATCGGGATCTCGACCTCGTAGAACGCCATCAGCCCCTTCAGCATCGCCGAGCAGATGGCGCTGGAGCCGGAGAGCCCCACGAGCCGCGGGATGTTGATGCGGTACTCGGCGGTGAAGTTGCGGCGCGGCAGGGCGAGGCCGTGGTCCATGCAGTACTCGAAGAACCGCTTCGACACCGCCTTCAGGAGACGGATGCCGCCGTAGTAGCCGTAGAGCCGCACGTCGCGCACCAGCTCCTCGGGCGAGGCGAAGGTAGCATCATCCACCACCCCGGGCACGAACTTCATCCGCTTGCTCTCGACCAGCGTCAGCTCCACGCCGAAGTCGGAGAAGGCGAAGGAGATGGTCTTGCCGTAGTAGCCGTCGGACGGGTTCCCGAGGAAACCCGCGCGCGGAAACGAACAGGAGGTTATCTTCTCCATGTCATGTCCCTTTCGTCGTTCTTTCCAGCCGTCTGAAGGCCTCGAGCGCGGCAAAGTAGCCGTCCGGGTTGCCGATGTCCTGGCGGCGGCCAGGGTATTCGTAGGCGTAGACGGGATGCGTTGCGAGCAGCCGGCGGATCGCGTCAGTAAGCTGGATCTCCCCGCCTTTGCCAGGCGCCTGCGAGGCGAGCAGCGAAAAGATCGCCTTCGGCAGCAGGTAGCGCCCAGCGACCGCGAGGTCGCTCGGCGCCTCCTCGGGGGACGGCTTCTCGACCATGTCGACGATCCTGCCGTCCGGCTCCGTCTTAAGTATGCCGTAGCGGCTCGTCTTCTCGCGCGGAACCCGCTCGCACCCGATCACCGCGGCGCCGCCGAGCTCGCGCGATCGCGCGACCATCTCGGAGGACGCGTCGCAGCCGAGGACGAGCGCGTCGCCGAGCAGCACGAGGCAGTCGTCGTCCACCCCAGCCTGCAGCACCGCGTGGCCGAGGCCGCGCTGCTCCTCCTGGACGGCGAACCTGATCTGCGGATCGCCCTCGAAATACCGGCGCACCAGCTCCTTGGCGCGGGAAACGACGATTACCACCTCGTCGACGCCGGCCCGCTTCGCCTCGTCGACGATCAGCTCCAGGGCCGGCTTCGCGCCGATGGGAAGCATCTCCTTCGGCACCACCTTAGTCACCGGCAGGAACCTCGTGCCCAGTCCGGCAGCTGGAATTATCGCCTTCATGCCTTCTTCCCGTCTCCTTCCGACAGCGGCCGGAAGTCCGACGCCGGGTGCTTGCAGATCGGGCAGACGAAGTCAGGCGGCAGCTCGTCCCCTTCGTAGACGTAGCCGCAGACCACGCAGACGAACCCCTTCTTCTTCCCCGCCGCGGGCTTCGGCTTGGGCTTGACGTTCGCGTGGTAGTACGCGTAGGTCATCGTCGGGTCGTCGGAAAGCGCCTTCGCCTCGACGACACGGCAGATGAACATGCCGTGGGTGTCGAGGTCTACGTAGCTCTCCACCTCCAGCGAGAAGAACGAATTGCAGTCGTGGGCGATCACCGCAAGCCCGTTCTCCGAACGCGTCACCTCCACCCCGGCGAGCTTGTCCGCGTCGCGCCCGCTGCGGAAGCCATAGAGCTCGAAGAGCGGAAACGCGGCGGTCTCGGCAATGGTGCAGACGTTCATCCTGCCGGTCCTGCGGACGGTGTCGTGGGTGTAGTTGGACTTGGAGATCGTCACCGACACACGCGCGGGCGAACCGGTCACCTGCACGACGGTGTTGCATATCATGCCGTTGTCCCGCCGGCCGTCGTTCGTGGTGACGATGTAGAGCCCGTAGCCGATCTTGAAGAACGCCGAACCGTCAATCTGAGCCATGATGTCCCTTCCTGGAGAGCGATTGATAAAACGACGGCCCCGGCCTTTGCTAGGCTCGGGGCCGAATCGCGGCCTCGCGGCCGCCCGACTACTTGAAGTAGCGGTTGTAGAGTCCCTGGAAGGCCTTGCCGTGGCGCGCCTCGTCCTTCGCCATCTCGTGGACGGTGTCGTGGATGGCGTCGTAGCCGAGCTGCTTCGCGCGGGTCGCGATCGCCATCTTGCCGGCGGTTGCGCCGCACTCCGCCTCCATGCGGCGGCGGAGGTTCTCCTTGGTCGAGTCGGTCACGATGTCGATCGTCTTGCCCAGGAGCTCCGCGAACTTGGCGGCGTGCTCGGCCTCCTCGAACGCGATGCGCTTGTAGGCCTCGGCGACCTCGGGATAGCCCTCGCGGTCGGCCTGGCGCGACATCGCGAGGTACATGCCGACCTCGCAGCACTCGCCCGTGAAGTGGTCCTTGAGGCCCTGCGTCACCTCGGCGTCCTCGACGATGCCGTCGCCGACATGGTGCTCGGCCACGAAGTTGAGGCCCTCGCCCTGCTTGATGAACTTCGACCCGTCAGCCTTGCACTGGGGGCACTTCTCGGGGGGCGTATCGCCCTCGTACACAAACCCGCAGACCGGGCATACCCATTTAGCCATTGTCTTTTCTCCTTGCTTTTATGGTTTTACGGAAATCAAATCACATTTCCTCGAACTGGTCCTTGCCGACCCCGCACACGGGGCAGGTCCAGTCGTCGGGCAGATCATCGAAGGCGACATTGTTGTTGTTCGCCGGGTCGTACACGTGTCCGCACACCTTGCAGATGTATTTCTTCATTTTTTCCTCCCCTTGCCTAGGTTTAGTTGCGCGGCGATCCTTGCCGCCGTCGCTTCGTATTATACCAAAACCGCGCCCCGCCGCGCAACTACGATTTACCGGCTCCCAGGCGCGGCAATTTTGGTATAATACCTACCATATATGTGCGAGAAAGAAAATAGGCGGGGAAAACTGGGGCGGTGGCTGCTCATTGCGGCAGCTGTTGTCGTCCTCGCCGTCGCGGCGGTTGTCGCCGCGGCGCCCTTCCTGCTTACGCACATCCCGATCCCGCAGCTTGAATTCGACCTCTCGCCCTATCTGAAGGGCAAGGCGGCGGAACTCGTCGACTGCAAACGAGTGACGGCGACGGTCGAGATCCGACGCGACCAGCCGGACGGCTTCCGCGTCCTCGCGCGGGGCAAGCTCCTCGACTGGCCCTACAGCGCCTCGGCGCATGTCGGCTTCGGCTTTGTCCGCGCCGAGGGTGACCTCACGCTGACGTTGGACGACACCGACTGGAAGGCATACGTCACCTTCGGCGTGGGCGGCCGGCGCGACTGGAACTTCGCCGCCAAGGTCCCTGCCACCCGCGTCGACCAGGACAACGCGCTGCTCGCCTCCGTCGTCGCCCGCGCGCTGCCGCCTTCGGTCTCCAACCTCGTCTTCTCCGGCACGTTCAAGCTCGACGCGGAGGGCAAGTCGACGCCGAGCTGCCCCGTCCCCGCGTGGACCGCGCGCTGCGCGCTCGCCGACGTCGACGCAGCGCTCGAGCTGGGCGGCAAGCCGACCCGCATCGACGGGCTGAAGGTGCGCTTCGGCGCGGACGGCATCGCCGGCCACCGCGACATCGCGCCGCTCTCGCCGCACGCTGACGCGGTGGAATTCGCCGGCTTCACGCTCTCGAACGTCTACGCGAACGTGCGCGCGACGGAGCGGTCGTACCTCGTCACCGAGGCTGGCGCCAAGTGCTGCGGCGGCGACTTGAAGCTCTACTCGCTCTTCCTCGACCCGAAGAGCCTCAACGCCGGCGCGACCGTGTTCGTCGACGGCGTTGACGCGGGACAGATACTCTCGCACATCTCCGCCTTCCACGGCGAGGCCACGGGGCGGCTCCACGGCAAGCTGCCGTTCTTCCTCAAGGGCAGCGGCGAGCTCACGCTGAGGGACGCCTACCTCTTCTCGACGCCTGGCGAGACCGGCAAGGTGCGCATCGTAGACACCGCGCCGGTGCTCGCCAACCTCGCGCTCGCGGGGCTGCCGGAGTCGCAGCGCAGCAATCTCGCGAAGGCGCTCGCGGACCTCGACTACACCGTCCTCAAGCTCGAGTTCCGGCACGGCAGGGACAGGGAGGACCCGGAGCTGCCGCTCAAGCTGGAAGGCACCGCGACGCGCGGCGGGACGACGGTGCCCGTCAACATCAACGTGACCTTCCGCGGAGACCTCGACAAGATCATCAACACGGGAATGAAAATAAGGAGACAGACAAAATGAAAGTCCAACTCGCCCTCGCCGCCGCCGCGGCAGCCTGCATCGCCGGCGGATGCATCCAGGTCAAGACCGAAAGCGAGATCAAGCCCATCCATATCACGATGGACGTCAACCTCAAGGTCGACAAGGACCTCGACAAGGCGTTCGCCGACGAGAACAACGAGAAGCCCAAGGGCAACTTCAAGGCGGTCAAGGCGATGGTCGACCGCCAGGCGGCGGGCATCACCAACCGCGCGATGCTCGAGGAGCGGAACGGCGCGACCGACGACGACCGCCTCCTGATCGCGGAGGAGAACGCCCGTCGCATGAAGCGCTTCGGCGAGGTCGCCAAGTCCAACGGCACGACGATCGAAGTCGCCCAGAAGCGCTACGCCGCCAAGCTGCGCGAAAAGCTCTCAGCCGGCGCCTGGTTCCAGGACGACTCCGGCAAGTGGTCGCAGAAGAAGTGATCAGCGGCTGAAGAGGTAGGTGAAGCCGACCGCGATGCGCTCGAGGTACATGACCGATGCGAGGATCGGGTGGCGGAGGAGACGCCGCCACTTGCCGTGCTCGACGAAGACGCCAAAAAAGCGGTAGAAGAGGCCGAACTGGCGCTTGAGCGCCGGATGTCCCTTCCACTTCGCCTGGTACGCCGCCATCGACTTCGAGTAGTACGCCTTCTTCGCCAGCATCCGCCGGAACGAAAGCCGCTTCTCGTTGTGGATCAGGTGGTGCTTCAAAACCGCGCACTTCGCGCCGGTCGCAAGCACCCGGATGTCCAGCTCCCAGTCCTCCGGCCCGGCGATCAGGTTCTCGTCGTAGCCGCCGGTCTCGGCCAGGAGCGAGCGCCGAAAGAGCCTCAGCGCGTCGATCGCAGTGCCGTCGTAGAACGAGCGCTCGAAGTTCCGCGCCCTCACCCGGATCCCCTTCCCGGTGCGCACCTCGGGAATCCAGTACGCCGACGGCGCCGAGGCGTCGGCCGGCGCGGCGGCGATGGCGAGAATCTCCTCCACCGTCTCGCGCGGCAAGATCATGTCCGCGTCCAGCACGATCACCCAGTCGGCCTTCGCCTCGCGCCAGCCGAGGTTGCGCTGCGCGCTGCGCTCCGGCCCGCGGTCGAACACGCGCGCGCCGAGCGAGGACGCGATCGCCTTGGTGTCGTCTGTCGAGGCGTTGTCGACCACGACCACCTCCACGTCGCCGCGGAAGCCGTCGAACGAGCGGATGCAGTTCGCGATGTTGTCCGCCTCGTTGCGGGTGGTGATGACGGCGGTGAGTTTCAAGGCGCGGCGGGGGCGGGTTCGGCGGGCGCGGCGGCGGGCTGCGGCGCCGGCGCGAGCCGGGTCGGGTTCTTGGCCATGAACTCCCAGGCGAACGCGCGGTACGCCTCGGCGCCCTTGGAGCGCGGGTCGAGGAACACCACGGGCACTCCCATCGACGGCGCCTCGGAGACGCGCACGTTGCGCGGGATCAGCGTCTCGTACACCTTGTCGCCGAAGTGCTCACGCACCTCGCCGATCACGTCCTGGGTAAGCTTGGCGACCGAGTTGACCATGGTGAAGACGATGCCGTTGAGCTCGAGCGACGGGTTCACGCCGGTGCGGAGCTTCTCGATCGAGCTGGTGATGAGCGCGAGCCCGTCCATCGCCAGGTACTCCGCCTGGGTCGGGATGAGCACCGAGTCGGTCGCGGCGAGCGCGCTCGTCATCACCAGGCCGAGCGACGGCGGGCAGTCGAGCACGATGTAGTCGAACGCGCCCGACTCCTTCACCGGCGCGAGCGCGTCGCGGATCATCGAGAGCCGGTCCTCGCGCGCGCCGAACTCGAGCTCCGCGCCGGCGAGGTCCACCTCAGACGGAATCACGTTCAGGTTGGGCCACTTGGTGGGCTGGATCACGTCCGCGATCGGCTTCGCCCCCGCGAGCACCGGGTAGAGCGACACCCCCGGCTGCTTCTCCAGCCCCAGCCCCAGCGTCGCGTGCGCCTGCGGGTCGAGGTCCACCACCAGCACCGCGCGGCGGCGCGCCGAAAGCGCGGCGGCCAGGTTGACCACGGTCGTCGTCTTGCCGACGCCGCCCTTCTGATTCGCAATCGCAATCACCTTGGTAGTCTTGGCCATCTTCGCCCCTCCAGTTTCGGTCGTTGCCTCAGAAAAGCTTGCCCTGCTCCTGCAGCTCGCGGATGTTGCCGTCCGCGCTGCGCCTGACCTCGCGCATCCACAGCTCCACCAGCGCCACGTCCCACGGCTCGTCCACGCCCTGGATCACCGCCGCCAGCTCGTCGCCAGCCTGCGCCACCTCGGCGCGGACGCGCTCGGTGACGGCCGAGAGCCGGTCGGTGACAACGTACTCGGTGTAGTTGTCGGCCTTGAGCCGGAAACCGTACCTGAGGATGCGCAAATCCGACTCGTGCTGGCGCAGGAACTCCGCGTACGCCTTGGCCTCGTCGCTCAGGCCCTCGGTCTCGATGCCCGAGAAGTCCGGCGTGATGACGAGCGGACGGTGCGCCTCGAGCCGGCCCTCGCGGACCCGGATCTTGCCGGGCCTATCCTCCAGCTCGGAGACGAGGTGGTAGTTGACGAGCGTGTTGCCGAACGTCTCCAGGCGGCGCTTCGGCTCCACGAGGAACCGCGCGCACTTGGCCGCATACCACCTGTCGAAGTCCGGATTGCTGCTCATCTCACCCTTCGCGTCCGCAGCACTTCTTGTACTTCTTCCCGCTGCCGCAGGGGCACGGGTCGTTGCGGCCGACCTTCGGCTCCTCGCGCACGGTCGGCGTCTCGCCCACGAGGTCGCCGTCCTCGAACTTCCAGCCCGAGCGGTCCTTCACGAACGTCGCCACCTCGTGGTGGTTGCAGAACTCTCCGTTCGCGGTGTAGAGCGCGCGGAACTCCACGACGCCCGTCTTGTCCTTCGGCCCGCCGCCATCGGTGCGGATCACCTCCAGCCCGTGCCAGCGCGCCGCGTCGCTCCACGCGCGCGACGCCTCCTCGTCGAACTGCTCTTGGATCTCCTTCACCGCGCTCGTCCTCAGGAAGTCGACCGCGCCCACCACATACGCGGTGTAGCGCGCGCGCATCAGCGCCTCCGCCGTATCGGCCTTGGCCTCGCCGGCGATGATCGGACGGCAGCATTCGCCGTACTTCTTGCCCGACTTACACGGGCAGTCTTCTTCTTCTTTCACGTTCATGTTTGTATTTTACCATAATCATGGCCAGTATGAGAAGTGCGAAAATCGTCTTGAGCGGCCGGTCGCCCAGCACGACGTAGGGCGCGAGCCGCGGCGAAGCGGGCGCGGCGACCCGGTCCGCCATCGCCCCGCGCGCGTCCACGAGCGGCCGGAAGTCCGTCCCCACCAGCCACGACGCCGAACCGTCGGGCGCGATGGTGCCGGTCACCCCGGAGTTCCCCACCCGCGCCACCGCGAGCCCCGTCTCCACCGCGCGCGCCGTCGCCTGCCAGGCGTGCGCCTCGGCCTCGACCGAGTCGGAGAACCAGCTGTCGTTGGTGATGAAGCAGAGGAACCGCGCCCCCATCCTCGCGTAGGCGCGCATCAGCGCGGAGTCGGTGTCCTCGTAGCAGATGGCGACGCCGAAGGGAACGATCCTCCCGCCCGCGGCGAGCTTCAGGAGCTTCGGCTCCCCCGGCGTGCAGCTCCCCACCGGCGCGAAACGCTGGAGCGCGGTGATCCACTTGTCGAGCGGGATGAACTCGCCGAACGGCACCAGGTGCACCTTGTCATAGACCTCGCGGACCGTCCCGCCGGCGCCGTACCGGTAGAGCGCCGCCGAGTTGTAGAGCCTCCGCGCGGCATCCGCGCGCCCGCCGCCGGCCAGCACCGCCGCGCCGCCGGTCTGGCGCGAGATCCCCGCCGCGAACCGCAGCGCCGCCGCGCCGTCCACCGCGCCCACCTCCGACATCGCGCTCTCGGGCAGCACCACCAAGTCGGGCTGCGTCGCCGACACCGCGGCAAGCAGGTTGGAGTAGATGCCGGCGGGGTCGCCTTCCGGCTCCTTGAAGCAGCACGGGAAGTTCCGCTGGACAAGCGCCACCTTCACCGTCCTGGCGTCCGCCGTCGCGGCGCGCGCTTCGCGCTCCGCCCGCGCCGCGCCGTACACTCCCCAGATGAGCGCGAAAGCCATGAGCGTCTCCAGACTGCGCCAGCGCCCGAGCGCCGCGGCGTCGTGGCTGCGCCCCGCCCGCGCACGGACGATCGCGATCACGCGCTCGACGATGCCGGCGACGGTGCCGTTCACCAGCACCACCACCGCGCTCAAGAGATACACCCCGCCCAGCGCCGCCGGGCCGCCGAAGCCGGAGTTCGCCGCCACCACGCCGAGCTGGTTCCACGCGAAGCCGCCGAGGAAGCGCGATCGGATGAGCTCCAGCCCACACCACAGCACCGGCTCCGCGAACAGGACGCCTGCGAGCCGCCGCGCCCAGCCGCCCTCGCGCGCCCAGCGCCAGTACCGCGCCGAAAGCCAGCCATAGGCCGCGAAGTACGCCGCGCAGTATGCCGCGAGCGCGAACCACCCCAGCACCACCAGCGGCCACGGACCGTTGTTCTTCACGATCGCCGGCATCCACGAAAGCGTCGCCACCCAGAAGAAGATCCCGCTCTGGAACCAGCGCCGCGCCGACTTGCGCGAGTCGCCCTTCCGCGCCACCACCATCAGCGGCGCCAGCGCGAAGAGGACGTCCATGCGCTCGCCCATCGGCGGAAACGCCGCCCACAGGAGAAACCCCGGCAGGAACCAGGCGAGCTGCTTGAACCGCCCCACGAACCGCTCCATCACGCTTCCACCCATAGGATAAAGGGGTCAGGCCCCTCTGTATATGTTGCCATGTCTCATTGGCGCGTATTATACCAAAAACAGTGGTGGCGCGGCGGCGCGGGGGATTCGTTCCCCGCCGCTTCGCCGCTTGGAGAACTCCGTGAGAAAGCAGGCAGAGCCACGACAAAACCGCCGCGGAGTTGCCCGCGACACTTACCCACGCACAAAGAGAAGCACACAGTAGAGCAATTGCCTGTCGGCCTCATTCCTCTTCGTTACGTCTTGTATTCAGCGCGACAGCAAGGTTTACGGCCTCTTCCTTTGTGAAATTTGCCGTTATGGCAGCTTCACCCGTATTGATTTCCGCCTGTATGATGGGCGCTGCCACAAGTTCGCCGTTCACGACGATTGCGAGAGCCCGGCCGCGATCAGAGTTGTTCTTCGCTCCATGCGGCTGGTGGTCGCGCGTTAGCCGCGCAAGACGCCCGCGCCCTTCTGGCGTAAGCTTGACGGAGACCTCGTACCAGTCATCTTCTCCAAAGGGCTTCATCACCTTCGCCGATACTATATCGTCATGCGTCAATTCAGCCTTCTCGGATACATAGTAGACCGCATCGTCGCATTCCTTTGAGCGCATAAGCCGATAGCCATCTATCTTAGGCGCGTTCGCAAGCACATCGTCCGTGAGACGCCCAATGGACTTCAACTCCCCTTCAAGTCGGTCGTTCTCGGGATGGCATAGACAAAGTTCCAGCGTGGCCATGGGGTTTTGACCAGTCGCCTCGTCAAGGGGGATCTCCACCTGCTCAAATGGGATTGGCACGCCGATCGCATCAACCACCATCCCGGGACGCAGCAGCATCAGGGCAAAGAAAGCCAGCAGGAGAGACCAGGCGCAGATTCTGTGCGCCGCGCAGTCTGCGCACACCTGTGCGAAGTCTCGCCGCCGCAGATAACGGTAAATCAACAGCGCAGGAACGGCCGCCGCCAGCCAGCCGATCAATATGTTCGCCCATTGTGCCGCCGCCATGCCGCAAACACCCGCAATCGCCATGGAGAGCCGAATGCGCGGAGGAATCCCCCCTTGTGAAATGACGTTCCAAACAAGATCGGCAAATTCAAGGAGGTTGCTCACCGGCCCAATCAGCGCGGCAAACGCTACCGCTGACACAATTCCCGCTTGTCTTCTGGTCATCGTCCTGCCCCTTACATATTTTATGTCGTTATTGTCTCAAAAGGATCAGCAACTGTATATGCTATATCCGCCGCCCCTGCGTTCATGTCATGCCCGGCCTCCGCCGGCGCGGCGGAAACGGCGAACGGCGCAGTAGAGCGCATGGTGTTGCTCGGTCTCACGTCGCGTATTATAGCATATTCGCCTGCCCTCCGTAGCCCGACAGGGCGTAGGCGGGTGGTTCGCGCAATCTGCCTTTCACAATCCCTTCTTTGCCGCGAGGACAAGGCGCTTGAGCTGGCAGACCATGTACATGGGAAGCGACAGGAGCGAATAGCGGCAGGTGCGGCCAAGGCTATCGGCTACCTCGGCGTCGACGAGCAACGAAGGCTGGTCGATGTTGAAGCGGACGGCAAAACCGCAGTGCTTTTCGTTCAAGAAGAAATTGAGCGACTTGAGACTCCCCGTCTTCCCGCCCTTTACCTCCACCGGCACGATATCAGATCCCGACTGGATGATGTAGTCCACTTCGGCGGAAGCCCCCCTCGCTTCGCGTATCCAGCAATATGCCGTCGGCGTCTCGTATTCCTTGCCGGAACAGAGCAGGTGCTGCCCCACAAACTGTTCGCATATCTCGCCCTTGTTCGCAAGCATGAAGTCTTTCTCGTCCAGGAAGTCGTCAAGCCTCAGCCCTACCGCGTGGCAGGCGAGCCCGACATCCAGGAAAAGAGGCTTGAACGAACTTGCGTCGGCCCCTGCGCCGACCGGGATGCCGTTCGCCGGCGTATGGCACACCCTGGACACAATTCGCGCAAGCGCAAGACGCGAAAACGCCTTGGACATCTCGTTCGACTTCTCTCCCCGGTCGATATGCGAATATATCATCTTCTTCCCCAGCATCTGCGGCACCGCCAGGAACACCTTCTGCAGCAGCTCCGCATTGGCCCTCCTGCCGTACTTGGGGAAGTCGTCGTGGTAGGTGGTCAATATCGCGTCCTGCTCGCGCTCGGCCTCCTCAAGTCCGCCTTCCAGATACGCCTTGGCCGCCGCCGGCATGCCTCCGACCACCAAGTACCGCCTGAACCAAAGCGACAGCTCATTGTGTAGCGCCTCCGGCACCTCTTCTCCGACCTGGTACTTCCCAAGCCACTCCACAAGCCCCTTCTTGCCTGCCGCATCGAGAAACTCCTCGAAGTCAAGCGGCGCAAGATACATGTACTCGATTCTTCCCACCGGCATCGGGAACGCCTTCTTGCCGTCCTGCGCCGCCGCATCCAGCATGAACTCCAGAAGCGACCCCGCCGCAACCACATGAAGCCCTGGCCTCTTTTCGTAAAAGTATCGCAGCGACTCGAACACATACGGCTCGGCGGCCTGCAGTTCATCGAGAAACAGCAGCGTTTCGCCATCCTTGACCGGGATCGAAAACCTCGCTGCAATCAATTCGCAGATGACCTCGGGGTTCTTCGAGGCAAACAGTTTGACGAGCGAAGGGTTCTCCTCAAAGTTGATTTCAACGAAGTGCGCAAAAGAAGAACGTGCGAATTCGCGTACAAGATACGTCTTGCCAACCTGCCTTGCCCCTCGCAAGATCAGCGGATGCCGATTTGTTCTTTCCTTCCATTCCTTAAGCTTTTCTTCGAGTTTTCGCTTCATTCATACCCTCCTTCAGATTTATCTGCGCATATTATATCATATTTTATGGATAGATATCAAGGTTGCTTGACAACTATTCTTGACAACTATCAAGGTTGTTGCCAGCCTAATTACAACTAATTGTACGGTTAACTCTAATCTGCGCCCCAGCCCGAAGCTGCCGCGGTCGGCGGATTCCACGAAGCGTCCACGCGCGTCGGCGCGCCGTCCGGCGGCGCGAACTGCCGCGGCTCCTCGCGCGTCGTCACCCAGAGCCCGCCGCGGCGAAACACCTTTAGCCCGTCCACGCCCTCCGTCTCTGGCTTCGTCAGCGAGATGAAGAGCGGCGTCGACTGCCGGGAAAGGAACTCCACCGCAAAGCCGCTCGCCGCGAGCGCGCGCAGGTTCTCGCGCGAGTTCTCGGGACTCGCCACCGCCCGCCTGACGCCCAGTCCGGAGAGAAGCGACAGCGCCGAGCGGTTGAACGCGAAGAGCGTCCAGTCCGCCGTCACGTCCTCCGCCCCCGCCTCGCGCAGGAGCCGCAGCGTCGCGAGGTCGGAGCACTCCCACCTCGCGCAGCCCTCGCGCAGCATCCGCCGCACGAACGCGCGCAGCCGCCCGAAGTCAAGCTCCGAAGTCCAGACCGGCAGCGCCACCCGCGGCAGCGCGCCGGCAGGCACGCCATTCGCCACTTCGGCGAACTGCATTACCGGAAAATCCTCCGCCGCCGCGGCCACCACCACCTCATCCCACTCGCCCTCCGGCACCGCCTGGCCGAAGCGCACTTTCGCCACGCGGAGCGGCGCAACTGCCGCGGACGGCGCCGTGACGTCCGCCAGCGCCGCGGCGACGCGGCGCTCTCGCCGCGCGGCAACCGCCTCGTCGAGCTTGGCGACGAGCTCCCGGCGCAGGGAGTTAAAGACGCCCATCGGAACGAACAGCCCCTCCGGATCCTCGAAGTCGAACCGACCCAGCCGGTACGCTGTTCCCCCGAGCCGCGAGAGCGCCTTGCGCGCGGCCGCGGCGGTGGCGGACGGATCCTTCGCCTTCGCCGCGGCGAACTCCGCCGAGACCGCGCATTCGACAGGACTCGTCGCGCGCACCTCGATTCCGTCCGCGCGGAGCGTCGCCGCGACGTCCACCGCGATCCCGCTCTCGTGGTCGGCGGCGCGGAAGGACGGGACCGGGAACCTGCGCTTGACGGCGTTGGACATCGCGCAATAGACGTTCTGTCCTGGCTCGACGAGCGGCGCGGCGTCGTCCGGCAGCAGGATCTCCAGGTCGCTCCCGGCCGGCGCCTCGAAGACGTTCCGCCGCGAGATCGCCAGCCTCATCTCGCCGATGCCGAAGCCGAGGTGGCGCCCTTCGCGGTTGAGCGTGTCAAACTGGAGCCCGTCGTGACGCTCGAGCGCGCGCGTGGGGTGGATGCGCAGCCAGGAGCGGCCGTCGCGGTCCTTCGTCACCTTCTTCACCTCGCCGATCTTCGCGCCGAGGTGGCCGGGCGAGCCGCAGTCGACCGGCGACGACGCGCCTCGTCCGTCGAAGTAGAGCGAGGTGGTGCGGCGCGAGAAGACGGTCTTCAGGTCCTCCTCCGTCACCGCGTCCGGCAACGCCTCCGCGCCGTCGAGCACCTGGCGGTAGTAGCGCGTCGCGCTCGCCACGTAGAGCGCGCTCTTCATGCGCCCCTCGATCTTCAGCGAGGCGACGCCGGCGTCGGCGAGGGCGCGCGCCCGCTCGCCGAGCTGGAGGTCCTTCATCGAAAACGGATACGCGCCGCCGCGGCACTGGCGGCAGCAGTAGGGGCAGGCGCCGCGGTTGCCGCTCCTGCCCTGCTCCATCGCGCCGAAGAGGCAGAGGCCGGAGACGGAGTAGCAGAGCGCGCCGTGGACGAAGCACTCGACCTCCATTTCGCCGCGGCCGTCCGGCGCCTCCTTCATCGCCCCGCAGCGCTGCGCCACCATGCGCGTCTCCTCGAGCGAAAGCTCGCGGGCGAGGACGGCGCGGCGGAAGCCGAGCTCCTTCAGCGCCAGCACGCCCTCGAGGTTGTGGGCCACGAGCTGGGTGGAGGCGTGGAGCTCCAGCTCCGGGAAGTGGCGGCGGCAGGCGCGGGCGAGGCCGAGATCCTGCACGATCGCCGCGTCGGGACCGAGCTCGGCGAGGCGCGCGGCGGTCTCGAGCGCGGCGCCCATGCGCGGCTCGTCCACCACCGTGTTGAACGCCACGTAGACGCGGCGGCGGCGGCCGAAGGAGCCGTCGCGGGCGCAGGCGAGGAGGTCGGCGAGCTCGGCGAACGAGAGGTTCTTCGCGAAGGCGCGGGCGGAGAACTCGGAGAGCCCGCAGTAGACGGCGTCGGCGCCGGCCGCGAAGGCGGCGAGAGCGGTCTCGAAGTCGCCGGCGGGGGCGAGCAGCTCGACGCCGCTCATCCCTGCCTCCCGGTGTACGCCTCGGTCGAGAACGGCGGCGTGTCGGTGCGGCCCTCGCGCCAGTCGCGCACCGCCTTGAGCCGCGCCTTCATCGACGCCTCGCGGCCGAGGCCGGACGGCGTGTAGTAGCGGCGGCCGGAGAGCGAATCCGGGAGGCACGACATCCGCGCGATCTTCTCGTCGGTGTCGTGGGCGTAGGTATATCCCTTGCCGTATTCAAGCTCCTTCATCAGCCTGGTCGGCGCGTTGCGGATCTGCAGCGGCACCGGCTCGGCCATCATCTCCTGGGCGTCGCGCGCGGCGCGGTTGTACGCCTGCTCCATCGCGTTGGACTTCGGCGCGAGCGAGAGGTAGACCACGATCTCGGTGAGGTGGACGTTGCACTCGGGGACACCGAGGTTGTGGCAGGAGTCCCAGACCGCGTTCGCCAGCAAGAGCGCGTTCGGGTCGGCGAGCCCAACGTCCTCGCTCGCGAAGCGCACGCAGCGGCGCGCGATGTAGAGCGGGTCCTCGCCGCCCTCGAGCATGCGCGCGAGCCAGTAGACCGCGGCGTCCGGGTCGGAGTTGCGCATCGACTTGTGCAGGGCGGAAATGATGTTGTAGTGCTCCTCGCCCGTCTTGTCGTACATGAGCGCCTTGCGGCTGATCACCTGCGAGAGCACCGCGTCGGTCACGGACGGGCGCCCCTCGGCGTCGAACTCGGCGTTGGCGACGGCCGTCTCGAGCGTGCCCAGCGCCGCGCGCGCGTCGCCGTTCGAGAAGAGCGCGATCTTCCGGAGCGCGTCGTCGGACGCCTGCACCGAGAGCCGACCGAAGCCGCGCTCGTCGGCAAGCGCGCGGCGGAGCAGCGCGACGAGGTCGTCCTCGCCGAGCGCCTTGAGGACGAACACCTTGCAGCGCGAGAGCAGCGCGGAGTTGACCTCGAAGGACGGGTTCTCGGTCGTCGCGCCGATGAGGATGATGGACCCCTTCTCGACGTAGGGCAGGAACGCGTCCTGCTGGGCCTTGTTGAAGCGGTGGATCTCGTCCACGAAGAGCACCGTGCGCATCCCGACGCGGCGGCCGCTCTCCGCCCGCGCCATGATCTCCTTGATCTCCTTGATGCCGCTCGTCACGGCGGAGTAGTTGACGAACTCGGCCCTGGTGAGGTTGGCGACGACGTTCGCGAGCGTGGTCTTGCCGACGCCGGGCGGGCCCCAGAGGATCATCGACGGGATCTGGTCGCGCTCGATCATCTGGCGGAGGATCTTGCCCTCGCCGACGAGATGCTCCTGGCCGAAGAACTCGGACAGGTCGCGCGGGCGCATCCGCGCGGCAAGCGGCTCGTTGGCGGCGCCGGCGTCCTCCGACGCCGCGCCTTCTATGAGGGACATCTGTCGCATTGAGGCGTATTATACCAAATCGGCGGCCGATTATGGTATAATACACGCCAATTTCGACCTCGGACTGTAGCTCAGTTGGTAGAGCACGACACTTTTAATGTTGGGGTCGCGGGTCCGATCCCCGCCAGTCCGACCACCCATCCCCCGCACACTTGCCGCGGAGGTGCCATCGTTAATTCTGGCTTCAGACCCGGATGAACACTACCCCGGGATTGGGCGAGCGGCGGTAGGCGACCGGAATCTCCGCGAGGCCAGGGAAGGCCAGGCTTTCGGGCGAGAGGAGGTCCGCAGCCTTCTCGCCGTCGAGGAAGCCCCTGATGTGGTTGAGCCGACGGTACTCGCGGCACGCGGCGAGGACCGCCTCCTTGATGAGGCTCGTCCCGCCGCTCGAGCCGTAGCCGGTCACGACCGCGAACAGCCCCGACCAGCCGCGCCGCGCGGACGACACGATGCGCTCAAGCGCCGCCAGCGCGTCGTCGACGCGCATGCCCGCCGCGTGCAGGTCGTACTCGCGGAACCCTCCCCTCGTCTCACCACCAGTTCTGCGCATAAAGCCACTCCATTACGACACTAGTTGCCAAATTTCACCCGGCAGCCGATGTACCACATGATGCCGCCGGTCGGATAGCCGGGATAGTACTCCACCTTGGAGTCGGCGAGGTTCTCGATCGCCGCGAAGATCTCGCCGTCGAGCGGCGTGAAGGAACGGAGCGGAACCGACAGCCGAGTGTTGAAGATGAAAGCCCCGTCCACGTGACGCAGGTCGGCACGATCCGCCTCGGCGCGCACCGAGTATGCGTCCATCGCGCCGATGTACTGCCCGTCCAGCGACCAGACCAAATATTCGCACACCTTCCAGCTCGCGCCGAGGACGAACGTCCAGCGCGGCATCCGCGAGACCGGCGTCGTCTCCGGGTTCGTCCAGGTGCCGCCGCCGAAGACCGCAAGTTCCTCCATCGGACGCCAGTGGACGGACAGCTCCGCGCCGGTCGCGCGGCAGGAGCCGGAGTTGATGTAGCCGGAGGCCGTCTTGTCGATGCGGTCCTTCTCGTCCTGATGGAACACGGTGAAGAGCGCCTCCACCTCGTCGCCGACCTTGGCCTTCACGCCGGCCGAGGCGTAGTCGAGCACCTCCGCCCGCAGCGTCTCCCGGGCGTAGTCGGACGCCATCGCGCGGGTGTAGACGCCTGGATAGTGCACCGCGCGCGAACCGGTGACGAAGAGCTCCACGCTCTCCCTCCAGCCGAGCTTGAGCGAGGCGTGCGGCGCGGCCTCGTCGTCGTAGACGGAGTGGAAGTGCGCACGGGCGCCAGCCGCCGGCGTGAGCCGCCAGTCGTCGCAGAAGTCGAGCTCGTAGCGCGCACCGAGATACGGCGCGGCGGACTCCATCCGCCCGCGCGCGGAAAACACCCGCTCGCCGTCCTTCAGCCGCGTGTTGCGGGTCGAGCCGCCTTCGGACGCCGCGTCCACCGCGCCGACGAGCCACAGCCCCGCGAACGCGTTCCAGTCGCCGCGGGCGCGCGCGCCCCAGTTGAGCCAGAAGGTGTCGGCGTCGCCGGCGGGCGAGTTCGGGTTGGAGTCGTCGAGGTGGTCCTTGTGCCAGTTGATGGCGCCGTTCTCGCAGTAGGCGAGAGCGAAGCCGCGCAGTCGCTCGCGCTCGACGTCAAGGCGAATCTCGTAGAGGTCGGTGGAGAGGTCGAAGCGGTCGAGAAGCGGCGTGGGGCGACCGACCTCGCCCGGGTTCTCCACCCGCGAATCGGTGCGGTGGTAGATGAAGGAGACGCGCTCGTGCGCGGTGAGGTCCGCGCCGATGCGCGCGAAGGCGCCGTCGAGCACGGCGCGGTTGTGGGGCCTGACGCCGTCCGACTCGCGGTGCGAGGCTCCTGCATATGCATCCACTGGTCCTTCCTTCATGCCTGCCGCGGCGGAGGCGACGAAAGTGCCGCGGCGGCCGCCGGCGAGCACCGCCTCGCCCTCGAACCCCTCCTCGGCGCGGCGGCGCGTCTCCACGTCGACCGCGGCGAAGGTGCCCGCGAAACCGGCAGGGTGCGGGTTCTTCTGCACCGTCACCGACTCGGCGAAGTCGACCGGCACCGAGTCCATCAGCGGATGCGACCACACCCCGGACTCGCGCGGCGCGCCGTCCATGTACATCCTGATCTCGCCGCCCGGCCGCGCGGTGCCGAAGCCGCGCACGTAGACGCTGCCGCCCTGCGCGCCGCCGTAGCTGCCCACCGGCGCGTAGCGCGAGACCGTCACCCCCGGCACCTGCCTGAGCGCGGTCTGGATGTCGCCGGCGTTGAGCGCGTCGAGCTGGCGCCGGGAGACGACGACCGTCTCCACGCCGTCCGCGCTCACCCGCTCTTCCTGCGTCACCGGCGACGCCGTCACCACCACGCTCGGCAGCTCGGCCACCTCGTTCGTCGCCGCGCGCACGCAAAGCGCGGGCACCGCGGCAGAAAGCATGACCAGCACAACATGGTTGAGTCGCATCATGCGCGTATTATACCAAATTCGTGGCTCGCAAGCGGAAGCCGGGGTTCTTTTAGCCGCAAAGAACGCAAAGGTCGCAAAGGCTTCTCTGCCGCGCAGACTGCCGCGGAAAGCACCACTGGAACCGGGCGCGGCGATGCTTACAAGGCGTCGATGCCGTCGGGGACTTTCTCCTCTGGCTTGGGCTGCTCTGGCACGAAGTCGTAAATGCCGCGATCGACAAGCGTGAGCGAAAACACCCAACCCTGTTCCCGGCGCGCGTCAGTCGTGCCTTTCAACTTGGTTGACTTATCAATGCCGGCCTTGTAAGCCCTCACTTCAAGCGATTGGAACGTGTTCCATTTCATGTTCGCCGTACAACACTTAAATGAACCATTCGTCTCCAACCATGATAAGATCTTCCCCTCAAACTTGGCCTTAACGGCAGCTGCCATTTCTTTGACTTCGGCCCATACCGCGTCGTCGTCGATCTTCTTCTGGGATGAAGAGAAAATGCGGATAGAGTAGAGGGCATGGTTGTTCTTAGAATATGTCAGCTCGTACTGCGTACACTTGCGAAACGGCTTTGCGAGTTTCCCCGTCATGATGATGTTCCCGTCCTTATCCAATTTCGGACGCCACGGAAGCTTTGCGATCTCACCAATCTCGAATCCGCAGAGAGATTCAATGCGACCATCGAGATTGATTGCTGTGCTATGGTGTTTAGCTCCCTTGGGAAGCTCGAGCTTCTCGGCGTCGATTCCCTTCGCCTTCGCATGTGCCTGCTTCTCTTCTGCGCTCTTAGACTTGACCTTTGATGCGCCGCTCTCACTGATACGCATCGAATCCGAATTTGGTTTGTAGCCATACGACGTTCTCGCCTCAGCCTCGAGCGCCAGCACTGCCACTGCCATTATCAGGATATAATTCTTCATGCTCATAATTCCTTTCGCAGCTATATTATACCATAATTCGCGATTCGTGGTTCGCGATTCGGGGGTCTGGGGGCAACGCCCCCAGATATTAAACCTGGCTACAAAGGAATCGTAAGTTGGGTTGTCATGGGCGAAGCTGCGGAGCGGTAGCGAGAGCCCAAACCATCGGAGTTAAACAACTCTGCGCCTCTGCGTCTCTGCGCGAGAAGAATCTGCCACAAAGGGCTATTTAAGACTGCCCTTCGGCGCGAAGGCGGGGCTCTGCGCGTAGGTAACGGCCAGCATCGCCGCGGCGCAGGCGCAAACCCGCACGGGCACTTTAACTGCGTTCATCATGGCGTATATTATACCAAAACCGCCGCGGCCGGCACCGCCGCCCTACAGCAGGTAGACGGCGAAGCCGGTGAAGCTGAGCGGCTGGTCGGGGATGTAGGCGGATGTAGACGGAGCTAACGCACGATATAGAGAAAACCGCTAACTCGAGTATCATCTTTCAGCTCGGGACCGGCAAGGAAGCCGCCCTCGGCGCTGCCGCTGTTGACAAGGAACAGCTTGTCGACGACATCGTAAAGCCCAAGAACGCCGTCGCTCTCCCGCCGACAGGGGATGTACTCGTGCGTCTTCTCGCCGCTTTCGTAGATCGCCACATCCGCGATACGCACCGGATTGCCGACGTTGTGAGACTCACTGTTGCTCATGCGCCCGAAGATGCGAAGCGTGCTCTCCGTCGGCAAGGTGCCGGAAGTTCCAAGCGTGTATGTTGAGCCGTCGTTGACCGAAAGCGTTTTGTTGGCGGCATCCATCGTCAGCTTGTTCCAGCCGGCATCGATCAGCAACCTATCATCGTTTGTGTATTGGGTCTCGTTTCCGCCGACGCCACCGGCGAGATAAAATTTTTGATTTGGCATCCACTTGGCCCCAAGGTGGAAACGACGCCATTGGGGAGTATCGAGGATGCCGACAAGATATGTGTTGGCATTCTTCACCGTTGTCTGCGCTACAGCCGTTATGCGTGTGTTCGCGGTGGGATGGATATCCGTATCGACGTAATGCACAGTCCCCGTTGCCTCAAGGTAAAGGAGCCGCCGGAACCCCTTGGGCAGCTTCGCCTGCGGCACTATTAAAAAAGTCGCCGAGCCCGGTGTGGCCGTGGCATAGTCGCCCGCGCCGGACACCGTGCACGTCCCTTCGCCGAAGCGCGTGTTGTTCGTCCAGGCGACGGTATAGTCCACATCCTTCGTCAATGTCCTGCCCGTAAATACTTCTTTGACAACCGGCAACGGGCAATAAGCCTCGACGGGCGAGTCGATGGACTGGAGCGAATCGGGAATTGCCTTGGCAACCACAAGATACTTCATGGCCGGTCCGGCCGCGAATTCACCAGATCCACCATTCTCATAGAATTTCGGCTCGCAGTAGTCGTACAGGCCGAGGGCGTTGTCCGACAAACGCCGCGCAGGGACAAGCAATCGCACGAGATCAGTTCCCTTCCAGATGCGAGTTATCCCAACGCGGAACTTTCCGCACGTGAACGTGCCGCTTTCGTTTCGCGCGAATATGGCGATTGTGCTGTGGTCGTCTTCCGTGTAGGACTGGTCGCTGGCGTCAAGCGTCACATCAACCCAGCCGTCGGCTCCAGCTGGAAGAGTTGTCTGGCCTACATTAGCAAGCCCAATCCACTTGATATACCTGAGGGTGGACTCGCCGGCGACTCCCCAGTGAAAACGGTGCCAAACGTTGGCAACTCTGTCAAGCGCCCCCATCTGCATTTGCGCGCCGGCGAAATCGACGACGCAGAAGCGCTGCGTAAGCTTCGTGTCGTTCGCATACACGACGCCGGTGTCGATGTACTGCGTCCCGGAGGACTCCAGGTATTCCAGAATATCGTACCCCGGAACTGGGGTAATGGACGCGCTGCCAGACAGCGCGGTGCTGGCAGACAGAACCGCCGCGGCCGCAACCAATTTCGCCGCAGACTTCTTGACTATTGAACCATTCATTGCATTTTCTTCCTTGTTAGTGTTAAAATTATCAGTTACCTCGGCAACAACCTGGGGACTGTCCCCCTGAGTTTCGTGGTTCGTTGGGGCTGAGCCCAAACTCAAACCCTCTTCACTCAAACCCTCAAACACTTCCAAAGGCCCCTCTGTGTTCTCTGTGTTCTTTGCGTTAAAAACAACCTCCGCTTCTTCCGCCGCGGGCTCCGACACAGAGCGGATTGCCGCGACGCCGACTGCGCCCACTGCGGCCAGTGCCGCAAGCGCCAGCGCGAAGAGAAGCGCCTTGGCGCGCGGCTTCTTGACGAAGGCACCGAGCTTCGCGGCAAGCAGCTTGCGGGCGTAGTAGAGCTTGCTGCGAACCGTGCCGTCGGGCATGGTGAGTATCTTCGCAATCTGCGCCACCGGCATGTCCATGAAATAATGCATGGTCAGCAGCTCGCGGGCTTCCTTCGGCAGCCGATCCACGGCTTCGCGCAGAAGCACGGCGTCGACATCCCGGTAGATTGCCTCGCGGGCGTCCTCGTCGACGACGTCGGGGACAGTCCCCGGATAGATGACATCCTTGTTGAACTTCCGCCGGTTGTCCAGGGAATGGATGTTTGAAAGTATCTGGCACATCCATCCAAAAAAAGCGGACTGTTCGATGTATTTGTCTATACCATCGACCACTGCGGCCAAGGTGCGGTTGACCAGTTCCTCGGCGTCCGACTCATTGACACAAAAACGCCTGGCGAGGGTCATAAGCCCCGCCTTGTATTCCTCTTCCAGCCTTTTTGCGCCGTTTTCGCGGTTCTGCCTTATCTCGTCTACTATCGTCATGTTGCGGTCGATATTAAGTCCACCACAATTATAATATCGGTTCAGGCCGTTTCCGCTCAAAAAAAATTTGCAGACACCAATATGTCACGGGGACAGTCCCGGGTATGCCTATTCCACTAAAAACTTCGAAGAGCCCGATATGCCGCGGGGACAGTCCCAGATATGCTTACAGCAAGTAGACGGCGAAGCCGACCGGACGGGGCCGCACAGCGGCTACGTCAGCGCACGATATAGATGAAGCCGCTGGATTTGGCGGGTTGGTCGGGGAGATAGACGGTCTCAGACCACTTGCCGTCGCCGGTGTAGAAGCGGACGTAAACGGTGCCGCGCGCGAGAGCCGGCGTCGTGAACTGCGCCGTCTGGGCGTTTTCCGCAAACGCGCCGAGCCGCGCCGTGTGCTCCCATTCTGCCGTGTCCATCGCGGCGTAATCCGCCCCCCACGCGGCATAGACATCGGTCCCCGCCGTCGAGGCCCCATCGCGGCGTAACGTCACCGTCAGCGTCCTGCCGACGAAACTCACGGAGTCGAAAGTCAGAATGTCTCCGCCGACGACCGCAGGACCGGCGAGGAACGGTGTGGCGCTGCCGTTCGGGCGCCACGCATTGGCGACGACATCATAGACGCCGATGGCGTTATCTGATTTTCTCTTCGCCGGCACGAACTCGTGTGTCAGCTCGCTCGGGCTGACGCCGTCATTATATGTCTTAAGCGAATAAATGCGCATCACCCCATACTGGTTCGTAGTCCCCGCACCATTGCAAGCTGCGGCAAGAAACAAGTTAGGGCCGTTGAGGCTGCTGTTGGTAAAACTGGTGCTGTTAGTCGTCGTGCCGACAATCGTCGTGTACTTCCCCCCTCCCACGAGAAACCTCATCCGCTCATTGCGGACAAGTCCCGCATTTTTCGCCCCGTTGTAGAGAAACATTCCGCCAGGAAAAGAACCAGAACCTCCGGTGCTGGAGGACAAAACAAGATTCGCCGATGCTGTCAGGTAGCAGCCGTATCCATCGTCGCGATTTCCCTTGTCGTAGTAGGCCCCGCGCTGAAACGCATTGTATCCGATAAAATCGAGGTCGAAGCCGAAGCGGCCCATTGGCGCGAATCCGCAATCGATGCACTGGTTGCCCGTGTCAGTCGATTCAATGTATTCAAGTTCGGTATATCCCGCCGGCAGCCGACTTGGAATGAGATCGTCGGCTGACGCGAAATTGACCGCATCGCCCGTGCTTACGGCTCCGTTCGCGGCGACGGCGCCGAACCGGAGCGTGTAGCCCGCGCCGAGCCTGAGACCTGTCACCTTGGTTTCGTACCCCCCCGTCAACGTCGTCGCGCGCGCCAGCCAGTTCGTGTCGGCGTGGTCGCCCGTGCGGCATTCGATGAACAGGTCATACGGATCAACCGCCTGCCCGGCCGGGAGAATCGACACCTTCGCATCCACCGAGCCGTCGCCGTTCACAGACTTGATGTCGGTTCCGTAGAAGGCGACGTCGCGCGCATCTTCGTCATCCGGGCCAAGCAGCCCCGACATGGTTATTTCGCCGAGCGAGACATAATCAGTGGCCACGTTCGGCAGTGTAAACGTGAATCGGACATGACGGGTCGGAACAAGCGCCTCGGTCGTGAAATCGGCTGAGTAATAAGAGCTGGCAACATCTGAATATGCGATCGGCCTCTCACGGCTGTCAACCAGCGTCCAGTCGTCCTCGCTCGACGGCGTCTCCGCGCCGCTCACATGGACGGTCCAGGTGCCGGGCATTCGATTGGCGACATTCCATGCGGAGCCGGGGTTCTTGTACCACATGCGGAAGCCATATTGTCGCAAGAAAACCTGACGGTTCCCGAAGACCGCCGGATTGAAGGAAACCGTGACCGACGGCCCTTTCGCAATCGTAAAGATGGCGCGGCCGTTCTGGTCTGCAGACTTGGAGCCGTCGGCGGTCAAGTCCCCGTCAAAAAGCTGCTCGCTGTGGCTGCCGTCGTTCTCTCCGGTTGTGGAAAACGTAAACGGCGACTCGACTTCGCTCTGCCGCACCGTCTCCATGATATCGATGGGAGTGAACGCATCGATGCCCGTCGCCCGCGCGGCAGATGCGCCGCAGAAAATCGCGGCGGCGACTGCGAGCAGACTGCGGACAGACTGGCAAAGAAAAGTGTTCATAAGCTACCTTTCGTTATAATCCACGTTACGGGCAGTATTATACACCAACCAGGATTGATTTTTTACGCAAGTATGATTGACTTTTCAGGCAAACAAGTGTTATACTACGGAGCATGAAGCGGAAACCGACGCGCAGGAACATCCTGCTCACTTTCGACAGCAACTACTCCAGCAGCCGCAGAGTGGCCTCTGGCGCGCTTCGGCGCATTGCCGAAATACCCGACTGGGATGTGACGATGCTGAACTTCCGCAACCGCGGCTTCCAGCGCTCGGTGCGGCTGCTCTCCGAGCGGCAGCCCTTCGACGGAGTCATCTCCGATTCGGACATTCCGCTCTCGGATGGCCTCTCCAAATCGCTAAGGAACGCCATTTTCGTCAATGCCGTTGCCCCCTCCCAGGGCTGGACGCACTTCGGCTGCATGGTCGACAACGCGGCAATCGCGGAAGCCGCCGCCTCGTCGCTGATGCGGCTCAAACCGCGGCACTTCGCATACGTCGGCGCGCGGGCGCACGAAATGGAGGACTCGCACTCCCGCGCCCGCGAACGGCGCTTCCGGCAGTTCCTGGTAAAGAAAGGCCTCGCGGTCTCCTCGCTCTTCGTGGACGACGACCGCTTTTCCCCAGACCTGGCCGCCCTACTCAGGCCGGTGGGGATTTTCGCCTACAACGACATCACCGCCGCGAAAGTTCTCTCGGAGCTGCACGCCCTGGGAGTCCAGGTACCGGAGCAGGCGGCGGTCATTGGCGTCGACAACGACCCCGACATCTGCGAGAACACCCGTCCGCCGCTGTCAAGCGTCGACCCGGACTTCGAGACGGCGGGACGGATGGCGGTCGAGGTGCTGTCAGCCGCCCTGTCCGAACGACGCAGGATCCCAATCCTCAAGTTCGGCGTCAGCGGTGTTGTCGAGCGCAGATCCACGCAGTCGGGCAAGACCGGCAGCCGCATGGTGTCGAAGGCGCGGGAAATCCTCAGGCGGCGCTACGGCGAACGGCTTTCACTGGAACTGATCGCCGGCGAGCTCAACATCTCGCCGAGGCTGCTCTCGCTGCGATTCCGCGAGATTACAGGCGGCACCGTCCACGCGGAACTTGAGGAAATCCGCCTGGCGGCCGCGCGGCGGATGCTCAAGTCGCGCACGCTGCCGGTCAAGGCCATCGCCGCCGCCTGCGGCTTCCCTTCGCTCGAGAACTTCTACCGCCGCTACCGCCGCCGCTACGGCACCACCCCTCGCAGCGCATAAAGTCGCAGGGTCTGTCCCCATACAGTTCACGAATAATCACATTTTCCGATGGAATAATGTGGTCGCCAATCACATTTTCCGATGGAATAATGTGACCGCCAATCACATTTTCCGATGGAATTAAAGTCGCAGGGTCTGTCCCCCTACAGTTCTCGGCGATCAGATTCATCGCCTTGCCGCTCACCTTGTACGGCGGAATATAGGGTTCAGATTTCTTCTTCATTCCCCCGCTCCTTCAACAAAGCCGTTTATACGCCATTCTCCCACTCGCTTTGCCGCGTATTATACCATATTCACGCACCTCCCGCGTAAACTGCCGCGGAGCCCCACCCAAACTGCCGTGCAATCTGCCGCGGAGGGTGCCGCGGTGACTGTTCCCTCGCCATTATCCAGTCGCAATTTGCGACCAGATCAGTTGTCACAAAATTTGCGACAACCAAAACTGCCGCGGAACGATATTAGATCTCTTCCGTCAGCTTGCGCATTTCCTCGCGGAGGCGGGCGGCCTCGGCTTCGTCCCCATGCATGACGGCGTATTCAAGCAGCGCATCCAGCCGCTTGATTTCCTCAATCGTTTCATCTCTCTGTGGCATCGCCATATACGCAACCTTCTATCTTTCGAGGGGCTCGCCCCCGCTTATGCTTTTGCAAGTCAGTGACAACAATCCGTTGCCAAGAGCAAGAACAATGGACTGAAGTTTCCGAACTTCATTAACACGAACAATTATCCGTTCGCCTATTTTATATCCGAGGTCATTAGTCTTATCGAGGTACTTCTGATCAACCAATCCATTGTTGTGCTCAAGAATGTGTCGCCGCTGAAACATGAGCGACATGAACCTCAGCTGATCCGCCGACACCCATTCAGCGTATGTCTTGCCGGTCAGACATTCAAACAATTTACTTCCCTTATCGAGTATCTGAAAGTCGTTTGGCTTTGCCCCTTGCCCCCCAAGGTCTTCATACAATCTCAATGCAAACGACTGGAACGCTGAAACAATGTCCCCGACCGACCTTTCTGTTAAATGGCGGATCTGATCTTTGGCAAAGTCAACGCCACCAGATTCTTCAAACACTTTTTTCGCTGCAGGTAACGCATCAAGAGCCTTGCTGATATTGGACATTGCACTTGCGAACGATGCCACAACCGTGTTATCTCCACACACAGGACAAAAGAATGCTGAACCGATAACTGCGTATGACGCATTGCATTTCGAACATACTATATCGCGCTCCAAGGCCTTATCGAACGGCGTCCTTGTGTTTATATAGCCATGCGAGAAAGATGACTTATATTCTATTTTAACGTAGGGATTATGCCTGAAAGACCGAGATAGTTGTGTAAAAGATTTATCAATCTCAGAAAGTATCTGTTGCTTTGCTTTTTCCAATGCAATCCTCTTCGCAGCCTCAATCTGCTCTGGCGTATGCCATTTGTCAGATGCCGCCCGGTGCCCGCACATTGGGCAGAACGCATATGAGATAGTTCTTGTCCAGAGTAGAGCTCCTGTCCTAGACTTCGGCCAGCAAGAGTCCTTCACTTTAAAGCGATAAGAACACTTCGGACATGCCCGGTCGAGAAAGCCTTTTTTGTCAAGGCTTAATGGAATTGAAATCGTTGATGTCATAAATCAAAGAAGCATGATCCTATACGGTTGTAACACTCATTATTAAAAAGGCTGAATCTCCTTTGGCAACAGTTTCTCCAAGGCATCAACTGTCATCTCGTTTTCCATAAATTGCTTTGCGCCAACCAAAGAAACAAAGATTAAGCGCTCATCGATTTGAAGCTCTTTGGCAACCTGCTTCTTTATTTCCGCCTCTTTGCCACCCCTACTTTCTTCATTTGCCCAAGACACTACCAAAATATGTGTTTTTGACTTATTGCTAAATGCATGATTTAGGATGCTGTTAATATGAGCATCTTGGAAACTATAACCAACACATATAATCAGTTTTGCCGAGAATGTGTACTTTCGGAATTCAGATAGCAGGAACAAATATGGCTCAGTGTATCTCATTTTATTCGATGTACCAAATATTAATTGGTAATCCTCGGCCTTATCAGATTTGTTCGGTGAATCATACGAAACCAAGACTCCGTTTTCATTTCTCCAATCGACAGATCCGTGCAGTTTATAAAGGCGAACCGGATCAACACGCTCGTCATCATACCCCATCAATCTATCATTCCACACACGACCATTCCTATCAGCGACACGCTCAAAACCTGTAAATACACCATCATTCCCGCAAGCAGCCTCTACGCACAAATCGTAATTCAAAGAAAACACCCTAAGGTTTGACCCCAACTCTGCCGCTAGGCGCCGCAATCCATAATAATAATACGCGCTTCTTCTGTCTTGAAGATTTACCCACTCATTTACAAGCTTCTCAACTATCGCATCCTTTAATTGTGAAATTATCTTAAAGTCCTTGCCAGCAGTCTCCATTAGTTCCATATTCCAAGAAGCGATAAACGGGAATATGATATGATCTTTACATCTCGATAATTCCGTGAGAACGTTTACAAATTCTTCAATGTTAATTGCTTGTCTTGGCCGCCCCTTCAATGCAGAGCCATACAACATCCCAGCCTTGACTGCATTATAAACCTTTTCATACTTATGCCATTCACCTGCAAGCAAGCGCTCTGCCTCTATACTCATTTCGTCAGATGTTTTCAGCCCTGCATCTTTACTTGCCCCAGCGCCCAGAAGAAAAATAATATTATCGCTTGTCATAATGCCTCCTCACAAAAACCAAGGTACCATTTTCTCTATCGCCGGAATCGGCAAATCATATCTGTCCATGTCTGATATCATGCGGCCAACAAGACGACAATAAAACACAGACACAGGGCGAGCCTTCGCATTAAACCCTCTCCAATTAACACCGGAAAGGTTACAAATATCTTGAAGTAATTCACGCTCAACGTCCTCATTAATTGGCGGATCCGCACGATCAAAGGCAATATATACAGGACTAGAAGGTCTAGTCTGAGCGACGCCACCAGGAGGAGTGCCGTCAGGCCATACTAGATAAGCACTTCTGCCAAGCCTCATTACTGTATTTTCATCTGGAATATTTGTTTCCCGCACAGAATCAAAAGCTAAATAGCGATGTTCAGTGTTAACACGAGCAACAACAATGCTGACAACATGATTCTGCTCTTGTAGCACTTCTCTAATCACCTTTCGTATCGCATCCATCGCCGAGCGTTGCAATCTGAAAGAACAATGCAACACGATCCGTTTCGGATGCATATTCTTGATATTTTCATCCAATTGATTTTTTATTCGAAGTGCCAATTTTGAAACATAATCAGCTTCGGTCGCTTCATCTGACAAGGTGCGTATATCTCTAAAAAAACCACTCGCATCAGTCGTAATGGAGTATGCAACAAACCGCCTACTCCTGCCCTCTTCCTTTTTCCATAACTGGCTAACACCTATAATCAAGTCTTGCCTTCGTGGCGTATGAACACACCATGGAACGCCGCCGGCCTTACAGAAAAGCTGCAATGCAACTCCGGCTACAGACCATTGGAAATTACGCCCTGCGCGCACATGATCCACTCGCACATCTTGCGAAGGGATTCCCTTGCCTAGATATATTGACTTCTGCAGCAAGTATTCGTACTCATCTCCAGTCACCAAAACTATTGCAACAGGATTTTTACAACCAGCTGCCGCAATCACCCTTGACGCTTGCTCATGCGCCTCTTCATCACTTCCCTCCAGTATAACATGACGTATATTGCTATTATCAAATTTCACCCCGAAGAAATGTGTCATTCCGGAAAAGCGCTCAGGGAACTCTCGCCCACACAAACATTCAAACAGAAATCGTGCAGCTTGAATATACTCTTTTCTAAACACAAAGAAAAAAGTTGGCTCATCTTTGCATCCCATAAATGGCCCAGACTTCTTCAACCCCCAATATGTGCTCTTGTTCTGTTCACCGTTGGCAAACTCAAGCATCTTGCCGTTGAGCACACGCGCCGAAAGTGTCGCCATTTCCCCAAAGCAGATTGCCGAGCCATCTCCACCCACCAACCATGTCTTCCCTTGCAAAAATCTGTTATAAAAAGCTTTGAGCCATTCTTTGTACTGACGAAATAAATCACGATTAGGTTTGCCTTTTGAATCCAAGCTAAGACTTAATTTCTGAACTTCATCACTATAGGGGACTCGTTCGTTCTTAAAGAAATGGAAGCTAACATACAAACCATGTTTACGAAGCACCGATTGCCAATCAAATTCGACGATAAACCCTTGCCACCCAACTCCTTTTGTCTCTTTTACCAGCACCTCAAGTCTAGGATAAAATGCATCAACTATCCTTGCCTTATAAAATACTTTAGCATCAATCTCTTCTTGGAGTGCTTTGAAAAGTCTACGCGACAAGACCCACCTAGCAGCCATAGGATGCTTATCGGCATCAAATATATATTCGTCATACCCATCATGTGCATCACATGTTAACCAATAAGCAGGTGTATCAACACCTCCAGTTGTGTCCGTAAAACGATAATGATCCGCGTCAGGTTTTTTATCATTTGCAGAAGCACACATTCTTCTATAGCATGAGACTCGCACTTTACTCGTGCAAATCGGGAAGAAATTGATTAATAAATCTTTTTGCATTGTTTTCATTTATGATGTCTATTTCACAGCATATCTCTATTTGATCGCATTACCGTCCTCAATCCAACTGCCTTTTCAATTCTTGAAAGCTCTCTAGGGCGCTTTGGAGATTTTCGATGATGTCGTCGGCAAGCGTTTCGGGATCGGGGAGGTTATCGAGGTCGGCGAGGGATTTGTCCTTGATCCAGAAGATGTCGAGACTCGTCTTGTCACGCTTCAATATCTCATCGACGCTAAATCTGCGCCAACGACCGTCGGGATTCTTTTCCGACCATGTTTCCTTGCGCTTATAACGGTTCGTCGGATTATAGCATAAAATAAAATCCTTCAAATCGTCATCGCTCATAGGATGCTGCTTCAAGGTGAAATGGATGTTGGTGCGGAAATCGTATATCCAAATCTCCTTGGTTTGCCTTTCGGGGCTTGCGGGCTTCTTGTCGAAGAAGATAACATTTGCCTTTACGCCTGGCTTATAGAAGATACCCGTCGGCAGACGAAGGATTGTATGAAGATCGGTCGTCTGCAAAAGCTTCTGCCTCACAGTCTCGCCCGCGCCGCCCTCAAAAAGAACATTGTCGGGAACAACAACCGCCGCCTTGCCCGTTGCTTTCAAAATCGTATTGATGTGCTGTACGAAGTTGAGCTGCTTGTTAGAGCTTGTCGTCCAGAAGTCTTGTCGATTATAGACAAGATCCTCTTCCTCTTCTTCACCCTCTTCATTGGTCATGGTGATAGAGGACTTCTTTCCGAACGGCGGATTGGTGAGGACATAATCCACACGATAGCCGGGATCGGTCAGCAATGAATCGCCCTGCGTGACAGGAACATTGCCGTAGATGTCGCCAATGTTGTGCAGATAGAGGTTCATCAACGCCATCTTGAAGGTCGTCTTGACAAGCTCATTCCCGTAGAAGGTCTCGTTTTTCAGGAACGCCTTTTGCGCCCTGTCCAAACTGTAGTTCTTGGGATTGGCAAGAAACTCCTGCGCGGCAAGAAAGAATCCGCCCGAGCCACAACACGGATCGGCAATAGTCTTCATCGGTTCAGGACGCAAGCATTCCACCATCGCACGGATCAGCGGTCGAGGCGTGAAGTATTGCCCAGCGCCGCTCTTGATGTCTTCCGCGTTCTTCTGGAGCAACCCTTCGTAGATTTCGCCCTTCACATCGGAAGACATCGAAACCCACTTTTCCTTGTCGATCATCTGAACGATGCGATAAAGGATTGCCGCATTGCTAATCTTGTTGTTAGCCTGTGAAAATATCTGCCCAAGTATCCCACCTTCGGACGCAAGCGTTTCAAGTGTTCGCTTATACTGCTCTTCAAGTTCGGCACCCTTGAGCGTATTCATATCCGACCAGGTGCAACCCTTCGGTATGCCGGTGTCCTTCTTGTATGGCGGCCGAGAATACTCGTCCGACATCTTAAGGAAGATGAGATATGTAAGCTGCTCCAAATAATCTCCGTATGACACGCCGTCATCACGGAGCGGACTGCACATACCCCAAACTTTGGAAACTATAGTTGAGGATTGTTCCAACATGATATTACTCCATCAAGCGTGCAATTCTTTTCGCTGAATCCAGAATGCACCAGTAGGTTTTATTGCCAAGATATCTATCGGCTTGCCAACAGTTTTTAATCTTTCTTGAAATCTCATTGTTTCAATTGTCGTGTTCATAGCGTACATGGAGAAATCAACAGCATCCTGAAGCGAGAAGAAGTTCCATGGGATTGGTGGCGGAATCTGTTTTTTATACTGCTTAGTTCCATTTTTTGAAACAAATTCCTTCCAGTATGGATTTATTATTCGAGACAATATTTCTGCCTCGCCATTCCACGCGGCACCTTGCGAAGCTACATCCATCTCCTCTACTTCATTTGAGGCAACATAAACCCGGAAAAACTTTTGATTAACAACACCTTCGTTGCGTTCATATCCTGCGACATGAAATGTTATATCTGGTATTGGCACAAACTTCCTAAATGCCTCTAAAATTTTATTAGCCATTTCTGTCACGTTTGTATCTGGCTTAACATTGTTATCTAAAAACTCTTCAATATAACCTGCAACAGGTTTCCCGTCAATTGCTGCCGCACCACATGTGGAAACTCCCGCATTGTTTAATGCCAGGAAAGTTTTGTAAGTGGTGTCTGAATAATGAACTCCTTGCAACTTAGTAACAAGCGTTCCCTTTCCATCTGGCAATGGACTAAAATCTTGTTTGTTAAAAGTAGTCCTACTATCGCTAGACATAACTATTCCTTCGTTGGTATGCACAGTGATGATCAGTGACATGGTGGTTTCTCCTTTTTCGTTTTATAGTTCCCCTTCAAATGCCTTTCTCAAAATGCTTTGCCGCATGGCGTCAGCTTGTTGCAACGCAGCATCAACAGTCTTTTCAATGCTGTCGCAAACAGACAACTTGGCCGCCAAAGCATTATTGATATCGACTTGTTGCTGCCGCGTTATCTTGGGGACTGGTATATGTCTAACTATTTCCTCATTGAGATTTTTCATTGTTGTGCCAGTCGCCTTTTCTTCCAAATAATGCACAACACTTGGGCTAGATAAAATCTGCGCGTAGAATTCTGCATCAAACTCATCTTTCAACCTCAACCTAATGCTTCCCGTGCCGCAAATCCAGCCAGATTCTTTTTCAGTGACCGCAGCCGTTCTCCCCATTTCACCTCTACGCCCCATAATAATGTCGTTATTCTCAAGACGATAAGAATTCAACTCAATCGCTTTTTCATTGGACACGGTCACTTTATTACTCGGACAAATAAAACCGCCCCTTATATGCTGGGGGTTTATAACGGGTATGCCATTGTTAATATAATCTTCTTTATGGAGTGCCGTACCAAAAGGCCCTATCCTAACATCTTCTACTATTGAAGAGAGTTCAACTACATCTGACTGAACATCAAACGCCGCTTTCAGCACCGCCTGACGATACACGGCAAGTTGTTGCTTTGTCTTCTTCAGCGTTTCAACGCCACTATCAAGCCCGGAAAACAGTTCTTCTATTTTTGCAACAATCCGCTTTTGCTCTGGGAGCGATGGGAAATTCATGCAAATGCGATCAAGGTTCTTTCGGGAGATTCTTTTCCTTGTTGTTCCACTTTCGTATCGCTTAACCTGGGCCTTGAACCACGGAGAATTAATCAGATAAACAAGATACTTTGGCTCGATGGTTTTATTACCAACTCTAAGAATGGTAACATCAACAGCGGTTATATATAGTCCGTCACAAGGAAAGACACAAGCCTTACAAAGTGGCTCTCCAAGCCTAGCAATCAGAATGTCGCCCTTTTTGAGATAGGTACATAGCAATTCCGCTGCCTTGGCCTCTGTAATGTATTTGTTCGACTTGTTCTTGAATTCTCCTGCACCGACATCGGCAAGTTGAATCAACCTAACTCTACCGTTAGGATCTTGATCCTTAGTTTCAATCCAGTCGCCATCTACGAAAAGCCCAGTATCCCCCGCTATCTCACTAAATCTCATCGGCTAAGCTCCCTCGAAGTACCATTCGCCATTCTTTCTAGCGCCGCGCCGCTTTAGTCCTGCTTTATTCTTGAGCGAAGCGATAATACGCTCTGCCTGCCTGGAAGTAATCCCTAATATCTCCCCGAGTTTTGGTGCCGTAAGTTTGGAGTTGCGCAGAATCGCCTTTATCGCAGTTTCTTCCGTATGTGTAAGATTTATCCCGACATTTATCCCGACATTTATCCCGACATCGGGCCTGTTTACTACGTCATTTATTACGTCATCATGACGGTGTAAATCCGCTATTGCCTTTGCCGCCGGCGAGCCGTATTCCTGGCCAATCTTCAAAAAACGATTGTGGAGTTCGATTTCATCTCCATACAGCAACACCTTGAAGAACTCTTCAAGCGGCAACCGCGTCTTGTCGACATTCAATTTCTGGTTCTCGTAGTTAGCCCTGACGAGAGCGTTTCTGAAGTAGAACGACTTGTCGGCAAAGAGGTCGTTCGTCACGTCAAAGCCCTTGGACCGAAGATACTTGATTGCGAAAACTGCCGTCGTGCGCGTATTTCCCTCGCGAAACGGGTGAATCTGCCAAATGCCCGAAATGAAAGAGGCAAAATGCTCCACGAATGCATCTTCCGAAAGTCCTTTGTACTTGAACTTTTCTTCCTGTGAAAAATCGTAAGCAAGCGACTTCTCAATAAGGAAAGACGCCTCGTACTGTACTGAATCGCCGTTCAGCACCCATTCTCTTTTTCTCAAATCGACAGTCCTGATTTCACCCGCATGCGGGAACACCCCCTCGAAAATCTTTCCATGAAGGCCAAGATAGAATTCGGGCGAAAGCCGGAAAGACGGCAAATGGATTATCTGGTTGATGCGCGCGGATACTTTGTCCGCCTCGGCCGTGTCCTCTGGTATTTCGTGTTCGCCCTTGACCTCGTAATACTCATCGACAAGACGCCGAGCCTCATCGGCAGAAATCTCACCCTCGATGTTTCTTCTCGCTGTGTCGATGAGGTATTGCGACGGCTTGAGTCCATCGACATCCTGAAG
>JAEIGA010000576.1_pt1 | contig 54029 bp, 36 predicted proteins | sample 9270691 | NCBI WGS metagenome assembly JAEIGA01 (sample SAMN17057246, study PRJNA624740) | gut metagenome | biome: biome; isolation source: fecal sample | host: Bos grunniens | place: China: Xizang | collected 2019 | reverse complement strand
TCCTCTGTCAATCACCTTGTCGAAAGATATAGTCTCCAGAACATCAAAATATCCGGAACCCGGCTTTCTTATGCTTCCCATATGGTCACTATGAAAATGCGTCAGAAGAAAATAATCCACCTTTGACGGATGAGCAGAAGCGGAATTGAAGTGTCTGACATAATGTGCTATCCACTCTCCCGGTGTCCTGCTCGAATCTGGAAGATGAACCTTGGTCCATAGTTCTCCGACATCTCCTGCATCAACAAGCATGGTAGTACCGTCCGGCATCTTGATGAAGGTCGATTCACCTTGACCAGTAGCAATTGAATGAAAATCAAGCATTCCCTCCTGCCACTGCGGAAGATATTCCTGAGCAGTGGCAATAATGGAAAACGTAATACAAAGTATAGAAGGAACTATTCTGTTCTTCATCTTATATCGAAGTCGCAATTATTCATCTTGATGTTATGTACATTCACAATCGGATCCTTCGGAATCGGCAGAACAGAGCCTAAAGCAGCACCGTGCTGCTTCTTGTTCAATGGGAAATCCTCCTCCTTTACCTGTTCGAACCTGCAGTCATTGAATGAGATGTTTTCAATAGCTCCGTCTTCTCTACCATTGAAATAAGGCAATCTCAAGCTGCTGCACTGAATATTGTTGAAAGTGACATTACGGAATCCAGCAAAGAATGTGTCCTCAGTGTCCCTGCCGACATATACATAAATAGGACATCCGTATATCTCCTTCATCTGAATATTCGAGAATGTCAGATTCTCCACAAGTGTCGCCTCTCTACCGAAATCATTGGTGTGAGCATTGATCTTCTTATTCGGAAGGAAGCAACTGATGGCATTAGAAGTGTCCCACATTACAATATTTGAGAATGTACAGTTCCTGATGACACCGTCGTTGGTCCAACCGATACGCACACCGGAAGACCAGCTTCTCAATACACAGTTGGTCACTGTAACATACTCACAGACCTTGTTCTCCTTCAACGATCGGTTGTTGGCACGCAGTACCAAGGCATCATCTCCACATTCGATGATACAGTTTGCAACTGTCACATTTCTCGAAGAATTGATGTGTATGCCGTCATTGTTGGGATAGCGTACATCAGCATAGATCTTACAGCGGTCAAACCAGACATAGTCACAATCATGAACCCAATAGCTCCATCCTGCAGGCTGATTGATCATAGTAATATCTGTGACCCTGACATTGCTGCAACCGGCGAAGAAACAGGCCCTTGGTACTGACTTCTCATACGGTACAATTCTATCATACTGCCACCAAGTCCAGTTAGTATCCTCCTTTTCAGCAACGAACACATCGCCGTTGCAGTCTATTGTACCACGACCAGAAATTGCAATATTATCTGCCTGATCGGCATATATGAGTGCGATATTTCTCCACCTTGGAACACATTCGCCGTCAAAATGGCGGGTCTCTGCCCTATTCGGGTAATCTTCCAGGTCAGGTGATCCCAGAAGCACAGCATCAGCATCAATACGCAACTCTACTCCGCTCTTGAGTTCCACAGCACCCGTCAGAAACTTTCCACCTGTGAGGATAACAGCACCGCCACCAGCCTCTGAGACTGTGTCGATTGCCTTCTGAAGCACCTTTGTCACCTTGGTCTTGCCATCTGCCTTAGCTCCGAATTTTTTCAAGTCAATATCCTTGGCCGACAAAGGAGCACAAAGAGATGCAACCAATACGAATGTCAATAATCTTTTCATATCCTCTTATTTTGTTTCAACTGGTCCAAACACGTCACGAACGGCCTCAAGCCATGCGTAGCCCCAATAACGGTCAGGAAGAAGATAACTTCCCTCTACCCATTCGTTCCAAGCGTTGATCATGACGAACTTCGGCTGATCAGGATGAGCATCAGCATATTTCTTGGCCTCGTTAAGATAGTTCTTGAAAGCCTCAGGTGAATGATTGAAACGAGTCACGTCATTCTCACCCTTAGCAGGGAAACGAGGTGTGTCATCCCATCCGATAGATACTGTAGGGAATACAGGAATATCCATATATTCATCCCAGTCTGCTCTGAAATCCAAAGCATTCTGGCAATGCTTCATATAGTCAGTATCGAATCCTCCCATATTATAAAGCGCCCAGCTGTCCGGCTTAAGGAACATTCTCTTATCAACTCTTTCCTTGTTCTTCTCGTTGTATGGGAATCCGCCGCCATCCATCATCATGTAGTGCATATCAGGGAAACCTGCTTTACGAACTTCTGAACGCATATACTCCATTGCTTCCAATGCCTTTTCCTCAGAACCGAAGCTCTTTACGAAAAGATCGGTACTGAAGATTGCGAAAACTGGACATCCATTGATCTTGGTGTAATTAGGGAGTACAAAATACTGATTGATCACTCTGTCTACGATCTTTGGAAAATCTGCAGGATCGATATCACCAGTCCACAGAAGCGACTCATCATCACCCCACTTATGATAGTTCCAATAGTTGTGCTTTACATTATGGTTAGCCCACATGATGAAGAACTCCATCTTCTGATTTGACGGTGCCTTGAGGAAACCATCATTAAGGGCGCTTTCAAGATATGGATAATGGTCGAACCAGTACCAATCATAGATGAATGTATTCACACCATATTCGAGTGCTGTCTGAATCCATTTCTCCACAACAACCGGATCATTATCCATTTCATAACCCCACAAAGGCTGTTTCGGCTGATAATGTCCTGGGAATCGAGGATCTCCTTTCTGAATGACTTCCCACTCACCTATTCCTTGTTCCCAGTTGGCACGTCCTAATGAATCGTCATGACATGAAGGCCAGACGAAGGCACACACATGGTAATCCCTCTGCACAAGTTTCTCGCTACAGGAAGACATAGCAACTGCAAGCATTGCCATAACAAGTAATCTAAATTTCTTCATAATGTAATACTATATCATTTCACTCTACAATAAAAGTCTTTTTCTCTGGGCCCACTCCCTTGACAATGAGCCTGCTCCATCCGAGAGGAAGCATAGGATCATTCTGCACGATTCCCTCTTCTGAAACATCCAGGCCACAGAAACCGAAAAGGACGGCCTGAAGCATTCCACCGGCACCTGTCATGAAATACGGATTATTAGATGTCGGAGTCTCTGCAAACACTCCGAAAGGTGGTCTGAGATTGATTTCATAAGCTCTACTGAACATCTCACTCGCTCTCTTGCGATCTCCAAGCCTTGCATATTGAATAGCAAAGACACTAAAAGTCATCGCCGGTCCGTTAACCATGTCTATCTTCTGTTCATAGTATTCAAGATCGCGACGTATCTGTTCCGGATCTGAAACAACTCCAAGAGGATAGGCAAGCAGATTTACATCCGCCTGCTTTATCATCTGTCCGGAATATCCCTCATACTCAAGAGTAACTCCGGCAGAATCATAGTTGAACTTCAGGCCATCAGCTATCTTCTTCCATGCGGCAGGAGCAGGATATCCACAGACTTCAGCAGCTTTGACAGCATTTTCCAGAGCCACTTTAGCTGCCGCATTTGTAAATGCATTGTCGCAAACATTCTCAGCATATTCATCCGCGCCGACTACACCTTCTATAGAATAACTGGCATCCGCATTCTCTTTCACCCTGCTTACCCAGAATTCAGCTATACCGTTAAGCAGTTTCCAACCGTCTTTCTTAAGCCAGTCTACATCCTTTGTAACACAGTAATAATTCCAAGCAGCTATACCAACATCGGCTGTCACATGATGTTCCATCGGACCAGTGAGTGCCCATACGGGCGTTGCCTCCTGGCCGTCTGAATCGGATTCCCAAGGAAACATCAGACCATCAAATCCGTAATCCGCAGCCTTGCGCCTTGCCGGTTCGATCCTGTCTGCCCTGTAATCAATCATGCTCCTGGCAATATCTTGATTCATCAGAAGCATGGACGGATACATCCACAATTCAGAATCCCAGAAGATATGGCCACTATATCCTAAAGACGACAGCCCCATAGGAGGAATGCTGCATCTGGTCCCCTTCCTGCAGGAAGAATAAAGGTTATACAAGGCAAAACGGACGGCCTGCTGTGCAGCAAGGTCTCCCTCAATCTGGATATCCGATTCCCAAAGCCTGGCCCACTCTGCTCGATGTCCTGCAATCAGTTTGTCATATCCCGAACAGCTCAGATAGATAAGCACCCTCTGAGCTTCACTGAACGGATCGGAATATTCTGATGTAGTACATACTGAGCCAGCGATTGCAAATTCAACCTCATCCCCTGCTGCAAGAGCGAATTTCAGCATTGTTTTCTCTCCAGAAACATCATAAACACCTTTATCCGTATCATATATGAACATCGATGCCGAAGAAACATCATATCTACCTTTCTCTGTCCTTGCATTCATCTGCTGGAGACGGATCTTCCTTTTATCAGCATAAAACTCGCGGCTTGAATATTCCGCATCTACATAACCTGACGGTAGAGTAAAAGACTTTGTAAAAGTAACTTCAGCTTTCTCAAGCGCTTTAACCTTCACCTTGAACAAGGCCACATGAGGGAGATTTCTAAGTGCAATCAATGAATATGACACATCCACCTTGCCCGAATATCTACAGGATGTCCTGTGTTCTGCATTCTTCATGTCGATTTCCTGACTCCAGTCAGTATATTCTTTCTGTCGCAGTCCATCTACACTCACTGAAATATTGAATGGATTTATACCGAGAACTGCCGTATTTACCTTTGTAGCAGAACTCAGTTCAAAGACATTATTCAGAACAATCTGTCGGACAGAAAAAGGGTCTTTCCAATGCAGCACCCCGATTGTACCGTTGGCTGCTGAGGCACCGGTATAGTCGGGGCATGGCCCCTGTGCACGGAGGGTCCACTCCGACTCAGCTTTGGCAACAACAACTGAAGAAAAGACACAAATGATATATAGGATAACTTTTCTACTCATTATAATTGATAGATATCGGATTTATAAATAATACGGTAATCATAGGAATGTGCATCAAGTACAAAGACCTGATAGCTCGTTCCGCCTTCATAAACACGCACCACCACATGGCCATATGGTTTGAAATGTGACCAGATGTCTTCTCCAAGATCCACACGGCTTATGTCTCCAGTAATATAAAGATCGCGACGGCCAGGATAGACAGGATCCAGAAGACGATTTGCTGTAACTGTCTTCGGATGTCCATCCTCCGCACACTGAATAATAATCACGTCAGGACGCAGTGTCCACAGGAACACAGGCATGAAACTATCCTTCTGACCATGATGATCTGCCTTCATCACTGTAACAGGTCCGACAAGCGGAGCTATCTGACTCTCGAAATCACGCGGAGCCTTATCCGTACGTGAATTCGTCGCGCCAGAGATATCTCCTCCAAGGTAGTACTTGAACTTACCATAGCGTACAGTAAATGCACAGCTGAACACATTCTCGTCATACCTTTTCACATCAAACCACTCCGGCCACATCTGCACGGACTTCGTGCCTCTTCCTGTATGCATTCTTCCGTTTGCTGCGATATTATAGACCTCGAAATCATATTTCTTCGGTTCATACTGCAAAGCAATCTGCTTTCGTGAACCGATCTTGAACTGTTCGGCCTTGGTTCCATCTGCCACCTGTCCCTTTACAGTCGAAATATATCTTTCAAGCATCGGACAATACTTCACATTATTCTGATACGATGGGAAATCGTATGACGGCCATCCACGATCGATGACATTGCGGAAAGAAACAGTCTTCAACACATCCAGATATCCTGACGCAGGCTTGAGATGTCCGCCAACATGATCACCATGAAAATGGGTCAGAAGGAAATAATCAGCTTTACCGGTTTCCCGTAATGACTGACTGAAATGCCTCATATAATGCGCTATCCACTCACCCGGGGCCTTGGAGGAATCAGGCAGATGAACCTTTGTCCATAGTTCATCCACGTCCCCGGCATCCACAAGCATAGTGGTTCCGTCGGGCATCATTATAAATGTTGATTCTCCCTGACCTGTAGCAATAGAGTGGAAGTCAAGATAGCCTTTCTGCCACTGCGGAAGATATTCCTGGGCAGCGGCAGAAAGGGAGATTATTGATAAAAGTATTACGATTATACGTTTCATTACATCAGTCTATGTTAGGACTATCATACACAACAGTCTCCGTACAACGTGTCATGACACTCTGGCCTCCGCATGAAAGAGCGAAATCACCCTCCTCAATAGTCCAATGACCGTAGTAATCAACAAATGCAAGTTCCGTAGCTGGAAGTGAGAAGGTAACAGTCTTAGTCTCTCCCGGTGCAAGATCCACCTTCGCAAATTCACGAAGTCTGCGTACATCAGGAGTACATGTCGCGTACATATCAGTAGAGTATAGCAGCACGCTTTCCTTTCCTGAGACATTTCCGGTATTCTTTACATCTATGCTCACTGTCAGAACATCTTCAGGAGAGAATTCAGTCTTATCTACGGTCATATTAGAATATTCGAATGTCGTATAGCTCAAGCCATGACCGAATGGCCACTGAACATCCATGACCGCATTGTAGTTATAATCTCCAGCCATGGTCTTCTGATTCTCAGCAGGTTTATAGTCATAGACAGCAAACTTGTTGACATATTTAGGATAGGTAAACGGCAGTTTTGCACTGAAATTCTCCTCACCACACAGAAGTGAAGCAAGAGCATCTGCTCCAAAGTTGCCCGGAAGCATGATGTCCACAATTGCATCAGCCAAAGGCTCAATCTCACGGATGACACGAGGACGTCCCTCGTTCAAGATCATCACTACAGGTTTTCCAGTAGCTGCACATGCCTTTACAAGTTCCTGTTGATTATATGAAAGGTTAAGGTCGGTGATATTTCCAGGAGTCTCGCAATAGGTATTTTCACCTACACAGACCACAATCACATCAGCATCCTTGGCCGCAAGCACAACAGGAGCAATGTTTACATTCTCATATTGCCAATTACGGGTAAACAAGTCATATTCAATTCCTGGAACATATGTAACCTTATCAAACTTCTTATCAAGAGCCTCATAAATAGTATTGTATTCTGCAGTGAATTCTGGCTGTTCGGCAACATCACCCTGCCATGTATAAGACCAACCTCCGTTGAGAGTCCTCATAGAATTTGCATTCGGACCGGTAACGAGGATACGTGCAGATTTCTTCAAAGGAAGCACTCCTTCATTCTTAAGAAGGACCTCAGATTCAACAGCTGTACGATAAGCAGCATTCTTATGCTCTGCAGACGCAAATTCCGGATAATCTTCGGTCTTTGTGTCAGGTGTATCGAAGAGTCCGAGTCTGAACTTAACTCGAAGAATGCGTGCAACAGCATCATCGATACGCGACATCGGCACCTGACCTTCTTCTACAAGCTCTTTGAGTTCATCACAGAACTCGAAGTCAAGAGGGACCATTGACATGTCAATACCGGCATTGATAGCCATCTTGACGGCCTCTTTCTTTGAAGAAGCCACTCGCTCACGAGTGTAAAGATTGTTTATGTCAGCCCAGTCTGTAACAATCATTCCGTCCCAATTCAGATCTTCCTTCAACCATTTAGTGAGAAGTTCAGCATTGCAATGGAATGGCACGCCATTATTGCTTGATGAATTGACCATAAGGGTCAGGATTCCCTCCTGAAGGACTTCCTTGAATGGTTCGAAATGCTTCTCGCGAAGTTCTGAAGCTGCGATGGAAGAAGGAGTACGGTCACATCCTGTAACAGGAACGCCATAACCCATGAAGTGCTTTGCGCAAGCTGCAATATTATATGGTCCGATATTATCCGGATCATCGCCCTGCAGCCCCCTTGTAATGGCTTTCGCCATCTCTGCATTTACATATGCATCTTCTCCGCAACTCTCCCAGAATCTTGGCCATAAAGGATTACGACTTATATCCATTGTTGGAGAGAATGTCCATGGTACATTTGCTGCACGGCTCTCGTAAGCTGTCACCTGACCCATTTGCTCGGCAAGTTCTCGATTGAAAGTCGCAGCAAGATTGATCTGCTGTGGGAAAAGCACGCCACCAAGAATGAATGACGTTCCATGAATATGGTCAAGACCATACAGACATGGTATGCCAGTTTCCTCAATCAGGATATCATTGATCTTCTTGACGAAGGCAGATACCTGATCTGGAGGTGTTCCTACGCGTACAGGAGGATTAAGTACTGAACCGACCTTGTATTTGCGTATTAGGGCTTCACCTTCCGGTGTCAATTTCTGCTCACCATCCACAAGTATTGTTGCAGTGACCTGAGTCATCTGACCGATCTTCTCCTCCAGTGTCATCTGTGACAGGAGGTCATCGATCTTCTGTTCCATCACTTCATGTGGATCGACAGCCTTATCGGCCTGACCGCATGAAACAAGGATCACCAACAACGGAATTAGAATTCTTTTCATAATAAATTATTTTGACTGTTGTTTTACATTCAAGATACATTCTACTCTTTCACCCCATCCGTCAACTGCATACACGGTTACAGTATATACCTTTGTGTCACGGCTGGTAGCAGGTGGGACAGAAAATTCAAGTCTATTGTCAGAGAGTCTGACATCTTTGATGGTCTTTGAATTGCTGACCTCATGATATAGATCTCCGGTCTGTACGTTAGTGAGCACATCTACTGCATAAGAACCTCCCTCAGAAGGCACCATGACCTCATCTTCTGCAAATGCTATCTTCATTTCATATCTTCCCGGCTGGCGGACGCAAAGTTCATCAGTGCGATGTGCGTATGAAAGGAGAAGCCTCGCAGAACGTGCGAAACCATTATTTGAAGGATAAGAAAGATAGATCGTATCCATTGTGGCTTTGTCGACTTTCAGCCAACCTTGCTCATCGATAAGCTGAAGGTCATAATCGACATTTGAAATAATGGCCACCTTGGCTTCACCATACTCATATGATGCCAGATCCAGGATCTTATATGGCATATCCGTATCCTTCTCAATACGGACTCCCAGCATCAGTGGATCTATATATTCTGCTTTATTCCAGCAGGATGCAAGCATCAGCACTGCTGTAGAAAATAATATCAAGACATTTTTTCTCATAGTCCGTACTTATTATATTCGTTATTATCTAGGGCTCCGTTTGAATAAGTTATCTGCTCATCAGGGATCGGATAATACTCATGACATGGCTTGATATTGTCATATAGTCTTGTGTTATTCTCTCCACCCTCAGCATTGTCAGCAGTATTCTTCGGACCTGCATTATATTTAAGGACGTATTCGTACCACAATCCCCAACGAACAAGGTCGTGCTTTCTCTGGCATTCACCGAAAAGTTCACGAGCGCACTCATCCTGAATTTCTGCAAGGAGCTCGTCAGCATCAAGAGCTGATGAAACAGGATCAAGACCTGCCCTGCGCCTTACTTCATTAAGATAGTCACAGGCTTTAGAATTATCGCCCTTCTGAAGCCATGCCTCAGCAAGTCTGAGCAATACTTCGCCATAACGGAAGAACTTATAGCTGTTGCTGTCCATTGTGTACTGCATGCCGAAACACCAGAACTTATTGCCAAGATATGGTCTTGATGACTTGTTGCCGGAATCGAAGAACAGCCAATGAGGCTCAACCTTAGTCCTGTCCTCTCCTCTTGCATACCCCATCCATCCCCAGGCTAGATAACCGCCCGCATCGTCGATCTTATTTCCTTCTACATCATATTGTGACCTGCGTCGGTCAGTAGAGTTATAAGGCATGAGTTTCTTATAGAAACGGAAAGTAGGTCTGACCGGAAGCTGGGTTCTGGAAGCATTACCAAGCTCCGGAATACCGATACCACGATAATAATCCTCATCATTATAGTCTTCATCTTCCACCTCAGCATCTTCCGAAGCTACTTCAACGGTTCTCTGAGGAGTGCAGATGCCTGCAAGGGTTCCAGAAATCTGAAGACCGTAATCAATCGATATGTTGGATATTTCGAGAATGGATTCATCCACCTGTCTGTTGCCGAAAGGTATCATGGCAAGAGGATACTTATCCAACGAACCTGCTGGATTTCCGGCACCATTTCCATAAATATCCTCAAGATGGCCATAGAAATCAATGGCATCACTCCATCTTTCTTCCCAAAGGCTCATCTTTCCGGCAAGCATCAGTCCCACTGCTGCTCCAAAACGATAGCGTTGAGAATTATCAGCATCATTTGTACGCTTGAAATCCAAAGCTCTCTTATCTACAAGCCACACCTTGAGCTCGTCGATCAGATAGTTCCTTGTCTGTGATGCAGACATTCTAGGCAACTGAGAAATCTTTGAATTATTGGCATCAGTAACCTCTTCAGTGTAAAAAGGCACATCACCGAAATTTATCGTAAGAATGTAGTAGAAGAAACTTCTCAAAACTACAGCCTCAGCAAAAAGTGGTGCCTTCTCCTCGTCAGAGAACGGAGCACGCTCAATGGCGGCATACATTGCATTGGCCCTCATCACACCCTGATATGCATACTGCCACATTGTCGTAGCAAACTGAGGATTTGACGGTGAAACCTGCAATGTAGCATCAGGCTGGTCACTACGATTGATGAACATGATATCAGACTGACATTCGCTCATAGTGAAATACTTCCTGTTGTTGAGAATGTTTCTGACATTTGTATAACAACCGTTCAAGCCGGCAATGCACTCCTGCGGAGTCTGATAAAAGTTATCAGGCTCAGAAGAGGATATGATTTTTTCATCCAGAGTACAAGCAGACAATAGTATGCCTGTAACTAACAATAGTATATATCTTTTCATCATCAGTATCTGAATTTCAAGCTGATCATATAAGTTCTAGGGGTTGGATATGCAGCGTTGTCGAGACGACGGACAGCTCCTGATCCAGTGACATCCGGATCATATCCGTTATATTTAGATATAAGGAAGAGATTCTCACCATATGCAGAGATCGTCACATCCCTCATCCATTTGATTTTCTTCGACAGATCATATGTATATGACAGACTAAGATTCTTCAGACGAAGATATGAGGCATCATGGACAAAACGCGAACTTCCATATCCGTCCTTACTTGAGGCTGACGGAATATCAGACTCTGTATTTGTCTGTGACCATCCTTCTGCCATATAGCGATACTTGTTAGCTGCAGTATTTGCCGTTCCAAGATACAACTCTGTAAGATTGTATACCTTTCCACCGATTGAATATGTGAAATACACACCGAGTTTCAGCTTTCCAAAACTGAAATTATTGTTCAGACCACCTGCAATTATAGGATCGGTGGTTCCGAGATAAACGATGTCATTTCGGTCAAGAACTCCATCATTATTTACATCGGCATACTTTGCATATCCGTTATAATCCTGGTATGACTTGTATGTGTTGGTAAGTTTGTTATCCTCTCTTTCCTTATCATTATGCCATACTCCACAATACTGATATCCCCATACAGCATTTGCCGGATAACCTTTGACATATCCGAAGGCCATCTGACCACTAATTGAATATGTAGGTACATTCTCATAATCCGCTCCGATCTCTGTAACGATCGAACTGCTATGACTGACGTTCAACGATGTCTCCCACTCGAAATTTTTCTTTGAGATATTGTGTGAAGTGACACTGAACTCAATACCTGAGCCACGGGTGCTTCCGATATTGTCATAGCGTGATGTATATCCTGTCTGATGAGCATTCTTCACCTGAAGAAGTAGGTCGGTGGTCTTGGACAGATAAGCATCTGCGGTTATCTCGATTCTACCCTGGAGGATGGACATGTCCACACCGATATTGTATGAATCTGTCTTCTCCCAAGTAAGGTCCTTGTTGTCCAGACGTGAAGGAGCATAAGAAAGCTGCTGGCTGTCACCGAAAAGCCATGTTGCAACGCCATTGGTAAGGGCGGCCTGCGATACATAGCTGGCAACAGAATCATTACCTGATCGTCCGGCACTGAGTCTCAATGCAAGATTGGTAAGCCATGATCCCTTGGCAATCTGCATCCAGGACTCATTGCTGATCGTCCACTTGAATGCGGCAGCTGGGAAAAATGCCCACTTATGTCCGGCTGCAAAGTTGGAAGATCCGTCGGCACGAGCTGTGAGTGTCACGAAATAACGCGACTTATATGAGTAGTTGGCACGTCCCAATACCGACATTCTCTTCAATTCAGTCAGAGCTGATGTGACTGTAAGATTTCTCTTATCCATAATTGAGGCCATGTTATATGGACCTACAGTATCATCAAGATATCCGACACCTTTCATATAATGTCTGTCAGTCTCTGTCAACTGACCGGTAAAGCCTCCCATGACGTTGATCTTATGGTTCTTCATCAGAGTCTTGTTCCATGTGAGGGTTGTTTCACTCAGATAAGACGTCTTATTGTAATCTGTATGGGATGCAGTACCACCTGTCTTGCGATTTGTCGCAATAGGAAGTGAAGACGGGCTATATGTAAAGGTATCTGTGTCATTGTATACGTAAGAGAAGGTACTCTTAAGCAGCAGACCTTTGGTCAAAGTGATTTCAACCCATGGTACAAGGTTGAAATACATTACATTATTGTAGTTTGTCTCCTGAAGAGAAACAAGATACGGGCTGTTGAATACAGATCCTCCACCACTGCCTTCATCTGAATATCTGTTCCATGTATCGGTCTTTCCAACCATAGGGCTCAGACATGCCGGTGCATTTGTTGAGCCGTTCATCTTGATTTTGCTCAGATCGTTATTTCTATATGCATATGAGAGTCTGGCTCCGACATTCAGCCACTTGAAGAGTTTACGGTCCACCTTGAGCATGGTAGAGGTCCTCTGCATATCGGAACCAAGGAGAATACCCTTAACATTATCATATCCGAACGAGAAATAAGCATGGCCTTTGGAATTACCTGTGTTCATGGCCAGCTTGTAACCTTGAGTCACACCCGTGCGTGTAAGTACATCCTGCCAGTCAGTACCTGCACCGTATGATTCAGGATCATTGAACAGAGGCGTATAATCCTTGCCATCATAATATGCCTTAACGTCAGCATATGCGTTTCTATAAGCGGCAAATTCAGCAGCGTTCATCACATCCAGAGACTTTGCAAGTCCTGAAAGTCCGACGTTGGCGGTAAGAGACACCTGAAGCTTTGTATTCTCTTGTCCTTTTGTTGTCACGAGAATAACACCGTTGGAACCTCTCGATCCATAAATTGCTGTCGAAGATGCATCCTTGAGAACAGTCACATTCTTGATGTCATCAGGGTTGATGTCAGAGAAACTCTCGACCGCATCCATAACTCCATCCACGACGATCAGAGGATCATTTCCTGCAGAGATGGAACGTGTTCCACGCACACGGATCGAAGAACCGGCACCCGGCTCACCTCCCATGGTCATGATATCTACACCGGCAATGCGTCCCTGCAGCGCCTGATCTGCAGATACGGCAATAGGAGATACTACCTTATCCATTTCAATCACACCAACAGATCCGGTGAGATCGCTCTTGGTAGCAGTTCCATAACCGATGACTACCGTTTCATCAATCATCTGCGTATCAAACTTCAGTACGATGTTGACCTCTTTCTGACCTTCATACTTGAATCTCTGCTCAACATATCCGAGACAGTTGAAAATCAACACATCATCAATCTTGATATTATCGATGGTATATTTACCATCAACATCGGTGACAACTCCATTATTAGTGCCGGCTACTATCACGGCAGCAGTGATGACAGGCATACCATCATCTCCGACTACCTGACCGGAAACTTTCCTTGCCTTCTGTGCACTCATATCCACAGGGAACAGAAGCACAGCCGCAAAAATTATTAATAAGAACTTTTTCATACTATTACTTCTGTTCAATGTTAACTGTAAATTTCACCGGCTCAGACTCTATGTAAGACATATCAGTCCAGACACCCTGTGAAGCATAGACGTAAGTTTCACGTACTACATCTTCGCTATCAGGAATGCCATTCTGAGCTGCAAAACAATCTGTGAAAGTGTAATCGTTAAGGAAATCTGTCCTGCGTGGCAGAATTATTATCCATGAAGTGGAGATTCCACCCTGTATAGTACCCGATATCACCTTTTCCTTATCCACGTCACCCACGTTTCCGATAAGGAATGAATATCCACCGGCTTCGGCAGTAATGTAGTCTCCGGATGGAACTTCAAACTTTTCAAAATAGGCATCTGACCTTGAGGACGAGCCAAGGTATCCACCTACAGAATATGATACATCATGTCCCCATTTTGATCGGTTTGCCAGAATCCATTCACCGGCATTGAGTCCACCGATCTGTGCATCAGCAGATATAAGCGCCATCTGGGATCCCGATAATGCGGCAACCACTTCATCAGTAGAAACAGTCTTTCCGCACAGGTCAAGATAAACAACAGACATCTTTCCCGATTCTGGAACATCCTGTCCGAACTCTGCTTTGATCGGGCGCTCCATTGTAACCAGCTTCTCACCTGAACATGCAACAATGAAAAGCATGAGAGCCATTGCTGAAATCAACTTTCTTCCCATAGCTTATTCCTCCTGTCTGACTTTACATTCAACTTCAGTTACAATCCCCCATGCATCAGTGTGTGCAACTTTTATGACTGCATCGCGTGAAGTGCCAGGTTTTGCTACAAAATCCACAGACTTCCCGTCACGACTCCAGACTTCATTACTGATCCACGAAGCATCGCATGTAATCTTGATTGAGTTTTGCTCATTTCCTGAAAGATTGGTCCTGCAAGTAACCTTGCATGATCCTCCGGCTGCAGGGATGACAGTTACAGGAGCGAACTCGATTGTAGGCGTTATTCCTTTCTGCCAAACCGAAATGATGCCTGCAAGAGCTCCGTCATATGTCTTGACGAATACCTTTCCGATTCTGTTGAATCTCCAGTCTCCTTCAGATGATGTATTGGATTCATAATTGATGACGAAAGTGCCATCAGAGTCGTGAAGTTCGTCATCAACGCTGATCCACGATGCTCCAGATTCTGCGTACCAGACACCATCGACTGAGACCTTTACAGGAAAACTTCCCGCGTGGGCCCCTACTATCTTTTTTCCAAGATCCACTTCTGTGGTCTGCAGCACCTTCGTACATGAAGTGCCGATCAGACAGAAGGCGAATAAAATGTATAACAGTCTTTTCATATCAGTCGAATATTCCCGGTATTTTTTCAAAATCACTTCCTGTGTATTCATACGTTTCGTCAACCACAGTCATATTTGTCACCTCGCCTGCGCGAACAGGAACAGTTCCCTTGACTGGCTTAGTCAATGATGTGATATCAGTATTCACCACCAGCTGTAATGTCTCATATGAGCCGGCAGGAAGGACGAACCAGACATCAAACTTTCCAAGCGGCTTGCCCATTCCACGAACTGTAACCGTCTGCTGTGGATCAGAAATCTCTTCATCAAGAGTCAGAGGAAAATTTCCGGAAAGGGCATTAAGTCCGCTGACAAGCTGTACTCCTTTGACCTCTCCGTCAAAATCTACGTTGACCTCAAAATGAATAAGTCCAGCCCTGTGAACAAAATCAAAATTTCCGTTGTCTTCCTTTGCAACAAGTACGACATTGGCAGCATAATGTTCTGCAGCTGATGGATAATAGTTCTGAACAGACCTGTAAGGACATTTACCTTCTGACACTGCAGCATAGCCTTCTGCTGTGTACGGAAAGTATGCTATAATATCTCCATCGACAGCCTCACCGTAGAGCTTGACCTGACCGCTCTGGCCATAGAATTGGCTATAAGGGACATATTTAGAATTCTGACCTTTCACAGATCCATAAACTCCCACTGCCTTTCCTTCGTTCCATACGAGAGGATCATCCAATGATGCCACTTGAGCAGTAAATTCATATCTTCCACTCTGGGATACCTGCGGATCATCAGGAAGATCGATCTTGCCACCGCAAGAAGCGACAACCCAGGTAATTGCAATTATTGTAAACAATCTTTTCATATCTTACCTCCTATTCTACAGGTTCAATCCAATCAGCTTTTTCCCATGGAAGTTCGCTAGAACCATCCCAGTAACAGCAGCCCTTATAATAGGAAGCGGCAGGATAGACTTCTGATTCAGAACCATCTGCATTCAATATCTTATTGAAACGATAGATATAATTCTGGAAAGGATATGTGCCGGACTCCCCTATGGTTATCCAGCCTGAATTTCTATGTACCTTTCCGCCTGCTCCGCAGTATTGAACAGTGACAGATGCATCGGAACCACTTATGGATCCGCAATACTGAAGAGGATGGCTACCTTTTGTGTAGTTACGGATATCACCGCTGTTCTTGCAGTATTTCAAAGTGTTGCTGAGCTGGTATTTACCGACAATACCACCTGCACAAGGGGCCGTTTCTGAGTTGACACTACCGCTGACATTACCGCTATTGTAGCAATATTCTATGTAGTTTGTTTTTGAAGCGGATGTCTGAGATTTAAGATAACCTACGATACCTCCTGCAATACAATAACCTGAACCGGCAACTGTGACAGCTGAAGGATCATGCTCACACACATTACCTGTATTTACCGTATACCTGATTGTTCCGTCAGCATTTCTTAGACCCTTTACTGTAGTTCCGGCATGGGCAAATCCAAGGATACCTCCATGCTGACCTGAAGTAGCCAGAATATTACCGCTGTTCTCACAGCAGATAATCTCTGCCCTTCCAAAATCAGCGATGCTCATTCCCACAATACCTCCGGTAAAAGAGATATCAGTGCTTGTTTCGTTGAATATGTCGAAACCGGCAAACTGATTGAAGATGATCTGTGCAGTATTCCTGCAATCCTGAACTGTTACTGTAGCATATCCTTCAGTCGTTGTCTGATGGCGCCTTCCGATACATCCGATGATACCTCCTGCATAAGAATTACCATCCTTGAGATATGATGAAGTCTCTCGATAGATTTCACCTTCGTTCAGACAATCTTTTACGACAAGTGTCAAAGCCTTGTCCTTAACTCCGGAAGTATTACCTATTATACCACCAGCAGCAGTCTCAAACTTTGTACTCGCATCATAAAGTTCAATCTTTCCACGGTTGACACTTGAAGAAATGATTGAAGAGGATGGAGCAGCACGATAAACGTTTCCGACAATGCCTCCCATGAATACCGCTACAGTTGAATTTCCATTTCTACGGATATTTCCATTGTTGACATTGCCTGAGAGTTCCGATTCGTAAACCGAATAAGAACCTAAAATGCCTCCGATATAGGCATAGGCCGATCCATTTGAGTTATCAATAAGAATATCACCATTGTTTACACAATCAGACAAAGTAAACATTGTACCGCTACCTGTAATCTGTACACGGCCGAACAGTCCTCCGACCTGAGTTCCCTGCTCCATCTTGGTACCGCTTTTCATTGCGCCGTTGACTGTAACCTTACCGTCGTTGATACACTTTGATGCTGTGAGGGTTGAAGAAGCAGAAGGAGAATAGAAATATCCTGCAATTCCACCGATCTTGATGTCATTTGTCGGCGTTGCACCTGCAAAATCAACATTTACAGCACCCTTGTTGACAAGTGAAGTCAAAGTGGTATTTGCGACCTCATTCATTCCGATAAGGCCTCCGATTGCCGGGTTGGCAGAGCCAGCCCCGACAATGTAGGTTACAGAGGATTCAGATGTATTGGAAATCATGGTATTGTCAAGTTTTGTGTACTTGCTCTTACCGATTACACCTCCTACTCGTACGCCATTGGAGATTGTCGATGCAGCTCGACATGTAAGCTTACCGGCATTTTTCACATTGCTCATTTCGCCGGGAGCAGCCTCGGCGACAACGCCACCCATGTACATATATGAAGACAGAGAAAGTTTCTCTGCATCAAGATCGCCATAATTCGTCACAGATTGAAGTGTACCGGTAGAGATTGCAACACAACCGGCAAGACTGACTGCTGTGGCAACTGTATTGGAACTAACAGCAACAGAAGCCTTGTTAGAACAGTTCACAACCTTTCCTCCGGTCTTCACCTCTACTGCCAGTCCCGCTACTGAGACTTTATCAGATGCAGACGGATTTGCAAGAACGACATTACCTTTTGAAACACAGTTTTCAAGGATACCTTCTGCAGTAATCACATCAGCGAACGCTGCTGTTCTGAGCCCATCAGTAAGCTGAATATCAGCATCAATAGTAAGATCCCTGACTGTTGCAGAGATATTCTTGCAAAGAGGAGCTGAAAGGCCTCTGAATATGTGACCAGATCCATTCAGATCAATAGAAAGATTCTCAATCGGTGTCCAATCTACTCCTGTGAAATCAAGGTCTGCTATTATCACTGCCTGATCAGCCTCACCTGCATATCCATCAAGTGCAGTCAGGTCAGCAATGCTCTCAATCAGCAATGTAGAACCTTCAGAAGCAAATTCTACTGTCTCAAATTCAATCACCTTTGCAGGAGATACTGTAACATCGTTATCCTCCTTTGTATAGAACTTGAGGTTCATGACTTTCCTGTCTGTGGTAATGGCAAGAGCTGAGAATCCGCCACTATATGTTCCGTGAGGAATACTTATGTAGAACTCCGATTTTTCAGCAGAAAGCTGGTATCCGCTTTCATCAAAGACTAGAGATGTTGAGACACTTCCCTCTCCCGATGTCATCATACCTGTAAAGAGTCCGTCAGCATCTGTCTGCATTTCGAATATGCCGCTGATATTCTCTCCCCCAAGACTCGTCACCTGGATCTGGGACAGGCTGACAGGCTGAGCAGATGTGAAGGAAAATTTAAGAAGGCTGCTCAAATGAGACATGGTCACATTTTCAAAAGAGCGACTTGCGCTGTACATCGGTACAGCAGCAGGATCGAAACTACCATCCACATGTTGCTGCACTGCTGGAAAGACTACAGTTGCAGCCTTCTCTGTTCCAGGATACAGGAGATTATACGGGTAAGATATATCACCCTTGAACTTGAATGCTGCGACATTCTTACCGGCATCAGATGCCTTCAATGGCGTAGATTTAAGTCCATTGAGCGATATGATATCACCTTCAGACCAGAGAGTAGGATATTTCCCGCTCTGCTCTGCACCAAGAGCAGTTCTGGTAACTGTCTCCGGCAGAGACACTCCGATCTCTATCTCCAGGACATTCTGCCCTCCACTTGGTTCAGCAAACTCTTGGATACAGGAAGTACCCAAGAGCGCTAGAACCGAAAGTATAAATAATCGGTTGATATTCATTTTGTTATTAAATTTAACTTCTGTAGTCTTTAATTAAATGTAAGCTCGCAAAACACAGGATAGTGGTCAGAGATATATGTTACTCCCTCATATGAATTACGGTCTACATAAAAACAGGTTACATCGAATGATCCGTTAACATAGATATGATCTATGACATCTGTCTTTTTCTCACCGAAACTGTTCAATGTTCTGCCTTTATCTGTGGTCGTCGCTATCCAGCGGGCACTTGTATATCCGGAATTTAGATATGCCTTATATACATCACTGCCAAGATCGCTTACAGCATTTGACGAATCATCACTCTCATTATGGTCACCTGTAATCAGAACCGGCAGGCTTTGAGTGTTTTCTATCTCGATGCGCTCAAAAAGCAACTGGAGACTCTTGGTTCTGCTGTTGCCAATGTATGAGTCCGAGAGCAGATTATATGCACTACCGTTATGCAGATGAATATTGAAATGATAAAATTCCTTGCCGGAAGCCAATACTCTGAACTTTGCCCATGTACAGACTCGCGGTTTCGGTTCATATCCGGCTGTCCATACATCTGAAACTTTATCAGGTGTATCGGAAAACCAGAACTGACCTGACTTGACTACCTGATAGATATCACTTCTGTAAATAATTGAATTGGAAGAGGTCTTTGTATATCCACTTTCTTCATTATTAACAGAATTTCCTATAGCATTAAGACGCGAATCCGATTTCAGTATATCTTCTCGGATAGTCCAGCTGCATTCCTGCAGTCCGATTATTGTCGGATTATTCGAGTCTATCATCTTAAGGGCCGCCTGTTTTCTGTTCGCCCAGAGATGTCCTGATCCTCCGAGGTCTTCTCGGAGGATATTAAAGGACATAGCCCTTATTGCGGCACCCGTAGTTCACTTGCTTGCTGGAGTATCAGTCTGCTGATATGAACCAGGACATGATGCTGGAGTACGTGAAGTTCCGTAAATGTCGGTATCTAGCGAATTCGGAATTGTTTCCAGCCAATCCATGAAAAGAGGTCCGATATTCGGCACCGCTTCAATCGCGGCATTAACATCTTCTACGGTTACAGGAGTCATCTGGGTCTTATAAGCATCAGTCCATGTCCACTTATATGCGTAGTGCTGGATACCATTTACCTTCTTATTGTCAGTACCCTTACCCTCAGCTGCTCCAGAGAAGTCAGCAGAGTTAGTCAAGGTATATTCAGGTGATGTATCTTCTGTAATTCCTGTATAGATGCAATGGCTGATATTCTGATAATAGTTTCCATGTAGCCAGAAAGCCTTGTAAGTTTTACCAGGGTTGTGAAGGAAGCAGTTGATGACTGCAGATCCCTTTGAATCCCCAAGATTCTTGTGAATACCCATTGACAAAAGACCACGTTTTCCTAGAGCTGAAGAACACCATATCGTTGAGTTGGCAATTACATTATAATTAGTCATAGAAATCGCAGCACCATTGTTCTTTTCAAGATTACCGGCATTGATAGTAGTGTTATTCAAACCTAGACGTGATTTTGAGTAAATACACATACCGTCAGCTGTTCCGGTATTACCGGTAAACGAACATTTGTTAAACAGAAGAGCGGCACCGCTGACATTATAAGCAGCTCCACCGCCACCAGATGTCGACTTATTGGCATTAAAAAGACATTGATTGCATCTTACCTGCCCACCAGCAGCTCCGTCAGTCACATAAAGTCCGCCACCTGTTGTAGGAGATACATTGGCATTGAACTCGCAGTCATTACATGTAACAATACAATTATCATCAGCAGCAGTAGTGTTCCAAGCCAATCTAAGTCCAGCGCCCTTGACTCCGGCACCATTCTGAAGAGTAATATTATTCAACGTCAGGTTAATTCTTTCACCTACTTCAATAACACCGACAGTCTTCTGTCCATCGAGGATTGCCTGCGCGCCATTTCCTTCGATGGTCAAATTATATCCTCCGGCAGATGCTACAGGGGTAGGCAGTGTAAGAGCTTCAGTGAGCAAATATGTTTCTTCTGTCAAGAGGTGGAATGTTGTTGCCTCAAGATGGTATACGCCATAGATTTTTGAAGTCAGATCAAGCATTGCCTGCATATCAGCAAGTCCCATTGCATTCTCCTCAGAAAGTCCATCACCTGTTCCTTTTGCTTCAGGAGCTACATAATAGTCAAAAACAACCTTAGATGTAAGATCATTTAAAGTTCTAATTTCGCCTCGTTTAAGTTCAATTACCGCATCAGGCTTACTGAGCACTGCAGGAAGAGCACCATTATTTGTTTCATATCTCACACAGATACCTTTAGTCCATGTTCCTGGAGCAGAAGGGATATATGCATAACCAGAAGCAAGAACCTCAGACGACAATACGCCTGTTCTGATATTTGAAGCACCTGTAGCCTCACCGAATGCACTTACAACACCATTATCTACTGTAACAGCAAGCTTACCCACATTCTTGAAACCAGTTTCCTGACCTCTTATATAAACTCTCTGAATCTTATAGTCCGTCTCACCATGCGTAAATATTCCATTTTCAGGAAGAGTAATTTTGATCATACCCACAGCATTTTTAAATGCCAATGACATAGTCTCAGCACCTGTATAGGCCGCAGCGAAATTTGCACTCTTGAATGTACCGTTACAATTCAAAGGATTCACATTAACAGCAAAAGAAACTGATCCTGTCTCCGCATCAACCGTAAGCTCTCCCGCTCCGGCAGGATAAGCAGCATAGAACTCGGTAGGTTCGTCTCCGACTGGAATCTGAGCTGTGAATGTTGCAGTCTTACCTGCATCTGAGGCTGTAGCATCGGCACTCTTTACCTCGCCATCAACTACATAGTAAACTGATATCTTATCTCCAGCTTCCCATGCAACTTCACCATTCTCTGCAATGGTTGTCTTTGTAACAACAGATTCAAATGTAATGGTCTTATACTCGCCATTATTAGCCTCCTGATTGTCAGTAAGCTCCTTTGCGCATGAAAGTGCCATTACGGCAGCGCTAATCAAAATTAAATACTTTTTCATCGTAGTTACTGTTTTAGGAGTTAAAAAATGTCAGAGATATCATCTCCCATTACAAAATCATCGGTAGTTGCATTACCTTCTGAAGATGAGCAGAGTATACCATTGTACTCTACCAGATGAACACTGACTTCAGGAGTCAGATATTCAATGTTCAATTTCTTGTTCATTGGGTTGTATTTAGTTATTAATTTGAAAATTTCCATTCAACGCAAAGCGGAAGGTGGTCTGATCCATAAATTCCGTTATAATCGTTTATTATAAGCTCCCAGCTCAGAATTATTGAATTCTGCGGAGTATAGAATATATGGTCAATATGATTCTTATTCTTAGGTATCTCCTCCTTAGCCTTATAATTTGAAATACTTGTGTATTCTCCGTTAACCGGTGCTGCGCACATTATGTACGAATCTGCCATCACGCCTGAGTCGACAATGACGTTATATGGATCTGAGAAATCAGGACTGTTGAAGTCTCCGCAGCAAATTACAGGAAGAGTTCCTGACAATCTCTTTATCGCATCAAGCAATATATATGATGATACCGTCTTTGCTTCCTTACCTTTATGATCATAGTGACAGCTGAAACAGAAGAACTCCTTAGATGATTTCTTGTCACGAAAATGTGCCCATGTCATGTTTCGGGGAGTAACTGCATCATAGCCGGTGGTTCCCGGTATCGCAGTAAGCCACTCTATTCCCCAATTCAGCAGTTCAAATCGCTCTTTTCTATAAAATATAGGATTGTGAGCCGCAAGAACATTCAGAGAATCTGCCGCAGTACTGCGCGCAACGCAGCCATATTTATCCTTATAGTATTCTCTCAGATCCTGAACCTGTCCCAGATAAGGCTCCTGCGAACACAAGATGTCAAAATCATATTCGTCAATCAAGGCTGTTACTGCAGGAAGTCTTCTTGTCCATTCAGCCCTTGGATCCCACTGTCCTGCACGGCTGACCTGAATATTATACGTACCGACCTTTACAATCTCAGGACACCATTTCCTATTTCCCTTCTTTGAAGGGATATCCGAAACTTCTGTCGTTGCCACTTCAACCGGCTTTAACTGATACTGCTGTGGGATAGACTTAACTATTTCATTATCAGTGATTCTTGACAGGCATACGGTCTTCTTTCCTTTAACGTATTTGGTAAAAGCAGCAAAATTGCCAAAATCTGATACTTCAATAACAGGATCAACGGCAGAAGGATCCATATCAAGGACCAGATTCCCATACCATGTCAGACCGGAATCATCAGAAAGATAAACAAACAGTCCTTGATTCAAAGAATAGGTAAACTGGTCGAATGCATTACTTCTTGCCATCATCATCCTTCCGTCATCAACCATAGCAAATGCAATCTTTCTGTCTGGATTTATTGTAAAAATCTCTGCATTGCTCCAAGTATTTCCATTATCATACGACTTTGATACATATGCATTTCCTGTTCCGTTGGAACGCAGATACATGGAAATGACGCCATCAGGCGAGACGATAAGTTGTGGATCGGGATAACGTGCATTGACCTTTGCCGGAACATCCACTACATCAGGCATACAATTCCAGGTATTTCCAGCATCATCTGAAATGTAGACACCAGCACCTCTGCAGTCATCTATATCTGTATGCAATCCCTTGTCTTCATTTTTCCTGAGATTACCGAAGTGATTAGGCCATGCTGAAATCTGGGCCCTGCTCCAGAGTGCAAAAGGAAGAACGATTCGTCCATCTACGTGGACAGGCTTTCCAGTACACACACCATAACCCATTATGACAGGATCAGACCAGACAGGTGATGAATCCGAAGGATTCTCGCAAAAGAGAGCCTTAAGAGTGCCACGTCCGTCATAGTATCCCTGAGTTTCTGTATAGAACAGCCATAGACGTCCTGACGGATCTTCCCAAAGAACTCCACCCATGACAGACATGGTCTGATCACTTAGGGTAAGAACCGGGCCAGAGAATGATTTTCCGCCATTGGCAGAGCAGATAACATTCACCTGAGATTTTCCGCCATAAATTCCACTGGTGACACTCATATACAATCTGCCGCCCGCTGTCTCCAATCCGGTGACAGAGCAATCATCATGTCCCTTGAACACAATAGGAGCTGCTTTCCCATTGATACAGAAAGCAACAACAAGGATTAAAACTGTCAATATTCTTTTCATGCTACCTGTATCTGATAATTATTGATCCGAAATTAACCACGCACTCGGGAGTATACTCCGGACGGTTTGCCCTCGCGCTGTTTCCTCTATGCGACAATGTCGACAGATTCTTTGCTGAAGGAACAATCCTGACATGGACCTTCTCCTTTCCTGAGATATTCTCCGGGAAGGTGAACATATGCTCAGTAAATCCCATTGCCGCCTCTCCCGAAAGAGAATATGTCAATCCGTTAATAGGCTTTGTCGCTCTCCATACAAGTGAATGCATAGTGACAGAACGATCTTCCATCCGTTTCCAGCTAACTGAGTCGAAGGAATATTCAACTGTCCAGAATGATGGGAAATTCATAGCATAATCTGGTTCCAGAAGAAGACCTCCGCAAAATGAAAACGCAACATATGAGTTCTCTGCTTCAACACCTTTAGCACTGAAAGTCAGGTAGATACCATTGCCCTTATCGTTTTTCCAATCCCACCAATCACATGCTTTAGCTGTAATCCTGAGCGCGCCATCCTTCCAAGTACCGGCAAATTCAGGATTATCCTTTGCTGTAATGATTTTAGGATTGTTCATCTCATCACCTCTTGTAAAGGAAGCCGAAGGAACGTTGCAGGTCATAGTCGCATTTCCTTTCACAGGAGTGAAATCCTTATCGGCTGAACAGTTCCAGTTCCACTCACACAGAGTAGACCATGTATTCAGTGATGTATTTGGAAAAATTGCATCCTCTGTCATCGGACGGATCTGGTAACGGCTGAGGTTTTCAGTACCATACCTTGGCAGTTCAGCGCAGACAAGGATGCCCTCAATGTCAAACATTCCCTGCTGCACTCCTTTTCCGTTTCGTCTCCAGACCGGTGCGCAATTCATAAGCATATTGATTCGTTCTCCTGTTCTGTCACATAACAGAGATGACCAGCAATCCATCATCGGGAAGGGACTGCATTCCTTGTTAAGGTCACACTTGCTTGCATATTTTTCATATATATTGCCATATGCGCCATCCTTGAATACGCACTCGCAGTCCTTGATCCGCACATATGTGAACACGTCATCATCATTCAGTTCAGATATTGTCTTTTCCTTAATGTCAACATCCTCACGTGAACCCGGAGCGACAGAAACAACTGCCGACTCACCTAGATTGTAAGCAGACAAGCCTACTCCCCTTATCAGCTTCAGCTCAGCACCTTTGAGGTTGACAACAATCTTGGAATACTGTGGTATATCAGCAAACTTCGATGCAATGAAGTGCAATCCGATTCCACCCTTACCATCAAGACTCTGGACATATGAAGTCCTGTTTTCATCAGATGTCGACAATGATGTAAATGTATCGTTTCTGACCACCTCAAGATTACCGCATTTGAAAAGGCTGATCAATGTACCCTCAATGAAAAGATCTTCATCGACGAGATCATAACCGTTTCTGACCTTGTCTCTCAAGACGTCAAAAGAAACGATGCTCTGAGCCGAGATCGTTTCTATAACGCTGAAGACGAATATTATGAATATTACAAACCTTTTCATTTGATATTGCTTAGATAATATTCACGTACCTTGTTCCAGCTGTAATATACTCCATTGTAATCTGCTTCAAGTGCAGGTACTGTGGTCTCCTTTTCATTGTAAAGGAACTTGACGAGTATATCATTCTTCCTGTTTTTATAAAAGACGATCTGAACATTAGAAGACATTCCGATCTTGCTTGCAAGGTCCCAATAATCAATAGGGAGATCATCCTCTGAATGAGTCTTTGCAAAATCAGCAATACCAAGAGCTGCGGCAAAAGGCATAAGTGTAGAATCATGACCGTATCTTAGAGTTGCAGCCACATTGTTGCCGGCAATTGCCTCATCAGCTCTTTCAATGAACTCCATCATGAGTGGAGCCATACCCTCAGGATTCTTCTCACCGAACTGATCGGAACGCAGGAATATCAGATAGTAGTATCCACTCTTGATCTGCCAATACTGCAGAAGCTGATCCATTGTGAAATATTTCAGGATATCTATATTGACAGTATCAAGACATTGACAGATAGACCAGTAATTCCACAGGTTATCAGCATGTTCATACGAAGTTCCTCCTGCGATAGACGGATTCTTGAATATCTTTGCTGAAAGACTTTCCCAACCGATATTCTTGATACGCTCACTCATCCTTGGATCATAATATGCTTTTCCAGCTCTGGTATGGTGACCGATATTCATGAATTTATTGAAAACAATATCGTTGACATTGAATGTAACGTCCAGATCGTGATTATATTGAAGTATTGCAGATGCAGCTACAGCCATACTTACAACACATCGGCGCACGATCGAACTGTATGCATCAATGAGATTACGGTCCTTATCATTAAATACCTCCGGAAAACGTTCAACCATTCTCTGAGACATGATCCTGATCTCTTTCTGACCTTTGGCAGTGAGATTGCCAAGCATGTCTTTATGTTCTAGCAGGATAGAATCAACCTGAGCAAGCAGAATTTTTCCGTCTTCAGTCAGGTTGTCAAGCGAGTCCGCCTGATGAAGATGCTTATCTAATGAACCAAGATACTCATAGGTATAATGATAACGGCTGCCATGTCTTCCATAATGACTGATATAGAATGGCTCATAACCTTTTGGGGCCTTGATGTCCCTGATTTCAGAGAACTCATAAGAATGGTATATGCAACCCGCACGCGTCACATCTTCCTCAAGACGGGAAAGAGTAGCCTGAGAAAATGCAGAAAATGCGCTAGTTATGAACAGAACAGCCGCAACAAAAACTCTAGTGTATTTTAGTGTCATATGTAGTATTTTAAGTGCAAATATACACAATTTTTCACACCACACAACACCACAGTTAAATTTGTTGGTCAGATGATCTTTTGTCGGGCAATGCTTAGAAGTGTTATCTTGTTGAATATCAGACAATTCTAAACTTATAAATCCACTCATATTCCTCGCCGGGAGAAATGCTATACGGAATGAAAGGTTCAATACATCCCACCCTATGGTTGGACCAGAAGACAATGTGATCAAAAGGCTTGTCAGATTCAAAAACTACCTCTTTACCGGCAGAAGATATTGAGAATACCTTACCTGCAGGCTTCTGACCATCAACAGGATTAAGATTTCCCATAAATACACTTTCACCTTTCTGCAATGGACGCAGATAACGTATACCTGCTTCAGAGAGTTTTACACTATCGTACTCAGACCTCCAGGTGCCGCATGGAGAGAAAGGAAAATCGATTTGAATCTCCGGACCGGGACGAGAGGAACCGAAGGTGAAGAAGTTGTGATTGTATGTCTGTCCTTCAATTTTGCGTGATCCTGTATTGCATATACGATGTGCAATCTCAAAGACACCTTCATCCAAGACCCTTACTATCTTTTCGTAGACATATCCCCATTCTTCAGTGTCAACGACATGAATGAAAGTCGCTTCAGTTTCATTGCCGGTGACTGTCCATTTTCCGGGATCCGCAACATTGTAGAGTTTGAAGTGATCATAGGCAGAATCATCCTTTACAAGGAGTCCGACACCTGGTTTGAGAAAAACCTGTCCTGCCTGAGCTTCGTCATAACCGCTTTGATCGAACTCCTCTGAGGCACCGCAAACAGTGTCATGTCTGTATGCATCCCATCCGTCATACCATTCGTCTGCAATGACGGAACCACTTTTGACGATTCTACGGAATATTCCGGAATGATCGAACCTCGTTCCACGATAGTATCCATTCTCGAAGGACGGCATGCAAAGCGTCAATTCAAGATCTCCTTTCTTTAAAATCATTTCTTCCATGACTATATGTTTTTTGCTTCAGTACAGCTGTTTACAAGGTAAATTATCGAACGATAAGGGATTCCTGAATTCGTCTGGAGTCCTATTTCACATGTTCGGCTATTGGAATACCCGACCTCTACACTATTCTCACTGATCTGTGAGCGAAGTTTCCTTAGTGCATATGCATTAAGTTCCGGGTGCGTCATACCTTTATCCCCGGCAAATCCACAGCATCCTACCCCTTCTGGTACAAGAACGCTACTTGAGCACAGACATGCCAAATTATATACAATGCGATCGATCTTCATAAGCTTGGTAGAGCAAGTAAGATGAAGCGCAATCGGAGTGTCAGTCCGAGTAAACTCAAGGCGGTCTTTCAAGACTTTCCATACAAACTCAGCAGACTCATACAGCTCTACCTTGCAGATATGCTGCCTCATTCTATGAAGACAAGGGCTTTGATCGCATACAACGGGATATTTTCCATGCTCAGAGGCTTCCCACAATGCATTTTCCAGCTGCTTTGTCTTTTGAGCGGCAATGCCCGGAAGCCCCTTGCTTTCCCAGATTGTTCCGCAGCAAAGTGAATCCATATTCTTTGGCAGAATCACCTGATATCCGGCTTTATGAAACAACTGCAGCATTTCTTCCGCAAGAGGTTTCATCCCATTTGATGCCTTGTCCACACCCATTGTCTGATTAAGACAACTTGGGAAATATACCACCTTCAGTTCATTTTCTTCAGAGCATCGCAGCTTTTTAGATGCATTATATGCCTTTGGCATTGCAGGTGTCCACAATGGAAGGCCAGCCGAATGAAGAACCTTTGCAAAAGTCCCCATTGCCCTCTGACCTAGGAGAGAATGTCCGAAATCTGCAAGATGAAGCACTCCACGCAATGCAGTCTTGACGCCGTGGAAATTTTCTGCAGCCATCTTCCCCACCCTTTCTGCATTTTTACCGTGCTGCTGACGTCTTACCTCGTGTGTAAGGTCACCTACATTGATTCCCATCGGGCATGACATTGAGCATAAGCCGTCTCCAGCACATGTCTGGTCACCGAAATAGCGATATTGAGTCTGGAGTCTTTCAAGAAGTTCAGGATTCTTTCCAGACTGCCTCAGATGTTCCATTTCACGCTGAAGGACAATTCGCGTCCTGGAGGAGAGGGTAAATCCGCATGAAACGCAGTTGACTTCACAAAAGCCGCACTCAATGCATTTATTGACTTTCTCGTAAGCCAACATGGTTTCTTCGGGTGCACCCTCACCCGGCTTCAACATTGGAAGAGCCTTGAAGTTCTTGAAACAGCACTCAGGATCTTCATTAAAGATCACCCCGGGATTAAGAATATTATCAGGATCAAAGATCATCTTGATGCGTTTCATCACATCAAATGCTTTACTACCCCATTCATATTCGACATACGGGGCCATGTTCCTACCTGTTCCATGTTCAGCCTTGAGAGATCCGTTGTATTTCTTGACCACAAGCTCACCCACATCATTGATCATGTCCTTATATCTCTGAATCTCCTTATCCGAATCAAATGACTGATTGATGATGAAATGGAAATTTCCCTCCAATGCATGGCCATATATGCAGGAATCATCATATCCATGTCTGTCAAGTAGTTCTGACAGATCAGTCACAGCCTCTGCAAGATCTTCTATATGAAAGGCAACATCTTCAATAAGGCATGTAGTTCCGGGACGTCTCATTCCTCCAACTGTCGGGAATATACCCGAGCGGATAGCCCAATAACGACCATACTCTTCAGGATCAGTAGTGAACTCCACTTCTCCATAGGTATCAAAACCGTTCAGCACATCAGTCACAACCTTGACCTTCTCTGCAAGTTCATGCTGGTTTTCTGCTTCAACCATCGTCAGGACCGCCGTCAGGCCATCGATTTCACCGGCATTCACTGAAGCTAAAGACCGCTTGTCAAGCATCTCGGCTGCAGACACACCCAACGGGCGCATGGCAATTACCGCACTGGCTGCCTGCGCCATATCCTTGAAGTACACCATGGCATTTGCCTGAAGAGGAGCAATCTTAAGGGTTGACATAGTCGCCTCACTCAGGAATCCGAGAGTTCCTTCTGATCCCACCATCAGGTGAAGGATGATCTCAACAGGGTCAGTATATGTTATAAGAGGCAAAAGGTTGAGACCTGTTACATTCTTAATGGAATACTTATGTCTGATAAGTTCTACAAGCTGTGCGTCAGCCAGTACATCATCACGAAGAGTCTCTATGTCCTTTATGAGTTTATGGTGAGACTGAGCGAACGCCTCCATGCTCTGAGGATCCGATGTATCCAAAACAGTTCCGTCCACCATTACGATACGCGCTGAAAGCAGCACCTTGTCACTATTGGCCCACGTACCACAACTCATACCGGAAGCATTGTTTGCTATTATGCCACCGACCATACTACTCTTGATCGAAGCAGGATCGGGACCGAACTTACGTCCATACTTCAACAGGAAATCATTGACCTTCGAGCCTACGACACCCGGCTGCAGCTTTACCGTCATGCCACCGTCATCGGTGGATATCCTCTCCCAATTTTTACCGGCCACCAACAGGACTGAATCTGTTACAGACTGGCCGGAAAGGCTGGTGCCGGCTGCTCGAAAAGTGATCGGAACCTTGTGTTGTGATGCGAGTCTCAGTATGGTGGAAACTTCTTGCTCATCTTTAGAACGTAGAATCAGCTTTGGGACGTACTTATAGAAGCCGGCATCTGTTCCCCATGCCAGGCGCCTCAATTCATCAGTATAGATCCTGTCTTTATCCAGAACAGTCGAAATCTCGGACTTGAATTTATCTATATTCATCAATATCAGACTATTAACACTGTAACATCACGTGCAGCCTGAGCTCCCATAACCAGAGCCTGAGCTATATCGGCGGTCTTCGATGGGCCGCTTATAAAACAGCCATAGACATCTGTCTGAATCCTGGAATATGCCTCATGCATATTATTCACGATCTGATCTTTCCCGACAATAATCACAAGACACTCCGAAATGAACAACACCGCCCTTTCCTTCATTGTCTGTGGTACCCAGATACAGCCGTTTTCAGCTACAGCAAACTCTCCCTTAACCACCCCCAGATCGGTGCCGTCAAGCTGCTTTGGATCATCTATCTGATCGGGATTCAAATCAGCCTTGATATACGGCAGTGTGGATGCAACCACCGCAGCATCAGGATAAATTGAGTGTATTGTCTGGTTGATATCGGCTGATTCATCCATTACCACCGCATGTCCGCCGACAATCTCGGTGGCAGCAATAAACTGCTGCAGCTTGTCTTCATATTGAACAGGTTGCAGATTCTCTGATGAAGGCATATCAAATGTATCTCTGATATTCTTTCTTATCGAGGAGAGTATATTATGCTTACTTGTCATTTTGAACTTTTCCTTTTTTCCACATCTGACTGAACGATTCCTTCGCAAACTCCGGCATGTTTCTTCCTTTACCCCATAGATGCACTCCTGTGAGTTCCGAAGCCGAAATGAGTGTATTGATCAATGGCGAGCATCTCAGAGCAACATTATACAGCCTTGGTTTATCAAATATGAACTTCATTCCACGACTCATAGCCTTCTTTGATGCAGGATCTTTACCTATGTTCTTCAACATCTGTCTCCAATCATATATCTGTTCTGAAAGATTGACCTTTGCCGGACAGACATTATCACATGAGCAGCAGAGTGAGCATGCGCTGACATTGTCCGAATACATTTTTGCATCACGCGACATACCAAGATTGACTCCGATAGGTCCTGGGATGAAATATGTATATGAATACCCTCCTGACCTACGATATACCGGGCATGTATTCATACAGGCTCCGCATCTGATGCATTTCAAGGTCTCCCAATGCATTTCATCTGCAAGCATGCTGCTGCGGCCGTTGTCTACCAGGATAATATGCATTTCCCCACCATTTCGAGGCTTACGGAAATGTGAAGAGAATGTAGTTGTAGGTTGGCCAGTGGCACTACGGGCAAGAAGACGATGAAATACTGCCAGTGACTGATAATCCGGAATCACTTTTTCGATTCCCATTGCAGCGATATGGATTTTCGGGATTGCAGTAGACATGTCGGCATTGCCCTCATTAGTGCAGACTACAACTTCTCCCGTCTGAGCAATACCGAAATTAGCTCCAGTAAGTCCGGCATCTGCTGTAAGGAATTCATTTCTGAGACTTTTTCTTGCGCAATATGTCAAGTATGCAGGGTCACAGTTTCCTGGCTGGCTGCCTAACTTGTCTTCGAAAAGATTTCCGACCTCTTCCTGTGTAAGATGAATTGCAGGCATGACGATATGACTTGGCTTCTGATCAAGAAGCTGGATGATCCTCTCACCAAGGTCGGTCTCCACCACATCAATCCCATGCTTCAGAAGATAGTCATTCATCTCGCACTCTTCAGTCAACATCGATTTTGACTTGACGAGTTTCCTGACATTCCTTGACTGGAGAATATCCAATACAATGGCATTGAACTGTTCTGCATCAACAGCCCAATGTACATGAACGCCATTTTTCTCGGCGTTGTCCGAAAATTGTTCGAGATATTCAGCAAGGTGGGATATTGTGTGCTTCTTTATATCGGAAGCACAATTCCTGAGCTCTTCCCACTCATCAAGAGACTTGGACATCCTGTCTCTCTTGAGTCGGACACCCCAGAGCGTATTATCCTGCCATTCAGCTCTTTCCTTATTCTTCTGGAACTGTCTGGCAGCTTTGCTGTGTTTTGTAGCCATAATATTATTCTAGTCCAGCCGCAAGGATTTCTACAACATGCAGGAATTTCATAGGATTCTGTTCTTGTCTGGCAATACCCTGCATGTGCATCAGGCAAGAACTGTCCGGGCCTGTTATGTACTCTGCTCCCGTCTCCTGATGACGTCGAAGTTTATCCTGTCCCATCTTCAATGATATATCAGCCTCTTCAACAGAGAACAGGCCTCCAAAACCACAGCATTCATCCGGACGCTCAGGCTCGCATATAGTGATTCCTTCCACGAGAGAAAGAAGATTCCTGATCTTTGAAAAATTTTGGATATTTCTTTCACTTGGAGAAGACAATCCAAGCTCGCGTACCCCATGACATGAATTGTGGACACTCACCTTATGCGGGAATTTTCCCGGCAGAGAATCCACCTTGAGGATATCATGAAGGAACTCTACTATATCCACAACCTTCTCTGCTGTCTCACACTTGTGTTTGCCATGCAGAAGTTTAGGATAGTTCAATCTGACAAATGCAGAACAAGAAGCTGACGGTCCCACCACATAATCATAGTCTTTGAACAGACTCTCGAAATGCTCTGCCTGACTCACTGCCATATCCTCAAAACCGGCGTTCGACTCAGGCTGACCACAACAGGTCTGCCCAAGAGGATAATCCACATCCACGCCTAAAGATTTTAGAAGGCGATATGATGCGACTCCGACATTGGGATATAAAGCATCGACATAACAGGGAATAAATAGTCCTATTTTCATATAAAATACCTTTGCGCACAGAAGTGTTGTCCACTGTGGTGCACAAAGGTATAAAATTATCCTTAAAAACAAGTTGATGACAATAGATATTGCGCTACATTTATGCAGTATCTACAGTTTTACAAAAGGTAGATCAGAAGGATTAACCTGTAAGATCTAGAATTTTACTTCGACTATTGGATGGGTGTTCTGATTGCACCACATATTCACTACTTCAAGTCTGAGATCGCCGGTGGTAATCATTACTGTAGTAAACGGAGCTACCCATTTTGGGTTGCCTCCCGGATTGCTTACAACGAATGGAAGAGATGATAAATTAGTAAGTGTATATGTAGTTGTACCTTTCTTTTCATTTCTGCTCACGACAGAGTACGAAACGCAAGAATTGAAGAAGTCCTTAAGAAGACTTTCCTCGCCAGCCAGTCTATCAAATGAATAACTGATGGTACGCTTAGCCTCCAATGCCTCGCGAATCGACTCCAACGTCTTTTCCTTCGCAAGAATAAAGGTCATATTCCTTCCGATTACCGCTCCTTCATAATCAGCTTCTGAAGTTGCATGAAGGTCCGTATTGGATGACATGAACAGGCCATACTCCAATGCTCTGTCGATAACCTTCGGATAGAACTCATTACCATTCATCACTTCGATTCCATCAACAAGACCCTCAGCATAAACGGCCTTCTCGAATTCACTCATTTCCACGCTTTCCCTTCTTTTTCCGGGGTGGTTGTGCTGAATCAGACAGCCCTGAGCTTTTGCATTACGGATAGCCTGAATCGCGTCACTGTTTGGAATTATATTATTGTCAATCGTGAATAGTGCATTGTAATGTCCTTCACTACGGGTGATTTCTGCTGCAGGTATAATAAGAACAGGATATTCCTTCGCATATTTCTGAGCCCACTTCAAAGAATAATTCAGATCTACCATGATTTCTGAAGCATCCACGCTGTTATGCGTTACTTTCACTGCTTCAGGGAAGTATTCCTGTAAATATGCAATAAATCTACGCTCATAACGACGGTACTCCAAATGATCTGCGATAGCCATAATATCCAATCCGTTACGCCAAGCCTCTTTGACTCTGTAACCAGGCGTTACTCGTCCATCTGAACAGATTGTATGCACATGGAGATCCGCTTTGTAAACGTTGTATCCGTTAACCTGCGGAATGACAATTTCCTTTCTTCCGTTGACAGTATTACGCATGGCAGGATACTGAATGTCAGTACCATATGCATCCGGATAAGTGTACTGGGCCGAAGCACTTACTGCTGAGAAAATTGCCAGCAGGGATATAAGTAATCTATTCATAGTTTATTTTTATTACAACCTTGCAAAATTACAACTTTTATTTTATTTAAAAGCATACATTAAACATAAGAAGGGTTGATTGTTTCACTTCATTGTCTCAGTGAGAATAATTGTAGAATTATTTTCCAAAAGCGAATACAACAGATTGAGGTCTACAGATTTCTCCACACCATTCTCGATGTAGTTCAAGTTATATACCTTGCCATCCGTTTTATCAGTATAGTAAAACTCTATCGGATCATCATCCCATTCGAAACGATACTCGTCACGAAGGTTAAGTTCGAACTGTCCGTTCTCTGTCAAAGTCACTACTCCGATACGCGCACCGGTACGCAGACGTACAAAGGCAACGAAGGCATCTGCTGGTACCGGTAAATCCTGTCCGTTCTTGCGATACTTCAAGAATCCGGTCATGTGTTCAGTCTTCACCTCGAAAGTCTTGTCCCAAAACACCACCTTATCCTTATTGGAAGTAATTGAAATATCTCCTTTTGAGGTGATGGAGGTCTTCTTGAAAGGAAGGCACTTACGCTCTCCAGTCTGATCGACAGTAACTCCAGTGAGCACTCTTCCATAGTCATCGAAAGCTGATGTTGAGACATCATTATTATGTGCATGGGCAAAGCCATAGGTCCTTTCCTCCTCACGCTTCTGGCTGACGGTATATATGAATCTGCCTGCAACAGAAGGATCCTTTCTCAGTTTATTTGCACTCTTCCAGCTTTCAGGCATACGCGCCTCATCAATTTCAAGCATCGGCGCATCGATGTAGACCTCAAACTCCTCTCCAAACACCTCTCCAAAAGGATGCACAGAACGTCCGTCTGAACCCTTGAAACTTGTGATGTCAAGAAGAATATCCACTTTCTGACCAGGCTTATAGCTCAACGACACATTATCTATGCTCTCCTCTTGTGAAGCATTGACCTCATTGCTGAGAAGATCTGCATCAGCAGGAACTGTTACAATATCAGATTTGTCATCCTTTTCATAGACCTGAACCTGGGCTGCAAAACGATAAGGTCGATAATGTGCGACGTCGAAAATCACAGAACGGTATTCGTTACCGTTATAATTTTCCGTATAAGGATTGCCTTGACGATCGTTAGGAAAGACATTCGCGCTATACACATTATTGGAAGCTACACGTACAACATCCTTGTTATACGAACTGTTAGTCAACATATAGATGGTGTAGGTTCCATCTGTCTGAAGTCCATATCTAGCTGTTCCGGTCTCGTTAATATTCAAAGTTCTGAACGCCATCACACGACCATTGGTACTCCACGACTCCTTATTTACCATTGTAACCTCACCTTCCCATGCGAGATTCTCCATCTCCTCGTATATACTTGGATCATAGTTAAAATACTCATCATAGAAACTGAATGTCTTGGTGTAAACCAGGAACTCATCTTGTTTATTCTTTTCCGGATCAGCAGCATGATTGAAGTTGCCATAAGTTCCATCACTCTGTCTCTCCTGCAGGTCAATGGTAAAGACCAATGGTGAAGCCTTCTTCTGCGGGACAAGCATATAGTACATTTCCTCATCCTGAGCATATGCTGAGCCATAGTTATATATGTTTTCTACAAAAATGCGTCGATGTGTATTTTCATATCCACTGAATACAACTGTCTTTGTGATGGTCTCAAAGAAATCAGCCTCTAGATGCACATCTTCTGTATCATTATCTTCATGCTTTAGAATCGAACGCATATGCAGACGATGTTTTCCCGGAGCCGTGATGGTGTATGCATATTTATAATTGATGCCATCCCATTCCTGTCCGAAATAGCCTTCCTCGCCCTTGATGTAGACAGGAAGCTGCTGACCGGACTCCGAACGCACGTCCAGATGGTTCGCTGAAATAAGTACTGTAAACGGAAAGAGAGCATCAGGACAAGTTTCCGGGACAGTAAACATAATCGTCACATGCTCATCTGCAACTCCATATACCTGGGATGAAATCCAGGAAGGCGTAAAATACTGAGTCTTGATGACGTATACGCTGACCTTACGCTGGAGCTTGCCATGTTTAATAAGGAAAGATCCTACCTGCTGCTCATTTCCTTCGTACATCGGATAAAGGCGAAGTGTCAGCTTACCTTCACCGGAAGTAGTATTATATTCATTAGTGATATTGTCGTATGCGACATTATTATCAATCCATGAAACCTCAGGAGCAGTGGAAACGCCACGACCGTTTTCGGTATACTTATATTCAACGACAAAGTCTGTACCGGCATACTGGTCACTGGCAAGCACATATGATGTATTTTCAACCCATAGTGTCCTGATACCGTCTGTAATCTCATTCACCCACTCATCGATGGAAATCCATGCATTGTTTGATGCTGGAGCAACGAGTGCCTCTTCAAAGGTGTTGCTTGGGTAAGTCAGCATGCCGGTGATCTGGATCTTATAGTGATGATTTCGACGTATCATGAAGTTTGATCCGTCCTCTCGCTGCATCAGTATACGATAATACTTATCATCAGCTTCGGTTTTTCCAGGGGCATGACCTCTGATTATGACACTTACCTGTCTGTCACCCGAATTTTCGGACTCGAAGATGTAGTCCTCATTCTTTGTGTTGACATCAACGATATCAGACATCAACGCCTGATTATCAGGAAGCGTAATAAAGTCCTCTGTTGTTTCCCAATTTTCAACAATATGGAAATGTTCCTGCGGATGATGCGGAGCAACTGTTCCAAAGGCTGGGATATTGACTGTGCGGAATCCTGTTACAATAAACTTATCATTATTCCAATCTGCTATTGTAACTTTAGCCTGATTACGGATCAGCTTGATTCCGTCATATGTATCGTTCCCGATTTTATATTTCAGCTTTGACAACTGTGTTCTCATGTCATCAGCGCTGTCAGGATCCATCTCAAAACGTGACCAGTACACGAGCATTCCTGAGCCACCTTCCATGTTTGCGATAACCATGCTCTCAGTCTGACCTGGGAAATTTGATTCATCGTAGAGACCCTCACTATGATTGGCCAGGAAGTGAATGATGCAGGTGTGGCTTGGAATGGTTGCAGTATATACTCCACTATCTGAAACTCCATCAACTGATGTATGCCTCACGAGTTCAGCCGTCTCTGTACTGATGAAAAGTCCGAACTCATTGAAGCAGAACAATGTCATATTGTTCACATCAAGTCCGTCTGGGTCCACCGCACGAGTCGACACCAGCGTCGGATCTGTGATATTTGCTGCAAATTCGACCTTCATATATCCATCCGGCACATTATCAGGAGTCTGCTGAGGATAGCTCTCATGAACGCACGAAACCTGGACAAATGCCATGAAGACAATAAATATGTATAACAGTCTCTTCATCATTATCAATTTTTAAAAGGCATCCCTCACACATCGGATCGCCACACCAGATGCCTGCATTGGATCAACAAGTTCTTCAGTGCTGTCGCTGTTCTTATTATTAAATACAGGACCGCTTGCACTCATATAATATCCTCCGTTAAGAAGGAAGTCAATTGCATCTGCATTCTGTCCGCTTGTTCCCTGGATGTCTATGATGATCTGAAGTTCCGCCTCGGTAGGCAATCTCCAGTTGTCATACACTTTGACAGGATCTTTCTTGTCATCATTGATATCATCCACCTCTACATAGTTCTTGCAATGGTCCGCAAAAGCCACCAGTTTCTTGTCATTGGACATATTTGACAGACCACTATATGTTGAGAGTACAGCTCCAAGACGTGATGCGATGACGAATGATGGAGATACTAGTTTCGAGTTTTCTTCATCACCAGATGTATAGCCATATTCATCCAAAGCAGGACGTCCTACGGTATATTTATCAGATGAAGCCATAATTCGTACATGGTAGTTTCGTACATTGTGGTCCTCACACTTGGTGTTCGTCTTCATCGACCAGACATAGTTCCTGCCGCTTCTAGTATAGGAGAAGTTATAATACATAATACTATAATTCTCACTGTTGCTGACTTTTTCTCCTCTATATTTGGATACGGTGAAGCCGTGGTTATTTGACGGTGTAGAGCTTGAATAAGTATATTTTACATGTTTAGTCGTAAGGTTGACATCATCGATCTGATAGATACTTACAATATGGTCTCCAGCAAAACGATATGTCGTAGGGTCATCGCCATCTGCAGTAAGTTGATTTGTATTATCTCTGAATGTATGTCCCCCAGTCGTACGATAATAGTAGTCATCCCTATAGGAATACCATGGGAGGTTATTAGTGATGTAGATAAGCGGATACTGCTCGACATCCACAATCTCACTCAATCCATCCTCATTGGTTACCTTGATCTGGAAGTATCGTATTGTATTGTTGGTTGGGATATCACTATGGACTGAGATATTTCCTGACACTGCCCCGTTTTCAGATGATGCATAGATATCCACCTGATTGTCACTAAGAGAAGTCTTCTGATTATACTTATTATAATAGTATGCACTGTTAGCGACAAGTTGCACAGTGATTGGTGACGAAGATGAGAAATATAAAGAAGAATTATCATCGCTGATGTTATACATATAGATCTTCTCCTTGTTTACCTTCAGATATTTAACTGTGCTCTCTCCTGAAATAGGCAGGTCCACCTCTTCCCAAGGCGCAGTAAAATATTGGATATCATCCACCTCTTCCGGAGTAGTGACATCCTCAGCACCAGGAGCATTAAGGCTTATCCTTAAGTCATATAGAGTATTTCTCTTAATCTGCTGATTCTTGGTTATCGAAAGCTGATAATAATTATTGACGTATTCTACTGCCTCGTCCTGCTCCGATTCCTTATATATAAGTGGGAGCATCATCACCACTGATGTACCTCTTTCAAATACATAGGACTTTTCCCACTGATGCGAATAACAATAAGCTGTCAATTGGATTCCATATGTATCATTGCCGTTCTTATCCTTTACCTGCACCAGATTGAAATAAGGACTCTGAGATATAGTGGTTGACTGCCAATATGGCTTAGCACCATTTTCATTCAATGGATAACCTCCTTCGGCAACGAGTGTAGTACGATTTGGCATGTTTCGTACAAGATATCCGTGAGACTTTGCCATCAGCTCTGGAGTAAATGTGACATTATCGCCAGGTATGATGGTAATGAGAATCTTTGCAGCTGCTCGCCTGAGGATGACATTCAGAACAACATCATCATTATTGTCTTGGTCATTTATCACGACATGACCAGGAAGAGCAGGTTCTTTATCACCCATGTATGCGACACCATCCATCAGGAATATCTGTGGATAATGAGGGTTCATGATGTGATGATCGACTCCGGAAAGATGAATCAGCATATCTGTCTGATCAAGGTGAAGAAACTCCTCATAGCTGAGAAGCTGTCCGTCCTTATAATAGACATCCTCATCGACTGTACTGTTGGCTATCACAAAAAACTTGTACTGAGTATTCTCTGCAAAGTCATTCTTGGTCCTATGCAGCGATACTGTACCTCGCGGTGTGGATGAGACTGACACTCGTTCATGGTGGAAAGGTTCGTATCTTGAGTCTTTATATTCAAATATGACAACATCAAGATGGCTCATGTTTGACTCACACGCATTGTCTGCTACAGTTCCCTTGACCGATACGTCAGGTGTACTGAAATGCAGAACTACAGCATCATCATGTACTGACGTATCCATATTCTCGGATATATCTGCGCATGACACTGCAGCAAGCAATACCATCATCACTGTCAATATATAGTGTTTCAAATTCATCATCATTCATCTACTACATTCGTATCCTGAGCCACATGCTTAATACTGATTAGCTTCGGATTTACGCCGCTCTGCGGCCATCTTATATGGTCATACTCACCGTTGATATAAAGGTGAATATACTGATCTGTCCATGACTGATAATACGCTATCATGAAATCAATCTCATTTGTACCGGCGCCGTCACCGCTTCTCGGGAAGATTACAATACGGTACCATCCGTTTGCGCTGCAGGCAGAAAGATCGTTACGTAAGCCGTCTACACTCGAATCGAACAGCTTTTTACCATAATCCTCACTGCTGATAGTATGGTTATATACTCTCACCTGATAATTCTCCAATGATCCGGTAATTCCCGGTTTCCAAAGTACGTTGACCGGTGATATGATCTTGAAGAAGCACTCGAATGCGCCAGCTTCAGGATCATTCGCATTATAGAACATCTTCGGCTCATAGGTGATATTATAGGATGCTGCCTGTTCTGGGGCCAATGTCAGATATTCTGCAGGCACAACAGGATTGTGGTAAGTCGGATATGAAAGGTCATGTTCCTCCCAATCACTATCAAGTTCTCCATCATTATCTGTATCCCATCTCTCAGCATCCCAATCCGCAACTTCATAGTTCAATACAAGATTATCTCCTGCAATGTTCAGGATTTCAAACTCATAGATATGGTTACGGACAATATTGTAATTAGAGTTCTCGACAGGCATTCCGTCACTATAATTACAGAATGATATCGCATCCTGGAAATACTTGTCTTCTCCCTTTATATTGAATTCGAGACTGATCTTATTGCGTTCTTCTGAGTAATTGATATTGTCGTACTCAGTCACATATACATAATAATCTCCCGATTCCTCGTCTTTTACAAATGGAAGATTAACAGCAGCATGGCGATATAGCCTGATGCAATTTTCCTGATCAAGAAGACGTGTATCAGTTACTTGCGACCATCCGCCAGGCAGACAATATCCGGTCTGATTATAATATTTGAGTGTTGCCGACTTTATTGATGTGTCTCCTTCATTCTTCAATGCATTGGAAAGCTTCACCTCGATCTTTGCAGCTGCACGTAAAAGCCAGATATTGCCGATGTCAAGGCTTTCCGCATCCAAAAGCGGCGACATATCCACTTCCTTTACTCCCCACATCGGGATGGATGCGTCTTCTGCTGATGGATTAAGTTGTGCCTGACTATATGTGATATACTGCTCTCCGTTCATGTTATCTCCACAATTTGCAAGTACCATGAACTTGTATTGCGGCTGTTCGAGGTCTGAATTGAAATGCTCTGCAAAATTATCAGGAAGTTGTCCGACGAATTGGAATTCAGAATGGCTCTCATTAGTCGGCCAATAATCAAGATTCTGAATAGTTCCTATTCTCGTGCCATCCTGCGCAAGAACTACAACTCGAAGATTCTCTGGAATTATGCGGAAATCAAATGGCACTCCCGCCTCCGATGGATATTCATCTCCCCATGACGCCTTGGTCCTTTGATTATCGAGTGAGACTGTGAACATGATGCTGCGCGCTTCATCTGCAGGCATGACGCACTGGTCCGCATCGAATATGCACGATGCAGCCATGATGCCAGCGATAAGCAGCAGCAGATATTTCACAAATCCTCTCATCTAAATACTTTTCGTATATATATGTGTCATCTCGAGCAAAGTCGAGAGATCTTTAATTTCAATTCAATTCAGTATTGTTCAGTACGACTCTCCAAGAGTTAATATAAATTACCGAACTTACCCATTCTCCTTCATCAAGGAAGAATGTCATTGTATATTCGTCCTGGCGGTCCAGATACTCCTGATCGCCCATTTTCTCTCTATAATATCCTTTCACCAGAAGGGCATAATCCGCGATCGGAATGCGGAATACATCCTCACCGCTCTCACGGTTCTTTATATGGAGTACTGGTGAATCTCCAGCCCTCATTCGACCGATCGTCAGTTCGGCAAGAGCTGCGCTCACCGATGTCACTGACTTTACATCGCTATCTTCCACCTCTGCAGAGCCTGTGCTCTGATTCCATGCGCTGTATGTAATCATCTCGTCATCAAGCAATGTATTGTCCCAATCATACAGACCGTTATCATCGTTGATTTCAAAGATGAACTGACTTGCATCCACATCATGTCCTGAAATCTCATGCAGCAGGATACGGATGACATTTGTATTCTTCATAAGTGACATTGTCTCCGTGAAAGTGCCAGGAATATCTTTCACTTCAATAGGCATTACACCATGGAACAATGGCAGCAGGTCCTCATTGACTCTGGCAGTTCCATTCACATCATATTGCCTGTGCATTCTCACCTGCAGTTCTTCACGTTTTGTTACACCGACCTTTGTGTCTGCCAACATGTCGAATGATTCCTCGTCCATCAGTCCTCCCCATGCCATAAGCGTATAATTTCCTGGCTCAAGTTCGAGAGGTATCTCGAATGTACCGGAAGAGAGGACGTCTTTATCAGTGGTGGCGATTTCCTCGACAAGAATGTCATTCTCGTCGAAAACATAGAGTGCAATTGAACCTACCTCATTGGCAAAGGCATCTGCAAACTTTATGTTGTAGTCGTATTTAAAACGTATACGGTAATATGTACCGCAGTCCCCTTCACCTTCGAAGATGAATCCATTCTGACACGAAGAAGACGCCAGCAACGCCGCCACCATTGACACCGCCAACGCAATTCTTCTGAATATATGCACTCTGTTCATTTAATTGTAATTTATTATTCTGTTCAAGGTATATCGACAAGCTCGATATAATGGTTTAAAGGTAAATAAGGGCCGTCATGCGACCGCCTGGCGGCCCTTGAGTATTTGATTACTGAACGATATTCACGCCCTGCTTAACGATCTTCCAAGAAAGAACGTTGATTCTTGCGGCAACATAAGATGCTTCATCCTCGTCTGATGGGATCTCAGGCTGGTCAACGATAAAGTCAAGGTTGCTGTAAATAGGAGAACCATAACCTGTGATTGACTCAACATCGATCTGATATACATGGTTACGTACAACACCATACTTAGCTGCAGCTGTACCAAGATGCTCAATATCGATTGTATAATATGTCATACCGTTTCCATAAAGAATAGCAGGCTCCACTCCAGCAAGATATGTGTTTGCCTTAGCAGCATTGTCACCGGTGAGTGAAGTATCACCGAAGACAACATAACCAGATACTGAGTTGTACTGGTACCATGTCTTAGCTGCGCCAGTATTTGAAAGCTGGAAACCTACCTTGTATGTAGCAGCGCCTACGCTTGCACCTGCAACACACTGAATATCCTCAGGTCTGATCGAGTAATAGTTTTCACCATCCTTATAATAAAGAGTATACTTGAGTGAATTTGCCACAGCAATTCTCAATGCCTCATTTCCGGCATACTCAGTACCATACCAACGAGAGAGTTCAAGAGGTTCATAGTTCTCGCCGTTCTTCTGCATGAGCTGACCTTTGAGGACTACCTTTGTGCTATATCCGTCAACAGGGTTTGTATTTTCACCACAGTATGTATAAGCTCCTACAGGGAAACCATAAGCTGTTGTGAAGCCTTTAGAAGCCTGATCAGCTGCATTATATTCCCAAGTGAATGAATCAGCTGGATCCACATTCTGCGACTCAGCCCAATAGCAACGATAGTAAGGAATATCATTCCAAGTCAGACCCAATGCAGCAACGTCCCAAGAAGTGTTGATGTTCTTAAGCATGGTTGAGTTGTTATAATCGTTGTAAAGTTCCCATCCATGAAGTTTCACATATACATCGATTTCCGAAGGTGAACCCAAAACTACGATAGGTGTAGAATTCTTCTGTGTATCGAAGATATTTTCTGTACCTGACACCTTGCCGTTTGCTGTGAGGACAACCTTAGCAGCAATGCGCTCTACATAGATATCGATAGGAGAAGCCAATGCTTCTGCTTCACTTGTCTTGATATTAGCTGTAGTAACTGGCACTGCATCGACCATTTTACCAGTACCATCCATATATACTGAGTTGCTCATCACAAAGCCATCAGTATCATTGCCAAGAGTTGCAAGGAGGTCATGAAGGTCAGTCAATGTATATGTCTTTGCCTCTGGAGTCCAGTTGAGCACAGCTACAATCTGGCTAGGATATACACCCTTATAAGTGTTAAGAATCAACACGGCATTCTTGATGTCAGAGACATTAGGGTCAACCTTGCCTGTACTCTCTCCGATTGTAAGCGACAAGTGGTTGAGAGTTCCGCCAGGAGCTGTAGCAGGAGCACCTGTTACATTGAATGGATCTCCATTCTCGTCAAAAAAGAAGAAATATGCAGTCTTGATCGAGCGTTCTGCATCTGTACCATCTTCGTAACCATAGCTATCAGTTGCAGCACGAGTCTCAAGGTTTGCTGACATAAGGTTGATAGCGATGTAAGACTCCTCAAGCTCACCATTCTGAACCGGCGAGTTTGTGTCATCAATCTTTTCTGCGCAAGCAGCAAGACCTAGTGCTGCAAGAGCGATAAATAAATACTTTTTCATATAGTTCAATTGTTAAATTATTTGACTGAGTAATCGTTTTTTACAACTTTCCAAGAAAGTATACGTACCTGAGCTGCGATGTATGTGTCTGTATTGACTGGACGCTGAGGAGTGATGAAGTTTATATCCGAATCATAGACAGGAGTTCCGAATCCGTTGATATGGGATATATTGACCTTATAGACATGATTACGGACAACTCCGTACTCGGAAGCGGATCCGGCAGAGCCGAAATGCTTGATATCCGTATAATAGTAGGTCATTCCATCATTATAGACCATGGCAGGCTGTATTGCAGCAAGACGGGTATTGATATCTTCTACAGTGGCAACGGTATAACCATCAGCAGTAGAATATACGAACCAGTCCTTTGTCATAGCAGCATCAGACAGTTGGAAGAACACTTCATATGCCTCGATGTCTGATCCGGAAGGTGCCTGGTTGCCAGGGACTGTCTTCAGGTCAGATTCACCTATGGGCTTATGCTCTGAACCCTCTGCATAGAATATCTGACTTGCAAGAAGCGAAGCTACCGCTGAGCGAACAGTATGCTCTCCTACATAATTGTGACCGTACCAGTTTGCAATCTCGACAGGGGTACCGTCGACTGTAACAAGCTGAGCCTTGACAATGACCTTGGTACGTGGGTCTGATATGACTTTACCTTCGCTGTCGGTCTCGGCCTGACGAGTGTTTTCGCCGCAATATGCAACACCAGTACCTGGTTCAAGTCCATTGGACCAATTGAACACATTGTCAGAAGGGAATGCTCCAGTGTATGAGCCGGCCCAATATGAACGGTATCTGTTCGGATCATTCCAAAGGAAACCGACCTGTGCGGCCATCCCCCATGTTTCAGGATAGATATGCTTGAGAACGGCAGACTGATGGTACTCGTTGTAAAGTTCCCACTTGAGGACCTTTGCATATACCGGAACATCACCTACAGTCTGGTCAATATCGTACGTAGCATCAACACCATTAACATCACCCTTTGCCTCGACCTGTACCTTTGCTGAAATTCTCTCCACATAGATCTCGACAGGATTGGCATTTGCCTCATCCTTGGTCTTTCCTATATTGTCTATAGTAAGGACATTTGCGTTTATAACCTTGCCCTGCATGTCAGCATATACAGCAGTACTCATCAAGAAATGATTGCCGGCGCTGCGTATTTCAGCAAGAGAATTATAGAGATTGTTCAGGGTATATGACGGCTGAAGCTGTGATGCATCCCAGTTAAGGACTGCGACGATGTATGTAGGATATTCCCCCTTGTAGTTGTCAAAAACGAGTATCTTATCCTTGACATCAGAGACATTCGGACCTTCATTCGGATTGCCGGTCTCACCAGGCTGTGTGCCAAGGTTATTGACAGTGAACGAAAGGTAGTTCTTTGCTCCAGCTGTGCTTACAGGGAATGCACTGCCGTCGCCTTTGAAGAGGAAGAAATGAACATTTTCAACATAACGTTCAACTTCTTCTCCATACTCAAATCCGTCAGTTGTTTTGGCAAATGCATCATCAGACTTGAGGGACACGGATATATATGACCTTTCCAGTTCTCCTTTCTGCGAAGGAGAACCGGTATCGGCCAATTTTTCAGAGCATCCTGCCAGGCCAAATGCTGCGAGAATTATGAATAAATGTCTTTTCATCTTTGATGTTCAGGAAAGGGAAATCTTAGTTGAGCTCGTAATCGTTAGCCACAACTCTCCAAGAAAGGATGTTGATCTGAGCAGAAACGTAAGTTACGATGTCCTCAGGTTTCTCAAGGTTGATGAAGTCTGAAGCGCCATTGTAAACTGGAGTACCATATCCTGTGATGTCAGTGATGTTCACCTTATAGACATGGTTACGTACCACACCGTACTCAGATGTCTTTCCAGAAGCACCAAGATGCTTGATATCTGTCCAGTAGTATGTCATACCGTTCTTGTAGACAAGTGCCGGCTGCAGAGCTGCAAATGTAGAATTGAGCGCATCAACTGTAATAGTATTGTATTTTCCACCCTCATACTTGTACCAAGTCTTTGCTGCACCAGCATCAGAAAGCTGGAAGTAAACTTCGTAAGCCTTTGCATCAGTCACAAGACGGTCTACACATTTGATATCAGCTGGAGTCAGACCGGTGAAAGTAGCACCGTCACCAGTGAAGTATGTATTCTTAAGGGTATTTGCAACAACTGTAAGAAGGTCAGTCTCACCGATATAATCCTTACCATACCAGTTTACAACCTCGAATGGATTGCCGTCGACATCAACCAGCTGAGCTTTGACAACAACCTTTGTACGTACGTCATCGCTCGCAGTCCAAGTGCGTGTGTTCTCACCGCAGTATACATAACCGTCGATAGCAGTGTTGTCAGTGTTCCATGCAAAGGTATTCTCCTCGAATGCTGTGTCGAGAGACTGTGCCCAGTACGAGCGGAACCAGTCAGCGTCGTTCCAGTTGAAGCCAAGGCCTGTCCATGTAGGGTCGATTCTCTTGATGAGCCATGACTCCTGATAGTCGTTATAAAGCTCGAAACCCTTGATCTGAGCATAGACAGCTTTGCCTTCGATCTCCTTCTCGACAGGGAACTTACCATTGTTGGCTGCAGTGAAAGTTACTTTGGCAGCAACACGCTCTACGTGAATTGTAACAGGGTTTGCAAGTGCATCAGCAGCAGTCTTGGCGATATTGTCCACTGTAAGACCAACAGCGTCAATAGTCTGACCGGCATTGTCCGCATAAACGGCATTGCTCATTACATAACCGTTAGTGTCATTGCCCAACGCAGAGATCTTGGACTTGAGGTTGTCAAGAGAATAAGATGTCTGAGCTGTAGGATCCCAGTTAAGTACAGCAACGATCTGGTTAGGATACTCGCCTTTGTAGTTCTGAAGAACAAGCACTGCATCCTTTACATCAGACACGTTGTTCATTGCTCCTGTGTTGCCCTGGAGCTCAACCTGAAGATAGTTGCTTGAACCTGCATTTGTCGATGTTGTACCATCAAACGACACAGGGAAAGCAGCTCCATCCTTGAAGAAGAATACATAAGCAGATTTTACAGCACGCTCCTCTGCAAGGCCTTCCTCATACGTACCGTCATCTGCCTTTGTAGACATGTTGTCGGCAGCAAGTGTGATAGCGACATAAGACTGCGCCATCTCACCGTTCTGCTCAGGGACATTGTTTTCAATGCCCTTCTCAGCGCAGGCAGCAAAACCTAATGCTGCTACTGCAAGAAACAGATACTTTGTCATGAATTGATTGATTTATATATTAATAATTATTAATTGCCTTTCTTATAGATATTTCTGTCGATTGAAATCTCCTTCAGCACAACATCAGCCTGAGGGATTCCAAGTTTGCTTGCATGCTGAAGATATGGCTTTGCAGCATCAATATCTTCCATATACACTTCCAAGACTCCACGTGCATAAACTGACTCTGGTAATGATTCAGCCTTTGCAAGATATTTGAGTGCATTTCTATAATCCTTTCTGAGGATAGCAGAATTGGCCGCATTCAGATTTGCGACAGGGTCGTTCGGATACATTCTGACTGCAGTCTCGAACAATTCGTTGAACTCTTCACTTCCAGGAACATAAGTCTGTGCAAGGATATAGAATTCATCAAGTGAAAGATTCTGTGGAACCGTATGCAAGATAGCTTCAATCTCTGCTGGAGAACTATAGCTCCTGATTTCATACTCGATGGTATAATCAGAATGTCTGAGTGCCGGGTAGCATTTATCAAGAAGTATACGATACTCTTTCTTCCAGTTACTCTTGATAAGCCACTCTCTTGTGTCAGGATCTCTGTCAGAGCGGATTATCTCCAGAATCTGATCCTTGTGAGGAAGTGATGATTGCATTACATATTTTTCAAGTCCTGCCCAATCTTCCGGTTCGAAATCTGTGGTGATGAATCCTTCACCGAAATGATAAAGGCTCTCGACGTATTCCTTCAAAGCCTCAGTTCTTCCTTTTGCAAGTCTTGTATTGTTGCTGTACGGACTCTCAGGAGAAGCGAAACCCTTGATGAAAATTGACTTGATGGTGATATCACTGTCTCGTTTTACAGAATCGATAGTGCCAGTAATCTTTGCCAATTCTACAGTATTGTTTCTATAAGATGGATTAATTACTGTCTTACTTACAGGGAAATCAATATATGCGGAGCCGCTGATCGATCTGATCTTGACAGTCTCACGTTCTGGTCTGATATAGATAAGCTCAGGCAGATATGTCTCAAGTGGGAATCTATGTACAAGTTCCTCTCTGCTTATCAGTGCAGAATGACCACAGCATCCAAAATCTGTACGGACCAGTTCTACCTTACATCCATCCATCCATTCCATGAATGGGACTGATGAGTTATATGATATGATATCAGATGTTTCTGATTCTGTAAGATTCATATCCCCCATCCCGGTAGGTTTCTTATCTTCATTGCGAAGGTAAAATATCCTGCGGTTTCTTCCATAAACTCCCACAGACTTAAGAGCCAATGTATCAGTACCATTTATGACCGCAGGAGTCAGGACTACCACCTGAGTAGTCTTGATGTCCAACTTGGAAAGATTCATATCAATATCAAGGACAAGCTGACCGTTGTCTTTAAGTTCCAAGGTATAGTCCTCGATTGTTACATCCTTTGTATTTTGAGCGTGGCCATTGAAAACGAACATCATAGCGGCCACAGAGAATAAAATTAGTCTTTTCATTGATCAAGATTTTAGAAGACAAATACCAGATTGACAGCAGCCTTAGTAGGACCGAAATAATGATGAATTCCTTCATTCACCTTTCGTCCACATCCGTCGCACTCATAAGTTTCATAATCCAGGCACATATATCCTAGTCCAGCCTCAAGCTCAAGATTGAGATGTCTGGACAGCATGAATGCGAAGCCATAAGCGACTCCGCAACCATAAGAATAACCCTGATAGCGTTTTTCTGAGAGAACAGAAAAATCTGTTCCCAGAATTGAGAGGTTGTTGTTTATATTTCCGAAATTGAATGCACCTCCGATAAGATGTGCACCGACAAAATGACGTGAGAACCTGTCACAAAACCAATAGCGAGCCTCTGGCTGGACCATCCAATGTTTCCATTTGGTGTGCTCATTCTTGCTCCAGGCATTGAGATTACCTGAGAGATCAAGGGTCCACTTTGGGGCAAGACCAACTTCTACGCCGACATTAGCTGTTGCAGTAACATCATAGAGAAGGTTGGTTTTAATAGCAATATTCTGTGCCTGAGTTTTCACTGCTCCTCCAATCATGAATAGAGCAATCAGGCAAAGAGCAACTTTATATTTCATTATTAAAATAGATTTTGTCAAGACTCTCGCGTATGCGCGAGCGCGCATCACGTGCATAAGATGACAAAGATACTATTTTAAATAGTGAAATACAACTTAATCATATTGAAGTTTCTCTTCTATTTTCAGAAGTCGATTATACTTTGCTGTTCTTTCTGCTCGGCTGAGTGATCCGGTCTTGATCTGTCCGCAATCGGTTGCAACTGCAAGATCTGCTATTGTAGTATCCTCTAGAGTCCCCTTTTCTTCAGGATTCCCTTAAGAGTATGGAAAATCTCTGCACCCATACGCAATGCTTCTGCGAAGGAAGAAGTACCACGTGAATCAAGAATTTCACGTGCAATTATCTTTTTAATCTTTATGTTTACAATAATTTACCCCAGTCTTTGAAAATTGGCTGCCAGCATACATATACAGCAAAACATCCGCACCATAAGGTACGGATGCAATGTCATAAAGTTAGATTTTATCAGAAGTTGTATCCCACTCCGACATAAAAAGCACCAGTGTGCGTCTTGTAATTAAGATCGCCACCGAGCTGCTCTCCTGTGTATCTGTTGAGCATTCCGATATTGTAGCCCAACTTGACATTGAACTTCTGAGCGAGGGTCACACCTGCTCCAAGGCCAAACTTAAGGTCAAAACGGCCATACTCAGAGTCTTTGTAATTATCAGTCTTTACAGAAGAATCACCTACTCCTGCCTTGAGATTTGATGCAAGGCCAAGCGAGAATACCGGACCGGCAAAAGCATAAACCTTAAATGCATCCGGCTTGATTTCATATGAATACTTGACATTTACAGGTACATCGATGTAGTGCTCCGAAAGGCTCGTCTTTGTCTTTACACCTGCAACCTCCTCAGAATCGGACTCACCTGCAAATGTATAACGCACTCCAGGCTGAAGTCCAAGGTTTCCCCAGTTTTTCTTAAGAAGACTGAAGTCATACGTCATTTCAGCATAAAAGCCATTAAGGGAATCATCATCAGAATCATCTCCCATAGTTGCTGTGGTATTGAGAAGGTTGTAACCAACTCCTACTGCCACCTGTGCATTGGCGTCTAAAGCAAAGAACAATGCTGCAGCAACAAGGATAAAGTAAATCTTTTTCATAATATATCTATATTATCGGTTAGACCTGATTGTTCTGCACAAAGTTAAGAAAGATTTCGCTAAAGCAACAATATTACGCACTTTTTGAAACTTATAGATAGAGGGTTTGTGAAATATGAAGAGATTTCTGGCCGCATTGAATATGAGATTGCATCGTTCCTTAACGAAGTCTCTTCTGGAGATATCAGCGAGGAAACATCCGTGAAGATAAAGGCGATGTACAAGATTATCGGAGAGATGGAATCACTTGGGGACTCAGGTGAAGCAATGATACACAATTCATATTTATTGCTTAGAGACAAAACCTAATTAAACGAACAAAGTAAATTAGTCAATTTTTCTTCAAGATTCTTCCAATTTTCCTTTGAAACGTGGCTCAATTTGTTCAATTCTTCCGATTTGGTAAATTTGCAGAATCATGTTGCAGGATATAGAACTTTTGGATAGCGGAAGTATCTTGAAAGGACTCCGCTTCCCACATAAGATAAAGAAGGTGACCCAGATAGTCATCACAGCCGGACAGTTCTCTTGTCTGGTGGATTTCCGAATGTGGTCACTCAAGGCACCAGCAGTGGCTCTTTTCCTGCCGGGTCAGGTGGTAGAGTCGATAGACCTTGATGAGGATTTCTCAGGATTCGGTATGGTGATGAATCCTGAATTTACGGACTCGTTGAATCTGCCTGTCAGCCTTCAGGAAAGGCTCTTCATCAAGGATACACAGTTCTATAGTGTTTCTGAAGAGGTGCTTGATGCCTTGTCATCTGTGTACAGGCAAGTCTCAAGCCTTATGAATCAGCCTGATAATCCATATAGAGAGGAAATTATAAGGCACTTATTTTCGGCTCATTATTATGGTCTAGGATATTATATGCACGGACTTCAGAGCCAGCCTTCCACAATGACTGCTCAGCAGGAAAAATGTGAGAAATTCATATCACTTCTTGCTGAGAACTTCAAGACTCATCGTGACATCGGTTTCTACGCAGACAAGCTTTGCGTGACCAGCAAATACCTTTCTACAATGCTCAAGCAGGAGACTGGTATGACCGCTTTGGACTGGATAGAAAAGCATGTGGTCCTATATGCCAAAAGTTGCCTTTCGTCGACCTCGATGAGCATTCAGGAGATCAGTGACGAACTGGATTTCCCCTCGCAGTCCGTCTTCGGCAAATATTTCAAGAGAGTCGAGGGAATGTCTCCAAAAGCATACCGTCAGTCCTTGTCTAAAGACTGACGGTAATTTCATTTGATCTCAGCTATGAGATGACCAGATGACAGTTCATGGCATTTTCCTTCTTTGATCGCTGTCTTCATGAACGGATGCCTGAAAAGCAGATAATCCTCAATGAGGTTATTTACGAATGCAGTGATATCTTCCCGGCTGCACATATCCTCCCTGTACTCGATTGAAATTTTATCCTTCCAATATGAAACTCCTACCATGTTCCGAGTTCCTCTCATGCTTGTCCGTCTGCTTGGGTTGTTCATCATAGGAGGTGGTGGGACGGTATTGTCTATAGTCATCACCCTTCCTCTGATCTCCAGCACCCTTTTATTCAGAAAAGGCATCCTGCCGAAAGTCTGCCTCAATCCATGCATCAGACAGACATGATGAAGAGGTTCGTCAAATATTACTATCACAGTCTTCATTGATATCTGTCTCATCTCCTTCTTCAAAGAATTTCTCAACGAACTTGTCCTCGATCTTCTGATAGGTGCCGACTACGGCATCTTCTATTTTCTGATATGTTCCGACTACTGTGTCTTCAATCTTCTGATAGGAGCCGACTACGGCGTCCTCGATCTTTGTCTTCTTTGGTTTCATTGTTGTCATAATTATTTTCATTTCTTTACTATACTAATTTTACGGCAGCAAAGGTATAGCAAGAGATTGAAGAAAATTTTTCAGAAAAACCGACAAATTGGTCAGATTTGCCGAAACTAAGAATCGGAGAATAAGTTATAGCTTAACTCTTTGGAATATCTGACCAATCCAAAGGAAATATCCACCTACTGAACACATTTTCAGTTAGTACTTGATTTAATGCGATGTTTGTTATATTTGTGAGAAATTTCTTACTAATCTAACTTTTATGCAGGAGAAAGACTGTAACACAGATATTCGAAGATCTTGTGGATCAGGTCATGGCGGGACTTACAAAATGAGAAAACATTGGATAGACAATCTTCGCTGGGTGACAGTCCTTCTTGTTCTGTTTTATCATGTCATTTATTTCTACAACAATAAAGGTGTTTTCGGAGGAATAGGAGGCTTTGGTGACGGACCTCAGTATCAGGATGTAGTAATGT
>JAEIGA010000575.1_pt1 | contig 54034 bp, 43 predicted proteins | sample 9270691 | NCBI WGS metagenome assembly JAEIGA01 (sample SAMN17057246, study PRJNA624740) | gut metagenome | biome: biome; isolation source: fecal sample | host: Bos grunniens | place: China: Xizang | collected 2019 | reverse complement strand
TAAGCTCCAATCCTACTCTAACTACCTCCTCTACTCCCTATATTCTAAAAAAATAAAGCTATGTTTAAAAGTTATAAGAAAAAATTATAGGGGGGGGTAATTTGATAACGAAAAATTTGTTTTTGACTTTGCTGTGCGCTATCTTTGCATAAACAAATAGCTGTATTGCTGGTAGTTGAGGCTATCCTGCTACGGTGCAATACTTCATATTATTACTTTAAAACCTTGCAACTATGAAAAAGTTTAAGTATTTAGCACTACTCCTTGCTGCGTTTATGACAATCTCTTGCGAAAAGGATATTGTCAATATTCAGTATATTGTTGACTGGGCTCCAGTGGAGTTGTATGTCTATCTTAGTGATGCAGAGGGTAATAACCTCCTTGACCCCGCGTTTGAGGGAGCATACAATATCGATGATATGGTGCTTACTTACGAGGGTGAGGAGTATGAGGTAATCAACTATCTAACTCCTAGCGAGCCTAAGGCTCAACCTATGGAGTATTTTGCAGTCTTTGATTCACCATACATTTGTCGCGATACTAAGGGTGTTGCACGTCTGACCATTGGTGAGTGGGCTCGAAATTATAAGTGGGATATGGCCACAGTGGAGGTTGCATGGGGTGATGGCACAAAAGATACCTTTGCCTTCTCGCATGACTATACCTACGACCCCGAGTATCGCAATGACGCGGAACGCAGCTGGGGCTACACCTTCATTTCGCAGTTCTATCTAAATGGTGAGCCTAATGCTGACTGCGTATACCGACTCGTTAAGTAATTTTTATAGACATAAATAAGATGCCATAAGCGAAGGCTTATGGCATCTTATTTTTTTAACTTCTCTTTTATGGTACTGGATCATATCCCGAGCCTCCCCAGGGATTGCAGCGCAGGATGCGCCATATTGTGAGCCATAACCCCTTGATTGGACCATGCTTGCGAAGTGCCTCGATGGCATATTGCGAGCAGGTGGGCGTAAAGCGGCAGCAGGGCGGCTTCAGGGGCGAGATGCACACCTGATAGAAACGCACCAGCATGACAAGCGGCCAGATGGCTATGCGCTTACATGTTTTGAGAAACCTCTGCCAGAATTTTGCGGAGTGCATGCTCGATGGTTTTATAGGGGAGTAAATCCTTTGAGGAGTAAACAAAGGCGATGTCCAGCTCCTTGCCATGCTCCTTGATTGCGGCATGGAGCGCGTCGTTGTTGAGGCGATAAGCCTCGCGCATGCGGCGCTTAAGTGTGTTGCGTTTGTTTGCACGCTTATGGTTACGCTTGGGTACAGAGAAGAGCACCTCGACCGTAGGCGTGGTGCTCTCGCTCGTATAGACCATATAGCGGAATGGATATACGAACCCCGACGCGCCATCCGCAAAGAGGCGACGCACAGCCGTGAGCGACGATAGACGCTCCGACTTGGGTAGGGCGTGGGGTTTATCCATAGTGTTTGTTACTCCTTCTTGGGAGTGCGTGTGCGAGTCTTCTTCTGCAACTTGCTCTGCTGCTGGCGGATGAACTCCTCCTTCTCGGCATTCTCCTTGATCTCGGCATCCTCAATCTCGAGACCCTCCTCCATCTTGTGGCAGTAGATGTCGAGAGCCTTGACCATAGATGGTGCCTCGGGTGATGGCGCAGATGCCTTCACCTTGAGGCCTGCCTCCTTTGCAGCACGCAACGTAGCCTCACCGAATGTTGCGACAACGGGCAACTTGTCGAGCTCGTAGTTCTCGGTGAGTGCCTTTACGTCGTTTGGCGAGTAGAGTGCGATGATGTCGTAGTCGAGGGGCTTGAGGTCTGCCAAATCAGCCGACACAGTGCGCGCAAAGACTACGGGAGATACCTTGAGCTTAAGCTTTGCAAGTGTATCTGGAAGATCCGACTTGAATGGCTCTGTAAGCGCGAGCATGAACTTCTCATCCTTGTGCTTCACGATAAGCTCAACGAGCGAGTTGAACGTACCGTCGGCAAACGAGATCTTGCGCTTGCGATATACGATATACTTCTGCAGGTAGAGGGCCACTGCCTCGGTGTTGCAGATATACTTCATTGTCTCGGGCACGGTGATGCGAGCCTCCTCACAGATGCGGAAGAAGCTGTCGATGGTTGTGCGAGACGAAAAGATCATTGTTGTGTGGTCGAGAATCTCCGTGCGCTGTGCGCGGAACTCCTTCAGAGATACGCCCACAACCTTGATGAGCGGCTTGTAATCTACGTTGAGATTATTTTTTTCAGAAAATTCGAAAAAAGGCGACTTTTCTATAACTGCAGGACGAGGCTGCGACACTAAAATCTTACTTACTTTCACCCTTTGTTATATTTTTATTCTTGTGTTCCAATTTCAATTTTACAACATGTTACGCGAGTACGCTGTGTAAAAATTTAGCGGTTCGCATCTGATTATCACATAGTAGCGCGTATGCTATGCCATCATCTGTAACGCTAAGAGCTTCACAATTAGGCTCCAGGGTAACAAAATTGCGGTGCAAAGGTACAAAATCCAAAAGAAAATTGAAATTTTTTTTCCAAGAAAGAATAAAATAGTATCCTTTAAGTATAATAAAAACAGTATGCTTACGCATATTATCAGCGCTATTCCTGATGCTCTGCTGTCTGTAGTCTCGGCTAATAGCCATATTGCTACGATTGGGTAGAGAAGCACTACCGAACGTACGAAGTTCGTATAGCCGATGTGTGCAAGAATGGCGGTGGTGTCGCTCTTTATGACCCAGCCAATGCACTTGTGGTAGGCGTAGTTCCATACAACATAGCCGAGCATTACTACCGCTGCGAGAAGCGGTGCATACATGCTTACTGCGCTTGCGTAAATCTCCGAGTTGGCGGGTAACTCGCCGTCGGCGATGCGCACTATCGATAGCGCGAGCAGTGCCAGACCAAGTATCGCCGAGGTGAGCTTGAAGCGTTGCAGTGGCAGCTCGCCACCCTCGAACACCATGCGCTCCTCGTTATTGGTTTTGAAGATGTCTGTCCATATCGAGCGTATGAACTTCCATGAACGAATGGCAATGGTCAGATAGACGACAAGCGACGCGAGCACTATAGACTGAAATAGTGGCGTTGAGGTGAGTGATTCGCTAAATGCTGTTGCCTCGCCTCCGTTGCCTCGCTCGGTGGTTGTGCCGAACATCTCCTCGATGGTAACCTCGCGGTAGCCCCCCTCGGTGATGGGCTCACCCGTCTCTATCGTGCTGCTACGACCAAAAAGTCGTGCGGGGGTGACTACTTTGTAGCCACTCTCCTTGAAGTATTCAATATCTTCGTTATTCATCTCCCTCACGTCGTTTTAGTGTTATGCGTATTGTTGTTCCGTGGCCCACTTCGGAGCGTATTACGGCAATCTTTCCTTTGTGATACTCCTCGATTATTCTGCGCGATAGCGATAGTCCCAATCCCCAACCACGAGTCTTTGTGGTGTAGCCTGGCTCGAATATGCGAGTCCAGTTGCTCTTGGCTATGCCCTTGCCGGTGTCGCTCACCTCTACAAACACCGAGTCGCTGCTTTCGCCCACGACGACATCTATATTGCCCTGTCCCTGTAGTGCATCCAGCGAGTTCTTCATCAGGTTCTCGACCACCCACTCAAACAGAGCCGCGTTCATCGACACACGAATGGGGGCTATGGCGAGTCCGTTATAGTTGAGCGTCACGTTGCGCGGTATGCGGCGGCGGAAATACATCACCGTGTCGCCCACCACCTCGTTGATGTTTGTCGGTGTAAGCTGGGTCTCGGAACCAATCTTCGAGAAGCGATCAACGATCTTCATCAGGTGCGCCATATCCTTCGACATCTCGTCCACAGCCATCTGGTCAACGGGTTGCGTGCGCAGATACTCAATCCAACCGAGAAGTGATGATGTGGGTGTTCCGAGCTGGTGTGCCGTCTCCTTTGCCAGACCCACCCACACGCGATTCTGCTCGTTCTGTTTTGTTGAGGAGAAGGCGATATAGGCGAAGATGGCAAATATCAATATGATGCAGAGCTGTACGTATGGGAAGAATACCAGAGCCTCGCTGTGGGCACTCGACACCAACCCTTCGTAGTCGGTCTTACCATAATATATAGTATAGGTTGTCTGCATCGTTATGCGGTGAGACACCGAGATGGGCTTGTTTGCCTCGCTCATCTTCATAATCTCCTTGCGCAGCAGCTCCTTGTTGTGTGTTATATCGTCAGAGAGGTTGCTCACAAGCACATTAAGCTTGTCGTCAGTAATCACGAGCGGTACATTGGTGTGGTCCGCGAGCTTGTCGAGGAGCTCGTGGTTATAACCAAAGCCACCAATGTTTGTCGAGCGCAGGATATCCTCCCACATATATACGGCATTGTGCTCTGCCCTGCGTAGCTGGTTGATGGCGGCCTCGTCCTCGTGTTTCATCTCCACCGATACGGTCCAGGTATAGTATGCCGACAGGGCAGCAAGCACCATACCGATGACGATAACCACGGTACGGCGGCGTGTGGAGAACAGCCTTGTTGGTATGTTTATACTTGGAAGTTTCATTCGGGGTGATATTAATGCATGTTGAGGTCCTGTTCGCGCAACAGACGGGTGTACTCCTCCTGGTTGAGGAGCAACTCGACGGCCTTATCTACCTCCTTGTCGTGTGCCATAGCGTGCTCGGCAACGCCCTCACGATAGGCGTATCTAAGTATTATCTCTATGGTGAGAGCATCGTTAATCTCCTCACGATAGGTCTCCATGTTCGACATCTTGTCATCCTTTACGAGGGCCTTGAGTGAGGCGATGGCCTCGCCCAGTGTCTCGCTGTAACGATCGTTCTCGGCAGCCTTCTCGAGAGCTGTCAATGCGCGGCGAGTCTCCGACTCATAGGGCACATCTCGCTCCTCGACGAAGCGGCAGAAGTCGGCGTAGTCCTTGTCCGTAAGTCTGAAGGTGCGGACGTCTATCTGCTGGTCGGGGTGCTTGCGCATATACTCATCAGCCCAATCCTCCATGTAGCCCATGGTGTAGAGCGTGAGAGCAAAGCGGCTGACATACTGCGCATCAATCTTAACATCTGGGACAATGCCTCCACCATCGTAAACCTTGCGGCCTCCCGCAGTGCGGAACTCGTTGATTAGCGAGTCGGGCACGATGGTTGTCTCGCCACCATTTTTGTAGTTGCGCGATTGTATGCAACGGCCCGAGGGGATGTAGTATTTCGCAGTGGTGTATTTCAGGTATCCGTTGTAGCCGACATGGCGTGTGCCCTGCACAAGACCCTTGCCATAGGTGCGCTGTCCCATAATCACCGCACGATCCATATCTTGAAGTGCGCCCGCGAGAATCTCACTTGCCGATGCCGATGAGCCATTCACAAGCACTACGATAGGGACGTCGAGTGCCAGGGGTGCATGGCTTGTAGTGAAGTGGTGCAGTGATGAAGAGTCGCGCCCCATTAGCGATACGATACGTTCGCCGCGTGGCACAAAGAGCGATGCTATATCTACGGCACCCTGCATTACGCCACCGCCATTCGAGCGATAGTCGAGAACGATGCCTCGCAGCGTGTCTGTTGCCATGAGCATCTCGAGCGCGCTGCGCACCTCGTTGTAGCTGCCCTCGATGAAGTCGCTGTGCTGGATGTAGCCAATGCCGTCGCGCACATAACCGGCATAGTTGACACTTGGAATTGATATGCGGCGACGTGTGATGTGCAGCGTGTCGATGGAGTTGTCGTAGTTACGCTCCACGACCACCTCCACGCTTGTCTCAGGCTCGCCACGCAGACGGGCGCTGATGTCCGATACCGTGCGGCCCTTCATATCTTCGCCGTTGATAGCCAAAATCTTGTCGCCGATCTTTGCACCCGCAACATCCGACGGAGAGCCCTTGTAGGGCTGTGCAAAGAGTATGTAGTCGCCCTTCTTGCGGATGAGTGAGCCCACTCCGGCATAGCGACCAGTGGTCAATATGTCGAAATCCTCCATCGCCTCCTCCGAGATATACTCCGAATAGGGGTCGGTGGCAAGTGTCATGCCTCGGGTGGCTGCGTTGAGCAGGTCGCTTGCCGAGATATTTTCCACGTGGCCACTCTCAAACTCACGCATAATGTTTGCCAATATCTCGATTGACTTGCCAAGCTCAAAGTCACGACGGTCACGCTCCGTGTTCTGCGCAGCAACACCCTCAATAAAGATAAGGCCTGCTGCTATGATAAGGCCTGCAAAGCGTAATATCTGTCTCGTTGTATTGTTGCTAAAGATTGTCATCGATAAAAGATTGTATTTCTGTGTTGCTTACTCCTCGAAGCGGCTGTTGTGCAGATAGGTCTGCAGCTGATAGGTTATGCGTGCTACGGTACGTCGCATGCCCTTGAGCTCGATGCCATCCTCCACGCAGCGAACCTCGATTCTATCCTCGAACATGAGCGTGAGGCGGCGCAGGAGAGTGTCGGCACCGTAAATCTTGACGTCACCCTTCTCCTCGATTAGCTTGAAGCCATAGACTTGCATTGCATTGTTGATGCGGACAGCGTCGCGCTCATAGCTGCAACCCTTGATGTTGCTCTTCATAAATCCGAAGAGTGGGTAGAGGGCCGCCAGAGCAACAATTGCCACTATAAGCATCATGCCACGGGTGTCGGAAAGGCGCGCCGTGAGCAACTCACCGAGTGTCATGCCCTCGATGGATGCGTCGGGTGCAAATTCAAGCATAAGCCACTCCAATCCTACGTATAAAACGCATAGGAAAAGCATATATTTTACTGAGCGAACAAAGTATTTCATAGACTTGTCGGTATGTATTCTGAATTTAGAGTTTCATATTGCTGATGGCGTTGGCCACCTTCTCCATGAGCCAGCGGGGGGTAGATGTGGCACCGCAGATGCCCACGCGCTCCACGCCGTCAAACCATGAGTTGTCGAGCTCCGACTCCTCCTCGATGTTGAAGCACTTAGGATTAGCACTGCGACACACCTCGTAGAGCACACGTCCGTTAGAGGATTTGCGACCACACACAAAGATTACGACATCTACGCTCCTCGAGAAATCGGCAAGCAACGACTCGCGACCCGCAACACGACGGCAGATGGTGTCGTCGATGGTCACCGACACCTCGCCAGCACGCATCTTAATCACCTCGGCGATGTGGTTGAACAGTCCGATGCTCTGGGTTGTCTGCGAAAGGAAGTAGATGGGACGAGTGAAATCTACATTCTCGAGGTCTGCCTCGCCCTCGATAACCACCACATCGTCATCTGCCTGACCTGTGAGACCGATTACCTCGGCATGACCGCGCTTGCCCAGAAGCACAACGCTGCCACCCACCTCCTGCATCTTGTCGTAGGCCTCGCGCAGGCGGCGCTGCAGACGTGCCACAACGGGGCATGTGGCATCGATAACCGTGATGCCCAGCTCCTTGGCCTTGTGGTAGGTGCGTGGTGGCTCGCCATGTGCGCGAATAAGCAGTGTGCGACCACCCAAATTTGCCATATCCTCATGCGTAACGGTGTGCAGACCGAGTTGTTCGAGGCGCTGAACCTCGACACGATTGTGTACAATGTCGCCCAATGAATAGACCTCGCCAACCCTTTGCAGAGCTGTCTCAGCCTCGCCAATGGCTCTTACTACACCGAAGCAGAAGCCCGAGTTATCGTCAATGATTACCTCCATAGTTCTTTTGATTAATGTCGTTAGAGTGTGGCCATCACACGCTCAAACTCCTTGTCGAACCATGCCATCTGCTCCTCGACAGTCATGGTGGAGTTGTCCAGAACGATGGCATCGTCGGCCTTGCGTAGTGGCGATATTGCGCGTGACATATCGGCCTTGTCGCGCGATATGACATTGTTATATACCTCCTCGATGGTCACGCTGTCGCCCTTTGCCGTGAGCTCCTTGAATCGTCGCTCGGCACGCACCATGGGGTCAGCAGTCATGTATATCTTAAGCTCCGCCTCGGGGAATACCACTGTGCCGATGTCGCGGCCATCCATTACCACGCCTCGCTTGTGGCCCATCTCCTGCTGCATGGCCACGAGCTTCTGGCGTACAGCGCCGATAGAGCTCACTGCACTCACGCAGTTGCTAACCTCAATAGTGCGGATTTTGTTCTCCACAAGGTCGCCATTCACATAGATGTCGCTGGCACCGCGCAAGGGGTTAAATCTGAAGTCGATGTTGATGTCGTCGAGCATCTCCTCGATAAGCTCCTCGTTTGCGATGCCCGAAGGTATTGCGCCATGCTCCAGTGCGTAAAGTGTTACGGCGCGATACATTGCGCCTGTGTCGATGAATATGTAACCGAGGCGTGCAGCTATGGCCTTGGCAAATGTGCTCTTGCCGCACGATGAGTGACCATCGATGGCAATTATTATCTTTGAGTTGTTATTCATAAATAGCTAAAAGTTGATAACTACGGATAGGAGTGTGTATGTTCCCAGTGCCGATATGATGATTCCGGCGATGCGGTTAATCGTTATGAGATGTCGTGGTCGGAAGTTGCGACGGAAGAGGTTGATGAGCGATGTGAGAGCCACCCACCATATCATAGCTCCGAGAAGGAAGCCTCCGAGAATGAGTATGTTTCGCACCATCTTTGGTAGCTCGATGCCCGCCTTGGCAATCACCTCGGCCTCGTGCGCGGCAATCTGCTCTGCCGCTTGTGTCACAGCCTGCCCGTCCTTGTCGTTCATGGCGTTAATGCTGCTGCTGTCATCCCCGACGTAGTTCAGCTCTGCCTCCACGCTTTTAGGGGCCTCATCGGCGACTATCTCCACGGGCGTGGGCTTGCTGTTGTCGGTATATGTCAGGTCGATGTTGAACATGGTGAAGAATGCCAGAATGTAGGGGATGACAATGGCAAAGTTTGCCAGCGTAAATCCAAACATAGAGGCGAAATCCTGCCATAGTTCACTCTTGTCCGTGCGGTTTTTGCGGACCTGTGGCACGGGGTTCTTGAAGAAGATGAATATGCCGACGATGATAACGAAGATACCGCCACATATCATGATTGCGGTGTTGTATTTGTCTATATACTCCTTCAAAAGCGCATAAAGCGAGAAGGCGAGGATAGCCATCAGTGTGTCGGCACTTGCCACGCCCAGACCAGAGAATATTCCCGAGAAGTAGCCTCGGCTGAGTGTGCGCTGTATGCACAACACAGCCACCGGACCGACGGTTACCGATGAAGCTAAACCTACGCAGATGCCTCCGATGAGTATTTTTATAATATCGACAATATCTACTATCATAATTTTTGCTTAAACTCCCACCAACAAATATACTATTTGTCGCAGGACAATACTACGGCACAAATATACAACTTTTTAGCAAATATCCCTGTGCCCGCGCACAATAAATTGAGCAAATATGCCACCAAAAGATGTGCAACAATGGTCAAAAAATGCGCTCAAGCGGCTATAAATTTGTATGTTCACAAAATTTTTGTACCTTTACACAAAATTATGTAATCACTAAAAGTCTGAAATAGTATGAACGAGAACAACAAACAGGGTATTGAGATACAGCTCGACGAGCAGATTGCTCAGGGTAATTACTGCAATCTTGCTATCATTGCACACTCTACATCGGAGTTTATCCTTGACTTCGCAACCATGCTCCCAGGTCTTCCAAAGGCGCGTGTTAAGAGCCGCGTAGTCCTCACTCCCGAGCATGCAAAGCGTCTCCTTCTCTCACTTCAGGAGAACATCACTCGCTACGAGAACAATGTGGGCAAGATCAACATTCCCACAAAGCATATGGTTGATCCCTTTGGTCACAAGGGCAACGCGTAATTTGTTGTGATAGCGGCGCTACTTCGACGCTTCAGTCAAAATGGCGAATGGGAAATACGATATAGTATGTCCCATCCGCCATTTTTCGTATCATCGCCACATTAGCGCCACTCTGACAACAAATATCTTCTTGATGCTAATCGTTTGGTAACCGATAAAAAAAGAGACCACCCTTTGCGGACGGTCTCTCTGCTCCGAAGAGCAACACCCAATAAAAAACTAAAAAGATTTATCCAAATTAACAGTGTGGTGCGCTCTCAATTTCGCGCCATCAAGCCCACTCAAGCGTGAGCGATTTTCCACAGTGCAAAAATGGCGCATTATCTCAAAACCCACAATCGCAGAATGTGGGGATTTTGACGAAATAATATCCCTTGATGTAGGTATTTGCGCTTTAGGGAAATAATCGCTATATTTGCATGTTAGTAATATGAATATTTTGTTGAAGAAATTAATACGGTGATACATAATGACTAAAGTAAATATAGCAGTAAACTCAGTGGTGTTGTCGCCCGAGATGAAGATATACGAGTTGATAGACACGGCGCCTATACTCCTGTCCCTCTTCTCAAGACTCAACATCCATCTCCCATTCGGAGATATCTCCATTGGCGAGATGTGCCAGCGCGATGGTTACAACCCACACCTCTTTATCACGCTCTGTGCCATGCATATCGATGCACACTATCGCCCCGAGATAGCAGAGCTCACCGAGGAGATGCTTCCCGAGGTGATTGGCTATTTGCGCGCCTCACATCGTTACTATGCCGAGCGTATGCTGCCTCATACGGCACGCCATCTCGATGAGGTGTTGTCGCACTGTGATGAGCTCTCTGCGAGAATGTTACGTCGTTTCTATGATGACTATGCCCTATACATAAAGAGACACTTCGAGGAGGAGGAGCGTGAGATATTCATGCTCAGGGAGCATGGTGCTGACAAGAGGGCAAACTTCGATCTCTTCGATATGCCGCACGAGGATATCGACGATCGCTCGAACGACATAGCGTCGCTTATCGTCAAGACGCTGCCCGAGGCGGCACCCACATCGTTGCGCTGCGATATGCTCAAGGATGTTTACGAATTGAGAGACGACCTGCGCCGCCATAGCAACATCGAGACCCACTTGTTGCGCCCACTTGTTGAGAAGTTCCTAAAACAGCGATAGCCCATGAAACGAATTACAGTAGCTATTGTAGAGCCGTCGTCCATCATTCGTGAGGGTGTGGCGGCGATTATCAGCCACAACCACAGTATGCGTGTTGCGGGTGCTGTGGCGTCATTGGCTGAGTTGCAGACGCTTATGCGTGGTGCGGATGTAGATGTTGTAGTTGCTGCGGTGGGCCTGTCAAGAGATATTGATGATGTTGCCGAGTTGCAGTCGATGCCAATAATCGGTATTCAGAGCGCCGTGGTTGAGGCATCTCTGTTGCGTCGTTTTACGGCTGTTGCTACGCTCTATTCCCCCGAGGAGGAGTTGTGCCGCATGATTACAGATGCTGCGGATATGCCCGCGGAACATAACTATTCCGAGAGCCACGAACTCTCGGAGCGTGAGCGCGATGTTCTGGTGCTTGTGGCCAAGGGACTCACAAACAAGGAGATAGCCTCGGAGTTAAATATCTCTCCTCACACCGTAATCTCGCACCGCAAGAATATTGTCCACAAGACGGGTATTCGCTCCGTGGCGGGTCTTACGGTATATGCTGTGTTGAACAAATTTATTGATAGTGAACGACTATAAAACTTGGAATATATGAAAACAGAACTATGTGCCTATTCGGTTGATGCGTGCCGCATTGCCGCACGCCTCGGTGTTGACCGCGTGGAGTTGTGTGCCTCACCCGCAGAGGGTGGCGTGACCCCATCCATGGCGACTATCGAGCGCGTTGCTGCCATCGAGGGTATCGACGTGAGTGTCATGATACGTCCCCGTGGCGGTGACTTCCTCTATTCGGATGATGAGTTTGAGACCATGCTTCGTGATATCGCCTACGCGCGCGAGGCGGGTGCTACGGGTGTGGTATTCGGTATCCTCACGGCTGATGGCAGGGTAGATGTGGAGCGCACGCGCCAGCTTGTCGAGGCGAGCAAGGGCATGGAGACCACGTTCCACCGCGCAGTGGATATGACTGCTGACTATGAGGCGGCTGTAGAGGCTGTCATCGCGGCGGGATGCAACCGCATACTCACCTCGGGAAGTTACGATAAGGCGATAGATGGCATAGATAACATACGTCGCGCAGTGGAGATTGCCAAGGGTCGCATTGAGATTATGGCGGGCAGTGGCGTGGTTGCTGCAAATGCTGCGCAGCTTGCCGCTGTGGGTGTCGATGCGCTGCATTTCAGTGCCAAGTGCATGGTTGCCGGAGCGATGGAGTATCGCAATCCTCGCATCTCGATGGGTGGTAGCAATGCGGTGGATGAGTATGCTCTGCGCACCGTAGATGAGAACGAAGTAAAGGAGATACTTAAACTTATAAAATAGCGAAAATGAAGAGATTACTAACAGTGTGTGCTATGGCGTTGTTCGCCGTGGCATGTGGCACACAGCCTAAGGCCGAGGAGGCCTACAACCCCGACACGGACGCAGCTTTGCAGGCGGTATTCGAGGCTTCGGCACGTGGCGAGGAGTTGCGTAAGCTTGTTGCCGAGACTCCCGAGGCTGAGCAGCGTGACATGGCATACCTTATCGTGAATATGCCAAAGCACGACCGCGAGGCTATGAACCTTGAGCTTTTGAAGGAGAATGTGACCTATGCCAACATTGCGCGCAACAAATATGCGTGGACGCAGTCACTTCCTGAGGATGTATATCTATGCGATGTGTTGCCCTACTCGGTTGTGGATGAGGTGCGTGACTCATGGCGTAAGGATATGTACGAGTTGTTCGCGCCCGCGGTAGATACGTGCGAGACTATGTACGACGCTATCTGTGCTGTTAATGCCAACATCCCAGCACTTACGGGCGTGCACTACAACACCAAGCGCGAGAAGACCAACCAGAGCCCCAGCGAGTCAATGCGTCAGGGCATGGCATCGTGCACAGGCCTCTCAATCCTTCTGGTTGATGCCTACCGCGCCGTGGGTATCCCTGCACGCTTTGCGGGTACCGCATCATGGCACGACAACCGTGGCAACCACAGCTGGACTGAGGTGTGGCTCGATGGCGAGTGGCGCGTAACGGAGTACTACTTCCCTTCGCAGCTCGACCACTTGTGGTTTATGGCCGATGCTGCAAAGGCGAATGGCGAGGATCGCACCTATGCTATCTACGCTACACGCTTTGCTGGTGGCGACGACTGGTTCCCCATGGTGTGGGCTGGTGAAGATGAGGGTGCTACTATCGAGGAGCTCCCCAAGTGGGTAGGTGCTGAGAATGTAACAGAGCACTACATCGCGCTCGCCTACGATCAGTACACACGTCACCTTGAGGCGGGTACGCACACCTTCCTCCGCATCGCAGGATATAAGGAGCGTGGCAAGACCGAGCACTCTGATGACCGTGTGGCTATGGGTGTGGACATCTTCCGTGGCACAGAGCAGATGGGTGGTGGCCTCACAGCTGGTGAGCACCGCGATATGAACGACTTCTTCTCAGTCCTTCTGCCCAAGAATACCGAGTATGAGCTCCGCTACTACAACGAGGCTGGAGAGCTTCAGACTCAGAGAGTTAATCTTGGAGATAAGGAGATGCTTGTACAGATCTACCAGAAATAAATTCAGGTGCCGCTTCGGGCATCAGACCTATTAGTATGAGCCACTCAGGGTGTATAACCCTGGGTGGTTTCTCTTTTTTTCTCATTAAATGTGGGGAGTGGGCGAGTCCATTTTCCCAAAATTATGCGATTGTCCAAAATCGTGCGCTTAGGTACCTTTGCACCGTAGAAAAATGTTAAAACTATGGGTGCAATCAAGAGATACTCTATATTTATAATGGCGCTCCTCGCGGGAGTGGCGGCAATGGCTACTGAGCCACCTGCAAATGCGCAGTTGAGTGGCGTGGTGAGAGACAGCGAGGGTAATGCCTTGCCCTATGTGACCCTGTTTGTGGAGGGTACAACACGAGGCACAATAACCGATGCCGAGGGTCGTTACACGCTCAACGTCGCTGAGGGTGATGTGAGGCTCACGGCGCAGATGATGGGCTATGGCGAGGTGACGCACGATGTGTCGGTATATGGTAGCAAGGTGATTGACTTTCAGCTTACAGAGATGGCTACGGCTATAGATGCAGTTGTGGTGTCAGCCTCGGGAGTGGGTAACATCAAGCGCTCGGCATTTAACGCTGTGGCAGTAGATATGCAGCCGCTGAGGAATACGACCAAGAACCTTGCCGATGCACTCTCGAGTGCCCCAGGCCTCAAGCTCCGCGAGTCGGGTGGCGTAGGCTCGGATATGTCGCTGATGATAGATGGCTTTGCGGGTAAGCATGTCAAAATCTTCATCGATGGCGTGCCACAGGAGGGTGTGGGTGGAGCCTTCACGCTTAACAACATCCCTGCGGGCTATGCCGATAGGGTTGAGGTCTATCGTGGTGTTGTGCCCGTGGGCTTTGGTGCTGATGCTCTGGGTGGTGTGATTAACATCGTCACCAACAAGTCGCACCGCAGCTGGTGGGCAGATGCCTCATACTCCTTTGGTTCGTTCAACACGCACCGCTCATTGGCGAACGCAGGGCAGCGATACGAGAATGGCCTTACGTGGGAGCTCTCCGCTTTTCAGAACTACTCCGACAACAACTACAGTGTTGATGTGCCCATTGAGGACTTCGCAACGGGACGCATAGACCGCACACACCTCGAGCGCATGGAGCGCTTTCACGACACCTACCACAACGAGAGCATCGTGGCGAAGGTGGGCGTGGTGGACAGGCGCTGGGCAGACAGGCTGATGTTTGCGATGAACTACTCGCAGATGTACAAGGAGATACAGACGGGTGTACGCCAGGAGATTGTCTATGGCGACAAGCTGCGCAGGGGTCACTCGCTCATGCCATCGGTGGAGTATCTGAAGCGTAACCTCGGCGTTGAGGGTCTCGATCTCACGCTCACGGCGAACTACAACCACAACATTACCCACAACATCGACACTGCACAGTACAAATATAACTGGCGTGGCGAGACGAAACGCCTGAACTCCCCTGGCGAGCAGTCCTACCAGCATACGCGCTCGGCGAACCACAACTGGAATGCCACGGCGACACTCAACTACCGCCTCGGTGATAACCACACCTTTACGCTGAACCATGTGGTAAACCACTTCCGTCGCTCGAACACCTCGCTGCTGGCGAAGGAGGCGCAGGTGGATGCCATAGACAAGCAGACGATGAAGAATATCACGGGCCTGCAGTATCGCCTTGCGGTGTCGGAGCGCTGGAACGCCTCGCTCTTTGCCAAGTACTACTCGCTTAAGGTGCGCGGTCCAATTGCAACAGACAGCAATGCCACAGACTTCGTCGCCACCTCGCGCAGTGAGGATGCTCTGGGCTATGGTGCCGCAGCGACATACCTCATCACGCCCGACTTGCAGGCGAAGTTATCCTACGAAAAGGCATATCGTTTGCCCACAATCGAGGAGATGTTTGGCGATGAGGACCTCGAGATGGGTGACATAGGCATACGTCCAGAGAGTAGTGATAATGTGAATGTTAGCCTTAGCTACACGGGTGCGTATGGCGCAGAGCGCGAGCATGGTCTCTACCTTGAGGGCGGCTTTGTGTGGCGTGGTACACAGGACTACATACAGCGAAACATTGTTGACCTTAGCGGTGGCAAGGCGGCGGCGAGCTACATAAACTACGGCTCGGTGCGCACATGGGGCATCAACCTCACGGCACGCTACGACTATAAACGCTGGCTCTCTGTGGGCGGCAACTTTACCTATATGGATGTGCGTGACAACCAGCCCACGGCGATAGGCTCGTCGATGCCCAACCTCGGCTATGGCGACCGCATGCCCAACATCCCATATCTCTTTGCCGATGCCTTTGTTACGCTCACGTGGCACAACTGCGGATGGAGAGGCAACACCCTTGCGCTGACCTACGACAATCAGTATCTGCACCGCTTCTACTACTACTCATCGCGCATAGGCACGAACAAGGACGACTACATGGTTCCCTCGCAGTTCTCGCACAACATATCGTTGAGCTACACGCTCCAGGATGGGCGTTACAACATCGCCGTTGAGTGCCGCAACCTCACGAATGAACGTCTGTACGATAACTTCAGCCTGCAGAAGGCGGGCAGAGCCTACTACGTTAAGTTGCGCGTGGCATTCGGTGGCAAGTAATGCAATTAGCAATGCGTTTATAATGAGACGTTGATATTTGCTCTGTCATCCTGAGCGTTGCGAAGGATCTCCTCGCTGTGATTGAGATATATACATAGTCGCTGGTCGGCTTTTAGGAGATTCTTCACTTTGTTCAGAATGACATAGATGTTTAGTTGGTGATTAGCAGTTAGATAATAATTAAAACACAATACTATGAAAAACAAGATTTTACGAAAGTTCGCGGTAGTAACACTATCGACAATTGCGCTGGCCGTGGCGGCGTGTGAGACAAACACAAACATCCCAGCGGGTGGCATACAGGATAACGATGCCGTGCGCCCCTATGTCCTTGCTACGCAGGGCACATTCACGGGTAACACCACGAATGCCCTTGTCACAGCATCGAACCTTGATAGCGGCGTGGTGGGCATGGCGAATGGCCTTGTGAACGATGGTGCCTCATACTGGGTATTCTACAAGGATAAGTACCTCTATGGCCTGACATATAACCAGGGCAATGCGGGCACTACGCGCTCCTATGTCATGAATAGCGACTACACTCTCGCGGCACGCTCGGCGGAGTATGCCGTGCGCCGCTTTACCACCTACGGCATCTACGACCGCTACATCATGACCTTCTCGACGGGTGATGGCCCTGCGGAGTGGGCTGATGCTAATGGCTTTATTCCCAAGTCGTTCCTTGTGTCGTACCTCGACGTTGAGGCCGAGACCTACACCACAAACGACACCCTCGAGGAGCACTACCTCTCGGAGAACTTCCTCGGCAATGGTGAGTATGTGACGCTGGCGGGCATCGAGGAGGTAGATGGCAGGATTTTATCGGCAGCAGTACCTATGGGCTTGAGTCAGTATGGCGTGAAGGCCGAGGGTGGCAAGTGGATTAGAGAGGGTTATGCCGACCTCGTGAAGACTGAGGCTGGTGGCTCTGGTTCAGGCTCTTATAAGGAGGGTGAGTTGCAGTGGACGCAGTACCCCGATGAGTGCTGGGTGGCGATATTCGAGGATGAGAGCCTTGCCGAGCGCAAGCTCATACGCACAGACAAGATAAGCTACGCTGCGGGACGCAACAAGTCGCAGTACTATCAGATGATTTGGACTACAGAGAGTGGCGATGTCTATGTATTCTCGCCCTCGTATGCCAAGACAATGGCCGATGAGCGACAGCAGACAACGCTCCCCGCGGGTGTTGTGCGTATAAAGACCGATACGGAGGAGTTCGACCCCAACTACTACGTCAACATCGAGGCTCTCACCAACGGCATCTCCTTCCTGCGTACATGGTATATCGGAGGGTCTAAGTTCTTGATGCTCATGTACGACATGCCGCTTGCACCTGCCACTACGATGACGGCATCGCGCCTTGCGATATTCGATGCCGAGAGTGCTTCGCTCACCTATGTTGAGGGTCTGCCTGCTGCCGAGCGCATATCGGGCTTTGGTAATGCGCCCTACACCGAGGATGGCAAGTGCTACATCGCTGTGACACTCACCGACGACTACCCCGCAGTTTATGCTATTGACACTGCTACTGCCGTAGCAACAAAGGGACTTACGGTTGAGGCTACACAGGTGCGTGGTATAGGTCGTTTGACACCGATGCAGTAATTGACTCATTAAATATGTACTCAAAGATAAAAATTGTAGTAACTTTGTGGTAGTATAACCTCTATTACCTACACTATGAGAAAGATTTTTAAGCAACTGCATATATGGCTATCCATCCCCCTTGGCGTGGTCATAGCTATAACCTGCTTCTCGGGCGCTATGCTCATCTTCGAGAAGGAGATAACACGCATGGTGCAGCGCGACTACTTCTATGTCGCGGAGGTCAAGGGTGAGCCACTGCCTCTCGCTGAGCTTGTTGCAGCGGTAGAGCCTACCCTCGAGGAGGGACGTAAGATTACGGGTGTGACTATCAGCGACGATCCCGAGCAGAGCTACAAGGTAAATATAAACACCCCGAAGAGGGCTGCGATATATGTCAACCAATATACAGGCGAGGTGCTTGGCGAGCCACAGCGTCTGGAGTTCTTCAAGGATATGTTCCGCCTGCACCGCTGGCTTATGGATGAGCGCCCCGAGGATAGGGATGCTGTGTTCTGGGGCAAGATGATTGTGGGCGTGAGTACGCTGCTTATGGTCGTCATCATCCTTACGGGCATCGTGCTATGGTTCCCCAAGAGCATTAAGGCTCTCAGGAACCGCTCGCAGATTGCACTTCGCAAGGGGTGGCACCGCTTCTGGTATGACCTCCATGCCGTGGGTGGCATATACGCCACGCTACTGCTCCTTGCCATGGCACTAACGGGACTAACATGGTCCTTCGAGTGGTACAACAAGGGCTTTTATAAGTTGTTTGGTGCAGATAAGGTGGCAAGCGCGGGCGCGGCGGTTAAGAGTAGCAAGGGAGGCACAAAGAGCAAAATCGAAGACCCCTATCTCCACTGGTCGGATGTCGTCAGAGAGGTCGAAAGTCGCAATGGCGAGTTCATCGAGATGACCATATCGAAGGGTAAGGTCGATGTAAAGAGCTCCAACTATGGTAATCAGCGCGCCAAGGATACCTACCATTTCGATGGCGCTACGGGTGAGATAACCTCCGTGGAGCGCTATGCCGATAAGAACAGCGGCAGCAAGGCCAAGGGCTGGGTTTACTCCGTGCATGTGGGTAGCTGGGGTGGTATGTTCACGCGAGTGTTGTGGTTCTTGGCGGCGATGCTCGGTGCTACGCTTCCACTCACGGGTTACTACCTCTGGATAAAGCGCAAGTTCTTCAGGCGCAAGTAGTGGCAGGGTAAAATAAAGAAATAGGGACCATCCATTGCGGATAGTCCCTTTTCCTGTTCAAGTAGCGGGCGATTACTCGCTCTTCTTCATGCGGCGCTCCTTGATACGTGCCTTCTTACCTGTAAGGTCACGCAAGTAGTAGATACGTGCACGACGTACTACACCATACTTGTTCACCTCGATCTTGTCGATGTGGGGTGAGTACAATGGGAAGATACGCTCAACGCCTACACCGTTAGATACCTTACGGATTGTAAACATCTTAGTACGGCCTGAACCCTTAATCTGGATAACTACACCACGGAAGCTCTGGAGACGCTCCTTGTTACCCTCGACGATACGATAAGTTACGGTGATTGTATCACCTGCCTCAAACTTGGGCACATCGTTCTCGCCCTTTGCCCACATCTGCTCGTTTACGAGTCTGATCAATGCATCTTTGTTCATTGTTGCAACAAAATAATTAAATGTTTATCGCTCAACATTATCGCTGTGTCGGCGCTACCATATTGCCACCCTCGACAATAATCCTTGTTTCGTTGGGTCTATGCGCGACATTGCCAAGCCCCCCCTACAAACTGCGCCTTCACCCATTATAAGAGGTTGATACGGGCTGCAAAGGTATGCAAATATTTTTATTATACAAAGAAATGTGCTAAAAATTACTCTGTTTCAATCCATTTCGCGTTACATAGTCGCTGTATAGCTCCACAAATATAGCAGCATCGCCCACATCTGTGCGCTCGAAGCGTATAGGCTCGGAGATGAACAACTCGCCGACATAGCCATTCTCATCCTCAGCCAGGCCGCACACCACATACTCGTTTCCGTATGTGCATAGTGCCCAGTCGGGAGATGAACTATACGAATACTCCAAAAGGCCCTCGCGTATCTCATCCTCGGTGTACTCCTTAGCAACATCACTGCGGAAGATGTCGAAGTGTAGTGCGGGAGATGGTTTCGCAGTCTCCACCTCGATGGAGATAAAGTAGTCGGCATAGCCAAAGAACGAGGCGTAGTAGGGCTCGAGGGCCGCCACCTCACCAAGGTCATAGGCCGTGGTGCTCACTGAAGTTATGTAGTTGTCGCCCTCGCCATCCTCCAGCGTAGTGAAGCGGTAGATGAAGAGGTCGGTAGTTGCAGCACCGGCATAGTAGCCATATATTGCCAGTATAAACTCCGTGTCAGGAGGTAGTTGCGATATGTGCTCACGATATACGCCCGAGAGTTCCAGTGGTGCATACTTGCTGATTACATACTCCAGCTGCTCCTGCTTGTCTCCCGCTGGGAGGTTCTTGGCATACATCAGCACTGCGCTATATGTCTCGTCGCTCGATGGTGTGATTGTTACATCCACGGAGCGTGGGCGTACATTCTCGAAGGTCACCTCGAAGGTCATGTCGGAGCGCTCAACAGTTCCCGTAGAGAAGTAGGTCACAACGGGTTTCGACACCACCATTGGCACATTGCCTCCCTCCGATGCTATGGCATAGGTAAGGGCCATATAGCGGTGGTTGGCGTTAAGTGTCTTGTGGAACGTAGCCTCGCCCTTGTAGCCCTGTTGCGCCATTATCTCCTCGGCACTCATCTCCTCGAAGTAGTATAGGTGGTCGGCGATATAGAAGAATGCCTCGGCAACAGCGTCGCCAGTCTCCTCGCTGAAGGGTAGTCCCTGCTCGACATATCCAGCCTCGCTATCCTCGACAATCTGCACGGCGTAGTAGCCATCCCATGTCTTTGGCTTCACGCTAAACATCACCTCGGGACCCTCGGCAACTATCTCAATATCAAACTCCTCGGCGCTGCGCTCTGGCAGTCGCTCGTTGATAAGTTCGTATGCCACGGGAGTCACACACTCATATTCATCACCACGAAGGTAGATGCCGTAGGCATAAATAACATACTCCTTTGCGGGCGACATATCCTGCCATACTCGCTTTTGATTGCCTCGCAAGGCGAGCTTGCTCTTGGTCAGGAACTCCTCGAGGCTATCACCACCCGTAAGGTAGCTGCTGTATTGGATGATATCCGCAGCCACGAGTTCATCTGCCGAGGTGATGTTAAGCCCCGTGAGGTAGCTCTTCTCCGCCATCGTAACAACATAGAGCATATCCTCGTTGTGAGGGGTGATGCTGACTTCGCACTCGGAGTAGTCGAGGCGCGTAATCTCAATATTAAGATGGTTGCCCTCTGCTGCACCCTGCTTAACCACAAATTGTGGAGTCTCAGACGTAGATATGTGGCGTAGCGTAACCACCGCCTCGCGCAGTTCGGGTCTGTCGTTTGGCAGCACTCTGAAGCTGATGGTGCCAGGGGTAGAGTTATCTACATCCACTATCCACTCAGCCTCGGTGACTGCAACGGGACTCATGCCGTTGGTTTGCTCAATGGTGTAATCGACCTCGAAGTAGCCACCAATATCTGACACCTCGATTGCCGATGTCTCCACGCTAAACGTGGGTTTTGTCTCCTCGTTATGCTCGTCACACGAGGCGACAAGCAGTGCGATTAGGAGTGCTGAGAGTATTTTGCGCATCGCTACAAGTATTTAACCGTGGGTAATGAGCGCATGACGGGAATCTCGCCATCCTTCGACTCTACGGCGAAGACTATAACCATATACTTCTTGTCCGACGCAAGCTGCATGTTGATGCTCTTCGAGCCCTTATAGCAGGTCGAGCGGAGGTACTGCTCCACGTTGTACCCACCCTTTATGGCATTGCGCGCTGTGGTGTAGAAGTTCGTGGCTATGCTCTTTACGGTGTAGTCGTTGAGCTTCTCGCCTTGGGGCGTGTAGAGGATGTTGTCATCGGGTATTACCTGCACGGCGTAGTATCCATCCCAGTTCTGTGGCGTCACGCTAATCATGGCGGTGCCATTCGAGAAGGATGTCGCAATGTCGAAGCTCACGTCATACATAGTCTGCATAGGTATATCGACAATGGATGTGTGCAGAGGTGTGGTCATGGTGTAGTTGTTGCCGCTGAACTCGATGCCATAGCTGTAGATTGTGTATGTAGCACCTGGCTGCATGCCCACAAACTCGCGCTCGGCATCACCGCTGTATATGAGCTGTGGGCTGACACGACCCATAAGCTCCTCGAGGGTCATGTTGTTGCGCTGTGCGAGTGCAAGGTAGCTCTCCATCTCGTTTGCCACAAACTGCGCACCATCGGTGATACCTGTCTGCTTGAAGTACTCCGAGTCGATGATATTGGCCATGTATGGGCGTTTAGGATCACGAGGAGAGTACTGCACCTTGCAACTCTTGTATGTCACATCCGACACGCTGAACTTAAAGTCGTTGAGTGGCTGCTTATCCTGTGTGATATATACTCGCAGGGGCTTATCCATGCCCTTATAGTTTATGGTCGCAAAGCCCATGCGCTGCTCCGATGAGTCGCTCTCGGCGATGCGTAGCATAATCTGGTAGCTGTTGATGTCGATGGGTGTAATCCACTCTGCGTTGCTTGTAACCTCGGGCATAGCACCCTTCACAGGGTTTGTCACGGTGTAGAAGATGGGGATGTCGCCACCATCGCCCGTAACGCTAAGCTCGTAGATGTCGAGCTCCATGGTGGGTGGGTTGTTGGGGTCCACCTGTGGCTCACAACCCGCAAACATAATGGCTATGAGGCTCAGGCTCGCTGCAAAAAAAATCTTAATTGACTGCATAATTCTCATGGTTTGTATCTTTGTTACTCGCTTTTAATCACAATCTTAGCACTCTTCAACCCCTTCGAGCGTGCTGTGAGCGTAATAGTGCCTGGGATGTCGTTGCTCTCGACGATGGCGGTCATCATGCCGCTGAAGGCCTTCATTCTTGGCTCGTGGAAGAGCTCCAGCGATACCGAGTTGCCGTTAGCACCTGCGCGGTAGTGACCCGCGCCCGATACACTGAACTCTATGAGGTTGTCGGCCGCAGGGCAGAGGTTGCCATTCTTGTCCACCACGCTCACGGTTACGAATGCCAGATCCTTGCCGTTGGCCTTGATAGTTGAGCGGTCAACAGATAGCTCAATGTGGTGGGGCTTGCCTGCTGTGCAGATCTCCCTCTCGGCTACTGCCTCGCCAGCCTCGTTGTAGGCTACAACCTTCACTGTGCCAGGCTCATACTTCGTATCCATCCACATAAGGCGGTAGCGCGACTGACGCTTGAGGCTCTTCTCAGACTCCTCATTCCATGTGTTCTCGAGAGTTACAGATGTATCCTTGGTGCGTACACCCTGGCTCACGCCATTGATGAACAACTCGGCAGAGGGATAGTTTGTATATACGAAGACAGGTATATTCTCACCCTCCATGCCCTTCCATGTCCAGTGTGGCAGGATGTGGAGTGTCTCCTCCTGCTTGTTCCAGTGGCTGCGGTAGAGGTAGTAGCGGTCCTTGGGTAATCCCGCAAGGTCAACAATGCCGAAGAGCGACGAGTGGCTTGGCCAGTTGGTGTAGTATGGCGTAGGCTCACCGAGGTAGTCGAAGCCTGTCCACACGAACTCGCCGATGCAGCAGTCGTAGTCCTCGTGCCACATCCAGTCGTCCTCAGGAAGGTTAGACCATGAGCAGTGCTCAACGTCGTAGGATGATGACTGGTGGTCGTCGTACGTAGCCATCGAGCGACGCTCAACGGGGAATTTATATACGCCACGGCTACTTACCGTAGATGCTGTCTCCGTGCCGAGGATAATCTGCTGTGGCAGAGCCTGATAGCTGTTGCCATAGTGCCAGGGTCGGTAGTTGAAGCCCGCCACATCCATCATCGCCGCCATATTGTTATAGACTACATTGTGTGGCTGGTCCATGCCCTGTGTTACGTAGCGTGTTGGGTCCTCGCGGTGGCAGATATCCTGCAGGAAGCGTGATAGTTTGGGACCCCACATCTTGTCACCCTGGTCGGGGACCTCGTTACCGATGCACCACATCACAACGCTTGGGTTGTTGCGGTAGTGGTGGATGAGGTTTACCATGTCGCGCTCTGCCCACTCGTCAAAGTGCTTGTGATAGCCATTTGCGAGCTTTGGTGTCTTCCACTCGTCGAAGGTCTCGAGCATAAGCATCATACCCATCTCGTCACACGCCTCCACAAGCTCAGGTGCTGGCATGTTGTGAGAGGTGCGGATGGCGTTGCAGCCCATATCCTTCATTATGCGTATCTGACGACGTATCGCAGCATCGTTCACCGCAGCGCCAAGAGGGCCGAGGTCGTGGTGGTTGCATACGCCCTGGAACTTCGCGGGCTCACCATTTATGAACATACCCTTGTCGGGGATGATCTCGAGCGTGCGGATACCGAAGCGTGTAGAGTACTCATCCTTAAGCTCTGCATCAGCATAAATCTTTGATTTTGCGTAGTATAGCGCGGGGTTATCAACGCTCCAGAGCTCGGGTGCAGCGATGTCGAACTCCTGCTCGAAGAGGGTGTTGTCGTAGCGGCTGAGCGTAGCCTCGTTGGTTGCCACAACCTCGCCCGCAGGGTTTACAATGTCGGTAACGATGCGATAGATGCTGCGGTCAGCACCCTCGGGTGTTGCGAGCTTTGTGCGCAACTCCACCTTTGCCCACTCACTGGTCACGGTGGGTGTGGTCAGCTGCGTGCCCCACACGGGAACGTAGGCATCCTCCGTAACTACGAGGTGCACGTTGCGGTAGATACCCGCTCCGGGATACCAGCGCGATGACTCATTCTCATTCTCAAGGCGCACGGCGAGGGTGTTCACCTTGCCAGCCTTGATGTATGGTGTGATGTCGAAGTGGAACGAGTTATAGCCATAGGGCCAGTAACCCACCTCCATACCATTTACATATACGCGCGCGTGACTCATAGCACCGTCAAATATTAGCGTTGCACACTTGCCCTGCTCGAATGTGGGAGCCTCGAAGTCGAGACGATACCAGCCCACACCTACGAAGGGGAGACCTCCCGTGCGGCCAGCATGCTCCATTGCCTCCTTCTGACCATCCTGTGTGATGGCTACATTCTGGCGGTCATTGTGTATGCTGAACGGACCATATATAGCCCAGTCGTGGGGTATGGTAACCTCCTGCCACGCCATGTCGTCGTAGTCGGGTGTGATAAAGTCCGCACTATCCTCGCGCGTGAAGCGCCAGCCGCGCTCTAGAAGTTGCTCGGTACGTGTCTGAGCCTCGGCTGCGATGAGCGTAGCCATGGCTACAATGGTCAAGAGTAGTCGTTTCATATCGTTGAGTTGTTTTATTTCGGTTTATCGTTAGCGATGCTGGCGGCGGAACTCGGCGAGGATGATGCCCGTAGCCATTGCCACGTTCAGCGACTCGGATGTTGGCGCGTCGGCAGGGTAGGGCGGAATAAGCAGACGGTGTGTCAGTGCCTTGCGCGTATCCTCCGTAATGCCGCGACCCTCGTTGCCCATCACAATGATGCCGTTTGCATCGAGTTTCTCGTCGTAGATGTTACCTCCGTCGAGGAGTGTGCCGTATATGTTTAGTCCCTCGCGGTGTGCATCCTGTAGCAGCGCGGGGAGGTTGTCGGTGTAGTGTACTCTCACGCGAAGTATCGCACCCATAGTCGCCTGAATGACCTTGGGATTAAAGCAGTCGGCAGTGTCGCGCGAGCAGATGATATCCTCGACGCCAAACCAGTCGGCAAGGCGTATGATGGTGCCCAGATTGCCAGGGTTCTGCACGCCATCAAGAGCAATAGTTAGCTTGCCGCGAAGGTTGGCAACCGATAGTTTATAGTGGGGCTGCTCCACAACGACGAGGGTGTCGTTCGCGGTCTTGAGCTGCGATATGCGCTCCATCTCGCGCTGGTCAACTACCTCTATATTTCTGCCTTTGAGGTCCTTGCGCGTTGTGTATATGCGGCGCACGGTGAAGTTGGAGGCTAAAATCTCCTCTATAAGTTTGTGCCCCTCGGCGACAAAGAGTCGCTCCTCGTCGCGCACGCGCTTGTCAGCAAGTGAGCGTACAAATTGTATGTCGGCCTTTATCATCGCTTCTCTTCTATGTTAAATGTCATGCCCTCTTCGGCAATATCGCTATTGGGGAATATTGTTCTGCACTCCTCTATCAGCGGCTCGTGGCTCTTATATCGTGACGAGAAGTGTCCTATGATAAGTCTCTTTGCCTCGGCCTTGGCGGCTACCTTTGCTGCCTCGATGGTTGTGGAGTGTCCACGTCCCTTGGCAAACATAGTCTCGCGGCTCGAGTATGTCGTTTCGTGGTAGAGCAAGTCCACGCCATGCACGCGCTCCGCAGCCTTCGCGGAGTAGGCGGTGTCCGAGAGATAGGCGTAGGAGCGTGCCTGATAGGGGATGTAGGTGAGTTCATCGTTAGGTATGACCTCGCCACTCTCCAGTGTAATATCCTCGCCACGCTTTGCTGCCACAATCTGGGCTATCGAGAGCCCGTATTTCTTAATTTTGAACTTATCGACGTTGCGCTCTGGCTGCTTCTCCTTGAAGTGGTAACCCGCCGTGGGTACTCTATGGCGCAAGGGTATCGACCACACCTCGAGGGTGTTGTTCTGCATGATTATCTGATGCTCCGTGGTGCGTACCTCGTGCCACTTGACCTCGTAGGGCAGGTCGTCCCAGAAGTAGCGGCGGTGGTATTCTAATATCTCTCCCATAGGTGCTGGAGCGTATATATCAAGCGGTGTTCGCTTACCCTCAAGACCAAGGGTAGCAATAAGCGGAAAGAGACCGAAGCAGTGGTCTCCGTGCAGGTGTGAAATAAAAACAGCCCTAAGGCGCAGCGGATTAATGCCGCGCCTTATGAGCTGCTGTTGTACACCCTCACCAGCATCGACCAGGTAGTATTGCTCGTTGAGGTTTACTACCTGTGCCGAGGGGTGGGCGTGTGGTGTAGGTTTAGCAGATGAGTTACCGAGTATGGTTACGCTAAACCCCATAGATTACTGTGCAAGCAACCAACGCTCGCAGTCCAAAGCTGCGATACAGCCTGAACCCGCTGCTGTGATAGCCTGGCGGTAGTGAGGATCCTTAACGTCGCCCGCAGCGAATACACCCTCAACAGATGTCTTAGATGTGCCGGGAACAACCTTGATGTAGCCCTGCTCGTCGAGCTCGAGCTGACCCTTGAATACCTCTACGTTGGGGTGGTGGCCAATAGCGAGGAAGAAGCCCATGATGTCCAAAACGCGCTCCTGGCCTGATGTGCTAACCACGCGTACGCCTGTTACGCCATCCTCGTCGCCGAGAACCTCAGCTGTGTTGTGCTCGAACAATACCTCGATGTTAGGAGTGTTGAACACACGCTCCTGCATAGCCTTTGATGCACGGAGGTAGTTCTTGCGAACGATGAGGTAAACCTTCTTGCAGATAGATGCAAGGTATGTAGCCTCCTCGCAAGCAGTGTCACCACCACCTACAACAGCTACATCCTGCTTGCGGTAGAAGAAACCGTCGCAAGTAGCACATGCGCTAACGCCCATGCCGCGGAACTTTGCCTCAGACTCCAGACCGAGATACTTTGCCGAAGCACCTGTACATACGATAACTGCCTCAGCCTCGATCTCGTGCTCGTGGTCTACGACAGCCTTGAATGGACGCTTTGAGAGATCGATGTCGGTGATGATACCCTTGCGTACATCAGCGCCAAAGCGCAATGCCTGCTGACGGAGATCCTCCATCATAGCAGTACCAGTGATACCCTGTGGGTAACCGGGGAAGTTCTCAATCTCAGTTGTTGTTGTGAGCTGACCACCTGGCTCGATACCCTCGTAGAGTACGGGTGAGAGGTTAGCACGTGATGTGTAGATTGCTGAGGTAAAACCTGCAGGACCGCTACCAATGATCAAAACTTTTACTTTCTCCATAGTTCTGGTTGTTTTAGTTAAATATAGTTAGTTGTTATGTTCGTTCATTAACGTGTGTTCATAAAGTCGGCTACCTGCTCGCCCTGGTCGCGGAAGTCGTAGCCATAGCCCACCATCATGTCGAGGCCCGCATCGCGCTCGCGGTCTGCCTCCGTAGCCTCGCGCATGCGCTGCAGAATATTCTCTGACGCAGCAATGGTATCCTTGACTTCAGCCGCAGAGGGCGCATGACCCATCAGTGATGTGAGCACATCGTAGGCGTATGCCGCAGCCATATCGTTGTATCGGGCATACCACGAGTTCAGCTCGCGAGTGATATCCTCCAATCCGAGTTCACCCGATGCTATGCGCTCAAGCAGGCTTTCTGTCGTTCCAAGAGGCAGATACTGACCCGCAATGTCTATCCACTCCGTGTGGTCATACTCGCCACAGAGGTAGTTGCCACCCTTAAGCATTGCACCCAGCGAAGCTGCAATGGCGCTGTTGTATAGTTTGATACTGCGTGGTATCATAGCTGCACGTATCACCGTGCGGTTGTAGCTATATGTCTTTGCCTCGGGGTCGCGCTCCTGAATGCGTGTCAGCGCATCCACGCCACGCATCATCTTGCCCGTAACAAAGGGGTTGAACTCCTCGAAACATATATTGTCGCGCTTCATGTTGCGCTTGTCGCGTGACTTCCACTTCTCGATATCGCGTATCGTGCCGTAGCTCTTGAGCGACAGCGCTGGCATAAGAAGCGTCTGTCCATCCTCCTCAACGAGATATGAGTAGGGCATATCCTGTGTGTCGTGGTGGCGTGTGTGACGACCCAGAACCACAGTGTATGGTCCTTCGATTGAGGGCGACATAACATAGGCGCTACTTCCGAACTTCGTGCCTCGCTGGTGCACCGCCTGATGCACCGCGCCACTCTTGAAGAGGTGGTTCGACTGGTTCGTGCCGCTGCCGGCATTGAAGAACGAGAAGATGCCCGCAATAAGCAGCGACGACTTATGGTGTGACACCGTAAATGGTCCCGCGAAGACCGATGCTGCCTCGCCATTCTCGCAGTGGCAATTGGCGAAGAAGAGCGTATCGACAGCCGTAAAGCCGTTGCCTATTTTTGTATTCTCGCCCACGAAACAACGCTCGATGCTCGATGCGCCATCTATGGTAGTGTCGTTGTCAAAGATAAAATCTCTGGCGCGCACGTCGATGCCTACGTGCGAGTTGCATCCTACGGTGCCATTCTCAAGATGCGAAGCACCCTCAATGGTTGCACCTCGCTCGATGTGCACCTCGCGGATGAAACGCGCTCCGACCACGGAGCTGCCATCCTCCATTATGCCCATGTTACTGCGGTGCTCCTCGGCGCGTGCTGTTGCCATTTTGAGTAACTGCTGCACCGCCTTATTTCGATTGCGCATCATGGTCATGATGTAGGCAATCTGTGAGGTTAGCTCGCGATATATTATTGCTGTACGTCCGCCATTCTCATTCACCGCCGCTACGCCCACACCCTCGCCAAAGGTCGAGGCGTGGCGACACTCCATGCGCAGGACATCGTCAATGTGGCAGTCGTTGCCGATGGCGTAGTTGCCGATGGTTGAGTCCGAAATTCGTGTGCGTGAGCCTATGGATGTGCGACCCTCGAAGCGCACGTTGCGTAGCTGCTCAGGGCGGAAGTCGTGAGATACGGTGATGTCATCCCACGATACTGCCGAGCATCCACGCTGCTCGAGCGTAAGTCGCTCCTTGTCGCTCAGTATCCTTCGGTTGTCGCTCATGATGGATTAATCCTTCTTTGTGTAAACCACGCGCTTGGTGTCGAAGAACTCATCCTCGAACATTGTGCGTATGTCATAGAGATCCCAGTGGCGGCGTGTTGCAGCAAGCTCCTCCGCGAGATCGCCACCCTTGAGGTAGAGAATGCCGTTGGGAAGTGTGCCCTTCTGACCCTTACGCAGTAGTGGCCATGCCCATGGCATGAAGCGCGCCATCTCCGTAACGGCACGTGACACCACGTAGTCGAACTTCTCGCCCAGCTGCTCGGCGCGACAGTTTACTGCACGTAGGTTGTCAATCTTGGCTTCCTCCTTCACGCCCTCGACCACACGTATCTTCTTTGCGATAGAGTCGCAGCCAACAAACTCAACCTCGGGAAACATGATGGCAAGGGGCACAGAGGGAAAGCCTCCGCCACAGCCTATGTCCACCACGCGAGCACCCGCCTCGAACTGACACACCTTGGCGATGGCCAGCGAGTGCAAGATATGACGCGTGTAGAGGTGCTCCATATCCTTGCGCGATACCACGTTGATGCGGGCATTCCACTCCTCGTATAGTGCTCCGAGGCTCTCGAATTGCTCCTTCTGTCGCTCCGTAATATCGGGGAAGTATCTTATTATGAGGTCACTATTCATGCTCACAAATTTTATGTGGTTGCTACTCTTTCTCTAATATCAGTTTGCATACGGCGGCCTTGGCACGTCGTATCTGAGTCTTGATTGTGTTTATCGGGCGGCCAAGCTTCTCGGCAATCTCCTCGTAGGAGTACTCCTCCAGAAAACGCATCTCGATAATCTGGCGATACTCCTCCGACAACTCCTCGATGGCACTGTAAAAGTGCATGCGGCTCTGATTTATTATCACCGACTCCTCGGGCGATGGCGTTGTCGCCTGTGGGGCACGAAACTGCTCATCAATCGAGAGGTCGTTTGCACGTCGCCTCAGATGGTCTACAAGCGTGTTGCGTGCAATGGTATATACCCACTGGCCGAAGGTGTAGTTGCGCGAGTAGTCGTCAAGGTGAAGGTAAACCTTTATGAAGGTCTCCTGCAGGAGATCTGCCGCGGTATCCTTGTCGCCGAGTCGCTGCTCAAACAGCCTCGTCAAAGCCTCCTGATAGCGCGTGAAGAGGTACTCAAAGGCATGCTGGTCGCCCTCGGAGGCCAACTCCACAAGTTGTGAGTCGGATGCTACGATATAGTCATCTATTTCCATATCTTTGGGCTGTTGTGACTACTCTTGCTCCATAGTCTCCACTCGAGCATGGGGCCGAGAAGGTCGTATATCCAGTATCGCAGTGCAATATTGCTCTCGCCAAGTTTCTGGGCTGTGCGGCGTGATGACCACACAACAAATATGTAACGCAACAATAGCAGCGCTATTGCGCCAAGCTTTATCTCCAGTGGCATCAGGACGATAAGCGTGATAATAAGAGTGAAGAAGAGTGTTCGGCTACCCAATTCGCGCGAAGCGAAGCCCTTTGCATCAGTGGGGTAGTAGCGTCGTGCATGACCCAGATAACGCATCTGTTCTGCCCACTCCGACACCATGTCGATGCGCTCCTCTGTGGTTATGGCATTGTGTGTCATGACTACCGATGTGCGCTTCGCGTTGGCAATAGCCTGAAGGTATAGGTCGTTTTCGCCGATGTCGATGCTCAGGTGGTTATAGCCGCGGGTGCGGTTGTAGAGGTTGCGGTCGAAGCCGTAGTTGCTGCGTGGAGCGTAGTAGGGCTTGCCATCCACCGCGCGTACCATGGCGCTGCGCATCATGTTGAACTCAATCATACGCATGAGGTATGTCTTGAGGTTGTCGTTCTCGAAGTGGGGAATAGATGGTGCTATGACCACAGAGCCGCGCTCGAAGCCCTTTGCCATGGTTGCCACCCACTCGTTTGACAGGGGTGTGGAGCCAGGAATGGTGAAGAGCAGAGAATCGTACTGCGCCGACTTGATGCCTACGTTCAGCGCCTGCTTGGTTGAGATGTAGAGACGCTGGTTGCTTCCGCCCATCTTGGTGAGGCGCATGTATGAGTGGTTGTCGCGTATGCGCTGCAACTCGTCGTAGTAGTCGGTGTCGTCGCCAATATAGACCACAACAACCTCGTATGTGCTATACTCCTGGTGCAGCAATGCGGGGAGTTCCTCTACCAAAAAACGCTCACTTTCGCCGCGCATAGGCACGATTACAGATATAGGTGGGTTCTCTCTGCGCTTTTCTCGTTCGCGCATAAGGCGAAAACGGATGATGCGGCTATGTGCGATTACATAGTAGTATAGCTGATAGAAAAACAGCGTAATTGCCAGAACCATAAGGCTTAAGCCCTGCCAAGAGTAGTGCTGGAGTATGTCGTAAAAAAACTGTGTCACGTCTAAATATTTATAAGCGTACAAAGGTAATAAAAACAATTAACATCTGCAATTGGTGTTTCACAATTATTTTCGTATCTTTGCACGTTATATATATTGATATGAAATTTACACTGCAACATACCGCGCCGGAGACTAAGGCGCGCGCTGGTCTTATCGAAACAGACCACGGTCCTATTGAGACCCCAATTTTTATGCCCGTAGGTACTGCTGCGGCTATGAAGGGCATCTTCCACCGCGATGTGGAGAACGAGGCTAAGGCTCAGATTATCCTTGCCAACACCTACCACCTCTATCTTCGTCCGGGTATGGATGTGATTGAGCGTGCGGGTGGTGTGCATCAGTTCTCGTCGTGGAAAAAACCTATGCTTACCGATAGCGGTGGCTTTCAGGTATTCTCGCTGGCGGCGTGCCGCAAACTAAAAGAGGATGGCTGTCACTTCCAGTCGCACATCGACGGCTCGCGTCATGTCTTTACACCCGAGAGTGTAATCGATACGGAGCGTACAATCGGTGCCGATATCATGATGGCATTTGACGAGTGTCCTCCGGGAGATGCACCCTACGACTATGCAAAGAAGTCGTTGGCGCTTACGGAGCGCTGGCTCGACCGCTGCTTCAACCGTTACCACCAGACGCAACCAAAGTGGGGTCACTATCAGTCGCTGTTCCCCATTGTGCAGGGTGCGGGCTATCCCGACCTGCGTGAGCAGGCGGCGCGTAACGTGTTGCAGTACAATGCTGATGGCTATGCTATCGGAGGTCTTGCGGTGGGTGAGCCTACCGATGTTATGTACTCTATGATTGAGGTGTGTAATGCGGTGTTGCCGACGGATAAGCCTCGCTACCTGATGGGTGTCGGCACTCCAATCAACATCCTCGAGGCAATAGACCGCGGTGTAGATATGTTCGACTGCGTTATGCCAACACGAAATGGACGTAATGGTCAGATATTTACATCGGAGGGTGTCATCAACATCCGCAACAAGAAGTGGGAGACCGACTTCTCGCCCATCGACCCCAATGGCGTGACCTTCGTTGACCACCAGTATACCAAGGCATATCTCCACCACCTCGTGGTGTGCAAGGAGATGCTGGCGGCACAGATTGCATCGCTCCACAACACGGCGTTCTATCTATGGCTTGTTGGCGAGGCTCGCAAGCACATCATCGCTGGCGATTTCAAGCCATGGAAGGAGATGATGGTGGCGAAGCTGGGTCGCCGACTATAACAGAAACGATTGACTAATACGATGAGAATAAGATTAATACCATCGCTCCCCGGTTATCGCACCCTCGATAGATATATCCTGGGTAAGTTCCTGCGCACATACATATTCGGCATCCTGATGATGGTCATCATCCTTGTGGTGTTCGACTATGTGGAGAAGGTGGATGACTTTACGGAGCTCAAAGCACCATGGAAGGCGGTAGTGTGGGACTACTACATGAACTTCATCCCGCAGTTTATCAGTCAGTTCAGTGCGCTGTTTACCTTTATCTCGGTAATCTTCTTCACCTCGAAGATGGCTATGCAGACTGAGGTTGTGGCGATACTCTCGGGTGGTGTCAGCTTCCGCCGATTTATGTGGCCCTACCTTATGGGTGCTGGCATAATCGCCACACTGAGCCTTGTGTTGAGCCTCTGGGTGATACCCGAGGGTCAGAAGGCGAGTGTCGAGTTTCAGAGTAAGTACATGAAGAGTCAGCAGACGCTGGTATATCCCGAGCATGTATATCGCCAGATTGAGGATGATACGTATGCCTATGTTCGAGGTTTCTCGCCTAATCTTGAGCGTGTGCCCTTCTTTGCCCTCGAGAGATTTGAGGGCGCGGAGCTCGTTGAGACGCTCGATGCCGCGAATGCCTCGTTCGACGAGGAGACAAAGCGCTGGACAGCACCTCGCTACATGATATATTCACGCGGTGAGGATGGTACGCTCGGAGGTAAGCAATATCGTAACCTCGACACGCTTATCAACCTTGATGTCAGAGAGCTGGGTGATATATCGGGCGTTGTCAAGACCCTGACCTACGAGGAGCTCAACGACTTCCTTGCCCAGCAGCGCAGCAAGGGCTCCGATGAGGTGTTCCTTATCGAGGTGGAGCGTCATGCGCGTTTCTCGTATCCTCTCTCTACGTTTATCCTTACGATTATTGGCGTAGCCCTTGCCTCGCGTAAGATTCGTGGCGGTATGGGTATGCATATTGGTGTAGGCATTGCCCTGTGTTTCAGCTACCTGATGCTTGGTCGCGTATTTGAGCAGATTGCCATCAGTGGCTCTATCGAACCATGGGTTGGCGTGTGGCTACCCAATGTCATCTTCGCCTTTATTGCAGTTATTGTATATCAAAAAGCCCCTAAATAGTCATGCAGAAGATTAATGATATTGCCGCATCTATACGTCGCGGTGAACGACTCTCGGCTGACGATGCCATCGTATTGTGGCGCGAGGCTCCGCTATGGCTCCTTGGTGAGCTGGCTACGGAGCGCAAACTGAAAATGAGTGGACGTAATGTCTATTATAATCGCAATGTGCATATCGAGCCATCGAATGTATGTCTCTTCAACTGTGAATTCTGCTCGTTCCGTCGCAGGGAGGGCGATCCCGATGCGTGGACGATGAGTGTCGATGAGGTTGAGGCACGTGCCAAGGAGTTGCGTGGCAGTGACATCACGGAGGTGCATATTGTTGGCGGTGTGCATCCCAACCACACGCTCAACACCTATATCGAGATGGTGCGTCGTGTGAAGCAGCAGTTGCCTCACGTGGCGGTCAAGGCGTACACCGCGGTGGAGATATTCTATATGATCAAGCACGCGGGTGTAAGCATCGTGGAGGGTCTGAAGCGTCTGGCAGATGCTGGTATGGAGTGTATCCCCGGTGGCGGTGCTGAGATCTTCGACGAGGCGTTGCGCAGTAAGATATGCCCCGACAAGTGTAGTGCCGATGAGTGGCTCGCTGTGCACCGTGCGGCACACAACATGGGCATATCGACCAACAGCACAATGCTTTACGGACATATCGAGACTCTGGAGCAGCGTGTTGACCACATGAAGCGTCTGCGCAGGTTGCAGGATGAAGCACCTGGCTTCGATGCCTTCATTCCGTTGAAATACCATAGTCGAAACAATCGTCTCTCGGCTGCGGGAGAGTGCAGCGTGGAGGATGACTTGCGCACGATAGCCATGAGTCGTATCTTCCTTGACAATATCCCACATATCAAGGCATATTGGGTGTCGTACGGCAAGGCGACCACGGAGATGGCGCTGGCATTTGGTGCCGACGATATTGATGGTACTATTGGCGATACGACAAAGATCTACTCGATGGCTGGTGGTACGGAACGACCCTCGATGAGTGTTGATGAGCTCGAGAACCTTGTGCGTGCTGCGGGCATGGAGCCTGTGGAGCGCGACTCGCACTACAATGTGGTTGTGCGCAGAGAGGAGCCTGTCGTAGAGGTGACAAAAAGGGTGGAGAGTGCTGCTCCAAAGCAGAAAACTGAGACAGTGAAAACAGAAACGAAGAGTATGACAAATAACGATACAGTCTCTAAGCGCAGGGGTGTTGCGGCGGAGACACAGCCAAAACAGAGTAAGGGTGGCAAGAAGCAGCCTGCGGGCACAAAGGGTGGCTCTATTGTTACATTCTTTAGGCGTATGCCCATCATCGCCAATATCGTTGCGATAGGTGTGGTATGCCTTGTGTTGCTCTGTCTCCTGTACTTCGGCTTGAAGTCGGGTACGCGCCACAACCAGACCATCGTAGTCCCCGATTTTGTGGGTATGAACATCGAGGATGTGCGCGATGTTGCAGCGCAGAAGGATCTGAAGATTGTTGTGCGTGACTCTATCTTCGATGTCGATCTCCCTGGTGGCACTGTCGTGGACCAGCTTCCTGGTACATCTGATGTGCGCGATGTTACGGTCAAGCCCGGTCGTAAGATATATGTGACCATCAATGCCTATAGCCGTCGTCAGGTTGCTGTGCCCTACGTGGCGAAGCAGACCCTGCGTCAGGCACTCAACCAGCTGGAGCGTTCGGGACTTACGATTGACCAGCTTGTGTATGAGCCCGATATGACATCTACGGACTATGTCGAGCATCAGAAGATTGGCAACAAAGAGATTGGCCCATCAACAAAGCGAGAGGTGTCGGTTGGTACTGGCGTAACGCTCCACGTGACCTATCACCGCGATGAGCAGTACACCGTAGCGCCTCGCATTGTAGGTATGTCGCTGGCTAAGGCCAAGAGCGCACTCTGGGATCATGGTTTCAATGTGGGTAAGGTCATCTATGATGAGAGCGTCGGTGACATTATCGATCGTCGCAAGGCGAGAGTCTATAAGCAGTCGGTTACCATTGGCTCGTCGCAGCGCCGCGGCTCGAAGGTTGACCTCTACCTCTCGGCAGATGATGTCCTTGTGGACTCGTTGAGAATGATTGCCGATAAGGCTGCTGACCGTGCTGATGCAGAGCGTCGCAAGCAGCAGGCGGCAAAACAGCGTGCGGCAGATAGCCTTGCGGCATTGGAGTAGAAACTATTAATTTGTAAGACAGTGATAAACGAAGAGATTTATAATAACGAGGACTTAGATTGCCTTGAGGGAGGTGCTGACAATATCGATAGTGTCGATAGTGTCGAAGAGGGCGATGAGATGTATGAGCACTTCTCCATTACGGTGGACAAGGGACAGTCGCAGATGCGTCTCGATAAGTTCCTTACCATACGTCTGGAGCACACGTCGCGCAACCGCATACAGACGGCTGCCGATGGCAAGAATATCCTCGTGAACGGCAAGCCCCAGAAGTCAAGCTACAAGGTTAAGCCTCTCGATCAGATATCTATCGTGATGCCATATCCTCGACGTAAGGAGGAGATCGTGCCTGAGAATATACCTCTCAATATAGTATATGAGGATGACGATGTGATTGTTATCAACAAGTCTGCTGGTATGGTTGTACACCCTGGTGTTGGCAACCACAGTGGTACGTTGGTTCATGCCCTGTCGTACCACCTGAGCGAGCTCGAGATGTTCTCCGAGGGTAATGCCCGCGCAGGTCTTGTGCATCGTATCGACAAGGATACCTCGGGACTCCTGGTTGTAGCAAAGAATGAGCGTGCTCACGCAGCCCTTGCAAAGCAGTTTTTTGATCACACCATCTATCGTCGCTATGTGGCCCTTGTGTGGGGCAACATTGCCGAGGATGAGGGCACCATCATCGGTAACATCGGACGCAGCCCCAAGGAGCGTTTGCAGATGTATGTATTTGAAGATGGCTCGGATGGTAAGCATGCGGTTACGCACTTCAAGGTGTTGCGCCGCTATGGTTATGTGACCCTCGTAGAGTGTCGATTGGAGACAGGTCGTACACACCAGATTCGTGTTCACATGTCTTGGCAGGGCCACCCCTTGTTCAACGATGAGCGCTATGGCGGTAATCGCATCCTCAAGGGTACTACCTTCATGAAGTATAAGCAGTTTGTGGAGAATTGCTTTAAGCTCATTCCTCGTCAGTCGCTGCACGCGCGTGCTCTCGGCTTCGTGCACCCCACAACGGGTGAGTATGTGCAGTTCGAGTCGGAGTTGCCAGATGATTTCAAGGCTGTATTGCAGAAGTGGGATACATACACCGATGCAGTAGGCCTCGATATGGACGAGATTTAACACGATAGCAGACTTAAAATCGAAACACTATGTTTCTACCAACAACAATAAAAGAGGTTGAGGCTCGCGGATGGTACGAGCTTGATGTTATCATCTTCTCGGGTGATGCCTACATCGACCATCCTGCCTTTGGTCCTGCGGTGATTGGACGCATTCTCGAGGCTGAAGGCTACAAGGTGGCCATTGTGCCACAACCCAACTGGCGTGATGACCTGCGCGACTTCAAGAAGTTGGGTAAGCCCCGTTTGTTCTTCGCAGTTACGGCAGGTGCAATGGACTCCATGGTTAACCACTATACTGCCAACTTGCGACTTCGCTCGAACGATGCCTATACGCCAGGTGGCAAGGCGGGATTTCGTCCCGACCGTACGATTGATACCTATACCAAGATTCTCAAGGAGTTGTATCCTCATACACCCGTTGTTGTTGGTGGTATCGAGGCTTCGTTGCGCCGCTTGACCCATTACGACTACTGGAGCGATAAGCTGCAGCGTTCGATACTTGCTACGTCGGGTGCCGATCTGTTGGTGTATGGCATGGGCGACAAGGTTATTCGCGACGTGGCAAAGGCTATGCGTAACGGCTTTAACATGAAGCTGTTGCGTGGTTTGCGTCAGGTGGGCTTTATGGCTGACAAGGAGTATGTCGAGAAGCTATACAGCGGCAAGACCATAGTGCTTAACTCCTATGAGGAGTGTGTCGAGGATAAGAGAAAGTTTGGCAAGAACTTCTGCGAGATTGAGGTGCTGAGCAATATGATGAAGTGCGAGACCACGCTTGTGGAGAGGGTCAGCGACAGGTATGTGGTGATTAACCCACCCTACGAACGCTTGACTACCGAGGAGCTCGACCACTCGTTCGACCTGCCTTATGAGCGTGCGCCCCACCCACGATACAAGGGTAAGGGCGATATCCCCGCATGGGAGATGATCAAACACTCGGTAAACATACATCGTGGTTGCTTCGGTGGCTGCTCTTTCTGCACCATCTCGGCACATCAGGGTAAGTTCATCAGCTCGCGCTCGGAGCGTTCAATCCTCAAGGAGGTGGAGCGCATCACGCAGATGGAGGATTTCAAGGGCTATCTCTCGGATGTAGGTGCGCCCTCGGCAAACATGTACCGAATGTCGGGACGTAATACGGAGTTGTGCGAAAAGTGTAAGCGTCCTTCGTGTCTGCACCCCAAGCTATGCCCCAATATGAACAATGACCACACGCCACTGCTGGAGCTATATCGCCGTGTGCGTGAGACCAAGGGCATCAAGCGCGCCTTTATTGGCAGCGGCATACGCTATGACCTCTTCGATGAGTCGCCATACTTCGAGACTGTGGTTAAGCACCACACATCGGGACGTTTGAAGGTGGCACCCGAACACACTGAGGATCATGTGCTTAACCTGATGCGTAAACCCTCGTTTGCGCTCTTCGAGCGATTGAACTCACGTTTCTTGCAGATATGTCGTCGCAATGAGTTGAAGTATCAGCTCATTCCATACTTCATCTCGTCGCACCCTGGTTGTGGTGAGCGCGATATGCAGGCGCTGGCATCGAAGGTGCTGGGTAAGCTGAACTTCACGCTTGAGCAGGTGCAGGATCTTACGCCTACGCCCATGACGCTCTCGTCGGTGATGTTCTACATGGGCGAAAATCCATATACGGGCGAAAAGGTATATGTTGCACGCACACAGGATGATAAGCGTAAGCAGAAGAGTTACTTCTTTGGAGGATCATTGCCCGAAGACAGGGAGCATGGTCGCAATGTGCGTGGCGGAGGTTCTTCGCGCGCGCTCTCTGGCACGAAGAGCCGCACGGCAGCGGGTCGTGGAGGTGCAGCAAAGCGTAAACCCGCAAAGAAATGGTAGTGGTGGCGTGCTAATAGTGTGTAAAGTTGCGTGATAGAGAATTTTATGTATATTTGCACCGTAAAACCTTACAAACTGAATATCGATTATCTGTTAACAATAAAATTTTTAAGAGTATGAAGAAGTTGATGATTATGGCTGCAATGCTTTCATTCGCAGCTGCTTGTGGTGGTAACACTCAGAATGAGAAGAGCGAGGAGGCTGCTGAGGTTGTTGAGACAGTTGAGACAGTTGAGACTGTTGAGACTGTTGAGACTGAGGCTGTTGCAACGCCTGAGGTTGAGGTAGCTGTTGAGGAGAAGGCTGAGGAGCTTCCTGCTATCGCTCCTGAGAATGAGAACCTTAAGGTTCAGATGCCTGAGAAGGATAAGTTCACAGTATCTGAGATCAAGGAGGTAAAGAAGATTGAGAGCATCAAGATGGCTGACAAGAACGAGAAGAAGGCTCTTAAGGTTTCTGACAAGACTCTTGAGACTCCTGGTGTTCAGTCAACAAACCTTACTATCAAGAAGTAGTATATCTCTGATGGGCGGACAATTCTCAATTGTTACGCACAGAAAAAGTAATGAGGAGTATCCTTCGGGATGCTCCTCATCTTTTTGTTATATCAGAACTCCTTAGAATAGGTACTTCTCTGTGCGTACCTGTTCCACAAGGGTGTGTATCTCCTGCCATACCTCCTCGGCAAAGGTCGTTCCAACAACCTCGATGACCTTGCCTGCGGCGATAGCGCCAATGGTGCCGCACGCGCGAAGTGATAGACCCTGTGTGAGACCATACATAAAGCCTGCGGCATAGAAGTCGCCCGCGCCTGTTGTGTCCACGCGCTTTGCCGCTGCCATAATTCCCACGTGTACAAACTCCTCGCCGCGCTTGATAAGTGCTCCGCGCATGCCAATCTTCACCACGGCAAGCTCACACATCGCAGCGATGTGGTCAAGTGCCTTGTGTGGGTCGCTCTCGCCAGTGAAGGCGCGCGCCTCATCCTCATTGGCAAAGAGTATATCAACGTGTTTCTCGACGATACCGTGCAGGAAGTCGCGGTTCTCCTCCACAACGTTGAATGATGCCAGGTCGATGGCAACCTTCAGTCCATGTGCCTTTGCCTTTTCGATTGCCGAACGTATAAGCTCGTGGTCCTGAACAAGATATCCCTCGATATAGAGGCAGTCATAGCTGTCAAATATTGCTCCGTCTATCTCCTCAGCCTGAAGGTCCGATGCAGCACCGAGGTGTGTGACAAAGGTGCGCTCGCCATCTTTGGACACCAGTGCTACGCATTTGCCCGAACGCTGCTCGGAGCGTAGCATGAATGGCTCGATGCCAATGTTGCGGAGCGCCTGCTCGTAGAACTCACCGGTGTTGTCCTCGCCAACCTTGCCGATGAAACCCACCTTCGCACCGAGACGTGCCATAGCGCGGATGGTGTTAGCGGCAGAGCCTCCAAGCGACAGTGAATAGGGGCAGCCCGCAACACTCTTTGAGATGTCTGTCTGGAGCTGGTTATCCACAAGGCTCATAGAGCCCTTTGCAAGTTGGTATTCCTCCAAAACGCTGTCGTTCGAGAGGTTGACTAGCATGTCGGTGAGAGCATTGCCTATGCTTATAATGCGGTCTATCATAGATTGTTGGTTGTGTTTCGTAGTTTATGTTTTGTGGCACTCAATATCATAAGGCGACGTGAGTTTGTGTGTCGCGACTATGATATAGCTACACCTTTTCGTATAGTGCGCAAGTATTACTCCTTGCAATCACAAAGATACTAATTTTTTAGATGCCGCGTGCTGTGTCCATAAAAAAATGGAGGTCGCTTTCTACGACCTCCATTCTTTGTGTATGTTGACGTAAGACTACAACTCACCAACGCCACGCATATCAACAACCTCAACGCCAGCCATAATGTTGTTGTCGAAGTTGCGAGTAGCATCAGCCTTGCGAGCCTCGTTCATCTCCTTACGCTTTGCCTCAACGTCAGCGTTCTCAACTGCCTCGCTGTTGTTGATCTGGTCAACAACGAAGAGATATACACCAGCAGTACCCTTAACAAATGTAGGCTCACCAGTCTTTGTGCTGCGTGCGATAGCACCAACCAAGCTGAAATCGTTAGCATCACCAGCAGCTGCACCGCCGAATGTTACGCCAGTGAAGTTACCGCTCTGGATCTCCTCCGCAGTAGCATCCATTGTGAGTGTCTGCTTAGCGATAGCGAGCTTCTTGTCCTTCTCGATCTCACGCTTTGCAATAGCATCGTTGCCTGTCATGTACTTATCGTTGTTGATAGCAGTAACCATGCAAACATAGATTGAATTCTTTGATGTCCAGCTCTTCTTCTCACCTACCTTTGCGTCGAATGACCAGATAGCGATGTTGCGAGAATCCTCGATGCCTGGAACCATGTAGCGTGCCTGTACAGGGTTAGTGCCACGAGCTACAACACGGCTCATAGGGAACTTGTTCATCTTGGCAGCAGCCTCGTTGAATGACTCAACCTTGTCGCCAGCCTCGTTCATGAGGGTCTTTGACTCTGCTACGATAGCGTCGTATGTCTCGTTGCTTGCCTTAACAGCGTAGTTTACGTTTGCTGTGAGAACGAACTCCTCCTTTGCACCGAGCTCTGTAACCATCACAGCAGCTGGCTTGTTGTTAACGGTGTAAGAGAATACATCACCCACCTTAGCGTTGATGAACTTCTCAGCGTCGCGCTCAGAGAGGCTTGCCATCTTAACAACCTCTGTAGTAGCGTTTGCACCAGCCTCGATCTCTGCGAGGTTGCCGTTAACAGCCTTGATCTCCTCTACGAGCTTGTCAGCAGCCATAGGAGACTCAGCAGTGATTGCGCTAAGAGTGTAGCTCTCAGGAGCCGAAACCTTTGATACGATGTACTTTGCAGTCCATGTGTCGCCATTGAGAACAGGACCGTAGTTGTTGCCTGCCTTGATAGCTGCAGCCTCCTCCTCGTTCAATGTGCTTACAGCAACATACTTCTCAACCTTGCCGTCAACGCCACGGATAGCGCTCTTGATAGCCTTAACGTCGCCATTTGCAGCCTTAACATCAGCGTCAGCCTTCATGATAGCCTCCTCAGCAGCAGCCTTGTCAGCCTCGCTTGCCTCGATGTCGAAACGAACGTATGAGAGTGTGCGTGCGCCGTAGTTAGGGTTCTCCTGGCGGCGAGCCTCGTTGTAAGCCTTGATCTCAGCCTCTGTAGCCTCCTCGCTCTTGATAGCTGTGTAGGGCAACATTACGTAGCGACCATCGAATGAGAGGTTCTCGTTGCGAAGTGCCTCCTCAACCTCAAGGCTGTTGGTGAACTTACCTGCAGCGTATGCGCTTGAAGCCTTCATCTGTGATGTAGAGATGTCAACACCACCGCTCATAGCCTTCATCTGCTCCCAGTTTGCTGCGATAGCATTCTCGAAGTCAGCCTTGTTCATTGTCAAAGCTGTAGGGTCGTTGTTGAGGATGTTGTTTGCATACTCCATGAACATTGTCTCCTCGTCAGCAGCTACAAAGCCCAAACCTGCAGCCTTGTATGCTGGGTGAAGGAACTTGTCAAATGCGATACGGTAGTAGATAGCCTGAGCTGTGTCGTCAGGGCCAACACCCTCCATACCGTACTCCTGAACATACTGTGCGTAGTCAGACTGCTTAATCTCCTCACCGTTAATCGTAAGAACGGTGTTGTTCTCAATCTCTCCGTTGCGGCGGTTGCGCATAGAGAGCTGGTCACCAAGAATGAAGGCAACAAGTACCAATCCAATAAGTACTGAAAGTACGATGCCGAACTTGGTTCTTAAAGTGTTTAATGAAGCCATATTAATTTATTTTTATTGTTAAATTTCCGTTTAAGCCTCCAAAGGTAGTAATTTTTTATTAAACAGCGACAAATATGAGAGAAAAAATGCATTTATACACCTCTACCTATCAGATGTTTTGCTATTCCTTATGGTTTTTTTTGCTGTTTTGACCCTCTGATGCAGGATGGACTATTTGTTAAGACGCACGCTCACAACATCGAGGCGCGATTGTTTGCGGCTGATAATCTTGATGCTAAACTGCTCATTATGCAACATCTCGCCCTCTGACGGAATACCGCCATGCTCGGCGATGATATAGCCCGCCAACGTGTCGTACTCGTCGCTCTCGGGGATGCCGAGCGAATACTCCTCATTGAGATATTCAACCTCGTGGCGTGCCGAGAACAACCACTCGTTCTCACCCGTTGAGCGCTCGATAAGCTCCTGCACATCGTGCTCATCCTCAATCTCTCCGAATATCTGCTCGAGCACATCCTCTAGCGATATGATACCTGCCGTACCGCCGAACTCGTCGATAACAACAGCAATGCTTGCGCGGCGCTTGGTGAATGTCTCAAGCATATCCTGCAGAGGCATGGTCTCGGCCACGTATATCGTCTTGATGATGATATCAGAGATTGTCTTGGGCTGCTCGAAGAGGCTCTTTGAGTTGACATATCCGATGATGTTGTCAATGGAGTCGTGCCATACGAAGATACGTGAGAACTTGGTCTCCACAAAACGCTCCGTAAGCTCCGCAATGGTCGTCGATTCGAGGTCAACGGCCTCTACGTCCACACGTTGCACCATGCAGTCGCGAACACGCAGGTCGGCGAAGTCGAGCGCATTCTGAAACAGACGTATGTCCTCCTCCTCTTCGTCGTTAACCTCCACATTCTCATCCTCAACCAGCGATGCAAGGTCGTTGCGGTTGAACTCCGTAGGCTCCTCGCGATGCTCCACACGGCGACCCGTGAGGCGGATAAGTCCGTACGAGATAAGTGTCGAGAGTCGTGTGATAGGGTAGAGGATGATGAAAAACAGGTAGATGACAGGCGACAGCAACGTGTAGTAGAAGTTGGCGTTGCGGCGTACCACCGACTTGGGGATATACTCTCCAACAAAGAGGATGATGATTGTCGATACGATGGTCTGAGCCAGAGCATTCTCCATATCGAACAACTCAACAAGCAGCATCGACATAGACATTGAGTAGATTACCAGTGCAATGTTGTTGCCTACGAGGATTGTTGTTATGTAGTTATCCGAATTGCGTGCGAAGATCTCGGCAATGTAGTTGAACATAGGATTTTGCTTCCTGTCAATCTCCTCGCGCAGGCGGTTACGTCCGAGGAATGCAATCTCCATTCCCGAGAAGAAGGCCGAGAACATAAGCATCACGGCTATTATTGTAACTGTTCCTAACATGGGTAGCTAATCCTTTATTTATGTGTGTGCGCGCGAGCCTACTTCTTGCGCACAGGAGGCTCGGCGGTTAAAAATTTATCATCTGTTGACAGATCCAGCGATGTGGACATGGTGCTCTGAAGCTGCTGCTTTGTCAGCTCCTGGCGTTTGCCCGATTGAGGTGTCAATGTCTGAGGTGTGTTTGCTGGTATCTGACCATTGCGACCAGTACCCTTTGCCTTGTTTGTGCTGGGGGTAGGTGCATTGTTCAGAGGCTTAACGCTGCTGCCTGGGTTACTGTTAGGGCGTTTGTTGGTTTTAATGGTGTTCTCACCGCGAGGCTTATTGCCAGTGTTGCTGTTGAAAGGCTTGGTGTTGTTCGCGTCCCTTACCTCCTTATTATCCTTGTTGCCCCTATTACCCTTATTATCATTGCTATTGTTGTCAGCCTCCTCCTTCTTCTTATTTTGGGCCTCAATTTCCTCTGGTGTGGGCTGACTCATGTCGAACTCCATCTCAGAGCTGTATTTTCGGAAGTGAATGTTTTTGAGGTCCTCATCTGCGTCGAAGCCTACGCCAAAATGCCAGCCATCGGGCTGTAGAATCTTGGTGTCGACATTCGAGTAAATCTTCTTGGTTGTTGCGTTCCAGAACAACTGTTGTGTGTAGATCTCTGTGTGGTTTTTAATCGTGGTGTCACCCTCATCGCGGTTGTTCTTGATGATGATGACATTGCCCTTTGCCTCCCAGAGTCGCTGGTTCTCGTAATAGATTGCGTAGTTCGCGGTGATATTCGCATCCACGAGATTGAGGGAGTCCTGAGTGTAGGTGGTCATGTTAATGCCACGTCGAAACTCCTGATATGGGTTTGCTGCAAGGCTGTATCCCTCCATCAGTGGTGTGATGAAGGTGTAGGAGCGTATGCCGTTTTCCATCATCGTAATGGTACGGTTTTCGCTCGACTCCGTTAGCAGCGTCTCATAGTCGTATTGAGTGGTTTTGGTCTCCTTGGTACAAGAGAATAGCAATGTAGCACTCCCCAGGATGGAGAGTGCTAACAATGCGTATCTTCTTAATGTATGGTGCATGGATTTAATGTCTTGCACCAATTATTAACGGTAACGTACTGTTGTTGTCTGACCAGATGCGTAACCGCAACGGATAGTGTAGCGGTCGCCAGCTGTGAGCTCTGCGAAGAAGCAAGACTCCTGTACGGGGAATGCAGCACGGTATGCGCTCATGAGCTGCTGTGCGGCCTTCTGAACCTCTGGCTCATCCTTAAGGAGGTTAACAGCCTGTGCCATAGCGTCGTATGCTGCCCAGTAAACTGAAGAACCACCGATCTTATCCTCAGGACAAGTAGTTGCTGCGTAGCACTGACCGAATACGAAGTATGCGTAACCATTCTCGGGGTTGATACCGCGGAGCTCGCGTGCAGCATCCATAGCAGCAGCGTAGTTGCTCTTTGAAACCTCGATAAGTGCAATCTGAACGTAGAGAGGCTCCTTCTTTGCAGGGTCAGTCTCAACAGCGAGTGCCTCGCGGAGGTACTTCAACGCCTTGTCGTTCTCGCCACGGTTCTTGAAGCCCTGAGCAAGGAACAATGCAGTCTCTGATGATGGCTTAATAGTGTAGTACTTCTCAGTTGTTGCGAAGAAGAAGTCGCTTGTACACTGTGCACGAGACATCAAAGCAACAGCCTGTGAGAGGAGTGCCTCGTTGTCGGGATCAGCAGCGAGCTTCTGTGCGAAGAGCTGCTCAAGGTTCTCGCAGCTTGCAGCACCGCTGGTACCGAAGCTTGTCTCGAAGATGTCGCGGTACTGCTCATCCTCTGCTGAAACCTCAGCAAAGAGAGGAGTAAGACGCTCATACTCAGACAAGATCATGTCGCTTGTTACTGAATCATCATACTCGTAGTCCTCGCAGAGATACTTGAAGTAGCTTGATGCGATGTCGAGGTGTGATGAACCGCTCTCGATGCCTGCGTCAACAGCAGCCTTCAAGCCTGCACGCAACAATGGACGGTCAGTAGTGCAGTAGCGGAGCATATCACGAGCCTTCATGTCAAGGATATAGTCCTTACCGTTCTTTGAGTGGTCGCCGAAGTAGATAACACGCTGGTCGTAGATGTAGAGGATAGAGTCGATGTAGGTCTTACGCTCCTGTACGCTACGAGCACGCTGTGCCTTGTTCTTGTAGATGGTCACACCACGAGCGAATGTCTGCTGTGATGCTGCAGGACAGTTGTTCAAAAGCTGCTGGAAGTACTCAGTTGCGCGCTTGAAGTCCTTAGCGTCAATAGCCTCCTTCAAGTAGTTACTTGCGCTGATGTTTGCCTGACGCTCCTCAACAGTAGTACCCCACTTACCATACTTCGAGTCATCGCTGAAGTCCTGAGCTGAAGCCGAGAAACCCAAGAAGAGTGCAGCGGCTGCCAAAATAACTTTTACACTTTTCATAAATCTAGTTTTATTTGTTTTGTTTCTGTATATTTTTCGTTTGCAGTCTATTAGCAGTTTTCTTTAGTCGAACTTCTGGCGCACAAACCAGTAGTCAGAAGTGTCGAGCGAGAATATCGTGAAGCCTACCGATACTTTGTAGTAGTTCTGCTTTACGAGGCCCACCTTCATGCCGTTGAGCTGTGTCGTTGCGGGTGATGCCAGGCGGCCATACTCGAGTCCCACGTTGATGGATGAAGCGCCCCAGAGCTTTACGGGAAGACCGAAACCTGCTGTGATAGCCATCTGGTTGAGCTGCTCACCTGCGAATGTCTGGTAGTAGTTGCCCAGACGTGCTCCCACGCGGTAGGTCACACGATTGAGGTAGTTGCGTACATCTGTGCGCTTGGGCGTAATCTCGAAGCCGAGCTTGAGACTATGTGTGTTGGTGTATGCAACAGCTATATCCTTCACATTGCCATTCTCACCGTAGGAGCCATTGTTGCTGCCCCATGCCGAGTATTTGTAATCAACGCCCCAGGCAATCATGCGGTCCTGATAGTAGAGTCCCGCGCCGAACTCGTGTGGCACGCGCAGGTCCATCGTCTCAATATTGTCGCGGATGGGTGCCTGCTGGATGTTGTTGATCGTGTTGTTGGTGTAAACGAAATTCTGCACCTGTGGGTTGAGCTTGCCGCCAAGGTCGTATGTCGCACCAAAGGTCAGATTACGCTTGTCGTTGCTGATGATGCCCACCTGAATACCCGCCTGAAGTTTGAAGTTGTGCACCTGATAGCGGTCTATGCCCTTTGTCGATGCGTAGCTGCCCGAGCCGGTTATCACGTTGGGTATTGAGGTTGTGTAGTTACGCTCGATGTTGCCCCAGAAGTATTTAGCCGCCACACCGATAGAGAATCTGTTCCATGGGGTCCAGCCTATTGCAGCCTTCACCTCGGTGATGTCTCCATCGCCCAGGTAGTCATAGACTACGCGGCCGATGTCCGCCCAGTTATCCTCGTTCTGGTCTGTTATGCTCATCTTGTAACCAACGCTGCTGTATGGCGATACGCTCACCATCATACCCAAACTCTTCGCCAGAGGAAACATCATAGAGATGTTGTGGATGTTGCCCGTGTTGTATGCGGTCTTTGCCTTGTGGCTTGCTGCGCCCTCGCCGTTGTACTTCATCTGGTTGTTGCGATAGTGCGTACCATCGAGGCTGAGGTCGAAGAGGAAACTTTTGCGTGGTGCTGCGCTTGCTGCCGCGGGGTTGAGGGTGTTGACCTGTCCCGAGCTGCGTACACCGATACCCACGCCACCCATTGATCGCATCTGCACTGAACCGGGTGTGAGTAACTCGCCAGGACCATACATCGAGTAGGGAGAATATGCATTCACGCTACTTGTCTGTGCCTCTGCCACGCATGGCAAGAGCACCGCGAGGAGCATAACTGTAAAACCCAATATTGACTTATAGATTCTCTGCATTGTAATTCAAAATTCTGTTGAGTCCGAAAATAACCGGCTCACAGTCTGCAAATATCGTATTTTTAATTCTCTTTACAAAATATTTTGCATCACCTCCGGTGAAAATTATGCATTTTCCATCATTTTTCTGCATAAATGCATCAACATAGCCGCGAATTTCGTGTTCAACACCTCGCATCACCCCCTGTTCGATAGCCTCCTTCGTTGTGCGTCCGTAGTCCAGAACTTCGTCCGTTGCATAGCAACGAGGCAGTCGTGCCGTATAGTCGGATAGTGCTCTGAAGCGTGTTGTAACGCCTGGCGAGATGTTACCGCCCTTGAAGGCTCCATCCACAACATAGTCGATGGTTATGGCTGTGCCAAAGTCGATAATCATGATGTCGTTGTCGGGGTACATGGCATGTGCACCCACGGCTGCTGCAAGGCGGTCGGCACCCAGGGTTTCGGGTGTGTGATAGTGGTTGTCAAGCGGTATGGGCGTGGTTGCGGGCTTGAATATTATCACCCTGTCAACGTGTTCCGATACGATTGATTTGACCACATCCTCATCGCCGCGTGTCGAGGCTACGATGGCGCGGTCAATGGTGGGGTAGTCGGCGAAGATCGCAGCGCACAATGTGGTATCGAAACTCTCGGCGACGTACTCCTTTTTGAGCACATCACCCTCCATTATGATAACCTTTGCGCGGCTATTGCCTATGTCGATGATTAGGTTCATCCTTCTGTCTGTTAACTCTTTGGTGTTGCTATATCTGCCAGATGGCGGAGCATAGCCACCGCCTCGCTGATAGAGTATATCTTTCTAACGGTCATAGAGAGTCTGTTATTGTATTGCTTAACCACAAATCTGTCGGGCTCTGCAACAACTCTGCGGAGCATATTGAGGAATGTATCTGTCTTGAAGAATGGCGAGTTGTTGTCGCCTACAAAACGCACAATGAGAAGACCATTCTTGACCTTCACATGCTCCATACCGAGGTTGATAGCCTCACGACGCAGCTTTACCACGTCGATAAGCTCGCGCACAGACTGTGGTATCGCACCAAAACGGTCCAACAGGCGTGCCGCAAATGCCTCGAACTGTTCGTCGGTGCGCATGGCATCGATTTCGCGGTAGAGACGCAGTTTCTCGCTCTGCGAACGAACGTAACTGTCGGGGATTGAGGCATCTACATCGATGTCGATAGTTGCATCGTCAACAAACGATATATCCTTCATAGCATCGTTCTCCGCCTCGCTCAGGCCCGACGTGTCGAGACCCTCGGCGCGCAACTCCGATATTGCCTGCTGCAAAATCTTCTGGTATGTCTCGATGCCCACATCGGCGATGAAGCCACTCTGCTCGGCACCCAAGAGGTTACCCGCACCACGAATGTCGAGGTCCTGCATAGCGATGTTGAAGCCCGAGCCAAGGTCCGAGAACTCCTCGATGGCACGCAGACGGCGGCGCGCATCACCTCCGATAAGCTCGTCGGGAGGCGACAGCAGGTAGCAAAATCCCTTACGGTCGCTACGGCCCACACGACCACGCAACTGATGCAGGTCGCTCAGGCCAAAATGGTGCGCATCGTTGATAATGATGGTGTTAGCATTGCCAATATCGATGCCGTTTTCGATGATTGTTGTTGCCAGCAGCACGTCGAACTCTCCATATATGAAGTTCATGATGAGCTTCTCGAGCTCCTCGGCCTTCATGCGACCATGGCCTATGCCCACACGGGCCTTAGGACACAGACGTGTAATCATGCCGGCGATAGTTTGCAGGTCATCGACCTTGTTGTGGACGAAATAGACCTGACCACCGCGTGCCAACTCCTCCTCGATAGCATCCTTTATCACCTCCTCGTTGAAGGTGTGCGACTCGGTGACGATGGGTTGGCGGTTGGGCGGAGGGGTCGATATAACCGAGAGGTCACGCGAGCCCATAAGCGAAAATTGCAGTGTTCGCGGAATGGGTGTTGCGGTTAACGTGAGCGTATCGACAGCAACAGAGAGTTGCGTGAGCTTCTCCTTTGCTGCCACGCCAAACTTCTGCTCCTCGTCGATGATGAGAAGTCCAAGGTCGTGGAAATCAATCTGCTTCGAGAGCATCTTGTGTGTGCCGATAAGGATATCTATCTTACCCGCCTTGAGCTCCTCGGCTATGCGGCGCGTATCCTTTGCAGACTTTGTGCGGTTGATGTACTCAACCGTTACGGGAAGGTCGCGCAGACGCTCCGAGAAGGAGCGATAGTGTTGTAGTGCAAGGATGGTCGTCGGTACAAGTACGGCAGTCTGCTTGCCGTCACACGCCGCCTTGAAGGCTGCGCGTATCGCCACCTCGGTCTTGCCGAAGCCCACGTCGCCACACACCAGTCTGTCCATAGGCTGGTCGGACTCCATGTCGCGCTTGACGGCGGCGATGGCAGTCTGCTGATCGGGCGTATCCTCCCACTTGAACGATGCCTCGAGCTCCTGCTGCAGGTAGCTATCCTCCGAGAAGGCAAAGCCCCTCGATGCCTTACGCTTGGCGTACAGCGCGATAAGCTCTCGTGATATATCCTTAACGGCCTTCTTGGTCGTTGCCTTGAGCTTCTGCCAGGCACCATTGCCCAGTTTATATATCTTTGGAGGCTCACCCTCGCCACTCTTGTAACGCGAGATGCGATGCAGGGCGTGAACATTCACAAAAAGAATGTCATTGTCCTTGTATATCAGCTTGATAGCCTCTTTCGTATGTCCATTTTCATTGAGCTTCACCAGACCTCCAAAGCGGCCTACACCATGGTCGATATGCACCACGTAGTCGCCAACCTTGAGGGCGTTAAGCTCCGCGACGGTCATCTGTTCGTCGCGCTTGATCTCGTCACGCAGTCGGTAGCGCTGGTAACGGTCGAAGATGTTGTGGTCGGTATAGATGCAGACCTTGAGGTCGTTGTCTATGAATCCCTCATGCAATACCACATCCTCAGCGCGGAACGACACCTCCTTGCGGCCTATCTGGTGGAAGATGTTGTTCAGGCGCTCCATCTGCGCCTTGTTGTGCGAAAGTATCGATGTGGTAAAGCCGCGCTCGTTGTTCCAGCGGATGTCGTCGGCCAGCATCTCGAAGTTGCGGTTGAAGGCGGGCTGTGGCGTGGTGTTGAAGGTAACGCACTGCGTAGCACGTCGCTCGCGGATGTTGTCCCTCCACAACACGATGTTCGAGGCCTCCCAGTCCTTAAGCAGCATCTGGCGCGATGTGACACGGCTGGCGAGAGTGCGTGCATGCTCCTCGCTTTCGGCCTGCTCCAGAACCTTCATGCGCACATCAGCAACCTTGCGCAGCGCATAGTCACCATCCGAAATCCACCATGTAGCACCCGAGGCAAAGTGTGCCAAGGATACGCGATTGCCGCCCTCCTCATCCTTCATCGTGTTTGCCACAATCTCAACACTATCGGGGCGTTCGGCAGAGAGCTGACTCGAGATGTCGAAACGGCGCAACGAGTCAATCTCGTCGCCAAAGAAATCGATACGATAGGGCTTGGACTCGATGTAGGAGAAGATATCGACAATACCACCACGCACCGAGTACTGACCAGGTTCATAGACAAAGTCAACACGCTCGAAACCATGCTCTATGAGCCAGTTGACCAGCGTGTTTTGCTCCAGTTTGTCCCCCACCTTCAACTTCAGTGACTGCTCGGCGAGATCTACACGCTCGGTAACGCTCTCGGCGAGTGCTTCGGGGTAGGTGCAAATAGCAAGGTAGCCACTCTTGAAGTTACTGATGGCATTGAGGGCCGATGTGCGGCGCACAACACCTTGTGGGTCCTCCGCACCATAGGCGGCAGAGCGTTTATAACCCGACGAGAAGAATTCAACTCGCTCTTCATCAAGCAATTCATAGAGGTCATTGACCAGATATGCTGCCGTGTCGCGGTCCTCAGCAAGGAAGATGTGAATGCCTCCGGTTTGCTCTACCGTGCTGGCAGCATAAAGCGAATAGGCTCCGCCGACCATCTGCTCGAGATGGACGGTAGAGCCTAATGTTCCCAAACATTTTTTTAGTTCCTTCGCACGTTTGGAGTTGCGAACGATACTCTTTAAATAATCCACGCTTCCTAAAAGTTTTACATTAGAAGCGATTTACCCTCTTTGTCGAGGTACGCAACATCGATCATTCCAACGCTGAGGTCGGGAGTAATCTTAATGCGTAGCTTGTACTTTAACATCCAACGCATCTGGAGCGAGAATATTCCTGCACGCAAATATGATCTAACATAGGGACTTGTCTTGAGTTCCACATATCGGCACCCCTTCTCGGCAAGCATCTGTATCTGATCCTCAATCTTCTTCTCGAGAAGTATCGTCGGACCTACCTTGCCTGTACCATGGCATGTGGGGCATATGTCGGATGTCTCCTCAACTGCAATGGGGCGCACACGCTGTCGTGTAATCTGCATAAGACCAAACTTGGTCAATGGCAGGATGGTGTGCTTAGCCTTGTCCGTTGCCATCAACTTCTGCATCTCCTCGTGGAGTATCTGTCGGCTCTGCGCCTTGCGCAAGTCGATGAAGTCGATGATGACAATACCGCCCATATCACGTAGGCGTAGCTGTCGTGCAATCTCCTTTGCAGCAGCGAGGTTCACCTCAAGTGCTGTCTGCTCCTGGTCGTCCTCCGCCTTTGTGCGGTTGCCAGAGTTCACGTCTATGACGTGCATAGCCTCTGTGTGCTCGACAATAAGGTATGCTCCGCGGCGGAGCGATACGTACTTTGCAAATAACGACTTAATCTGTTTCGCGACATCGAAGTTCTCGAATATTGAGACCTTACCCTTGTAGAGCTTAACCTTGTGCTCCATGTCGGGCTTAATGGCGTGTACGTAGCTCTTAATCTCGTTGTACATTGTCTCGTCATCGACAGTGATCTGCGAGAATGTGTCGTTGAGCGAGTCGCGAATGATGGTATTTACACGGCTCATCTCGCTCATCAGGCGAGCGGGAGCCTCGCTCTTGCATAGTGTAGCAAGAGTCTTGTTCCATCTCTCGATAAGAGAGAGTATGTCTTGCATAATGTCGATGTCTTCGGCCTCGGCAGCTGCCGTGCGGATGATGACACCGAAGTTGGGTGGTAGCACTTCGAGTGCAACCTTACGAAGTCGTTTTTTGTCAGCGTTCGAGCGTATCTTTGACGATACAAACACCTTGTTGGAGAATGGCACCAACACCACATTGCGGCCAGCAAGTGATATGTCTGCCGTAAGTCGTGGACCCTTTGTTGAGATTGCCTCCTTGGCAATCTGTACCATAATCTCGTCACCAGGCTTGATGAAGTCGCCAATGCGACCCTCCTTCTCGAGTATTGGCTCGAGCTTCATGCTCTCAACGCGCTGCTGCTTGCGTCCGCCCTGACAACTGCGAACGATGCGCTCGAGAGAGCGGTAGTTGGTGCCCAGGTCGAGATAGTGGATGAAGGCATCCTTCTCGTGACCTATGTTTACGAATGCTGCGTTCAGGCCGGGCATAATCTTGCGTACGCGACCGAGGTAGATGTCGCCTACCGAGAATCCCGTCTGACACTGCTCTTTGTTAAGCTCGACGAGC
>JAEIGA010000574.1_pt1 | contig 54078 bp, 54 predicted proteins | sample 9270691 | NCBI WGS metagenome assembly JAEIGA01 (sample SAMN17057246, study PRJNA624740) | gut metagenome | biome: biome; isolation source: fecal sample | host: Bos grunniens | place: China: Xizang | collected 2019 | reverse complement strand
GAGCATGGCAGAGTAGCCAAGCCGGGACGGGATAAACGCTGAAGGCATCTAAGCGTGAAGCCCCCCTCAAGATGAGATATCCCAACGTAAGTTGTAAGACCCCTTGAAGACGACGAGGTAGATAGGACAGAGGTGGAAGTGCAGTAATGCATGTAGCTGACTGTTACTAATAGGTCGAGGGCATAACCAAGTAAGGTGATAGGAACAAAAAAGATGAAATGATATGCATATTTGTGTGTAGTTTTGAAGATATATATAAAGAGATATATTTTCAGGATAATCCTCCTTAGCTCAGTCGGTAGAGCACTCGGCTGTTAACCGAGTTGTCGTTGGTTCAAGTCCAACAGGGGGAGTTTAAACAATATGGCTCCTTGGTCAAGCGGTCAAGACATCGCCCTTTCACGGCGGTAACACGGGTTCGATTCCCGTAGGAGTCACTTGAGTGAATACTCATTTGCCGATGTGGCTCAATTGGCAGAGCAGCTGATTTGTAATCAGCAGGTTATCGGTTCGAGTCCGATTATCGGCTTGCTTATTTATATAAGCGGTCCTTTTGAGACAAAATTATATGGACCTTTAGCTCAGCTGGTTAGAGCAATCGGCTCATAACCGATCGGTCCCGGGTTCGAGTCCCTGAAGGTCCACTTTTTTCAAAATTTAATATGGCCCGGTGGCTCAGTTGGTTAGAGCGCCGCCCTGTCACGGCGGAGGTCGAGGGTTCGAGTCCCTTCCGGGTCGTTTGTATCGAAAGATACAGTTTTTTTATGTTAATATGGGATCATAGCTCAGCTGGGAGAGCATCTGCCTTACAAGCAGAGGGTCATAGGTTCGAGCCCTATTGGTCCCATTACCTAAGAAATTAGGTGGAATGCCGCAGTGGCGGAACTGGCAGACGCACAGGACTTAAAATCCTGCGGGACTTATACTCCCGTACCGGTTCGATTCCGGTTTGCGGCATTAAAAGAAACATTACATGGTAATGTTTCTTTTATATGTGGGCGTAGCTCAGCTGGATAGAGCGTTTGGCTACGGACCAAAAGGTCGGGAGTTCGAATCTTCTCGCCCACGTTAAGAAATAAAAGCACTTCGAGAAAACTCGAGGTGCTTTTTTCATACTATTCTCTATACGGATTCCGCCCAATAAATTCGATGATACCACCTTTGGTTTTTGGACCTATCTCACGTTGTTGTTGTAAACATTTCTCTAAGAATGCCATGTTGCTTTCTGTAATAATCGGTGCTGCAGTAATTCCGTAAAATTTTTTGTAGAAGTTTTCTACTGTATCCGCTAATGAGGCCAGCAATTCGCTGACATCCTCCCCCTCTGCAAAACGTCGCATAAGAACGCCTTCGCCAAAGCATAAGCGCATCGTTTCAGTGAAGTAATTTTCCAGTAAAAAGTGAGCAAAAAGAACTAAGCGCAATTGCGAGCTGTATACACGTACATCGTTTTCATTCACAGGTGAAAATTCCACTGCTACGGAATAGCCGTTTGCAATGGCGTCTAGAATATCTTTTGTTGTGTTAGATTTAGCAAAGACGATTGTAAATAGTTTTCCAAAAGTATTATCAGAAAAGTGGTGGTTATGCGAGTCGCTGTTCCCCACCACTGGAAGCACATTTCCTTTAAAAGCCTGTTCTTGCCATAATGCCAGTTGCATATTGCAATGTGCAGTAGAACCGTTTAATATTTCGAAGGCATCAAAGTCAATTTCATCAAAAAGAATGTCTGCAAAATCTTTTGATACGTTATAGCAACGAGGTGACCAGAATGGGTGGCAGAAAAAGGCCAATCCTCCGGCCTCGTGAATTTTATTACAAGCCCATTTTGCCATAGCAGTTCTGCGACGATATTGCTCAGGAACATGGGAGAGTGTTTCTGCAATTTCATCTACTGCTTTTTCGTATCCTTCTGTGTCTTTAATATATTGAGAACATACGCTTTTATTTCCACCCACATGAACAATATGGACCGAAGAACCAGGTGTATGTACCTCTTCACCAATCATCATGTGCATACCGAGTGGAATGTCTTTGTAAAGATCATTGATTAGTTGGGAAGTATACATACGGTTGTGGTCAGTAAGCGAAAAGAAGTCAAATCCTTCCTCACGGTAATTGGCTGGGATTGTTGATAATCCGTCTTGGGCATCAGAATAGTAGGAATGCAAATGTAAGTCACCTTTTAAAGGACGGAGATTAAATAAATCTTCTTCAACAGCATATAAGGAAATTCTGATGTCTGGTTGCTCCTTCTCATGGAAGCGAATCTGATATTCTTCTTCGTTTTCAAACGTGTGTGTAAAACAAAGGCAACCGTTTTCAATTGTAAAGTTATGATTATATATCATTGGTGTATGAAAATCTAACATATCATCGCGCATGCCGATAATTAAAAATTCATATTCTTTATCTTCCCGAAAACGTCTGCTGTTATCTTTGGGAAAGATGGTTATTTTTGTTTCCTTTCCAACTGGTACGACAGAAGGAAAACATCTGAATTTAGGGTGTATATTTAGCATATTAAAGGCTCCTTTCTTTTGATTGCTTCTATTATAGCACAATTCGTTTTGGGGTGACAATGCGATATATGCAATAAAGATAGTGTATTACTTGTTTGACAAGAAACCTGTGTGTGATACAGCTGTTTCTCGTATTGTTGGCGAAGAGAGGGCAGTTGAGCTTATAGCTAAAGCAGGATTCGCTTTGATTCTTTGTGAAACAATGGTATAATGTTTACATTATACCAGCGCCGTAACGCAGTGGAGTGCGCATCCGTGCGGAGCGTAGCATGTGCAATGCACATGGTATAATGCTGACAAGAAAAAATTAAAAAAGAAAGAGTGTTTTGTGACACGTGTGAGTACGATATGGCGAAATATACATCACAATATGAAAAAATGACAAAAGAACCTGTTTCTAAATTAGTAATTGAGCTAGGCATACCGACAACAATTAGTATGCTAGTTACTAGCATATATAATATGGCAGACACTTTTTTTGTAGGGAAACTAGGGAATAGTGCGAGCGGTGCAGTTGGAGTTGTGTTTGGCTTGATGGCTATTATACAGGCATTGGGATTTATGTTTGGACATGGGGCAGGAAGTATTATAGCTAGACTTCTCGGAGCAAAAGATAAGGAAAAAGCAACGAACTATGCCTCTGTAAGTTTTTTCTCTGCACTTTTTAGTGGAACGTTTTTGGGAATTTTAGGATTGGTGTTCACTAACCAATTGATGCGTTTACTAGGAAGTACGACCACAATATTACCGTATGCTCGAGACTATGGACGCTATATTTTGATTGCCACACCTATTACTATGGCAAGCTTTGTTTTAAATAATATTTTGCGGTATGAAGGCAAAGCGTATTTAGCCATGATTGGGTTGACCACTGGTGGAATTCTGAATATTATTTTAGACCCTATTCTTATTTATAAGTGTCGTATGGGAATAGCGGGAGCTGGACTTGCAACAGCTTTTTCGCAGTGTGTTAGTTTTTCTATATTGCTTAGCATGTTTCTTCGAAGAAAGACGCAAAGTAGACTTATTTTTGCTAGATTCACAGCAAATTTAAAACAATTGCCACTGATTATGCAGACAGGATTTCCAAGTCTTGTTCGGCAAGGATTGAACAGCGTAGCAAGTATGTTCCTGAATCATTATGCTGGATTTTATGGTGATTCGGCCATTGCGGCTATGTCTATTGTTAATCGTATTTGCTTCTTTATTTTTGCGGTGGGACTTGGTATTGGTCAAGGATTTCAGCCGGTATGTGGTTTTAATTATGGAGCAAAACGATTTGATCGTGTGAAAAAGGCATTTTATTTCACGGTTGCAGCGGGAGAAATTTTTTTGGGTGTTTTAGCTGTTGTCGGAATGTTTTTATCCGGGCAATTGATTGGTTGTTTTAGAAATGATGCGGAAGTAATTGCGATTGGAACCGTGGCTTTAAGATATCAACTTGTCGCACTGTTTTTCCAACCGATAACGATTTGCGCAACGATGCTATTTCAGAGTGTAGGTGCCAATAAGTATGCGACGTTTTTTTCGATATTACGTAGTGGTTTGATTTTTATTCCAATACTAGTGGTGTTGCAGCATTTCATAGGGCTTACTGGCGTACAGAGTGCACAGGCAATAGCTGATGTCGCGACGTTTGTGATTACTTTACCTGTTGTAATACGGTTCATGAAAAAAATAGAGTAATATATCAAATATCGAGATGCTTTTGCAAAAAACAAAACGTGATAAAGAGGAACCTATATGAATTTATTAAAAAAGATATTGTCTTTAATTGTGATAATATTACTATGCGGTGCCATCCTCGCAGGGTGTTCGAATGACATTTCTAAACCCGACGAGAGCGGTACAAAAGAACCAATGGAACAGTTACAAACAAAGGCTAGGTATGAAGTTGATTATTTAAAAATATCACCTATGATAGAGGAAAACGTTGAAAAAGAAGTCATAGATGCGGCTATAAATGTTATTAAAGCATTTTTGAATTATGAGAATAAGGCAAGCATTGTTATTAGTGGAAATAAAGCCCGTTTTCTAAATGATATGGGATATGTAATTGACTGTACATGTCCAATGTTTTCAGCATTTACCGATTATGACGAAATGACATCTTATGATGAGGGGAGCAAGACGGTTTCTTGGAACTTTTTTGTTTCCCAGGATGAATTCCAAAAAATATTTGCAGATTTTACTAAAACGGTGGAGGAATATTTGGCTGTAATTGAGAAAGATGATAGCGATGCAATGAAAGCTATACTTTTGTATTACACAATGCTTCATCAGGCATCCTACGATTATGATATTTTTGGAGATGCTTATGAAACTATGGATAAAGCCCAATATCATTTAAGAGATTCGTCCTATAATGTGTTTGTAAATAAAACAGGCATTTGTACAAATCTTTCACAAGCACTAATGTTTCTATACACGCAAGCCGAATTGACAAGCGGAACTGTTTTACATCAAGGTGGAGCAGGTGCCCATATGTGGGTGGTTGTTAAAATAGACGATCGATATTATTATTGTGATCCAACATGGGATGTGGGAACAGGTCCTAAAACTTTTGGAATCACAGCAGATGACCGTGGTAGTTGGGCAGGAGGATACACAAAGGAAGAAGGTACGATGCTTAGTACTATCATAGCTTCAAAATATCAAATTGATGATGAGCGTTTTGCAATATTGCGTGAAAAAATCCCCGTAGAAATTACTGACATAAAAGTTGATAAGGAACAGCAATCAATCACCTTTATAGGCTATGATTATGAATATATTTTTCGCTGTATAAAATGAAAAAAATGAAAAACTTTATAAACAAAGCATTTCTTCAAAAACAACATTAAAAAACAGGCCCCTGATTTATCTACGGATCAAAAGGTCGGGAGTTCGAATCTTCTCGCCCACGTTAAGAAATAAAAGCACTTCGAGAAATCTCGAGGTGCTTCTCTGATGTGTTTGACTAACGGACTATTAAAATGTAATAAAAAGGACTTGTACAATTTATGTTGTATGTTATAATAAATTTACTAAAGGCGTAATATTTTAAATTTGAAACATTGTTTTTGTATGTTTATTTTTGTTTATGCAAGTGAGCAACTGTAAACACCTGTAAACAAAGAATTAAATTTAATCTATGATGTCCGATATTGTCTATCTCGGTGCACAGAGGTAGTGTTTTTTGTTGGATATTATTATGCCTTTTAGTAGAATGATTACTGAAAGGATTTTTTTATTATGAAGAATGAGGATTTGAAATTTATTCAAGAACAAATTGGTTATGAGTTCGATAATCTAGACTTATTACAACAGGCATTTGTAAGACGTTCCTATTCAAGGGAAAATGGTGGCGAAGATAATGAAGTTTTGGAATTTATAGGGGACAAGGTTTTAGACTTTATTGTTGTCAAATTGCTTTCTGAAAGATATGGTTTTACATTAAGCGAGTGTGATGACTATGATGCCAATGAAGAGTTTGACGAATTCGCCTGTGAAAAAAATGAGTCGGAACTTACTGAAATTAAGAAAGTATTAGTACAAAAGCAAAATTTATCTACAAGAATTGAGATTTTAGGTCTTGAAGAATTTCTGATTTTGGGAAAAGGAGATATTCAAAAAAAAGTATATAGAGAAGATTCAGTAAAAGAAGACCTATTTGAAGCGATTTTAGGTGCGGTTGCAATTGATAGTAACTGGGATATGAAGGTTCTTCAAAGTGTAGTCGAAGTAATGCTAGACCCAGACAGCATACTATGTGAAGATGATGTTGAAAATTATGTTTCATTTATCCAAGAGTGGTTTGTAAAGGAATATGGCAATTATCCGAAATTTAATTATGATAATTCCTCCTATGACGATGAAACTAATTGGTTTAGAAGAGCAAACGAAATCAAGTCAAAAATTGAAAGAAATAATAGGCTTCAAATTATAAATGTTCAAGAGTATTATCAAACACATTTTAAATGTTGGTTAGATTTATACGATAAAAGATTTATTGGTTTTGGTGTCTCTAAGAGTCTGGCACGCAAGGATTTGTGTGAATTAATTTATGGGTATTTGGAGGAGAACAATTTACTTCACAGCATACGAGATGAAATAGACAATCCTAATAAAAATGATGCCATTAATCAATTAGAGATATTGGCACGACGTGGTTATTTCTCAATACCTAGTTATAGGTTTGAAGAAGCTCACGATAAAAATGGAAATCCTGTCTGGAAAAGTACTTGTCATATAACAGAAGAAAACCAAAGTTTTTCTGCAAAATCATCTTCTAAAAAAGATGCAAAAAAAGCGGCAGCCTACAAAATGCTACAGTACGTGTTGAAAGATTAGGGAGGTGTAAGCATGGCGAAGTGGTGTTTTAATTATGAATCCGGAGAGTATGAGTATATTGAACGTGATGGATTTAGCATCGACCAGGGAGAATATGTTTATAATTGGGATGATAGTGAATATCGCGAAGAGGAAGAAGATGAAGAATAGTATTAGTGCATAAATCCCCCCCATTTTCCACACAATAACCATGGGGTGATAGAATGAAAGATAAACAAAAAAAGAAAGACCAAGAAAAGTTTAATAGTGTTACGAATAAAACAAAACCAGAAAATCAAAATCAGCACCATAACGTCAGAAAAGAAGGCGTTGATGCAAAAATAAGACAAGTATAAAAGGCGCTCGAGGCGTCTTTTTTGCTAAATATTGATATACGTCATATTATCAGTTATAATAATTGTATACATAAACTGTTGTCTTTCAAAAATATTTGGAGGTGTTAAGATGAAAATATTTAAACACAAAAAACTCTTGTCACTATTCACTCTATTTTTTTTATTTGTTACTCAACTACCTCTCCATGTAGATGCAACAAATGCATCAGGTGATATCTTTTTAATAGGGGATTCTATTTATTCAGACATTTCACAGAATAAAAGCGGAAATGGCTGGTATTGGGATGCCGCTAATTTCACCTTGACACTGGATGGATATAATGGAGGTCCCGTGTTTTTTATACCTTCCTCACAAAGCTCAAAAACACTTCAGATTATTGTAAAAAACAATAACGCTCTTCGCTACGATGGGGTTCCAGCGAATTATCCCGCTGGTGGAAGAACATCTTTTGCAGCTTTATTAGTTGAAAATTGTAATGTACATATAAGTGGTGGCGGTACTCTTAGTACAAATGCATCTGGCAAAGGCGGTAGTTGTTCTCTCAGTGCATCAAACAATGTGACGATTGAAAACACAACACTAAATTGTGCAGGACAATATCAATCTTTTTCTTGTGAAAATATTACAGTGAAAAAATCTGTTTTGAATATTGATAGCCCTGAAGGATATTGGTGTATATCTGCTTTGTTTGAGAACTCTACTATTAGCCTTAAAAATTCTCGTTCCAATGGAAACGAAGCAGAATCTTTTGCATCGGGTGGTAGACAAACATTTAAAAATTGTTCTGTCGATGTTTTGGTAGGAGCCGGCACATCAAATTCGACCCCTACTCGCACTACTCTTTTTAACGGAATTGCAACGTATGTATTTGATAACACTGTGTTTAAAGTGAGAAAGGGCCAACATAATCAAGGTAGTGATTTCATCACCCTTTTTAGCCTTGGCTATCCTTCAAACGAAGGTAATGGAATAACAATTAAAAATAATAGTCGCTTTGAGTTATCCGATTGTGTAGATGATGTTTTTCGTGCTTTTGAAATAAATGTATCAAACTCCAGTATTACAGGAAAGTGTACCAACAATCTTTTTTCATCAATTTTGTTAAACATCACAAATAGCAATGTTGATATTACTTGTGCTGGAAATATACCATCCAACAGTGCGTTGATTGTTGGGCAGGACATAAATATTTCGAATAGCAATATTAAAGGTCGAGTTAACGGAAATGTTTGGGGACCTTGTTCTCTTTCCTATTCGGAATATGAGAAAAACCTTTCCCTAATTGACACACATCTTGACTTGGAAGGAAAGGTGGATACATTTGTTGATAGTTGTAGTTTGAATTATACAACTCCTGAAAAGTGGATTGTTATTCTAGATGGAGCAGAATCAGATTTGTCTGTGAATTCACCAAAACTGAACTTGCGTCATGGTAAGGTTGTTATCAAGTATGACGAGAATCTAAATTCTTCGCAACCAGCTGGAACCAAGAATCCACCAAAAAATGATTCGTCTACACCTTCCAAAGAACCTACTAATCAATCTGTTCCTGAACAAACAATAAATAGTGATTCAAAAGAAACAGTGGAAAACGATACAACTCCACAGAAAGCAGATAAGAATGAACCAAAAGAAACGGTAGAGAAAGGTACAACTTCAAAGAAAACAGATAAGAAGGATAAGGGTCCTAATCTTACCATTATTATATTACCACTTGTAATTGGTATTGTAGGAGCAACTACATATATTTATATCAGGCGAAAAAAGAGATAAAACAAACCCATCGAGCCTTGCAAATAAAGCACTTCGAGAGATACTCGAGGTGCTTTTATATGCATAAATTTGCCCATTTACCACACAATATCTACGGGTGATAAAATGAAAGACAAACAAGAAAAGAAAGATCAAGAACAATTTAATAGTGTTACGAATAAAACAAAACCAGAAAATCAAAATCAGCACCATAACGTCAGAAAAGAAGGCGTTGATGCAAAAATAAGACAAGTATAAAAGGCGCTCGAGGCGTCTTTTTAATATTAAAAAAACATTGTTGGAAAACTCATCGAAATAGTTTATACTTAGTGTAGTTTAAATGAAAATGTAGGGGGAAATTAGATGAAGTATATATCTTTTGCGATACCATGCTATAACTCGGAAGAGTATATGGAGAAAGCCATTGAGTCCATTTTAAAGGGCGGAGAAGATGTGGAGATTATCATTGTAAATGATGGCTCTAAGGACGGTACATCAGAGATTGCGAAGCGGTACGAAAGAGAATATCCGACAATTGTAAAAGCAATAGATAAGGAAAATGGTGGGCATGGTGATGCGGTGAATGCAGGACTTCAGCATGCTACGGGATTGTATTTTAAGGTTGTTGATAGTGATGACTGGGTGGATGAAGCTGCATATATGAAAATTTTGGATACCCTGCATGAACTGGTAGATAAGAAACAGATGGTAGATATGTTTGTTTCCAATTATGTTTATGAAAAAGTAGGGGCTAAAAGGAAGAAAATCATTCATTATTCAAATGCAATGCCAGAAAACAGAGTATTTACATGGAGAGAAATGGGGCGATTCAGAATTGGTCAATATATTTTGATGCATTCCGTTATGTATCGCACAGAATTGTTAAAAATGTGTGGACTTGAACTTCCAAAGCATACGTTCTATGTGGATAATATTTATGTTTATTATCCGTTGCCACATGTTAAGACCATGTATTATCTTAATGTGAATTTTTATCGTTATTTTATTGGAAGAGATGGTCAATCGGTAAATGAGCAGAACATGATTAAACGTATCGATCAGCAATTGTTCGTGAATAGAACTATGATAGATATGTATCAGATGAACAAGATTCTGAATAAAAATCTTAGATCCTATATGATTAATTACCTTGCGATTATGATGACGGTATCTTCTATCATTGCAATTCGTTCGAAGAATCCTGAGAACCTAGCGAAGAAGACGGAATTATGGAAATATTTAAAGGAGAAGGATCCGAAAGTATACGTTAAGATTCGCTATGGAATACTAGGGCAGACTATGAATTTGCCGGGAAAACCGGGGAGAAAGGTTTCGTCTCTGGCATATACTGTTGCAAACAGAATATTTGGATTTAATTAGTATAAATAGGAAAAATTGGAGATACTATGATAAAAAGACGAGGAGAAGTTATCATGGGTATTCAATTTAAAGATAGTCAGACAAAAGTGAATTTGATGAAGGCCTTTGCTGGGGAAAGTCAGGCTAGAAACCGTTATACCTTCGCTGCTGAGGAAGCAAGAGAGCAAGGTCTGTATGCCATTCAAGAGGTGTTTTTATTTACGGCAAATCAGGAGCGTGCGCATGCGGAAAGGTTTTACGATTTGTTGAAAAGTTTGTCGGGTGAAACAATTGACATTTGCGGCAGTTTTCCGGTTGACAAGCAGGATACAGTAGAAGGATTGTTAGAGGCTGCTCAGCACAATGAATATGAAGAGGCGGATGACGTTTATATTGCCTTTGGAAATACAGCGAAAGAAGAGGGTTACATGGAAGTTGCTTCGGCATTTTATCAGATTGCTGAGATTGAGAAGATACACGGGGACCGCTTCGGTCAACTGGCAGAGATGCTGAAAGACGGCACCTATTTTGAGACAAAGGAAAGTGAAAAATGGATGTGTCTGAATTGCGGAAATATTCACACAGGCAAGAAACTTCCAGGTGTTTGCCCGGTCTGCAGATATGAAAAAGGGTACTTCATTCCATTAGAATTAGCGCCATATAAAACGAAAGAGCTCAACTAGTGAGCTCTTTTTTTGTGTTTGGAAACTGACAATCTATTCTTCAATAGGGATAGTACGTATTGGCACTCCATTTACTTCTACTTGGTCGTTAATTTCTATAACAAGACATTGTTTTCCATTAATTATCTTAGTTTCAACCAAATCTGTGCGTTCAGGATTGACCTTAATAACAACATCCGGAGTTTCAATACTGAATTTGCGTGTTTCAGCGATATTTGTTACAAGAAATTCTGCCTTTTCTCCGGCGATATGGTCGAAGTTAGTATCAAAACATTCAATTCTTTCTTCTGTGATACCGCTGTTGGCAAGAAGACGTTTCATCTCCGGTTTTGTCAAAACAGGAGGTTCAGGGGAGTCTTTCGCTTCGTCAATTATTTCATTTAAACTCTCATGAATATTACGAATTACCTCATAATCACATTCTTCGCCAAGGGTATTCATAACAACGGAGTGGAAGGTACTCTTTTGGCTTCCGGCTGACATTGGGAAGGTACAGCCAAGCGCATTTTCAATAAATTCCGGTTGTAAATCTTCCGCTTGTTTTGAATAATACAAAACGCTGTGGATATCTGTACTGCGGTCATTGAAGGTTGGGAAAAGGAAGCCTTTTGCCGGTGGTTCAATGAGCCAGTCGCGGATACGGTTCTCGATGCGATTTGTTTCCGGATTGTAACTGAGACCTTCTTTGGATAGTTGTACAGGACAAATGCTACATAGTAGATATTCGTATACTTCATCGGAAGCATCAAACATTTCGCTGCCGTCCGTAGATTTTCCTGGAACATCGTAGGCTACATGAATCAGAATTATGTAATAATTTTCACCATAGTTGTAGTTCTCAATAATTCTTTCATAGAACTGTTCAATTAGCATATCATTTTGCAATTTGGAATTACGTAACTGTAATAAAAACTCCTGTGAACCACCCGGCATTTCCTGTTCTAGTGGAAATTCCATATTAATCAGGTTCTTTCCGATTGTTCCCGAAAGTGTCTGTTTGAATATGGTTAAATATTTAAAAATTTCATCCTCTGGAAGAGATAAAAATGCATCTTTTGACGTAGCAACGATTTCTTTATTTCCATTTACATAACAACCGCAGATGCGTGTAATCGAGCATTCTTCAGGTTTGTATTGCTTACGGATTTCTAAGATTTCTTTCTTGTTCATAATGTACCTCACTTCTTTTGTGCTAAACATAAGTTTAACATATCAAAAAAAGATTTACAAACATATGTTAAGAATAGGAGGTGTTTTTATGCCAGACCAAAAGTTAGAGAATTTATTAAACCTTGCTTTAGATGCCACAGAAGAGGAGAGGGATAAATCTTTGGAATTAAATGTGGGTTACAATCCAATAGACAGGGAGTGGGACTTGATTATCAAGTACTCCGGTTCCTTAGATTGCGTGCGTGCACTGGGGGCTCGGGTGGTGGAAATGCAGAATGAGTTTGCCATTGTGACCATTCGGGAAAGTTTGATTGATGCCATGTCAAACTGCCCGTCGGTAGACTATGTTGAGAAACCAAAGAGGCTCTTTTTTCAGATTGAAAATGGAAAGAGGGCCTCTTGTATTACGCCTGTGCAATTGCCGCCGGAGTCTTTGTCTGGGGAAGGTGTTTTGGTTGCAGTAATAGATTCCGGAATTGATTATGAAAATGAGGTTTTTCGGAATGAGGATGGTACAACAAGGATTCGAAATCTGTGGGACCAGACGATTAGTGGTAATCCGCCGGAAGGCTATGTAATTGGAACAGAATATACGCAGGAACAGATTAATCAGGCACTTCTGGCACAGACTCGTCAGGAGAGGCTTCAGATTGTGCCTAGTCAGGACTTTTCGGGACATGGGACATCCGTTGCGGGAATTGCAGCAGGCAATTCAGAAGGATATCGGGGAGTGGCATTTCGGAGTGAATTACTGGTGGTAAAATTGGGAACGCCAAGGGAGGGCGGTTTTCCTAGAACCACAGAACTGATACAGGCTTTAGATTATGTGGTGCGAAAGGCATTGGAATATGGATTGCCAGTTGCCATTAATTTGAGTTTTGGTAATACTTATGGTCCACACGACGGAAGTGGACTTCTAGAACGTTTTATTGAGGATATTGCAAATACGTGGAAGAGTGTCATTTGCATTGGTACAGGAAATGAGGGCAGTAGTGCGGGCCATACATCAGGCGTTTTGTCCGATGATGAAGAAGTGGTCATTGAACTTGCCATACAAGAAAACGAACCAACTGTAAATGTGCAAATCTGGAAGGCATATTTTGATTTGGTGGATATTTCGCTTATATCACCGTCCGGTGTGCGGATTGGTCCTATACAGGAACAGTTGGGTTCCCAACGGTTTGTGGTTGGTAATACGCAGATTTTACTGTATTACGGGGAGCCGAGTCCGTTTAGCATTGACCAGGAGATTTTTATTGATTTTTTACCTAGAGAAACCTATATCGATAGTGGGGTGTGGCGAATTATATTGACGCCGAGAGATATTGTAAATGGTGAATATGCGCTGTGGCTTCCGAGCCAGGCTGTGTTAAATGTGGGAACCGGATTTTTATTTCCGACAGAGGAGCGAACACTTACCATTCCGTCAACCGCCTATGGAACTATTGGTGTGGGTGCATATGATCCTGCAACCTTTACGTATGCTGAGTTTTCAGGAAGAGGTCCGGCAGGTCCGGGGAGACGTGCCAAACCTGATATTGTGGCGCCGGGGGTGGATATTCTGGCGCCTGTTCCGGGAGGCACATTTGAAACATTAAGCGGCACCTCATTTGCAACACCATTTGCAACAGGTAGCGCCGCACTCATGATGGAATGGGGGATTGTGAGGGGAAATGACCCGTATCTGTATGGAGAGAAGGTGAAGGCGTATTTTCAGCGCGGGGCAAGGCCGTTTGTGGGAATTACGGAATATCCAAATACGCTGGTAGGATATGGGGCGTTGTGCTTGGAGGATAGTTTGCCGGGATAGATTGATATTAAAATAATGAGATTAAATAAATAATTATTAATGCGAATAAATTATAGGAACTAAAAAAGCGAGTAATAATCTTAAATAATAGGATTTTCCTTGCTTTTTTGAAAGAATGAGTATAAAATAAAGAAAAGCAAGATACTATGTTTCATGCTGTGAAAGAAAGGAAGAGGAACATGACAAAGTATATCGCTAATGTTAATACTTATTTAACACAAATGAAAATCAAACAGACTTATGTTAGCTTGAAGACGGGTATTGATACAAAGAAGCTGTCTCGTATTTTAACAGGGGCACAGGATGTAAGTAGCACCGACATGGAGAAGATTGCAACTGCGCTGGGGAAGAAGATGGAGTTTTTTTTGAGCGATTCGTTTTGTGTGCCGCAGATAAATGAGTATGCACCGGAAAGGGTTGCCTTCTATGCTGGCGAGCCTACAAAAAAACAGGAAGAGATGGCGCGAAAATTAATCTGTATGATGGAAAACATCGATGAAGTAATGAGTGCAAAAGGACGTTTTTTAAACATGTCTAGGGAGAGCAGATAGAGATGAATGTGGACCGTTTGAGAAGAATAATTGAATACAGTGATAGGAATCAGGCAGAGATTGAGGCTAAAGTGAAAAAATTCTATTCTTCCGTGGGAATGAGTAGTGACAGTGAAATGTTGAATATTTTACAGATTTCCAGAACCTTTTTTAGAAAAAAGGGTTATCTTGTTTTCGAGATTCCTTTTGCAGATAAGGAGATAGGTGCTCTCTGTTATAATGGGGATGCTTTGGGATATATTGTAATTAATACAACATTACCTAAGGTAAATGTAAACTTTGCTATCTGTCACGAAATATATCATGTGTATTTTCAAGAAGATGAATTTAAGCATAAGGTGCAATTTGCAAATGATGATTATTATGAGTATGATGAGGAGTTTGCCGCCAATTTGTTTGCGGGGATGTTGTTGATGCCAGAGACAAGTTTTAGAGTTATGTATCATAAATTTAAAGCAGAGGCTGATGGAGATGAACTGGGAACCATTATTCAATTAATGAATTATTATGAGGTTCCATACATGGCTGCACTGATTCGTTGTTATGAACTTGGTTTGCCAGAGAATAAATCTATTTCAGAGGAACTCTTGAAGGTAGATAGAGATACAATCCGAGAAAAGTTTGTCAAGCTCTGGTTGGATATTAGTATCTTAGAAGCAAGCAAAAAAGACGATTATGCGAATTTGGAAAAGTTAGTTCATTGGTTTGGAGCAGAATATATGAAAGATTCTTATCTGAATCAAAGAACGGTGACTAAAGTGCTTCAAAATATGCGAGCGCTTTACCGTGATATAAAGGGGGAGTAATGTATGGCAACTGTTTATACAGATACTCCTCATAATTTCAGTCAGATTGATGCACTTGTTATTACAGAGACCAAAACATTTGTGGAAGAAATTTTTCAAAAGTCAAAATGCTTTTTCTATGATGCGTGTTCCTTTAGAAGACATGCGAATTTGGGAAGTGAAGAAGTGACATGTATTTTGGAATATGTAAAAAGACAAAATGGTATGATTGTGCTTACAAGATGTATTTTGATGGAGCTTGCGTCGCACAGTGGTTTTTTAAATCAAGAATACATACAGTATGTGAGAACAATAAACAGTTATGACATAGATATTTTTGTTATTTATGAGGAAGATTTGTTTGAAGTGATGGATATCTGTTTTGGTACAAATGCAGTAATTAACAGTTATTTGTCATGGGCGGTGCGAATGATTATGAGTCCAGTGAGTACAATTACCGATACTCTTAATCAAGACAGGAACTTGTATGATGAGATAGTCAGAAAGAATTGTGTAGAAAGTAGCAGTTTATATAGACGATTTTTTTCAGCAGTCAGAGGAAATAAAGAATCAGGAGACAATTTGGGTGAAGAACTGCTAGCCATCTGCTTACACATTCTATCTTATATTCCGGGTGAAGACGATGGGAAGTTCTGTGTCATTACGGATGATAAAGGTGCAGCAGGTAAGATTGACACACTGTTTCGGAAAACAAACATACAGTATAGAGGAAAGAAAATTGGAATCTTAAGTACGCCGAAGTTGGTACAGATTATGTATAATGAAAATCTGCTTATGGATAGAGAACAAGTAGTGGCAATGCTCCAAAACGGCAGCAACGAAAATTTGATCGTGTTGGGAACACGAATCTATGATTTGCGGAGTGATGAGATAGCAATAGGGTGTGATGAACTTGCAGATTTAATCATGACGCCTAATGGGATACATATTATTTTTTAAGTGGTCGAAAATGAAATTGACAGGGGGCTCATGGGAAAATAGCGAATAAAAAGGTTGACAACAAATGATATTCGTGTAAGATAATAAATGACATTATTGAGAAATGAGTATATTTTTTAATGTGTCAGCATATTTTAAGATTGTAATTGCTTTTTTTCACTTTTTCGTGTAAAATGTAATTAGAAAAAAAGCTGTGAATCAGCGGTGGGTTGACACCTAAAATCTGATATATTTTCCGAACGTAGGTGTCGGAGGTTGGCAGGCAACGGAAAAACCTGTTATTTTCCAGACATAGGTGCTGGAGGTTGGCAGACAACAGAAAAATCAACCGCTAAAAGGGAGTGTTTAATGCTGAGGCATTAACATTCCCTTTTTAAAACCATACGGATAGAGGAATGACTATGGACAAAAGACATGCAATTCAGATAATGACAAAGGCAGCACAATTGTATAAAGAACATCTCGAAGATCAAAAAGTTTTGTTTTTGTATGGGGTGCCATCAGAGATTAGCAAGCAATTATCGTCAGAAACTAAACTGTTATCGGCAATGCAAAAATATGAGGTGGTGTTTCATAGAGGGAATTTTTTGCATTTGACTGGCGTGAAACTAAATAAAAACGAGGTCTCATCAGCGATTCATTTTTATGAGAAATGCTTGGATAAGAGATTGACTGAAAATGACTTTACTTTATCCAAGGATGGTTCCACAGGACAAAAACTTGATATTCTAGAAAGTATGATGGAAATTAAACGTTGTGCCACGATGATAGGCGAGTTTACCGATAGAGGACCAATGCTCTTTACTGAGAAGGTTGCGGGAAATGTCAGAGGATGTATTGGTTTTGTGAAAGACAGAAACACAAAACTGAATGTACCGAACACTTTGTTAAAGAAGGATATTCGAGATGTAACTAAGAAACCAATGCAGAAGATATATGCAATACTTTCTAAGAATTATTCACAAGACAAATATACATGCATTGAGAAGTTGGACAAGGACATCGACTTGAGTTCATATCGTTTTTCAGAAGAAATAGAAAATATAATAGACAGAGATAGCATCTAGCCAATTAGGTTTAGGTGCTATTTTATTAGTCTTGACAAGCAGAAAAAGTGAAAGCATACTCTCAACGCGGCGCAAGGTCCTTTGTGGGAATATATAAAATATCAATTTCCTGGTGTTAGGAAATTGATATTTAGTACGAATTTAGTCCGAAAAAAAGACATAAGTGTCTCTTTATCAATTACCAATTTACAGTTATAATTATAGCAATGGAGGGAAAGATGATGATGACATTGAGTAGAAAGATTAAAGAATTAAGAAATGCTATTGGTATGACACAAAATGATTTGGCAGATGAATTAGGAATTGCTTTAAAGACACTGCAGAGGTATGAAACAGGGCAGTGTAAGCCTGATTTTTTTGCGTTATCCAAACTAGCAACATTTTTCGACGTTTCCGCAGACTACTTGTTGGGAATATGTAGTTATGAAATGGAAAACAAAATTTCGCTTAAGAAACCTAAAAACAGATTATATAAACGTTATATAGCATGTAGGAATAATTATACTATTGAAAAAGATGCAGATTATTATTGGATATGTTCTGAACAAAACAGAATAGGCGGAGTAACAAAATTTGTTGCATGGGTTGATGAACCAGGCGGAAAAGAACGAAGAGTATTAAGGGAAATTGATGCCCAAAGGGCTATCGAATCATGGACCGATATATATGGAAAGCCAATGGTGTTAAATAGTAAGGAAGACGTGTCCGCCTTCCTGAATTATGGTGGGCATGCCATTATCAGAAAGGATATCTGTGAAAAGTATGCATCATGGTATTTACAAGAATATATTGTAGAACCAAAAGAGCCTAGAAGCACGTATTAATGCAATGAATTGGAGGAAAAGGATGGAATACAAAGACTTAAAACCTGATCAGAAGATGCATGTAAATGGGGTACTAGCAAAGTTTATGGATGATTATATACGTAATCATTTGATATGGACTCCGGAACAAATGTATGTTGCGCTGTATGAAGAAATAACAGAGCAACACAATAATGGATGGTATGGATGTAAACAGTATATAGATGGGGAATGGGTTTTCCCATATTACGAGGGAAATTCGTGGATAACCACGGAAGATGCGAAAGAGTATATTTTGAAGAAATTTACTGATAAGTATATCAAAAATAACAAGTTGGCAAGAAAAAAATCACCTTTGGTGGAAAGGGCAAGATTTGGTTTACGGTGGGAAGCGGACAAATTCTATGATATCAATTGGGGATTAAAGGATGGTTTTAATTTCGAGAAAACGGATGTTGTTGAAAATATGGATATGATTCCTTGGTCAATTGAGCATGTGGAACATGAACTGGCATCAAAATATGGAAAAAATATCAAATCTGTATTGCAGGAACTTTCACAAAGTCCTATTGAAAGACGATTCTACAAGGAGTGGTTTAGAAGATATTATTCTGATAGGAGGAATCCAGCCATTATTCCAGAATTTTGCGGCACAAGACGAATGTTTTATTGCTATAGAGATGTGAATGGATGTTATTCTTTTGATTCAACAACGGATTGTGTACCTGTAAATGTTCGATTTGATTTTGCAGTCATCAACTATAAAAAGCAGAAAATGTTATTTATTGAGTTAGATGGACATGAATACCATAAAACCAAGGACCAGCGGGTTAATGATTCTATTAAACGTACGATAGCAACCAATGAAGGCTGGCAATTAAATGTTATTACGGGTACACAGATACATAAGAATATAGATGCTGTTTATCAGATAATGGATGATTATTTTAGTTATTAAGAAAGACTCTGCGAAGAAAAGTATGTAAATTTAGATATTCTATGATAATGACAGAGCAGAAAGTTCAAAATATGAACTATCTGCTCTTGCTTTATATAGAGAAACTAGAAAAGATTTTGTAAATCAAGAAAAAACTCATATCAATTCTGTCACATCTTCTCCACACACCACGGCCAGTTCATGCAATGCCCGGGTTGCTGCCACATACAGCATGCGTGCGTGACCTGCATCAATAGGGTAATCCTCAGAAGTCGGGTCGAAGACGAGTGCCGTATCGAATTCTAAGCCTTTTGTATACTCTACAGGAAGTACGAGTACGCCTTTCTTGAATTCGGCTTTTTCCAGATTGCTTTCTTCAATTTCAATCTGTCTGCCTAATTGCTCGGCCACATGTATAGCCTTTTCTTGAGAACGGCAGATGATGGCGATGGTGTCATACCCTTCTTTTTGCCAGTTTCGAATATATTGTACAGTCTGGTCTAATCTTTCTGCCTCATTACATCCAAAGGAAGTGGAAACATCTTTCCCATGACGGATAATAGGTTCGATTTTATATCCGGTACAAGAGCCTTTTGCTAAAATTTTCTGAGCAAATTCAGAGATTTCTATGGTGTTACGATAACTCTTGGATAAAATTTCAAATCCTGCTTTCTCGTCCTTTAGCATCAATTTTTTCAACTCTTCCCAATCGTAAAGACCTGAACCAAATCGAATGTTTTGAGAAATATCTCCCATGATGGTCCAAGTACATTTTGGAATACAAAAATTCAGCACTGTGTATGCCATCATTCCATAGTCCTGTGCTTCGTCTACAACAATGTGTTGCGCTTCTTGAATCGGGTCCGTCTCTTTAATGCGCTTGTAAAGATAGGCAAGTGCGGCTAAATCATACACATCTAATTCGTTAGGGTTGCGGGTCCACTCCAGTCCGCTGGAAATTATAAAATCATCGTAAATATGATAGATGGAACGCTTCCATTTCTTTGCACCTAAGAGACCGGTATAATCTTTCAATAACTGTCGCTTTTCATCGGCAGTATAAGTCATATCTTGCCCTGTGATTTCATTTCGAAGACGAGCCAGTACCCGTGCATTTAACATATCAATTTTTGATTGCACTGAGACTGTTGGGTTATCACTTATATAATTTTCAATCTGCTCTGTAGATAGCAAAACTACATCTTTAAATAAGATGGGCTCTTTTGGAATTATTTTCTGTTCTAAGTTGTGGCAGTAGTGTTGCAGTTTACGGAACCAATCCAATGTACCTTTTATAAGTGCATTTTTTGGACATGGGACAATTCGGTATTTCTTAGGTTTCCAATCTTCATATAATAGGCGAATAAATAATTCTTCCATAGTCATTTGTTTGATGCCATGCACATCAAGGTCAGGCAGAACACTGGTAATGTAATTTAAGAGAATACGATTGCTACCAACAATATAAAAATCTTCCGGCTTGAACTTTTTTGCATAGTTATAAAGAATAAAGGAAATACGGTGCATGGCTACAGTGGTTTTACCACTGCCTGCCACACCTTGTACGATAATGTTGTGGTAAGGTGATTTTCGTATGATGGCATTCTGGTCCTTTTGGATAGTTGCAATGATTTCACCGAGTACCGCTTCTTTGTTTTTTACCAAATACTTGGTCAATAATTCGTCATTGGCAACAACTTCGGAATCGTAATAACCAATTAATGTCTCTCCATCGATTTCAAAGGTTCGTTTCATGTTCAAGGTCACTGGGATTTTCTCCTCGCCCGGAACCTCATATTCACATGGTCCAAGTCCATTTTCATAATAAATAGAGGCGATCGGTGCGCGCCAGTCTACAACCAGTATCGTTGTGCTATCCTTCATGACACCGCCTTTTCCAATATAAAACTGTTCGTGTTTACTTTTTTCGGAAGTAATATCAATCTTTCCAAAGTAGGGTTTGAGTAGTGCACGTTGGTTTTTCTTTAAGAAGATTTTCATATTTTCATTCATGGTGATCGTATTTGAGAGTTCCACAAAAATCTCTGGATCGTTGTCGTGGTAACGCTGGTACATCTCTTTGATGTCTGCGCTCATGACGGCAATTTCCTTTTCGTAAAAGGCGATGTTGTCTCTAATTACTTTTACACATTTTGCTAAATAATCTTTTTCCTGTTGCATAATGACCTCTTTTCCGTGCTTCTTAATGAATGTCTGTAGGTTACATCAATAATTATAGGGGGAAAATAAAAAAATAATTATAGGGGGAAAATAAAAAAATACTAGACTTTTATTTTTGTTTGTGATAAGATACATGATGTACTAGTGCTAAAAAATCGATTTTGGAACAAGCTCTCATAAGAGGGCTTTTTTTGTACCATAAATTTACTATAAAAAGAAGTGGTGTTTGTCTATATGATAATTGCCGCTTCTTTTTTATATGTTCATGAACGATAAGTTTATTCTAGATGAATTATAGCGCATTGAAGATGCGAGGGATAAACATTAAATTATGTGTAATAGATAATGAAATATGGGATTACAAGCGATAAAGAAAGAAGGTAAATTATGAAGGGCAGATATCTTTTTACATCTGAGTCTGTGACAGAGGGACATCCAGATAAAATGTGCGACCAGATTTCAGATGCAATATTAGATGCAATTATATCACAGGATAAGAATTGCAGAGTTGCATGTGAGACTACGGTTTCATACAAAGGTGTGAATGTGATGGGTGAAATATCTACAACAGCAAAAGTTGATATAGAAAGTATTGTGAGAGGTGTTATTAGAGATATTGGTTACAACAATAAAGAGCATGGATTTAATGCCCAAGAGTGTGATGTTGTGATAGCTATAAATGAGCAGTCCAAAGATATTGCAATGGGCGTGAATTATTCAATGGAGATTAAAGAAGGTTCTGATCATGAAGAGGATATCAATGGAGCAGGCGATCAAGGAATGATGTTTGGATATGCTTGTGACGAAACACCAGAACTTATGCCACTACCAATCTCTCTGGCGCATAAACTTGCCATGCAACTGACAAAAGTGAGAAAAAGTGGAGAACTTGACTACCTTCTTCCAGATGGTAAATCTCAAGTGACGGTAGAGTATATGGATGACAAGCCAGTTCGCGTAGATACGGTTATCATCTCGGCACAACATATGGACAATGTTGATATGAAGCAGCTTCATAAAGACATTTTAGAAAAAGTAATCGTGCCTATTATTCCAAGAGATTTGCTTGATATAAAGACGAAAATATATATTAATCCAACGGGTCGTTTTGTTATTGGAGGACCAGAAGGAGATAGTGGACTTACCGGACGAAAAATCATAGTTGACACTTGTGGGGGATATGCAAGGCATGGTGGTGGTGCGTTTTCTGGAAAAGACCCTACAAAAGTAGATAGAAGTGCAGCGTATATGGCAAGGTATATCGCAAAGAATGTTGTGAAGGCAGGTTTGGCAAGAAAATGTGAAATTCAAATTGCATATGCAATTGGTATAGCACGTCCTGTTTCCGTTATGGTGGATACATTTGGCACAGGCAAGCACCCTGAAAGCGATATAGCCGAAGCAATAGAAAAGGTGTTTGATTTGAGACCAGCTGCGATAATTAAGCATCTGGAGTTAGAAAAGCCGAACTATCAGAAATTGGCCGCTTATGGACATATAGGAAGAGAAGATTTAGGTTATAAGTGGGAAGTGGCGGATAAAGTGGAAGAACTGTTATGTGCTTGTATGATAGCGAACTAGTTATTAGGATGACTATTTTGATACTAATAAAGGAGATATATGTATGAAAACGATTCTTACTATGGGAAATATCGATGAAATGCAAAGACATCAGATGCTGATTGAAAATGTGTTACAATCAAATTCTAATATGGTTAGGTGTTGTGTTTCGAAAGAAAGTTATGAAGAACATGTGGAGGCAATATTGTGCGTAAAGGAATTATATAGGCACAGAACGGGGCATGACCTAGAAATAATGCTTGATGTTGCAATTCCAAAAGATAAGGACAGAATTGTACTTGCAGAGGATATGGAGTTATACGAGGGAGATGTAGTGATTTTAAGTACCCTTAATGATAAGACGGTTGGGGGTAAGGGAAAAGTAATTAATACAGATGCAGATATATCAAAACATGAAGTTGGTGATGAGTTAATTCTTGGTGATAGTTTAGTGAGAATAATTATCGAAGAGAAATTTGAACCAAATTCAGCAAAGTGTCGTGTTACGAATCAATATGGGATTATTAAAAACGGGCTTGGAATTGCATCTAAAAAAGGATGTATCAAAACTACACGAGGGGACATATATGACAAATGTTTGAAGCTTATTGAAACAATACGTCCTGAATGTATCGTACTTTCATATGTTGAAACCAAAGACGATGTAAATATGTTGAAAGGTAAAATCATTACACCTCAATATAGGCCATTACTTATGGCTAAAATAGAAACATACCAGGCGGTTGTTAACAGAGAAGAGATTATAGAATGTAGTGATCAAATTATGATTGCACGAGGCTGCCTTGCAGTAAACGTTGGACTTGAAAATCTTATGCATGTACAGGATACAATTATAACAGAATGCAATATCAGACAGAAAGAAGTCTGTGTTGCATCAAATATTTTCAAATCATTAAAAAATCAACATGTACCGAGTCGAACAGATATAGTTGATATTGCTCATATGATTCAAAAAGGTGTCAACTATTTAGTTATTACAGATTCAATATCTAGAACTACAAGGTGTCGTGAGTTGCTTCGATATATAGAACTTGTCGAAAAAGCAACAGAATAGAATCACGCTGATTATGCACCGTATATATTAGCAAAAGAACAGAGGTTGTTATTATGCGATATACAGAATTTATTTTAAGCAAATCATTTAATGATAGTGTTGTAGCTGACAATACGAGAAGTATAAATTATGAAATGCTATTGCAAGAAGTCGATAGACTTAACAAAAGGCTAGTAACAGCTGGAATCAAAAAAAAAGATACAATAGCAGTGATGTTCGATAATAGAATAGAATTTATTATCTCGATACTTGCAATTAATATGTTAGATGCATATGCAATCCCCATATATTATATGATGGGTGGGGAAAAGATTCAAAAAACATTAGAAAAATATGGTGTGAAGTGTATATTAACTAATAAGAAAGAGTTGGATGGGCTAGAGAGTAATTTATATCAAATACATATGATGAGTAATGAAATCTATGCATTTGTATGCCGTGATAAATTGTCGGGAGATTATGATGTTGAAGATAAGGATATTTTAATGTTATTAACATCTGGAACCGTAGGTGAATCCAGATGTGTTGTGTTAACAAATGAAAACATTATTTCCTCCATAAGGAATATTGCTGAATTTTTGAAATTATCACCTCAAGAAAAAATATTAGTTATAAAAAATGTAGTACACATATCTACGTTGGTAGGAGAAATTTTAGTGGGATTGTATTGCGGGTGCAGTATTTTTTTGTCGGATAAACTTGTTGTAGGTAGTTATATTGATAGAACTATATGCGAAAAAAAAATAACAGTTTTAAGTGCAACCCCAACTATTCTTCGAAACATTTTGCCAAAACTTAACGAATCATTACAGCATTTAAAAATTATACATATAAGTGGGGAGTTGTTACCGTCTTCGTTTGTATCAGAAATATACGAAAAAGCATCTCATATTAGAGTTTGTTTTGGGTATGGATTAACAGAGGCTTCGCCAAGGATAACTGAAGTTGACATGCTAGAGTTGATAGAGCGGCCAGGGACAGTTGGTAAGCCAATAGGGGATCAAATGCTGAAGATAGTAGATGAAAGTAATCATCCTTGTGATACGTTTGTTAGTGGCGAGATAATTGTGAAAGGTAGCAATATAATGAGAGGTTATTTGTTTAATAAGCAATTAATCAAACCGCGTGAAGGATGGCTTTATACTGGCGATTTGGGATATTTAGATGAAAAAGGATATTTATACGTACAAGGAAGAAAAGATAACATGTTTATAATCAATGGGCGTAACATTCAGCCGGAAGAAATTGAAAGTGTTCTCATGAAATATCCGGGAATCAAAGAAGTACTTGCACAGGAGTATCTTATAGGGAATAATCGGAGTGTGGAAGTTCTAATTGTGAAGGACTTACAATTAGATGTTTCAGACATAAGCAAATACTGCAGAAGGTTTTTGGAAGATTATAAGGTTCCAACAAGGATTAAATTTGTCGATGATTTACCAAAAACAGTAACAGGAAAGATGAAAAGAGCTAGTTTTGGAGGTAAAAATGAATAAACAAATCATAAAAGAAAAACTTAAAGACATAATTATAAAAATAAAAGACGATAACAGTGTTTTGATTAACGAAGATACGAGTATGATAAACGATTTAGGCTTTGACTCTATGATGTATGTCGAATTGGTGGTAGAAGTTGAGGAGACGTTTGACATTCTTTTTGAAGATGAATATTTGAAAAGTAATAGCATTGATAAAGCAGGTGATTTGATTCAATACATAGGGGAAAAAACACATGCCAATGAATAATTATCAAAAAAAACAGTTTTCACAATTAATGACAAAATTATTTAAAGATAACGCGTATTATAAAGAATTAGCGAAAGCAATTAAGTATGAACAAATAGGGCCCGAAGAAATATATAGAATGCTTCCATATCAAAATCGAAAAAGTCTTCAAAACTTAGGAAATAAAATATATACATCATTTTCTGAAGATGTAATTGTTGAAATGACGTCGGGGACAACAGGTGAACCTTTAGAGTGTCCGAAAAAGAATGAAGAGCGAATTAGTCTAGCATTGGACTTATGGGATAAAAGAAGAAGAATTGATCCGTTGCTGAAAAAGGATGATTTTTTCTTGCTTTATGGTTCAAAGGCGAGGAAATACCATAATTTTTTTAATTATGATTTAGAAAATCTAAAAAAATGTATGCGGTTTCTAGCAGAAATCAATCCACGTTGGATATGCGGTTCAATATCTGCTTTTGAAAGATATTCAAATGAAATTGTAAATGGAAACTTATCGAATGACATGACAAATCTTCGTTATATTGAATTACAAGGAGAATATGTAGATAAAAGTGTAAGGGAATTAGTAGAACAAGCATTTCAAGCAAAGACAATTGTCCATTATGGTAATAGAGAAATGTGGACTATAGCATACGAATGTCTAGGTGGAAAACTCCATACAAATGATAGAATGGGTTATTTCGAAATAAAAAAAGAGAATCAAGGAGATAAGTACGGTCACATTATCGTTACAAGTTTCAATCAAGTTACTTTACCAATTGTTAAATATGACACAGGTGATATTGGGAGAATTGTTGAATGTGAATGTGTTTGTGGTCAGAAACATGCTTTAGAGATTATAGATGGGCGAGTATCAACCATAATAAAAGGAACAAAGTTAAATGGTAATATCATTATGAAAGGTATTTTAAATGATGTTATCAAAAAGAACCAAAAGATTATTAGCAGATTTTATGTAGAACAGATTGAATTAAATACATTTCTTGTATATATCGAAAAAGGTCCGGAATATGGACTATGTATTGAAAATAAAATAAAAGAAGCTTTTAGAAAACGCATAAGTGAGGGGGTAAAAGTTGTTTTTAAATATACTTCGGATATGCTAAGTTACGTAGAAAACAAATGTCCCATTTTTAGAGTGTGTTGTGAGTAATTGGAAAAGTCATTTTAAGGGTCTACATATGTACGAATGAATATGCAATATAGAATTAATAAAGTTAATATACATAACAAGAAAAGTATGGGAGAACAATAATGAAAAAACTTTGTGAGATTTATAGTCAATTTGGCAAAAGGCATCGTGTCAAGTTGGCGCTGGCTTTTTTTTTGATTGTTTTTGTTGGTTTTATAAATATGTCACATCAATATTTTTTTGGACAAACAATTGATTATATAGCTTCTAGTAAATGGGAAAAGGCTTTTTATAATTTAATGTTGTATAGTGTGTTGTTTGCAACGGGCCAGTTAATGCATTTTGGCATAAATTTCATATGGAGTCATCTGAAAACAGTATTTTTAGCAGACTTAAAAAATAGTTTGTTTTTACGAATAATATGTGCACATCAAAATGAGATTGACAAAAAAAATGTAAGTGATTATATCAAACGGATAAATTATGATTCGGAGGAAGTTCTTTCACTTATATATCATAATATGTTTTACGGTATAGCAAATGTAATTAAATTGGTAGTTGGAATAGGAGTAATTGTTTCAATAAAATTGGAATTCGGACTGCTCTGTTTTGGGGCAATACCGATAATTACTGCTATTGACCAAAAAACAAAAAGAAGAATAAAGGAAAAACAGGAGAAGTATCATTGTGTGGAGGGAGAATTAATCTCAAAAGTTCGTGAATTTGTTAGTTCCTTCAAAGAAATAGCTAGATTGGATGCATTTGTATTTTTCGAAAATAGAATATTGGAAAACTCAAAAGAAGAGAAGAATGCACAGGCCGATGTAATAAAATCAGAAAATAATCATGATAGGTTTGTAGAAACAGCACTGCATGCAACATTTATAATCATATATTTTTTTGGTGCTTTGTGTATTAAGGATGGAAGTATGACAATTGGACAGATTGTCATTATAATTTCCTATTTTAATACATGCAAAAGTCTATTTAGGGGATTATATCAGAAGAGAGATTCACTTCATAAGAATATGGCTGCAGTTGAACGAATCATTGAAATTTTGAATATGCAACAAGAAGAGATGAATGGTGAATACTCATTGAATAAAATTAAAAATTTAGAATTAAATAATATTGTTTTTGCATATAACGATAAGAAAAATATTCTAAATGATATTTCATATAAATTTTTTCCTGCTAAAAAGGTAAAGATTTTGGGGGCAAATGGAGAAGGAAAGACAACACTAATAAAATTGCTAATAGGATTATATTCATCAACAGGCGGAAATATAATAGTTAATAAGCATAATTTAGAAAGATTTAATGTAAAAGACTTGCGAAACAAAATAGGTGTTGTTTGGCAAACCCCATATGTGATTGATGATACAGTGCGAAACAATCTGATTTTAGGAGAACATAGTGTAACAGATAAAAAGATTTGGGACATATTAGATGCTCTTAAAATTAGAAAGGAAATAGAAAACATGCCTTTTGGATTAGATACAGTTTTAAACCCTAAGGAAATCAAACTTTCAAATGGCCAATTGAAACGTCTGCTTTTGGCAAGAGTTTTAATACGTGAACCAGATATACTTATTTTGGATGAAATAACTGCTTCTCTGGATAAAAAGACAGCGGAGGAATTAATAGCATATATAGAAAACACATATAGTACTAAGATTATTATATACGTGGCGCACGATGAAAAATGTATGTTTACCGATTATGATGAATTTCATATTGGCTAATAGGAAGTGGTGAATAATGAAAGTAAAACATATTATAAAGACGACGAAAGTGGGAAAAAAAATATATGTGTTAAGTGTGTTAAAACTAGTATATGGAATAATTAATATTCTTACTGCATTAGTATTTAAAAATTTCATCTTGTCAATAAGCAATGAGATAAATGTAAATGGTGCAATAACATATATTGGTGCAAGTAGTGTTTTGCTAATCATCACACTAGAGCTAAGTAAGTGGATTGTAAATGTTGAAATTGGAATCAGAAAAACATATACAATAAATATCCGGAAAAAATTATTTTTGAATATAAGAAGAAAAGAAGATTTAACATATTTCTACAAAGAAATTTTATTTGATTTTGTCAAAGAAAGTGAATTGGGGTTTGTGAATTATATTGAATTGATAATTTCTGCTCTTTGCATATTGATATATAGTTTTTTAATGATAAACCAATCGATTGTATTGTCTTTTCTTACATTTATTTTTATTCCAATAAATATACTTTTATCAAACATGTTATATAAAAAAATCGATTGTTGTGATAAGGAATATAAATTATGTTATTCAACTTACGAAGATATAATAAGTACGTTTATGTCTGAAATAATTCAAATCAAGTCAAACAATGCACAGAAATATGTACATAATAAATTTATAGAACAGTGGGAAAACCTTAATAATATATTTAGAAAAAAATTTATAGTATGGTGTATGCAGATAGCAACAGTAGAAATAAATGAAAAATTAATATCTAAAGTATTAGTGTTGTTTGTTGGATGTTTGCTGGCATTGGTTGGAAAGATAGATGTCGCGCAATTAATAATCATAATGAATTATCATGAAAATTTGACTGTGTTTGTAGAAAAAGTTAACCAACAACTTCTTAGTTTAACAGGAATCAACAATGCATACCAACATATTAGTAATTGCTTAGAAGTTGAGGAGGAAGCCAATGATGTAGGTAAGGCATTCGTAGAACGTATACATAAGTTGGAGGTGGTTGACCTGAATTATGCTTATGAGCAAAATTTAGTCATTAAAGATTGCAATTTTGCAATAGATTACCCAGGACTCTACTTTGTTGTGGGAGAAAGTGGAATAGGAAAGACAACATTGGCTAAACTTATTTCTGGCGAGACCAAGCCAAAATCTGGAGAGATATATGTTAATAGAACACTTCTTAAGGAAATAGGAAACAAAAACCAAATTATTAGTACGACTTTTAGTGACTTTAAACTATTTGATATGTCTCTTAAAGATAATATATTGCTTGGAACTATGATTCCGAACGAGCAGTACGAAGCTATAGTAAAGGAAATGGATCTTTTTTATATTAGTGATGTGGAAACAATAGGAGAAAATGGAAATAAACTGTCAGCAGGGGAGAGGCAAAAGGTAGCATTGGCACGTCAGATGTTAAAGAAATCTCCGATGTATATTTTTGATGAAACGTTTTCTAATTTAGATGTGTTAGCAGAAAAGAAATTGATAGAAATGTTTGCCCAAATAGCGCAGGAGAGTATTGTGATGATTATATCTCACAATGAAAAATTATTGAGTTATGCCGATGGAGTTATAAGAATAAAAACAAGAAAGATTGAAACTGATTTTTAATAAAATTTTAGTTTTGAATTTGAACATATTACGAAGGTGAAACTAATGGATAATTATGAAATTCTTAAAAATAGGACAAGTAAAAGAAATAGAATATATTCACATTTAGATAGGATAAAGAAAACGTTTTCACAAGAAGACTGTTTGGCACCAATTACTTTGGAAATTTTTCCAACTAATCGTTGTAACTCCAAATGTTATTTTTGTGCATATCCGAAAGTAGATTCAGATGAATTGTCAAATAGTGTATTTGAATCATTAATAAATTCATGCATCAAAATAGGGGTTAAAGGAATAACTTTTTCTGGTGGAGGAGAACCAACACTTCACAAATATTTACCTACTGCAATAGATAGATTAACTGAGGCGGGCATTTCTGTTGGGCTTATTACTAACGGGGTATACATATCTGATGAGTTGTATAAGGTTGTAAATAAATGCAGTTGGATAAGGTTCTCTTTGTTAACATCTCAAGCAAAAGAATATTATGCTTTTACGAATTTGAAAGAAGAAATTTTTGATAATGTTTTGAAAAACATTAAAAGAGTGACACGCAATAAAAAGAATTTGATTGTTGGTGCAACAATGATGCTTAATGACCAAAACACGAACTTGGATTCGATAGTATCATATTTAAATCTTGCTAGTGAATTAGAGCTTGATCAAATTTTTTTTACAGAAATGGTTGATGGAATTGGTAATTTTAAAATGAAGAAAGATGGAATGCTACAGTATTTGGAACTAATACATGCAATGTCAGAAGAAAAAAGAGTAGTAACAAATATTGATAAGTTTTTAAGTCAAGAAAATGTGGTGATGAGTCGAAAAGAAAAATGTCCTTGCGATATGATTGAGAGAAATTTGATTAATGTAATTAATGCAAAGGGAGAGGTGTATCCTTGTCTTGGGCAATACACCATAGAACAGGCACAACCGCTTGGCTCTTTATATCAATTAACATATGAGAATATCGTCAAGAAAAGTAATTTAGATTATATGGCAGAACAATATATAGCAAATGGTTGTCGATTCTGTAAAAATTCTACTACACGAAAAGAACTTGATAATTATTTTACAACAAAAATAGAAAAGCATGTCAGAGATTTTCATGTTGATTTTTTGTAGCATTTTCTAACATGAGACTAAGATATTCTTGCAAATATTAGATAATATGGATAATATGTAAATTAGTATATTGTATTAAAAAAAGGGAGGCAAAAGATTATGCAGAACAGAAACATTAACGATATTACAAATTTTATTTTTATAAATGATTTACCCCAAAAAAGTGATGTGATTCTAGTTCCGGGAAGTTCTCGACATGAGATTACCGAAAAGGCGGCAGAATTATATCATAATGGTTATGCACCATATATATTACCATCTGGACTATATTCATTATCGCAGGGGCATTTTGCGAAAGAAAATATTACAAAAGAATGTTACAAGGGAGATTTTTCTACAGATTTTGAATATTGTAAACATATTCTTTTAGCAAATGGTGTTCCAGAAAGTGCTATTCTCTGTGAAGAACAAGCAACAAATACTATGGAGAATGCGATGTATTCAGCTGAAGTAATCCGCTCTTTAGGACTTGATGTGAAACGTGCTATTATATGTTGCCAAGCATTTCATGCCAGAAGAGCGTATATGACTTATGCATGTCACTTTACAAATACGGAGTTGCTTGTGGTCGCGGCTAACACTCAAAATATTTCTAGCAAAGATTGGTATAAGAATGAAAGAACTGCAAAAAAGGTGTTAAGCGAAGTTGAGAAATGTGGTAAGTACTTCAAGGAGTTTACGAAAGAATTGTTTTTATATAGATAAAATATATGAATGGCATATTATTCGTATTATAGATAAGAAAAAGGTAAATTAGGTGTGTGATTTTTATTCTCCTACTTTATTTTGGTTTAGTTCGAATGTTAAGTAGAAGGATATTTCTACGACAAACTATAAAAAGGAAGTATTTTTTAAAAGAGAGAGTATGAGGAAGTGGCGGACGAATGTTTGTAAAAAATGCAAATTATTGCTTTATTAGATATTACAACCAATAGGTGTAACAATGAATAGTTTTAAACTACAATGGGGTGTCTTATAACAAATATGTGGTATTTTCATATTGATGAGAATATGTTTTGCAAAAAGGAGGGCGTGGCATGGCTGCAAGATTAGAATTACCAATAGAAATTGAGAACATAGATTGTGTATCAATGTGCTGGATTTACAACAGAATGGCGATTATAAAAACATCTCCGTATTATCGTGATTGGATTGCATCTCATTACAATCTAATTGTTTCAGATGGATTCTGGTTTCGATTTGAAAATGTGACGCCATCTTATCATGAAGAAATAATAGTAAGAGAACCAGTGCATATGTATCATCTAACAAAGGATAATATTGTGGACAAACTCAAAGGATATCTAAGAGACGGTTATTATGTTAATATGATGATCAAGCAATATCCAGATAGAGATTATATACATGAAGTAGTATTTTATGGATTTAATAATAGGACAGAATGTTTTACAGTAGTTGGTCTTGATAAACGAATATTTCAGTCAATGACATTTAGCTATTCATACATGGAGGAAATGATAGGGGAAGTGCAAGAGGCTTTTCTTAAAAATCAAGGACGAGGTATGGGGTTGGCGTTGAACTTTCAATATCCTGTTACCATTTTTAAGTTGAATCCAAGTTTTAATCCTAATAACTGCGTGTTTGAAGCATATAGAAAAGTAGAACGTGAGTTAAAAGGTGAATCTTATGATTTGCATTTTGCCGGTGAGTTTGGAGAATACAAATCCCATCCATATGGGTACAGATATACGGGAATTTGTTGCTTGGATATATTCAAGCAAATGCTCGAAGTAGAAATACGTGGAGAAGAGTTTCAACAGTCGTTCTTAGGGATTACCAGAGAAACAAAAACTTTAGTGGAGCACCGTCAGATGATGAAAAAATCTTTGGATTACATTATTGACAAGTGGGAACTGGCAGTAACAGATGAGGCAAGAAATAGTGCCCAAAAGTATGGAGAATGTTGCATGACAACCGCTATTTGGCTTAATCTTTGTTTGAAATATGAAATTACTAAGGACAAAAAGTTGCTAGAACGAATTGTGGCAGAGATACCAGAAATTTATGCAAAGGAGAAATTATGTCTGGAAACCTTTTTACATAAAGGAATTGATAGAGACAAGCTAAATAAATGTTATTTATGATGTGAGTATATAAAAACTGCATACAAGTTATTTGGGTTAAAAAGGTGTTGAGAGTGTTCACAACACCTTTTTTGTGTAAAAGCACATTGTTAGTGTTCCTTTCGTACATCTATGATGACTGTATAAAATTGTCTAAACTTTATACAATAATAAAGTCTGTAGGTGACGGAGGTGCTCAATGAAAAAAGGTGAAACTATAATCCAAAAACAAGAGGTGGCTGCACGTTTGCGTGGAATTCGGGTGAATTCTGGTTATACCCAAGAACGATTTGCTGAAATTCTTGATATTTCTGTATCGGCATACAAAAAGTTAGAGAGTGCAGAGAATCAAATATCAGTAGACTGTCTGGCAAAGATAGAAAAGCAGTTGAAGGTATCTTCTGATTATATTCTGTTTGGGGAGCAGCAAAACAGAGAAGAGGTATGGAAGGCAATTATAAATTGTTCTGAGAAGGACAAGATGTATCTGTTATTCCGCCTAGTTAATTATTTTACCAGATTGGGTACGGCAAAGTTTCTTACGCAAGATGTACAAGCCATTTATGATAAGGAGTTTTTGGAAGTCTTAAAAGAAATGGATATTTAGGATATGCAAAAGAGAAATATACTGATACTGGAAGATAAGAAAAGTCATAGGGAGGCCTTGTATAAAATTATAACTGATTTGGCGCAGAATATAACTATATACATGGCTTCCGATGTGCATAGAGCTTATCAAATCGCAATGGAGAATCATATCCATTTATTTTTGCTGGACATTATTTTATGTCCGGAAAAACCAGGCGATGTGATGGGATTAAGGTTTGCACAGGAAATTAGAGAAATCAAAAAATATCAATTTACGCCATTAATCTTTATCACATCATTAGAAGATCCCAAATTGTATTCGTATAGTCAATTACATTGTTTTGGTTATATTGAAAAGCCTTTTAGCGTGGAACAAGTGCGCAAGAGTGTTTTAAAGGCCTTAGAATTTCCGATAGAGGATGACAATGAACGTTTTGTGTATTTTAGAAAAGATGGGATTGTCTATGCGAAGTGTATAAAAGATATCATATATATCGAGAATGCACGCAGAAAGGTGATAATTCATTGTAAGAATGATGTGTTGGAAATTCCGTATAAGACATGCGAAGAGTTGATGAAAGAGATGGATTCCAAGCTTTTTATTCAGTGCAGCCGTTATACAATTATCAATAAAAGTTATATTCAGGAAATTGATTATACCAACCGATATATAAAGTTGAAGTATGTCAAGGCTCCAGTTGAAATTGGGGTTATTATGAAAAATAAACTTAAAGAGAAGATTGGGGATAGAATAAATGGTTAATATTGGTAACTGGATAATTGAGAATGGAATTAACCAGATAGCATGCTTCTTGGAAATTTGGATGATTTTGTTGTGCATTCATGGGGTTTTTAAAGAAAAGTTCAGATTTACACTTGTAAATATAATATTAATTTTGATTGATTTGGTAATTATGGCATTGATATACAAGGACTTGCTTGGAGGTCTAGCGGTATGTTTAATTTATCTTCTGTTATTTGCATATTGCGTGAGCAGATTTAAAAGAAAATTTAAAGAAACAATAGGACGTTTTCTGCTAGGTTTCTTTCTGATAGTATTAATCGAGCTTCTTGCAAGCATTATAGTAATACCAATTACTCATGTGATGCAAGTCGATGAATCATTAATGTTGCTCATTAATGCCATAGGGTTGGTAATAACTGTTGTATTATTGAAACTACTTCAGAGAAGAAATATAAAAGTTCATTTAGATATGGACAAGGAAACGTGGATTACATTAATTGTTTTATGTGGTTTAAGTTTTCTATTTATTGTTGTTGATTATAGGCATCGGGGAGAGGCGGATCAAGTATATTATTTTGTTTTCCTCGTTTTATGTATAATAACATGTGCAAGTACTCTGACAGTTCAAAAAACTAGACATGAATTGGAAAAGCGTAAATTAGAATTAGAGATGCAGGAAATATATGGTGCTACATATAAAGAACTAATTGCAGAAGTGCGAAGAAAACAGCATGATTTCAAGAATCAACTTGGAGCCATATATAGCATGCATCTGACTGCAAACTCGTTGGAGGAATTAGTTGACAAACAAAGACATTATGGAGATATTTTGCTAGAGGAGTGTCGTTACGATAGGATATTAGTAGGTTGTAATAATCCCATATTAGCGGGGTATCTATATTACAGATGTGTTGCTTATGAAAAAAATAATGTACAGGTCGACTATGAGATCCATGTGGATGGTGCAGAGTGTTGTTTATCGCTGCATGAGGTAATAGAAGTATTAGGCATCCTTCTTGCTAACGCATTTGAAAGTTACTGTGCAGAGAGTAAAGAAAAATATATTGACATAGTATTGTGGGAAAGTGCTGATAACTTAATAATAGAAGTGAGTAATGTGTCGGAGGAATTAACTTCTGCAGAAATTGAAAATATTTTTCAGGAGGGGTACAGTTCCAAAGGTATAAATAGAGGAATCGGCTTAGCAAGGGTAAAGGAATTAGTTGCGAAGGTGCATGCAGATATAATTGTAGGAAATAGGTTAAAAGAGACGCAGAATTGGGTCTGTTTTAAATTGGTAATTCCAAAATGAGGGGGCGAATGGCTAAAAAATGCTGTTCACCCTCTCTCGCATTTACTCTTCAGTTGGCATTGGAAATTTCGGTTCGCCCCATAAAACAAGACTAGGGTAATCAAAACCAAGTTTCCATGACCAGTTTGCTAATGTTTCCCACATCTATTCATTCCTCCTTCTTAAGATTTTTGCCAATAGTAACTGGCAGATATGTATGACAACGATCCAAACACCAATATTGGTATATCGGTTGGCTGGAACAATGCATATCAAAATTAAATACGTAATGAGGATTAGTGTGGTGTTTCGCTTGCTTTTGCGTATGAGTTTCTCAGTGGCAGGTGGTCGGTTGGCAGATACAACCGGCACAAGTTGATAGCCTACCACAATGCTTATGATTAGGATGATTCCAGATATCAAATTTGATAAAGGAAAATTTATTCCTAAAACGATACTTCCAAACATTACGAGAAAGCTTACTATTAAACAACTGATATAGTGCTTGAAGTGTAACCCACCGCCATTTGTTCTAAGAAGAATGAGCAATATCATAGCAAATGCAAATTCACTAAATAGGTGCAATCTTAGAGAGATGATTGAAAATAATAAAATTTTACTTCCTTCAGAAACTATGCATTGAAGTAGGTATTTGACTAGTTGCTTTTTATATTCGTCTGTCATATTTTCAATGGCTGCTTGCGTATTGTTATTCATTTCCTGCTCCTCATTTGTATGTGATGAATGAAGTATATTAGGAGAAAGGGACAAAAAAGGAATTCTGTACTGAACTGTAAGAAATAATGAATTTGATAAATTTAAACATAAATAAACGATATGAAATAGAAGTTAAGTTGAACAATTTAATAGTTTGGGACAAGAAAATGTTCTAATAGTGATAGGGGAATAAGATTATCTTTGATGAAACGGTTTTTTAGGTAATGTAAATGTGAATGATAGTTGGTTTTTCGCCTCTTTACATTGAGCTATCTTAAAAAAAGGAGTTGATACAAATGATAAACATATATAAAAATGCGGGGGAACGAATACTACTGACAAGGGTGATGAGAGGATATACGCGAGAAGCACTTGCTGAATTAGCCGAGATTTCTCCTAAGTTTCTATATGAAATTGAGACGGGAAAAAAGGGTTTTTCAGCGCAGGTTTTGCACAACTTATGCAAGTCTTTGAGTGTTAATTGCGACTACATATTAACAGGGAGACAGGAGGTTTCTTATGACCAAAAACTGGTTATGATACTTGAACTATTTAGTAAAGAAAAGACGGAGCAAATCTCAAATATTTTAAAAGAGATATATGAACTAATAGGTCAGTAAGCATTATTTTAGTCGGAAAAGGTAGATAAAGGTCGAAAGCATGGGAAAAGTTTCCGGTCTGCTTTATCTTTGTTGATTGATATATCACAAAGGAGGAAACCGTTTATGGACCAAAAACTACAGGAACTGCTTTATTCCAAGGGAGTGTTTCGGCACTATCAGGGGTATGAATATTTTGTTCGTTCTGTTTACATGGTGTTGGAAAATCCAGAGCGCCTACAACATATGTATAAGGAACTGTATCTTCCGATTGCGTTGGAATACAAGAAGGATGTGAGGACTGTAGAGAAGAATATCCGTAAAGTACGGGATGTATTTGTGAAGAATGGCGGAACGAGTTTGTTGGCAGAAATGGGAGGCGGAAAGTTTTGGGATGATAAGACGCCGTATCCGAGAGAAATGATTGAGATTTTTGCGTTTTATCTTAAAGGGCAAGATAACGGGACTGCTAGAAGAATTTTAATTAAATGTTGTGAAAACCTTTGATTTGTGGTAAAATGTGTCAAAGGTTTCAATGCAAGGAGATAATGGCGTGTATAACGCTTTATTTTCTTGCATATTTTTATTTTTTACATGATAGGAGATATCCATGGATACTAGATTTAAGTGGGATATGTTTGTTACATCGTTTATACCTTTGTGGATATCGATTGTAATTGCGGATATATGGGATATAGGAAAATATATTATAATAAGATGGCATTACCTATATTCTCCTCATTTTGATATTGGCGATGCAATTAGAAGATTTTTAAAGGCAAATATGCTTATGGTAATATCTATTATTATAATAATTTTCATAGTAAGCATCAGCATTAGTGAAATTAATAAATTTATACGGGAAAAAGAAAAAGACAAAGCTCCCCCAATAGGTAGTCTTGTTAAAGTGTCACGTGCCAATAAATTGTCGGCTGAATTTCTCTTGGCGTACATTCTTCCAATGATAGCCTTTGATTTTTCGCAGGGAAAGAGCGTGTTGTTATTTGTAATGTATTTTGGGGTTTTGGCTTACTTGTGTATTAGAAACAACAATGTCTATACAAATATATATTTGGAAATCAAAAATTACAGGATGTATGAATGTGATGTGGAATGTAAGGTGGCAAACGGCGAGAAAGTATATCAAAAAAGTCTAGTAATTAGCCGGAGAAATCTGATTACAAGAATTAATAGTGATATGAAATATTGCGATTTTGATAATTACATATATATTGATCTAGAAAAAGAGTAGTTAATGAAAGACTAGAAAGAGGATAAAAACAATGAGTAAAGAAATACTAAAGACACATATTATGAATGCAAGTACAAATCCATATACATGGACCCTTTATTTTTTCAAAATAGATCGTAGAAGTAAAAATCCATATATTGTGCATAAGGTTAGATTCAAGAAAACTGGTGTTTTACAATCATATGCAAAAGCCTTAATGGAGGCTGTTGGAAAATATCAAATAGAGAAACTTGAAAAAATTCAAACTTATACAGGTGACAATTCAAAAGTTACATGTGATAAGATTTCTCTGAAAAATGAGATTGTTAAGGAACAATGGGAATATCTCTTTAATGATATGGCTGAAGCTAGTGACATGCAGATTAAAGGGAAATATAATGGATATATTTTAACTGGAATACCGACAGATGAGGATAAAAAACCCGTAACGGTGATAAAAATGGCTAATCCAGTAATCGAGATGAAAAAGCAAAAAAATATTGTTTTTCATTTTACAGAGGAAGAAGAGCTTGATCTCGTTTCTGATGATATATGTAGATTATATATGGATGTAGACATGGCTATTATAGAAGATGATTTGTATGCATTTAATTTGAAAGTGGAAACGTTGTTTAATATGGAAAATACAATGAAAAAGATTAAAGAGCGTTCAATTGAACAGATGCTGAAAACAAACGCATTTTCTGACGATAACAAATTTAACGAGTTTGCAAAGGCATATACATCCCCAAGAACTTTTGTAACTTTAAGTCAAGAACGTATGAAAAAGTTAAAAAACAAAAAGACAAGAGCTGATGTAGCAAAAATATTGGAACTCGAAATAGATGAACACGGAAAAATTTGTTTTACCAATAAAGAAGACGCATCTGTGTTAATTAGATACATATGTTTTAAGATTTTTAAGGATTTTGAAACAAAAGGACTGTTAGAAGGTTCTAATATTACGAAGGTTGTAAGATGATAACAAAGGAAGAATGATTAACGGATAATTCATAGTTATCCGTTATTAGGAGAATGAGGAACGAAATGAACGCGATTATTTTAGCCGGTGGACATGGTTCTCGTATGATAGCAAGTGGACAAACTGTGCATAAACCACTTTTACCTATTTGGGGATTCCCCAATATTGAACGCACAATTTTAATGTTAATAGATTTTGGCATTAAGGACATTACAGTAATTGCTGGAATATATGCTGAGCAATACAAATATTTGCACGAAAAATATCAATGTAAAATTATATCTGAATCAACTGCATCTGTTTCAACCCTCTATGGTATATACAGTGTTTTAGATAGCCTTGGGGATACCTTCATTATTGAAGGTGATGTTGTGCTTGCAGAAAATATATTTGAAACACAAACATATAGTTTTTATTACACGATGAGATATCCATATTGTGAAAATGATTCATGGAAACCAATTATTGATAGACATGGACGCATAATTTCATTTGAAGTTGGTTGCTTTTCAGAACCTTGCGTGTTTGGAGTTTCATTTTGGAGTCAAGAAGATGCGTCGTTTATCAAAGAATTCATAAGAAATATAAGTACAAAAGAAAACTTAGAAAATAGCAATAAATTTTGGGATGACTACTTTATAGATATTCTAACAGATATCGATATTTTCACTAAAGAAATTCCGTATGATTCTGCAACTGAAATGAACACTGAGTTGGAATACAAGCGAGCACTACAATTATGTACAGATTACTATTCCACGCCTGATAAATATTTTCTAAATTTACATGATTGTAGCAATAATTTAACTTTCCGTGTTGACAATGAACTTTCAATCTTATATACTCAAAAACTTTTTATTGATTACAACTCTAAGCACCCAGACAACCTTATAGAATTAAATCAACCCATCTTTTTTGATTTAAGAGAATATGCATATGTGGTAAGAAAAAATAAAATGCCTATAGGTTTCATTGATTTAGTAGTGGAAACTCATTATCTTTGTTTAAGACGAATATATATTGACGAAATTCATCGTAATCAATCCATAGGCACAGAGGTGATGAGAAAAATAATTTTGTTTTCAAAACTTATAAACAAAGAATTAAGAGTTAATGTTTATGATGAGCATGCTGCTAAATTTTATAAACGTTTAGGATTTAGACACAATTTTGTAAATTACATTTTGAGGAGAGAATAGACATGAATATCATTGATAAATGTTTAAAATACTTTCAGAAAATAGATTTAGATTTTGATTTGTACGTTATAGCCGACACGCAAAATAAGACTTCAGAAATAAGTGATTACATACTTCACGCAGATGAAAGTGAATTTTTTTCTAGAAGAGAATGGTCTGAAATAGCATCAGCATTATTTTATGTTTTTGGTTTTGTTAAAGTTTTTTATTCCGAATTAGATTTCATTGAGTATATACTTGATAGGAAACCTCTAACTAATGAATGTTATGTGTATAACTTTAGTCGAGACGGCGTTGCTGAAGGGAAAAAATCTTTAATTCCCTCATTTTGCGATTTGTGTAGATTGCGATATACTGGCTCAAATGCTTTTACAATATCACTATTAAGAAACAAATGGTTCTTTTCACAGATTGTTTCAAATTATGGTGTATTAGTACCTGAAAGTATTATTTGTTCCGGAAATTCAACTACGAACACTGAAAAATTCAAAGAACAAAAAATGATAATAAAAAATATGTATGAATCGGCAAGCCAAGGATTGCTTACTGACAATTGTCTGGTAATTGAAAATGATTACATGTCAAAAATAAATTCTATTATGAAACGCATGAAGGCAAAACAAGTCCTATTACAGCAATATATAGATGGACTTGAGTGTGAGGTATTAGTTCTTCAGTTTAATCACAAGTACTATGCATTGGAACCGATAGAAATTGTGATAAATGGGAATGATTTTCTAGATTCACAAACATCAAATGCCTATGATTATTCTTTCCGAAGACTTTCCGATTGTTGCTCTGAAAATACAATACAACAAATAAAACAAAATGCAATCAAAGCAGCAACAGCCCTTAATATTAAAGATTATGCTAGATTTGATTTTCGTGTAAAAGGAGAACAGCCATACTTGATCGATATAGCTGGAACTCCTTATACAATAAAACATAGCTCTATTGCCTACTTGTTTGAAGACATATATCATTTGGATTATAATGATATCTATAAAGTTATTATGGCTTGTTGTATATCTAACTACACCTAGATTAATCATAGGAAGTGTACTGTAGGTCAGACAACATAAGACCTCGACAAAAAAATGTTGCTAATTCGTTGGCTCTTCTATTTAAGGCAACCAAATTTCTGCTGAAATTATACCCGTTAATAGTTTTTCGATTTCGTATAATTTCTTTCAAAGCAAGAAGTTTTTTATCCCAAAAAACTTCTTGCTTTTGAAATAATGCAGGTACAAACCCATCTAAAGCCTCAGAAATTTTTTGAGCTTCATCCCATTTTTTTGTTCGAATACATCTATATACTTCAAACCATGCAAAATAGTATCTATAAAAATCATCGATTTCTTCATCTTCAATATCTGAAATGTCATTGCACCCCATCATTTTTTCGAAATATCTTTTGTATTTGTAATATTCCGAAATATCCCCCGAATAGAGAAGAAGAGAACAAATATTTGTCAAAATAACAAATTCCGTTGCACATGGTTTTCTTTGAAGCTGCTTTTGTAGTTTTCTGGCAATTTTTCTTGCATAACGAAAACATTTATCTGCACTATGATTTCTTTCATACCGAAAGAATGTTGCTATGAGTGCGTTGTTCATCATTTTTTGTGGTTGTGGTATTATTATATCGTATTTCAAAGCATATTCCTTTGCTTTTCTACAGCAAGCTATAGCGTCGTCATATTTTTGAATTACAATATCTGTACCAGCTTCACAAATCAATGTAATACAATATTCGTCCCATATTTGATTAGTATAAAAATATCGTTTAGCTTTGTCGTAATATATATTACATTGTGTCTGGTTAACAAATAAAAAGGCCTTTCGATTGAATACATTTTCCATGTATTGCGAGATACCTTTCCCGAATTGTGATGTTTTTAAATTTTGACTCAAACAAATGCTGAGATCATAGAGTTTTTTGAATTGCGTTACGTTATTCATGGTATCAAGTATACATGGTGTAATATCATATATAATTCTCAAACGAATAACTGTCTCATCTATCTTAAGTATTTCACCTGGATAATTTCTCACATCTATAGCAATGTCTTCTTTTACATATTGGGTTAATTGGTTCAAAATTCGATTTAATGTTGAGTCCCATGGTGCATAATTCTTATACATAAAATGGAAATATGCTCTTGCTAACTCGGCTTTTAATGGTAGTTCATAATAATCACGTTGTATCTCAGAGTATAACTTATCCAATTCATTGAAATCGGTTTCGAGTTGATTTAATTTAAGATAAAACTCGTTGATTTTATTGTAATCACTAAGATAATAGGAATTTGCCTTATTTAAAATCAGTTCTATCTGTTTGATTTGTGACGTATTATTAAAGTTTTGGGCTTCTGAATAAGCAAGCATTAGTAAAGCAAAAATATTATCTTGCATTTTACCAGTATACATCCATAAATAGTACGCTCTTAAATAATACTGGTCTTGCTCATGCTCACAATAATAATTATAATAATCTAGATAGCGTTCTCTATTCCAATTCTCTAATTCTTTCTTGAATACCTTTTGTATTTCGTCGCTAATAAAAGAATAAAAACCAGAAGAATTCCTTTCCAATAGTTCCTGCTTTTTAGCAAGATTCAAACTATCGCGTACTATTGCCAACTCCTTCTTAGAAACTTCTGAAATCTCATATCCACCAAAACTCTTTAAACTTATTGAAGATGTAAGTATAATATCTTCCATATCATACTCGTTTATATTTCTTTTTTGACCATCCTCTTTTAATTGCTGCAAGCGATAACTTACAACCGTATCTAACGCTCTAAAGAAGCCAAGATCACGCTCAACTAAATCTACATATAAAAAATCAATTAATTTCAAATTAGAGGCGCAGATTTTTTTGATCTGTTTAAGTTTTTCCCATATGCACTCTCTTTCTAAAACAATATTATGTTTATCTATAATATACTTATATATATCTTCTTCGTCATAATCTTCTAATTGAATTTTTAAAATTGACGAACATCCCATCAATTCGTTTACATTTGCTTCTGTTAAATCAGATATTAGAAAGTATAGTTTATGTCTAAAAGTTCTTTCAAGTTGTTTTACATTTAAAATAAGCAATTCCACAAGAAGCTTAATCTTGTAATTTTGTTCTGAATACTTAGGAATACATATTAAAATATCATTCTTAAGCCTTCTGTTTAGTAAATTACATATATGGTTAAATTGACTATCTCCATTTTTCGAAAACGAAGTTACTATATTTAAACCAACTCCCCAACGAAAAGGAAGGGAGATGCTAGGTTCTATATTATCAAGTGAGACAGATTCTGACTTTCTGTACAATGATAATTTATCATCATCCGGTATATAAATTTGCATTTTATTGGAGATATTTTTTTTGGTTAAAATCTTATTGAGTGTTTCAAATAACACAAAGGATTTTCCGCTACCATGCTTTCCTACGACAATTGTCATTTCCGATGCATTACTATTGATATATTGATTAGATAATTTTTGGATTAGATTTTCTCTTCCCTCTAACTTTCTACAAATCTCTTCTTTCATAAAGTCCTCTTTTGTTTTCTTTTGAGTTTTTTATTAACGGATAACTATGAATTATCCGTTATAAGAAGAAATTTAAGGACATCCCCTTGTTTTAATATGTTAAACTGGGAACAAAAAGGTCAGAGGTGTAAGGTTATGTACATGAAAGAAAAAGTAGGGCAATATTTAGAATATTGCGAGTTCAGACGAGCGTTGGATCAAAAAACATTAAAGGCATATCGGATTGATTTGCGACAGTTTTTTGAAGCAGTATCAAGCAAAGAGCCGAGTAAGGAGGAAATTGAGAATTATATTACAGAGTTGCATAAGACTTATAAGCAAAAAACAGTGAAAAGAAAAATTGCCAGTGTCAAAGCTTTTTATAATTATCTGGAAGAGGAGGAATATATAGAGGAGAGCCCTTTCAGGAGGATTAAGGTAAAATTTAAGGAAACGATTGTGCTTCCACGAATTATTCCAAGAAATGAAATTGAGCAGTTATTGAACTGTATGTATTCTCATGGTGCCAAGAGCAATCATTTGGAGAAGAAGTATTGGTTACGTGATATGGCAGTAGTAGAGGTATTCTTTGGGACGGGAGCCAGAGTATACGAGATTTCCAATATTGGTGCTGATTGCGTCGATTTAATTACGGGTTCAATAAGAATCATGGGGAAAGGTGGAAAAGAGAGATATGTGCAAATTGGAGATAGTTCGTTAGTCAAACTACTTCAGGAGTATTATGAAGAAAACAAAGATGCCATTAAGAAAAGTGGTTACTTTTTTGTAAATAAAAGGGGTGCTAGGTATACGGAGCAATCGATACGATTGATGATGAAAAAGTATTCAAAACTGGCAGGTATTGATAGAAATATCACCCCTCATATGTTCCGGCATTCGTTTGCAACATATTTGATTGAAGAGGGAGTAGATATTAGTTGTGTCAAAGAGATTCTTGGTCATAGCTCAATAAAAACTACTCAGATATATGTTCATGTTGCAATTGAAAAACAGGCGGAGATTCTGCGAAACAAGCATCCAAGAAACCGAATGCAAATTATAAGAGCAGCTTAATATCAACAAACTTAATAGAAGCACGAGACCAGCAGTAGGTGGTCTTTTTGTTGTACGCAAATTTAACTAAAAATTGTTAGGGACATTGATAAGGGCTGGAACTGTTAAAGATTTTAGCATACAATTTACAAAGGGTCTCGGAAAGGAGAAAAATGTTAAAGAAGAACACAGAGTATATTTATCCACCAAGCACAGATTCAGATGAAGAATGGAAGAAGTATATTACACAGCTTTTCGATGCAGAACTAGAAACAATTCTTTATCAAGTGAATTCCAATCCTTTGTTAAAAGATGTTAAAGTTCCAAAGAAACTTAAAGAAAATCTCTGGAAACAAATTAACGATTATGAAAAGAGCAAAAAATCCAGCGGATGTTCATAAAGAGCATCCGTTTTTCAATGGAAAGCATAAGATTTTTTTAAGAAACACTTTATATTTTACCAACAATTTCCTTAAGGAAACTTGGGTATACTTACTAGTATACGGAGGATTAAGGAATGAGAAAATTTGTAAATACATTTTTCGGGATATTTGTAGTGTCATGTATTTGTGGTTTTATCTTTTCAGAAAGAACGGAATATGCCACAGATATAAATGGCTGGAATTTAATCTTGGTAAATGATGATTATTATGTGCCACAAAATTATGCGGTGAAATTAACGAAGCTGGATAATGGTGAACGTGTGGATGCGAGAGTCTATCCGGCGCTGCAGGATATGTTTGACGCAGCGGAGGAAGAAGGTATTTACATGATTGTGAGGGAAGGGTATCGAACTCAGGAAGACCAACAGAAACTGATGGATGATAAGGTGGAAGAATATAAAGAAAAGGTTCAAGTTAAATTTGTTGCAAGGTGGTACGCAGAAAAATGGGTAGCTGTTCCGGGGACAAGTGAGCACCAACTAGGTATCGCTGTGGATATTAATGCGGATGGCATTAATAGCTCTGGTTCAGAAGTGTATACTTGGCTTGCTGAACATGCGCATGAGTATGGATTCATTCAACGTTATCCGGAAGATAAGACAGAGATTACGGGAATTAATTATGAGCCTTGGCATTATAGATATGTTGGTGAGGATGTGGCAAAGGAGATGTTTGAAGAGGATGTTTGTTTGGAGGAGTATATAGAGGTTAACTTTACAAACTAACCTGCTTTTGCTATGATATATAAACATCAATAGTGAGGTGATTCCTATGACGAAAGAACAATTGGCTACAATGGCAAAACAGGCAATGCAGCAGGCTTACAGTCCATATTCTGGATACAAGGTAGGTGCTGCACTTTTATGTGAAGATGGTAGTGTATATACGGGATGCAATGTGGAAAACGCAAGCTTTTCTGCGACAAATTGTGCAGAACGTACAGCATTTTTTAAAGCAGTTAGTGAAGGTAAAAAAGAATTTGCTGCAATTGCAATATGTGGTGGAAAAGATGGAGTGATTGAGGGCTTATTTCCGCCATGTGGTGTGTGCAGGCAGGTGATGCGCGAATTCTGTTCAGATGATTTCGAAATTCATTTGTTGAAATCAGATGGGATAGAAACTTATACGTTGGAACAACTGTTACCAGTGAGTTTTAGGCCAGAGAATTTGCAGGAGTAGGGGTGTTTGAAGATGAATTACACATATATTTTAAAGTGTAAGGACGGCACTTATTATACTGGGTGGACCAATAATCTGGAAAAGCGTTTGAAGGACCATAATGATGGAAAGGGTGCTAAATATACAAAAGCAAGACTTCCAGTAGTTCTTGTTTATCATGAGATGTTTGAGACGAAGGAAGAAGCGATGCGCCGAGAGTATGCGATTAAGCATATGACACGAAAGGAAAAAGAAGAATTGATGAATTACAAAACCCCTGTGGAATAAGTTAGTATTCCTTAGGGGTTTCTTAGATATAAACCGTTTAAAGCGGTTTTGAAGAGTCAGAGTTCCAATATTTTATAATTTCTATGATTTTCTTTCGTTCTTCAATGGAATAACGTTTAAAAACATCTAAAAGTTCTTTATTTAGTTCCTCTTCTTTATCAATGTGAAGTACAACATAATCCCTTTGTGTTTCAACAGGGTGGGGATCTAGAAAAGATTCCAAAGGAACTTTAAAAGCATGTGAATAATAACTAAGGATACGTAAATTAAGTTTTGCACGATTATTTTCCACATTACTGATAAATGCAGGGGTACAATTTAAGTCTTTTGCAACTTGTTCTTGCGTATAGTTGTATTCCTTCCGTGCTCGTTTCATGAGTTGTGTAATTTTCTTATAATTATATTCTTCCATAATCTATACTCCAATTCTGATAAAACAAAATTATATTTATTAGTATAATACAAAAAGTTATGCTTGTAAATAACTATACTATATAGTATAGTATAAATACTAATAGATATACTTATAAAATAGAAAAAATAATGAAGAGACAGGAAGAAGAGTTCGATATGAGTAGAAAAAAGCACCTAAAGCCATATACAAAAAAACAAATAGAAAATTGGGGGCATAGTAGTAAGATCGAAATTTACAAGGATGAAAAGCATTTAATGGAATTTGTTAAAAAGGCTAAAAGTGAAAAGACGAGTAATAAAAAAATGTATTTTGGTATTATTCCAAGTGATTTAGCAGAGCGAGTGAAAAGGATGTTTCAGGTGGATATAGAGGGACATAATTGTGTGCTTCGAGCAGATGAAATAAGAAAAATTGTAAAATCTCATGGACAAGTATGCAAGGAAGTGGGGAGAGGACAAGAGGTCGTTACAGACATAGATTTTGGCTATATTCCAGAAGTCATTGGAAATCCAGAGTTGATAGAAAATGGTGGTATGTATTTCAATAAACCAGTGTTGAAGTTTACGAGAGGAGAACGGACGATAGTTACAGTTGTTTCAAAAAAACACTTAGATGTTTATACACAGACAATGTATATTAGGCGCAAAAAAGAAAAAAGCCTTGCCACTACGCCAGGTGATGAAAATATCCGCCCGCACACGTCCGAAACGCTTAGTGGTACAGCTTCTAATGATAGTATAGCAAAAATATAGAAAAAAACAACCCTAAAAACAACAAGAACAAATTATTCTGCATATATTGAATTATAAGAAGTAATAAGGTGATAGTATGAGACTTTGCGAACTTCGTGAGAAAGAAGTAATCAATTTGTGTACTTGCAAGCGATTGGGGTGTGTGGAAGACTTGGTATTCGATTTGTGTGATGGTTGCATACAGGCGCTCGTTGTGCCGGAGCATACCAAGTTCTGTGGCATCTTTGGAAGCGACTGTGAGTTTGTGATTCCCTTTGATTGCATTAAAAAGATTGGGGAAGACTTTATTATGGTAGAAATTAGCGAGGAAAAATGTCTGAAAGGTTGCAAATAGTGAAACATTTCTGTTAGAATACAAGGGTAGATTTATATTTACCAGGAGGATCATAAAAAATGAAATGTCCATATTGTAGTGCAACAGATACAAGAGTTATAGATTCAAGACCGGCAGAGGATGGAAGTTCTATTCGTAGAAGACGTTGCTGTGATGAGTGTGGCAAACGATTTACCACGTATGAGAAGATAGAGACAATTCCGCTTATTGTTATTAAAAAGGATAATAACCGTGAGCAATATGACCGTTCTAAAATTGAGGGCGGTATTTTGAGAGCATGTTATAAACGTCCTATCTCAGCAACAGATATCCAAAAAACAATCGAAAAGATTGAGACGGAAATCTTCAGCCGTGAGGAAAAGGAGATTCCAACCAGCGTAATTGGTGAAATCGTCATGGAAAAACTGAAAGAGTTGGATGAAGTGGCATATGTAAGATTTGCATCTATTTACCGTGAATTTAAAGATGTCAATACATTTATGTCAGAGATTAAAAAGATATTGGAAAAATAAGGAGCATATAGATGAAGTTAATTTCGTGGAATGTAAATGGAATTCGTGCCTGCGTGCAGAAAGGCTTTTTGGATTTTTTCAAGGAAGTGGATGCCGACATTTTCTGTATTCAGGAAAGTAAAATGCAGGAAGGCCAACTGGAATTGGAATTAGAGGGTTACCATCAGTATTGGAACTATGCAGAGAAAAAGGGATACTCGGGCACTGCTATTTTCACAAAGCAGGAGCCAATCTCTGTGCAGTATGGTATTGGAATAGAGGAACACGACCATGAAGGGCGTGTGATTACGTTGGAATTTGAAGATTTCTACATGGTGACTGTTTATACACCGAATTCCCAGGACGGGCTTAAGAGACTGGATTATCGTATGCAGTGGGAAACGGATTTCCTTGCATATTTAAAGAAACTGGAAGAAAAGAAGGGTGTCATTTTCTGTGGAGATTTAAATGTGGCTCATCAGGAGATCGACCTTAAGAATCCAAAGACAAATCGTAAGAATGCGGGATTTACAGATGAAGAACGTGCAAAATTTGGCGAAGTTTTAAAAGCAGGCTTTATTGATACCTTCCGATATTTTTATCCGGATGTGAAAGACGTTTATTCATGGTGGTCTTACCGCTTTAGTGCGCGTGCGAAGAATGCGGGATGGAGAATTGACTATTTCTGTGTATCAGAATGCTTGAAGGACAGATTGGAAGATGCTAAGATTTTAACCGATGTGCTGGGCTCTGACCATTGTCCGGTACAGTTGGATTTGAAATAGGAGGAATTACCATGAGAATCGAACGGGAACACACCGCAGCCATTGTGGTGGATTATCAGGAAAAGCTGGTTCCGGTGATGCATGAAAAGGACAAGTTGCTCCAAAATTCCTGTATCTTATTGGAGGGATTAAAGATACTGGATGTGCCGATGGTGGTTACTCAGCAGTACACCAAAGGGCTTGGCATGACGGTAGAGGACATTACAGAGGCAGCAGGGACTTCTGAATATATAGATAAGATTTCATTTACGGCATTTGATTGTGTGAAGGACAAGCTCAGTACCAAGAAATATGTAATCGTATGTGGAATTGAGGCTCATATCTGCGTGCTTCAGACTGTCGTTGATTTGAAGGCGGCAGGATTCGTGCCGGTGCTGGTTGCTGACTGCATTTCCAGCCGAAAGGAATCGGACAAGCAGGTTGCCATTGAACGTGCTCGTCAGGAGGGTGCAATTGTAACAACCTATGAGTCTTTGTTGTTCGAGCTTTTGAAGGTGGCTGGAACAGAGACGAGTAAGGAGATACAGAAGTTGATAAGATAAGAGGAGATACTTTGATGTTAAAAGGAAAAACAGTCATTCTTGGTGTAACCGGCAGCATTGCTGCCTACAAAATTGCAGACCTTGCAAGCAAGCTATCTAAGCTACATTGTAATGTCCATGTGATTATGACAAAGAATGCGACTAATTTTATAAATCCAATTACATTTGAAACATTGACGAATAACAAATGTCTTGTAGATACATTTGACCGTAATTTTCAATATAGCGTGGAACATGTGGCACTTTCAAAGCAGGCAGACGTGGTGCTCGTTGCGCCGGCTACAGCAAATGTAATTGCAAAGATGGCGCACGGTTTGGCGGATGATATGCTTACAACAACAGTGCTTGCATGTGATTGTCCGAAGATTGTGTCTCCGGCCATGAATACGCAGATGCTTCATAATCCGATTACACAGGATAATATTGAGATATTAAAACATTATGGATTTGAAATTATCGAACCGGCTACAGGTATGCTCGCATGCAAAGATATTGGAGAAGGAAAACTTCCAGAGACAGATGTACTTTTGGACTATATTTTAAAAGCGATTGCTTTTGAGAAAGATATGGAAGGCATGAATGTGCTTGTTACGGCGGGAGCTACTCAAGAAGCACTAGACCCTGTTCGTTACATTACCAATCATTCCACAGGAAAAATGGGATATGCGATTGCAAGAAATGCAGCGTTCCGTGGTGCAAATGTTACGTTGGTGACTGGGGAAACATCCATTGCAAAGCCACGTTTTGTGGATGTGGTAAACATAAAAAGTGCGGAGGATATGTTTGAAGCTGTGACGACCCGCGCAGACAAGCAGGACATTATTATCAAAGCGGCAGCAGTTGCAGATTATACACCTGCAACAGTTAGCAATGACAAGATCAAGAAGTTAGATGATGATATGGTGATCCCGGTAGAGCGCACCAAGGATATTTTAAAATATCTAGGCATGAATAAGCGTCAAGGACAATTCTTGTGTGGTTTTTCTATGGAAACAAAGGACATGCTTGAAAATTCACGCAGAAAACTGATTCATAAGAACTTAGATATGATTGTTGCCAACAACTTGAAGCAGGCGGGTGCAGGTTTTGGAGTGGATACGAATGTGATTACTATGATTACTCCGGGGAAAGAAATTGCGCTGGAGCTTATGAGTAAGGATGAAGTGGCAGAGCAGATTTTAGATGAGATTTTAAGACAGAGAATAAGTAATAAGTAAATAGAGAAAAATAGCGAGTGTTATATAACGCTCGCTATTTTTGAGTTTTATTATATATTTAATTTACAAGTCGTGATTTGAGAAGTACTTTGGTAATTACCGCAACCAAAATTGCAGCGGCAATTGCTTCCGGAATACCTGATGCAGTTACAGTTGTCATGATGAGTCCCCACACAGCAGTGACTGCCACCTCTTTTACTTCAGCGTACTGTTTGGCAAATAGAAGATATATACTTCCCATAACGGTGATGGTATTTACCATCGAACCAACAAAACCGGTAATGGCTAATGCGATTACCTGGTATATTTTTTTATTCATTTTCATCTTTTTGAACAATATCCAGAACCAACCGGCTACAACACCAATCAAAATCCGGCAGCCCACAGAAATCCAAATTGCTTTTGCAGCACCGATAAGTCCGGTTGTACTCATAAATGGCGAGAATGCAAAAGATAGTAATGTAGGTGCCATTGTATTGCTGATTAATGAGCATACTCCAAAAACAGCTCCCAGAATTGCGCCGGCCAGAGGTCCTAACAGAATAGCTCCTATAATAACCGGAATGTGCACGGTAGTTGCTTTAATAATGGGTAGTTGAATCATACCGAGTGGCGTATTAGCTAATAGGATTACGATGGCGGCCATCAGTGCAACGCTAACCATCCAACGTGTGTCCGTGTTTTTTGTTTTCATAGTATATCCCTTCCTTTTTGGTGCGGCATTCAACGTTTGCTAGAATTTTAACGGCAATTGTTTATAAGCCTGTTCCCGTTTGAATTCATCGGCATAAATAATCACGTAAGAGATGATTGCAAATATACCGGCAGAGATTCCATCAATGATTGAATGCTGTTTTAAAAACATAGTTGATAGGATAATCAAAACTGTTGTAACAAATGTGGCACTTTGAACCCAGCGAATGTTTTTTAAATGCTCGCTCTTCTTAATTGCGATATAGCAACCAAGTGTATTGTATACGTGAATGCTTGGAAATACATTGGTTGGAGTATCTGTGGCGTATAGACGTTTTACCATGTCCACAAAAATATTGTCACGTTCAAAATATTTTGGTCTCAAAGCCTGACCATTCGGCCATAGGGTTGATATGATGAGGAATAAGGTCATTCCAATCACTAAAAACAGTATAAGGCGATAAAATTCATTTCTATCTTTAAAGAAAAAATAACAAACAGTTACAGCCATGAATAAAAACCAAAACAAATATGGAATGATAAAAAATTCAATAAAAGGAATTTTTTTATCGAAAGATGTTTGAATCAAATTATAGTTTTGTGTTATTGTTTGTTCTAAATAATAGAACCAAGGCAAATATATCAAAGCGTATATTGATACCCAGGCATGCTTATATTTTTGGAAAAATTTTTTCAAAGTATTTACCTCGCAAGTTTTTATGGTTTAGTCGTAATTACACGTATTTTCTCAGGTGCACAACAGAAGGATATGTCTTTTTGTATAAAAATAGGTTCTCCATCTGTGTGTAGTGGAAGTGGGCGTGCTGTTTGAATATGGAAGTTTGCAGCTCTGTGCATATGAACCCCTTTGAATTTGGTATGAATTCCGGCAAAAGCCATTGGGAACAACAGTAGTGCTTTTAATTTTCCGATATTGGCAACTACGCATACATCCAGTTTATCATCGTCGTTTTTGGCATCTGGTGCAAATTTGGCGCCACCGCCTTCAAAACGATTATTCATGATGGCAGCAAAATATGCCTTCTCGTACGTGAGCTTTTTGTCTCCGTCTAGTGTAATTTCGTATTTGCATGGGGAAGTTACGATTAAACGATGGAGTGCTACGAATACATAGGTAAGTTTCCCCAGACCTAATTTATTTAGAAATTTTTTTACATGGGATACGACCACCTCATGACAAATATCAGCATCAAAGCCAACACCGGCACTTACTGCAAAACGGCGTAGTTTGTTGCGATAACGCATTTCACCAACATTCATTGGATGTAAATGCGGACAAGTCAAAATAGTGTTTAAAGCATCCACAGGATTGGTAGGAAGTTCAAGTCCTCTTGCAAAGTCGTTGCTGGAGCCGATTGGTATGTAGCCCAAAATCGTCTTATCAAAATGTACAATCCCATTTACCACCTCATTGACAGTTCCATCTCCACCGAGTGCAACAATGGTGTGCTCCTCGCCATCGGATGTAATCTCACGTACAATGGATGTTGCATGCTTTTGATATTTCGTATAGAAAACCTGATATTCTATATTCTCTTTTCTTAAAATAGCTTCTAATTCATTCCAAACGGATTGGCCAAGTCCGGACCTGGCGTTTGGGTTTACGATAAAATTGTACATTCGAGAATTCCTCCCCTTTATCCTATTCGTTTATTATAACAGTTAATACT
>JAEIGA010000573.1_pt1 | contig 54156 bp, 53 predicted proteins | sample 9270691 | NCBI WGS metagenome assembly JAEIGA01 (sample SAMN17057246, study PRJNA624740) | gut metagenome | biome: biome; isolation source: fecal sample | host: Bos grunniens | place: China: Xizang | collected 2019 | reverse complement strand
TACATATGTTCCGTAGCTACCCTGAGAATTTGACGTTCTTGGAAGTGAGTATCCTTGCTGTTTATAAAGGTAGCTTGTAAAACCGCTGCAATCAAACGCTGACGGGCCTGAAGAACCGTATGAATATCGGCATCCTATGTAGTTATATGCGTCAGACGCAATCCTCTTCGCAACATCACTTGCATTTGAATTACCGATAGTACTATTTTTTGTAACATATTGGGCGGATACAAAACCTGTTTTTCCGCTCTGCATACGTATATTATACCAACCGTTGTCGGTATATATAATCTCAAAGGAAGTGTTTCGCTCAAGCTGAGTAACAATATCGGAAGATGTATTTGGTGAAACCCTGACATTAAGTAAATTGCACGAAACGTAACCGGTTTGTGCAGCAACAGAGTTTATAGATAATGTTAAAAGTGTAATCAGTAATATTAATATAAAAGTAACCTTTCTCATAGAGTATACCTCCAATCAAACCTCTATTATTTTACAACATTTAAACGAAAATGTCAAACTTTTTTAATATTTTTTTCATACTTTTTAAATTATTTAAAATTTATTCATAATTACAATAAATTTTTCAAAGAGTATTTATTGCGACATTTTTTTCATAATAAATGTATTATAATTACATAGGGTGATTTAATATGCCGGTTATTTATATTGATGTTCTTTTTGTGGTTAATTTACTTATAAACTACATATTACTGCGGGCCTGCTGTGCTTTTACAAATTTGAAACAAAAAAAATACAGAATATTGTTTGGTGCTTTTATAGGTGCCTGCTATTCTGTACTTATCTTCTTTCCTGATTTTTCAGTATTATATTCAACGATATGTAAACTTCTTATCTCAATGCTGATAGTAGCTATCTCCTTTCCTTTTTATACCTTTAAAAATTACATTAAAACATTACTAATTTTTTATATGGTTTCTTTTGGCTTTGGAGGGTGCGTACTGGGTGTGTTTTATTTTAGCGACATCGGGGCAAGACTTGGCGCGGTTTATTCAAACGGCATATTCTATTTTAATCTTCCATGGACTGTTCTTGCTCTTTGCGGTGTAATGTTTTTTCTTGCTGTAAAGCTTTTTGGATTTTTTTCAGGCAGAGTTTATAGGGGAAACAGTCTTAAAAAGACGCTTTGTCTTTCCTATAAAAATAATACTGCTGAAATCACGGCGTTTCTTGACACCGGAAACTCATTAATAGATCCAATTACTCTATCGCCAGTAATTGTTGCAGAATATAAATCAATAAAGCATCTGTTCAGCGACGATATAAAAAGCGGACTTGAACGTATCGGACACGATAATCTTTCGTGGATTATGACGGAAGTGTCCCAAAAAGGATTAAAAGCACGTTTGATACCATTTTCCTCACTCGGTAAAGAAAATGGTATGCTGATTGGATTTGTCCCCGACAAGGCAGAATTATATGATGATTGCGGTGTAAGAGTTTTGGAAAAATGCGTAGTTGCAATATCAGAACATTCTCTGTCAAAAGACCGTAGCTATGCAGCGCTGTTAAATCCATATTCATAAATTACAGAAAGGAAGCGCATTATTAAATGAATTTGTTAAAGGCAATAAGATTTAATGCTCATAAAAATTATATACGTTTATTCAAAAAACTCGATTTGGATGAATACATCCATTACATAGGAGGTGGTGCATACCTTCCCCCTCCCCTTTCTTCCGATGAGGAAAATGAATGTATTTTAACTATTGAAAAGGAACGGAGCAGACAAACCCTGATAGAACATAACCTACGGCTTGTTGTGTATATTGCAAAGAAATTTGAAAACACGAATATTTGTGTTGACGACCTTGTATCTATCGGAACAATAGGTCTTATTAAAGCTGTAAATACGTTTAAATCAGACAAAAAAATTAAGCTTGCAACTTATGCAAGCAGATGTATAGAAAATGAGATATTAATGTATTTAAGAAAGAACAATTCTCAGAAAAGTGTAATTTCTTTTGATGAGCCTTTAAATATAGACCCTGACGGGAACGAACTTCTTCTTGGTGATATTCTTGGTTCTCAGGAGGATTCAATAGACAGACATCTTGAGGAAGAGGTTGAAAAACAGTTGCTGTTATCGGCGATGAATAATCTGTGTGAAAGAGAAAAAGAAATTATTAAAATGAGATACGGTCTATGCGGAATGTCAGAAAAAACTCAAAAAGAAGTGGCTGATATGTTAGGAATAAGCCAAAGTTATATCTCAAGACTTGAAAAAAGGATAATAGACAGATTAAAAACAGATATTATACGAAATATTTAATGATTTTTACAAAAAAATATTGAAAAAAATCCCTCCATTGTGTATAATGATTATGTTTGCACTTAGGAGGGATTATATGTTGTTTAGACGTAATAAAAAAGATAACATCCCCGGTAAAAAAATGGATGATGCAGTTATGCATGAATTTAACCGGCTGTGGAATGAAGAACTGCTTAAAAAGGTTGATTCCCGTGATTTTTCAAAAGCGTATAACTATGCAATGAGAAAGTATACAATACGTGATACATGTATGAGGAATTTCTTTGATTTTCAAACAGAGGGATCCATAAGGTTTAAGGAAGCTTGCAGTGCATTTGAAAACAATGATATATTCTGGACATATATGCTTATACGTCAGTTTGCATCTATTCACGGTTACAGTAATCTTCTTAAGCATCTTACAAATAAAAGGCGTATTTTTCTTTCGGAAAAAAGAAAGGATACTATAATAACCAGACACTCTGTACGGTCATATCTTAGAAACCTTATGAACGGAAACACAAGAAATGCAGAAGAGTTTATTGAAAAAGCTCTTGAAGATATGGATAAATACAAGGAGCTAATAGAAAAAGGTTGTTATAAGTCTGCATATAAAATTATTGCACTTACAGATAAACATAACGAATATGCTTCAAATATTAAGAAGTTCTTGTTCTATGCAGCAAAACGACCTGTAACAGATGAAAACATAGAACAAACAAAGCGATTTTTTGAGTATGCAGGAAAGTATTACAATTTTCAAAGAAAGAAAAAGGACGGTTCATATGTTCTTATAACTGATATTGATATAATTTTAGCAAAGATTGTTTTTATGCGCAACGGCGGCGACGTTGATCGTGATGATTTAATTCGAAAAATCCATCGTACTGTTAAGGTATACTGCGTGGAAAGTATGTATGTCCCCATTTGTCTACTTGCTGATTATCTATACCAAATCGGTGAAACGGAAATTGAAAAAATGGTGTTGAAAATACTTATACATTATGGCGGTGCTGTAAATGAAAAGTATAAGAAAAGATACACCTGTCTCGATTTGATGTATCAAAACTCTAATAGGTTTATTTTCCGTCATCCTGCGCACACCCCAATAGAATGCGTTCTTTTTAACAAAGATAAAGAAAACTTCAGTGATGTTCTGAAAAGGTGTATTAATAAAAACTCCCCGAATTCTTGGTGTATTGCAGTTAAACATTCTTTTAAAACTTATGAGTTTAACTATAAGTACTTTTATGATGACAGATTGTTGTCCACGCTTGAAAGCGTTTTAGACAATGAATTTGGAGATTATGTTCTTGAATATTCTATCAGAACATTTTTCAGTGGTGACAGCGTTGAGGATACAAATCATTCAATGATAATTATCACAAGCGGAAAAAATCAGTATACCGACTTCCCTAAAATCGGTATGATGATAAAGCTTGAACCAATTTCAAAAAAACTTGTTAATGTGCATTACTGTATATTATATCTTCCAGAGGAAACCTATAACGACGAGCAGATTGCTGAAGATGGCCGTTACGTACAGTCAATACTTGATAATTCCCAGGATTCAAGATTTAATACGTTTTCCTCCGTTGTAGAAAATCTTACATGGAGTACCGTTGAAGATTTATTAACCAAATAAATATAGGAGGTGTAAAAACTTGGTTTTTACACCTCCTATTACTTTCTCCTGTGCTTATAAATTTATTAAAATAATTTTCAAAAAACACTTGCTTTTTTACTGCTTTATGTGTATAATACTGTGGTGAGCAATGGAGAGATGGCTGAGTTGGTCTAAGGCGCACGACTGGAAATCGTGTAACGGTTAATCCCGTTCAAGGGTTCGAATCCCTTTCTCTCCGCCAAAAGAACAAGGTATCTACAAATGTGGGTATCCTGTTCTTTTTTTGTTAAAGTATAGTAGGGATTCGAACCCTGAGAGGGCAGTTAGCCTATATCTTTACGAAGCGTTCCCAGAAGTTTCTTTTCTATTCGTGAAATCTGTACCTGGCTTACTCCCATTATTTTTGCGACTTCACTTTGAGTTTTTTCCTTATAATAACGAAGCATTAAAATCTGCCTTTCTTTTTGGGGCAGATTTATTATTGCCTGTTTCAAAAGAACCTTTGTCAGGATGCCCTCCTCCCCATTTTCCTTACTGCATAGCTTATCTAATAACAACACAGAACTGTTATCTCCCTCGTGTATAGTCTTATAAATTGACTCGGGAGGTTGCGTTGCCTCTAATGCAAGTGTAACGTCGTTTATGCTTACATTTATCATTTGAGCAATTTCGCACAGCGTTGCATCGCTTCCTTTCTGCGCAGATATTTTCTCTGATGCTATTTTAGCACTTGTTGCAGTTTCTTTTAATGTTCGGCTGACTTTTATAATTCCGTCGTCACGCAAAAATCTCTTGATTTCTCCCATTATCATAGGCACTGCGTAGGTTGAAAATTCTACATTGAAGTTTGTATTGAATTTATTTACCGCTTTGATAAGACCTATCGCTCCTATTTGAAATAAATCTTCGCACTCTGTTCCACGACCTGAAAATTTTCGGACAATACTCCATATCAGCCCCTGATTTTGCATTGTTATGCTTTCAAGTGCCGCCTTATCCCCTGCCTGTGCTAAAGCTATCAGGCGATAATTCTCCTGTTTCATAATAGTACTCCCTTTACAGTTTCTTTGTCATAACAACTGTTGTGCCTGCGTTTTTTTGGCTAGATATATGTAGAGAATCCATAAAGCTTTCCATAACTGTAAAACCCATTCCGCTTCTGTCTGAGTCAGGTTTTGATGTAAAAAGAGGCATACGTGCCATAGTGATATCCTCAATCCCTATCCCTTCATCCTGTACTTTTACAGTAAGAAGTCTATCAGTTAATGTTAGTTCGAGAATTACTAATCCTTCTTTATTTTCATAGCCGTGTATTATAGCGTTAGTTACAGCCTCTGATATGGCAGTTTTCACATCTGCCATTTGCTCTATTGTCGGATCAAGTGGCATAATAAAACCTGATACAATAATTCTTGAAAGACTTTCATTTATGCTTTTTGCATCAAATTCTGCTTTCAGATAGTTTTTCATTTGTTTTCATTCCTTTCAATTTTATAAAGATTTTTATCTGCCTCTTCCGCATTTTGGTATGATGGGATAATTTTCTTTATACCGCTTAATGTTATCATTTTGTCTACATATTCATTTAAACCGCAGATTGCAAGCTTTCCTCCGAGAGAATGTATAATCTTGTATCTGCCTACAATAAGACCTATTCCCGATGAATCCATCAGAGTAACTCTGCTAAGGTCAATAATTAGGTTTCTTTTTTGAGATACTTGTATTTCAATATCAATCTTACTCTTTAAATCAGCCGCCGCATACTGATCTAATTCCCCACTTAGACAAACTAGCAGAGAATTCTTCATACTTTTAAACATTTTTAACCATTCCTTTCTAAAACTACATCCATATTTTACCATATATAGCACTGAAAAGTTTGATATCCTTTGTAATAAAAAATGTTTTTTTGACAAAACAGAAAAACTCAATAATTATATAGACAAAAATATTATTAAATGTTATAATAAAAAAAACTAAAGAAAAGGAAGGCGTGACGAAATGGAAAATCTTACTATTATGAATCATCCGCTTATTTCGCACAAACTCAGCCTCTTACGTCATATTGACACAGACGGAAAAGCTTTCAGGGAACTTGTAAGTGAAATTGCGATGCTTATCTGTTATGAGGCGACACGGGATATGAAAACAACTCCTGTTGATATCCCCACACCTCTTATGACTGCAAAATGTCATATGATTACGGAGAATAAACCCGTTATAGTTCCTATTTTAAGAGCGGGGCTTGGTATGGTTGATGGAATGCTTAAAATTTTACCTTCCGCTAAAATAGGTCATATTGGAATGTGTCGCAATCACGATACCCTTTTACCTGAAAAATATTACTGCAATTTACCCTCAGACATCGCGCAAAGAACTGTTTTTGTGCTTGACCCAATGCTTGCTACGGGCGGTTCTCTCGCAGCAGCAGTTACTCTTCTTAAGGAGTACGGCGCAAAGAACATTAAGGTACTCAGTATTGTAGGTGTTCAGGAGGGAGTTAGCAAAGTTCTTGAGGCTCATCCTGATGTTCACGTTTATCTTGGTGTAATGGATGAAAAGCTTAATGAAAAAGGTTACATCCTTCCCGGTCTCGGCGATGCCGGTGACAGACTTTTTGGAACAGAATAAAAAAATCCTCCCTAGTGGGAGGATTTTTTTACCATATAGGAATTTGCGTAAATTTGAGACGTATAAAACTATGTTTGCATAAGGGCAGCGTGCGAAAAGAGTTAGATGGCACGCTTCTTTTTTACATTAATTTAAGTAAATCTGAAACCCTTTCTGCACAACTTCTGCATACGGGAAATCCTTTAATAAGATTTTCTTTTGAACGACACCATTTACAACACTCTTGAGCAGGACTGATTACAATTTTATCACCAACCCTGTCAATTTGCATAAGAGTACGCTTGTTTATTCCCATCTCCTTAAGCATACTTTTCGGCAATACAATTCTGCCTAACGAATCAATGTTTCTTTCGGTCATATTTAGTACTCCTTTCGTTTTTTATCTACCATATATTGTTATTATACCCATTGTAATGACAAAAGTCAACCATTTTATGGAAATAAATGTAAAATATTTGTTAATTTAGGAAGTTTTTAAGATGTTAGAAAAAAACACAACTTCTTTTTAGAGAAATTGTGTTTTAATCAGGTCTATTATCTCTGATTTTGAATATCCTTTTAGCGTAAGGCTACGGGCTATATTCAAAATATCAGAGAATTGTGATTTATCGCTAAAGCCTTCATTTATCAAATCTTTACCACTCAAAAATCCTTTACAGATAGTTTTATGGTAAACAGAAAGTCGCTGTATTGCAAAGTCTAAAATTTCATCTTTTTTACTATCTTGTAGTCTAAGCGATAAAAGTAATCCTTCTTTATCTAATGTACTGTCAAAAATCGTATTTGTTTCATAGGTGTCGGATTTATTTTCGAATGCTTTATATAAATCTTTAGATTTACATAAAAGATTTAAAACATACTGTTTGATTTGCTTTTCTTCTGTAATTTTTGACAAAAATTCGAAAACATCCTCGGGCTCTTCAATCATTAAACATACGGAAAAGAGCATAAATCCTAATGGATTATCTGCTTTTTCTTTTAATCTTGCAGCTTTATCAATACAATCCATAGTAAAACGCCATTTATTGTCAGGTAAAATGAGCTTGCTAAACCACGGAAAAATATTCTCCATCAGTTTGAGATTTTCAAAATATAAAGACGGTTTTTCAGCTTTTAAAAGGGCTTTCTTTGTTTCCTCGTATACCCTTTCTTTAGATAATGTACTTAAATCAGTCCCTTCTGACAGTTTAATTGTCTCTTCTGCTATCTTAAAATTAAATCTAGCAGCAAATTGTGCCGCTCTTAATATTCTTAATGGGTCTTCGGCAAAAGTTTTACTGTCCACGTGACGGATAATTTTATTTTTTATATCAGCAATACCATTCATGTGGTCAACGATTTCTCCCGTCAAAACATTTTCCATAATAGAATTAACTGTAAAATCTCTTCTTCTTGCAGCCTCAAATGTTCCTAAAAATGGGTCTATGCAAACGTCAATATCTTTGTGCCCCTTCCCTGTTTGCAGATCCTTTCTTGGCAATGCAATATCTATTGCGTAGTCGTTTAAAATGAATATGCCAAAACTTTTTCCCACTTCAGCATATGATACAGTTTCTTGAAGTATTTTTCTCAAATCATACGGGGAAATCTTATGCACCTCAATATCAATGTCTTCACTCTTTTTCCCCATAATTTTGTCGCGCACAAAACCACCGACAAAATATGATTCTCCCCCACATTGTTTTATTTTTTCTGCAATTATTTTGGATATTCTTATTTTTTTGTCATTCATATAAACCACTCTTTATATAGTTTTACAGTGAAATTATAACATACTACCCCTCTTTTTACAAATAATATTATTTCTCTGTATAAAAAATGGGTAAAAGCATTGACATATTCTGTATTTTGGTTTATAATAAGAGAAGTTGCTCGAGTGGCGGAACAGGCAGACGCCCGGGACTTAAAATCCCGTGTCCCATAAAGACGTACCGGTTCGATCCCGGTCTCGAGCACCAGAGAGAATGGCTTAACCATTAAGGCTAAAGTCATTCTCTGTTTTTTTGCCCGTTTTTTGAAATTGGTATTATATGGATAATTCCACCGCTTTCCCACCAAAATCTAAAAAATTTCGTTTTTGATTTTGGTGGGATTTAAAAGGATTTCGCAGAGAAAAAGCCTTATAAACCGCTTAACAAAAAGGGTTTACAAGGCTTTTTCTAATTATAGATAATGCAGTGTAACATTGGATAGGTTTTCTTAAAATCCCGTATCCAATAAAGCCGTATCGGCTTTACCCCAGCCTCTGCTACCTTCATTGACAAAGAGTTTAAAAAATTTCCTTTGACATCTCAAGCAGTTCTTCTATAAGCTTTTCTGCTTCGCCTGGAAGAAGAACGGAGGATGGAATTTGCGATTCATAAAGATTTGGAAGCTCTGACATTGCCTTTGTTGGCACATAGTCACTAGTGCCGCCGTTTGCATTTGATGCAAAAAGATTTTTCGTTGTGGGGGAATTTTCTTTAAGATAATGCTGAAATTCTACATAATCTTCGCCGTTCATAAGATAAATGCAGCAATCCCCAATCTTAAGCACCTGCAAAACCATTTTTTGAGGTTCGTTCATCTTTTCATAGAATTCAAGAAGTACACCTGCCCTTGCCCTTCTGAATACCATAGACATAGGCTCATTAACATCAATCGTGTCAAAATCAAAATCTGACAATGGCTTTTTTATAAGCTCTTTTGCAAGCTGTACTTCTTCTTCATCAGCTTTTCTCTTTGTTACATTTTTAACCTTCGTATATGCCTTAACTTCATTAACATCTATCTTTTCCATAGTGTTTTCGCTGTCAAAGATTGCTTGTGCAAGCTTTTTGCCGGTATGTACGTAGACAGGATTCGGCCAATCCTCATAAGGCACTGCAGTATTAACATGGTTGATATTACCGCTGAAGCCCGCAAGCCATAAGCTTACAAATTCCCTTCCGTACCTATCTTTAAGTTCATCGGAAAGAACACCTGAAAAGTCAGCACAGTAAGCATTTCCCGCAACTGTATCGTGATGTAGTGCGTAGCTTGAGATAGAGCCTATGCACTCGCCGTTAAGATTTTTGAACATAATGAAGGGAAAATCCTCATCTGGTTTACCCATTGGCTCAACAATGTCAGGATTCATAATACCCGGATTTGTTCTTACAGAACCGTCCTTCATCTTATAATTTCTGATGAAAGCAATGTCCTCCACCTTTTTGCAACCGTAGTAAGCTTCTGCCTCCTGCATATGCCTGAGTGCAAGGTATGCACAGTCTGCTCCTTTTAAAATTATATCATCCTTGAAATGCTTATTTTCAAATGCAAAGTCCCAAGCGTTGTCGACATTACCTGATGTATGGCAATGCGTACATGCAATGGCAATCTGCTCAGGCTTAAGGTTTGTAAACTTAGCCAATCTTTCATATATACCATCACATATTTCCTGTGATGTGTGTATTGTGTCAATGGTAATAATTACAAACTCACTTCCGTCGCAATTTATTGCAACGGCTTTAGTGTAGAGCCGTGTTTTAACATCATCAGATATTCTGGGTACATAGTATCCGCTGATGCTTTCACCGATTGCAGGTGTAATTTCCTTTTCGTAAAATCCGCATTTTAACATTTTAATTGCTCCTTACAGAAAAGGGGAGCAACACTCCCCTTTATAATTCTTTACTATATGTTTTGCTAAAATCAGAAGTTATAATCAACCTTAACAGGAAGTCCTGTTTCTACTGATTTTACTATTGCAAGACCTACTGAAACTGTTGAAGCACCCTCAACACCGTCTGTTGTAACAGGTCTGTTATTAAGTATGCAATCACAGAAGTCTTCGATTTCGCCTGCACAGTTGTGGTTGTTAATTTTTATCGGCACCTTCATTTCTACTATCTGCTGTTCACAATCTAAGAATGTGTCTGATCCATTGAGGGATTCCTTGTAAATTGAAATAAAGGGATTAGAGTTGTCAAAAATAAGTGTGCCCTTTGTTCCATATACTGCTGTACGCATTGTATATGCTCTCTTACATCCGTGTGAATTGAACACCTTACCGATAACACCATTTTCAAACTTCATAATACCGATTGTTGTATCGTTGATGGGCCAGTCAAGTAAAACCTTGTTTGTTGCATAGGCAGTAACCTCAATGGGATTACCTGCAATCATTCTGATAAGGTCAATTGCGTGACAGCCGCCTCCAAGAATGGGGTGTCTTTCAGGAGTTACTCTCCAGCCGCCTGTACCACCGATTTTTGAATAGTCGTGTGCATACTCAGATTCAATGAATACAAGATCACCGATTTCTCCTTCTTCAACGAGCTGCTTAGCTCTTACAAAAGCGGGAGTGTATCTGCCAATCTGACCAACCATAAGCTGCTTTCCTGTTTCCTTTGCAGCAGCAATCATAGCCTTACATTCATCAAGGTCAAGTGACATAGGCTTTTCGCAAAGCACATGCTTACCTGCGCGAAGTGCATCAACAGCTATCTGGCAATGTACCTGGTCGGGAAGCGGAAGTGTAACTGCATCAATATCTTCTCTTGCAAGAAGCTCCTTGTAATCTTTGTAGTATGCAGGTATTGCAAACATTTCAGCCTTTTCCTTTGCACGTTCTTCAATAGAATCAGCAATAGCGATAATCTCTGCGTTCTTGAGTCCACGAATTCCTTCCAGATGCTCTCTTGAAAAGGATCCTGCACCAATCATACCAAGTCTAACTTTCTTTTGCATAACAAAACCTCCAAAATTAAATAAATATTTTATTTAACTCATTAGCTGAAGCAACTGAATTTTTTCGCTTACGGCTAAGAGTATTTAAACTATATTATAGAGCAGACGGTTATTTTGAATTATCATCAAAATATTTTCTACACATACTTTTTTACCTTTATTGCTCTTTCTCCCCTACTTGCTTATCTTGATTATATTTTTTGAGCGTACGATAAAATGTACGTTCGTGATTAAATCCAACTAATCGGCTTATCTCACTCATAGAATGCTTTTTGGCAGCTATAAGCTCCAGTGCCTTTTCAATTCTGCATTTTGCAATATAATCTATAAGTGAAATATTGTAGCTGCCTTTAAACAGCTTGGAAACGTATGCGGCTGTTAAGTCAAATCTTTCGCCGACAGTATTTACGTTAAATCTGCTGTCAGTATAATTATCCTTTACAAATTCCATAATATCCTCGGCGCTGCATTTGCTTTTTTTCTTTTCCTTGGGCGCGGAGGTTACATCACAAATTTTTATAGTATATTCTTTTATGGTTTTTAGTATATCTGAGAGAGATTTTTTATCGTTTATTTCTTTAAATAGTTTGCTTTCAAATTCATAGGAAGCCGCGCTTTTAATAACACCGGAGGCACATTTGGTTATAGTGCTTGCTATATCGAAAACCACATAGTATATAAAATCAATCCTATATGCATTTTCTCTGGCAAGCTCGGCAAAAATCAGTTCAATAATCGCTATTGCCTCCTGCACTCTTCCTATGTTTATTGCATGCGAAAGTCGCTCCTCCTTATTAAAATCAAATATATATTCCTTACTTTTTTGTAAATTCATTTCTGAAAAAGACATATCCTCGTCCGTTTTGATTAAACGCTTATAGTCAATGATTTCCTTGGTCTGTTCATAGGCAATGGATATATCTAAAAATTCATCGCATATATTTGAGACTGCAAAGTTAATTTCTATGTTAAAGTAACTTTCAGTAACCTCTTTACATTTCTTGACAATTTCAATGATTGAGTCACGAGAAAAATTAAGAGGCGAATTGACAAGACAAACTATATTTTTATCAATTTCCGTAGTATAAACTGCACACTCCTGCTCATGGAAGAGTTCCTCTAATATATTGTTTAAATTGTATTGAAGATGATATTCCTTTTCAAAATTTGACATACCTTTGTCATCGCCAAAAAGCATTGAAATATCATCTGTATAAAATGATACGATGCAATATTTTTCATTGTCGAACCTTATATTATATTCTTCAAGCTCGCTGTAAGGAAGATTTCCCTTTATAATTTTTTCAACTGCCAGAATTCGTATTTCCTTATTTCTTTCACTGACACTTCTAATCAGGCTGCCATTTTCTTCAAGGGTTTTTGTAACAAGAGAGTAGAGCTTTGAATACTCGTCCCCTTTTGAATTTTCATCCTTTGTGCCAAAAAGGGATAAAACCTCCTGGAGGGGCTTTTGGTTTCTTTTTATAAAATACCTGACTAAAAACGCCAAAAGTATCAGCGAAAAAATTACTATACCAATAATCATATACTGATCTTTTATTAGCGAAGTTGAATAAACGCCACTAATAACCGCCAACGCCGTAAACAGGCACAGTATTATAACGAGATATATAAGCAATCTTCTTGCACTGTTTTTTTCTTTAAACAAGTTCATTTTATCACCACTGATTTATCATAGAATCTCCCTCCCAAAAGAGGGAGGCCTTACACTAAAATTAATTTTAGTGTATTCATTTTCCAGTAGAACAATAATGCAGGGTTATATGAAGCGAATTCCTCCAATGTAAACCTTTCACTCAATATTAGCATGTTAAAGATTTATTATCAAGTGACATATTTGAGAATTTTACTGTCATTTTGTAGAAAAATACTCTAAACCTTTTGTTTCTAGTTTTCTTTAGTAAAAAAGCACTTCAATTTAGTTAAATTTTATTGATTTCCTTTTTTCTACATGAAAAATGTGGCACTTTACGAAAAACCTTATTTCTCCAATTTGACAGAAAAATTCTAACATATGTCACTTGACAAAAAAAGCTCTCTCAATTATATTATTTCTATAAGTGCGCAGAGTTTTTTGGCACAATTACGTAATACGAGAGGTAGGATACTATTATGAAAAAATTGAAAATTGCCCTTATCGGTCTTGGTCAGCGCGGACGCGGTCTTTTGGACAACATTGTAAATATGGATGATATTGAAATTGTTGCCATCTGTGATGAATATGAAGACAGGAACGAAGATACAGCAAAGTTCATTCAGGAAAAAATGGGAAATACACCTATTACTTCAACAGATTCTCGCGATATTTTTGCAATTGAAGGAATTGAGGCTGTTGTAATCAGTGCTGCATGGGAGGCGCACGTCGACCTTGCAGTAAGTGCAATGCGTGCAGGAATATATGTGGGTCTTGAGGTTGGCGGTGCATACGCTATTGAAGACTGCTGGAAGCTTGTTCGTGCAAGCGAAGAAACCGGTATTCCCTGCATGATGCTTGAAAATTGCTGTTACGGTCAGATAGAAATGATGTGTCTTAACCTTGCTAAGAAAGGAATTTTAGGCGAAATCGTTCATTGCGACGGTGGTTATCGCCACGATTTGTGTAACGAGATTTTGAGCGGTAATGAGATACGCCACTATCGCCTGCGTAACTATATGCTGCGCAGTTGCGACAACTATCCAACACATCAGCTCGGTCCTATTTGTAAGCTCTTAAATATTAACAACGGAAACAGAATGGTTTCTCTTGTTTCAATAGCTTCAAAATCAGTTGGCTTACAGCACCGTGCTATGCAGACACGAGGTGCTGACGACCCGCTTTCAAGCACACGCTTTATTCAGGGTGATGTTGTTACTACAATCATCCGTTGTGCAGGCGGAGAAACCATAAAATTAACACTTGATACAACTCTTCCCCGTCCGTATTCAAGAGGATTTGTTGTGTGCGGTACTAACGGTTGCTACGAAGAGGCTAATAATTCATTATTCCTTGAGGAAAATGATGCCGAAAAATATGAAAAAGACGATTTTGACTGGTCAAAGAGTTGGGGTAATGCTAAAGAATATGCTAAAACCTACGACCATCCTCTGTGGAAGCGTTATCAGGAGGAAGGCGTAAAAGAAGGACACGGCGGTATGGACTATCTTGTTCTGCGTGCATTTTTTGAAAGTGCTGCCGCTAAAATCGATCCTCCTATCGACGTATATGATGCTGCTGCGTGGATGAGTATTTCCACATTATCCGAGGATTCAATTGCTATGGGTGGTCTTCCTGTTGCAATCCCTGATTTCACAAGCGGAAAATGGGTAAATCCCCGTCCCAAAAAATACATAGAGGATTATAGGTTAGATATTATACCTGAAATCGACTAAAATAATTTTACACAAATGAAATAAAGCCTTATAAACCGATATACAGTGTTTATAAGGCTTTATATTTTTATAGACTTCTTTCACACTCCCGCTTTTAGGTTATATGTATTATACATAAAAAATTTCCTTTTCAATTCGATTATATATTAATTATTGTTTGCTTTTTTACTTTACATGTGATATTATAGATAAAAGACACTGGGCCCGGTCAGGACGAGGATGGCTATACTTTTATAAAGAGCGAGATGTAGTTTTATGGCAGTTAAAAAGGAATTCTTACCGATTATCCCGATACGGGGATTTATAATATTTCCAAAAACCGTATTTCATTTTGATGTGGCACGCCCCAAAAGTAAGGCAGCCGTTGAAAAAGCACTTATTTCCGACGGACTGATATTTCTTGCCGCACAAAAAGATGAAACCACTCAAGAGCCTCAGGAAAACGATATTGTGCATTTTGGAATAATTGCAAAAATAAAGCAGCTTTTAAAACTGCCGGATGGTGCATTTAGAATACTTGTTGAGGGTGTTGAGCGTGGAAAGCTAACCTCAAAATTCTATTCAGAGGGACTGTATGAGGGAGAAATTACCTACAAGCCCTCCTCTCTGCGTAATTTGTCCGTCGAGGAATATTCAGCCTTTGCAAACCAGATACACCTACTTATAAATGATTATATTGAGTTTAATCCAAAGCTTGCTTCGGAGGGGTTTTTGAAAAACCTTCCCGAGGGTCAGCCGTCTGAATTTTGCGATACTATTGCGAGCAATCTTATACGTTCAAATGACGACAGACAGGTTTTACTTGAAACAGTCAATGTAAAGAAAAGGTTTTTAAAGCTTATCGACACAATGACTAAAGAGGTTAAAATACTTGATGTTGAAAGTATTATTGCCTCTAAGGTAAAGCAGCAGATGGACGAACATAACCACGAATATTATCTTAGGGAGCAGATGAAGGCAATCCGCAGTGAGCTTGGCGAGGACAGCTATGACGAAATTGAGGAAATTCGCAATCTAATCGAAAGCAAGCCACTTCCCAATGAGGTTTATGAAAAAGCTCTTCGGGAGCTTAGAAGTCTTGAAAAAATGCCTCCTACTTCCCCTGAAAGCAATATTACACGCCACTATCTGGAGCTTATATGTGATTTACCCTGGGAAACATACACAAGAGAAAGTGACGACCTTTTAAATGCACAAAAAATTCTTGACCGGGACCATTACGGTATGGAAAAGGTTAAGGAGCGTATTATAGAGCAGCTTGCAGTAATAAACCGCACGAAAACTCCGTCGGGAAGTATTCTTTGTCTTTTAGGTGCACCCGGTGTTGGTAAAACGTCAATTGCAAAATCAATTGCCGAGGCAACGGGGAGAAACTATGTACGCATAAGTCTTGGCGGAATGAAGGACGAGGCGGAGCTTCGCGGACATAGAAAAACTTATGTGGGCGCAATGCCGGGAAGAATTGTAAATGCACTCAGGCAGGCAAAATCCTCAAATCCGCTGATACTTCTTGATGAAATAGATAAAATTGGTGCAGACTATAAAGGAGACCCCGCCTCTGCAATGCTTGAAATCCTTGATGGCGAGCAGAACAAGGCTTTTCGTGACAATTTCCTTGAAATGGGAATTGATCTTTCCAAGGTACTTTTTATAGCAACTGCAAACGATACATCAACCATCCCTTCACCGCTTCTTGACAGACTGGAAATTCTTGAATTATCAAGCTATAGTGCAGACGAAAAATTCAATATTGCAAAAAAACATCTTATTCCAAAGCAGCTTGAAAAGCACGCACTTACATCAAAGCTTTTAAAAATATCAGACAAGGCAATCCGGGAAATTATTCTTTACTACACAAGGGAGGCAGGCGTAAGAAAGCTCGAGCAGGAAATAGAAAAGCTCTGCAGAAAATGCGTAGTCACTCTCTCAAACGGAAAAGAAAAGGTTTCTGTTACGGAAAAAAATCTGACAGAATATCTCGGAAAAAAGAAAATTACAGAGGATTTAGTTTTAACCAAGCCTGAAATTGGTATTGTCAACGGACTTGCATGGACGCAGACGGGCGGAGAAGTATTGCAGTGTGAAGCGGTATCCCTTGATGGTAGCGGCAAGACGCAGATTACGGGTAAACTCGGCGATGTTATGAAGGAATCCGTTCAGGCAGCAATGACTTTTGTAAGGAGCATTTCAGACGAGCTTGGTATAGAAAAGGAATTTTACAAAACCAAAGATATTCATATTCACTTCCCTGAGGGTGCCATTCCAAAGGACGGACCTAGTGCGGGAATAACAGTTGCAACGGCTATTGCAAGTACGCTTTCCGAAATTCCTGTCAGAAGCGATGTGGCAATGACGGGTGAAATTTCTCTTTCAGGAAGAGTGCTTCCTATAGGAGGTCTTCGCGAAAAGGTTTTGGGGGCATACAGATGTAATATTAAAAACATTATTATTCCTGCCGCCAATGTTAAGGATATTTATGATATACCCCAAAACATTGCAAAGGAAATAAGGTTTTATCCATGCCACAGTACAAGTGAGGTGCTTGAGATAGCATTGCTTTATAATAATGCTGAAAAAAAGAGCCTCATCTCACCTGCCCCTGAATATTCAAAAGAAAGGATTGTTCACTATGAATATTCATAATGTAAAGCTTACTATATCTGCAGTTTCTCCAAAGCAGTATCCCGACACAAGTTTCCCCGAAATTGCGTTTGCAGGGCGCAGTAATGTTGGAAAAAGCTCCTTTATAAATAAAATGCTTAACCGCAAATCGCTTGCGCGTACAAGCTCGAAACCTGGCAAAACAGCGACAATCAATTTCTACAATATTGATGACACTATAAATTTTGTAGACCTTCCCGGTTACGGATATGCGAAAGTCAGTAAGGACGAAAAGAAAAAGTGGGGAAATATGATAGAAACCTATCTTGATACCCGTGAAGAACTTATATGCACAGCTCTTTTAGTCGACGCACGGCATAAGCCAACAAATGATGACTTAATTATGCTTAATTATATAAGGGCACGCCACGGTTTTGCCTTTGTCATCGCTACAAAGTGTGATAAAATCGCAAAAACAAAGCTTAGCGAACACCTTGACGAGATTTATTACACACTGGAGCTTACTGACGATGACATAATGATGCCCTTTAGTGCAGAAACGGGGTTTGGTGCTGAGGACATCTGGGAAGCAATAGAAGAAATATGTGAAATTGAATAAATTTCAATATATATTAAATACTAAACAAAGAGGTGTATTAAAATGAAATTTGAAGGAACAAAAACCGAAAAGAACCTGCTTGCAGCTTTTGCTGGCGAATCACAGGCAAGAAACAAGTATACCTACTTTGCATCAGTTGCAAAGAAAGAGGGTTATCAGCAGATTGCCGCAATTTTTGAAGAAACTGCAAACAACGAAAAGGAGCACGCAAAGCTTTGGTTCAAGGCTCTCGAGCTTCTCGGCAGCACTCCTGAAAACCTTCTCGCAGCAGCAGAGGGCGAAAACTATGAATGGACTGATATGTACAAGACCTTTGCAGATGAGGCAGAAGAAGAAGGCTTTAAAGAGCTTGCCGCACAATTCAGAATGGTTGCAAAAATTGAAAAAGCTCACGAAGAACGTTACCGCAAGCTTCTTTCTAATGTTGAAATGCAGGCAGTATTTGCAAAGAGCGAAGAAACTATGTGGGAATGCCGAAACTGCGGTCACCTTGTAATTGGCAAGAAAGCTCCCGAGCTTTGCCCAGTTTGTAAGCATCCGCAGGCATACTTCGAAGTAAGAAAAGAAAATTATTAATAGGCTGTAAACACCAAAAAACTGTTTCGATAAGATTATCGGAACAGTTTTTTGTTTATATGTATTTGCTTTATGTATGCCTTTTGTCAAGTAATATATTTAAAAGGAGAAGCTAATTTATTAGCTTCTCCTTTTATAATTAATGAATATAATCTATACTTTGCATAAGCTCTCTGTTTCGTCTGTTTCGTGCATCACGCCTTTTTTGGCGGAGAATTCTCCTTCTTCGTCTTTCTGCCATAATAAGAATAAAAATTGCCAGGGCAATTGCTGCAAAAAACCAAGGTGATGTAACAAAATCAATCATTTTATTGACAAGAAATGTAATCGGGTCAAGCTTATAGCTTTTATCTGCCGTAAGGTTAATCTTTCCTATAGAATTTCCGTTTACAAAATACTCCCTTTCCCCGATAACCTCCCCCTCCTTCACGGGGGCATTGACTTCTTTTGCAAAGTAGTCCTTGTGTTCGATTTTAATTATTTCATTATCCTTATGCCTTAAAACACTCATTGTGTCCTCTGCTTTAAGAATAATTTTCTTATCACGCCTTGTATGCTTAATTCCCGTATGGGCAACAATATCCCCCTTTGAAATAACTGTCTGCGCAGTATAATTTTCAAATACATAATTAAACAAATTAGCACAATCTGTAAAGCTTTGTACCACGTTATCCTCTGTTTGCGCCTCAAATACCAGAGCTATCAGTGAAATTCCGCCTTTTTCTGCCGATGCCGCAATACAGCTTTTCGCCTCGATAGTATATCCGGTTTTAATTCCCGTTGCATACCTGTAATAATAGTCACTTCGGGATAGACGGCTTACAAAATGGTTTCTGTTTGTAATTTTACGTGCCGTCTGACTTTTTTGTGTTGCGGGAATACTGTATGAATCACATTTTACAATTTCGCAAAATTCACTTATTCTCATTGCGTGCATACAGAGGCGTGCCATATCTCTTGGCGTTGAATAATGACGCTCATCGTGGTCACCTACAGGATTGGTAAAGTTTGTTTTTTCCATTCCAAGCTCTTTTGCACGATTATTCATCATAACAACAAAATCCTCTATACTGCCTGCCGTCTTTTCTGCAAGGACATTTGTCGCATCTGCCGCCGAACCGAGTAACATTGCGTAAAGAAGTTGCCGTACTGAAAGGCGTTCTTCCTTTATTATACCCATTTTACTGTTGCCCTGTGCTACATTTGAAAGCGCCGTTTCACTTGCTGCAGCAAGTTCCTCAAGCTTACAGTTTTCAAGCACAAGCACCGCGGTCATAATCTTTGTAAGGTCTGCCGGATACACCTTTGAATTTGCTTTTTTTTCATACAAAACTGCACCCGTTTTCATATCAAGCAATATTGCGTGCGGAGACTTCGCGGAAAGCTTTTGCTCTTTCTCCACTGTCTCTACACTGGTTTTATCTTCAGCACTGTTTTCATTTTGCGCAAAAGATACTGATGCCGAAAAAGCAAGCAGCAGCGCAATAACAATTGCAGTTAATCTTTTTTTCATTTTACTTTTCCTCTACCTTAATAGCATTTACTGCCGCAATAAATGCCACATCATTTTGTATATCTTTATCTGGTTCGCTTTTAACCTCTATATCGGGTGTTATCGAGGCATCTATCCATTTTCCGCTCGGGGTGAAGTTTTTATATGTAGTAATCTTAACTGCGCCTTCTGTTTCATCAAAAGGGTTAATATAGCGTATAGTCTGGGTAACGCCCTTCCCGTACGTTTTTTCTCCTACTATAATTGCTCTGCCCCTATCCTGAAGCGACCCTGCAAGAATTTCCGAAGCACTTGCACTGCTCGAATTAACAAGTAGTGCAAGCGGTAAAGCTGACGCCCCTTGTGTTGCAAAAAACTCTCTCTTTGTTCCTTTTTTATCAGTCGTATACATTATCATACCGTCATCAAGGAATAAATCGCACGCTGAAATAGCGCTATTAAGATTACCGCCGGGGTTATTTCTGATATCAAGTACAATTCCTTTTACATTTTCTTTATCAAGTGGTTTCACAACTTTTTCAAGCTCTTTTTCAGATTCCTCTGTAAAACCGCTGTAACGAATATAACAAATATCGTTTACAATCCTGCTTGTAACCTTATACATATTAATCTTTTCCCGTTTGAGCTTTACCGAAAAATGCTCTCCGTTACGTTCAAGCTCAATAGAAAACTCCTTATCAGGCTTCTCCTCGCCTAATCCTTTCATATGGTAAATGGCATCAGCAACATTTTTTGCTGTATACACAGTATCGTCAACCTTTCTAATCAGGTCACCGCTTTTGATACCTGCCTTGTCTGCTGGGGAATCCTCATATGCGGAAATTACCTCTATTGCATTTTTTTCCGCATTCGCAAAAACTTCAACACCGATACCGAAATAGTACCCATCCAAAAGCTGCATAGTCTCTTTTGCATTTTCTTCGTCATAATAAACTGCATATTTATCGCCCAGAGCTTCTATAGCAGCATTTATGGCATTCTCCTCCATTTGTTTTTTATCGTATTCCCCCACATAAAGATCATCAATTATTGTACCTATTTTTACAAGCTTTTTAAATGGTATGTTACAATTGTGTAAGAATACAAAAAGCGCAAAGAAACAAAAAAACACTGTTAAAGAAAAAGTTATTAAAACTGTCAGTAACGGTTTTGAAAATTTTTTCACAGATAAGCTCCTTTAGTCATCGGATTATTCTCTTTCGGCTATCTAAGATATTGCATCGGGTCAGTTGTAGAGCCGTTTATACGAACTTCAAAATGGAGATGCGGTCCTGTCGACACACCTGTCGAGCCTGCTTTGGCAATTACCTGCCCTTTTGTAACCTTATTTCCTACTGAAACAAGAAGTGTGCTGTTGTGTCCGTAGAGCGTTGTAATACCGCTTCCGTGGTTAATTATGATACACTTTCCGTATCCGCCGTTAGTTGTTGCAAGTGTCACTGTACCATCTGCGGCGGCAAGAATATCCACACCGTAAGGCGCACCTATATCTATACCTGAATGAAACTTCTTAGTCTTATACACGGGATGTATTCTGTAGCCGTACTGACTTGTAATACGTGAGCTTGCAGGTACAGGCCAGATAAATTTTCCTCCCGTATACTTAACGGGATTTGCCGAATATGACAGTGCACTGCGATTTTGCCTGATAAGCTCCTGCTCTGCCCTTTCTGCCTCCTCATACAATGCCTTATATTTTTCAACGTCCTTTGTCATTGCTTCAAGCATTGTCTGCTTTTGCATAAGAGTTTCGTTTAATGAAGCTTTTCTCGTTTCAAGAGAGGCAGCGTTTTCTTCCTGCCTTACAAGAATGTTTTCAAGCTCTTCCTTTGCAGCCGTAATTTTTTCCTTTGTTTCCTTAAGCTTATCAAGAATGCCGTTGTCATAATCCATAAGCTGACTTATCATTTCAATTTTAGAAAGAAAATCACCAAAATCATCGGCACCAAAAAGAATTTCAAGATAATCAATTTCACTGTTTTCATACATTGCCCTCGCACGCACCATAAAAACAGCTTCATACTTCAGGAGTTCTTCCTCAGCCGCTTTAAGCTCCTCCTGCTTGAGAGTAATATCCTCTTTTGTCTGCTCTATCTGTGTTTCAATTCTTCCTATTTCGTCTTCTGTATCGCTTATCTGCTTATCAATGGCATTGTACTGCGCAAGTGCTGCTTTTCTCGCATCCTGCGCCTGCTGAAGCTCTTTTTGTGCTTGCTTTGTCTTTGCATCAGCATCATCAAGCTGTTTTTGTGTAACAGCAAGTGCCGCAGGCATTATTATTGACAAAATGAACGCCGCTACAACAAGAAGCGCACAGACCATAGCCATGATACGTTTTAATTTTTCACGGGCTTGTTTTTTCATAGTACACTCCCCCCTTTTGAATATTATACTTTAAGGTGTCTTTTCAGGGATAATCCGCTTCCTGCCGCACCCATCAGCACGCCAAATATTGCCATACTTACACCGAGTTGTAAAATACAAGCTTCAAGCGGAACAAACTCAAACAAATTAATGAGTGACTGTAACGAGCCAATAGATGCATTATATCCGAGAGATATTATTACAAATGACACTGCAAAGCCCAGCGCCCCTATCATAACACCTTCAAGAACAAACGGCATTATGATAAAATGGTCTGTCGCACCGACAAACTTCATAATATGTATCTCTTTCTCACGTGCGTACACACTCAGCTTGATTGTGTTCTGAATAATGAACACCGCAATCGCCATAAGAATAAGCATCGCTATTGCACTGCCATTTTTTATAACGTCTGTAAAGCCGATAACCTTCTGTACAATATCCTGTCTGTTTTTAACTTCTTCAATGCCAGAAATTTTGCTGATTTTTTTCACAGTTTCTGCAGAGGTACGAATATCTTTAAGAGATACTTTAATAGAGCTTCTTAAAAAGTCCTTTCCCTCAAGGCCTTCAAGCACACTTGCGTGCGCACCAAGACGCTGCTTGAAATTATTAAAAGCCTGGTCTTTAGTTTCAAGTTCTGCATCAGAAACATTATCAATCATCAAAATTTCATTATAGGCATTTTGCTGAGCAGTTTCGTCAGCATTTATATCTATATATGCCTGAATTTCGCATTGTGCCTCAATCTGCTCACTGATATAATTCATATTCATCGTAAAGAGTAAAAATACACCAAATAAAAACAGACAGCATGTTACCGTTACAAAAGATGCAAATGTCATAATTCCGTTTCGTATAAAAGAGCTTGAAGCACTTTTAATATAATATTTAAGATTTCTAAGCTTCAAGATTATACACCCCGTTTTCTTCATCACGAATAATTGTACCGCCCTCAAGCTGTATAACACGTTTGCACATATCATTTACTATCTTTTCCGAATGAGTAACCATAACAATCGTTGTACCCATTTTATTGATTTTGTCAAAAAGGTTCATAACCTCCTGCGACGTTTCAACATCAAGGTTACCCGTAGGCTCATCCGCTATTATAAGTGACGGACTGTTTACAAGTGCACGTGCTATACTAACACGCTGCTGCTCCCCGCCTGAAATTTCGTTGGGATAGTTGTTAGCTCTTTCATCAAGACCAACAAGTGCGAGAATTTTTGGCACCTTTCGGCGGATTTCCTTTTTACTTTTTCCGATAATTTCCATTGCAAATGCAACATTTTCAAATACAGTCTTATTAGGTAAAAGTCTGAAATCCTGAAAAACTACGCCTTGCGCCCGGCGAAGATATGGGATTTTTGAACGCTTCAAGGCATTTACAACAATTCCGTCAACTATTATATCTCCGCCTGTAGGTCTTATCTCACCGGTTAAAAGCTTTATTGCAGAGCTTTTTCCGGCACCGGTCTTACCCACTAAGAATACAAACTCGCCGTCATTTATTTTAAAAGAAACATTGTCAAGACCGACTATATCTTTATCGTAGACAACGGTGACATTTTTAAACTCTATCATGAAACCATCCTCTCAATCATATACGCATAGGCTTTGAAACAAGATACTTTTTAACCATCAGTGCAACCTTAAACACAATTGCGTGGTCAAAAATCCTTAAATCAAGGCCTGTCAATTTCTTTACCTTATCAAGTCTGTATACAAGAGTGTTTCTGTGAACATATAACTGACGCGAGGTTTCTGAAACATTAAGGTTATTTTCAAAGAATTTCTGAATTGTGTAGAGCGTTTCCTGATCAAGAGAATCTATGGAATCCTTCTTGAATACGTCTGAAAGGAAAAGCTCACAAAGGGTTGTGGGAAGCTGATAAATAAGTCTTGCTATGCCGAGGTTGTCGTAATTTATAATATACTTTTCACCATCAAAAACCTTACCAACCTCAAGTGCAATCCTCGCTTCCTTATAGCTCTTTGCAATATCCTTGATATTCGTTGCAACACTTCCTATTCCGAGGCTTATATTAACCATAGCCTCACTCATTACAGTGTCTTTAATCTGCGAAGCAATCTCCTCAAGCTCAAATGGGGTAATTCCCATTTTCACCTCTTTAATAACGGCAATCATATTGTTGTCAAGATCAATTACAAAATCTTTACCGTTATTGGGTACGATACCGATTATAATGTCGTATACATCTATACCCCTTATTTCATCATACTGCAGTGCAAAAACTGCCCTGTCAACGTCATAAGAAAGATTAAGTTCTTTACTTTTGAGGAAAATATCTCCGGGCAATATACTGTCTGTCAATATGTTTTTTATGAAATTAGCCTTGTCAAATTTATCGTTATGCATCTGACGTACATTTCCAATATACGATGAAAGCATCTGCGCAAAGGTGGCAGCCATTTCATCCTGACTCTTTATAAATGTAATATAGTCAACCTTACCCCTTGAGGTAACGGTGCAAAACGTATAGCCTAAAGCACTTGTGATTTTCTGTTTGCTTTCCACACTGTTTTCCAAAATATCCTGCACCTTACCCGTAAGCTCGTCCACTTTACCCGAGGCGGTTAAAGAGCCATTACCCTCGATAACGCCAACATCTGTATTGAGAATTTTTTTCATCTGAATAAGAATATTGTTAAGGTGCTTATTAACCATACCTATCTCTCCTGACTTTATAATCATACATAATTATAATAACACTTTCCGCGCCCTATTTCAACATTTTTTTACCAATCTTTACGGATTTGTTACATTTTTTTGTTTGGTTTGCTTTAATGTAAACAAAAATCTGCCGAAAAGCATAAGATAATATATAAAAATAATCTGGAAAGGAACATTACAATGCTTGCAACTGTTGCCTCTGTCACATCAGCAAACAGAATAAAACGGCGTGTCGGCGAAATGGGTATAACAACAAATGTAATTCAAACCCCACAATCGCTTGCAAAGGATGGTTGCGGATATAGCTTGCGCTTTGAAGATTCGGCTTTGAAAATCATTTCCTCCGCAGCAATGCAATTGGGTATAAAGATACGTGCTTTTTATACAGAAACGCTGATTGACGGTAAAAAAATTTATTCAAAAATATAGCCCTGGTCTTTTTTGACTGTTGGCAGAACGGAGTGTGTTATGATATATCTTGATAATGCAGCAACCACCTTTCCAAAGCCCGAGTGTGTAATAAATGCTGTAGCGGAGTTTATGCAAAAATATGGCGGAAACCCAGGTAGAGGCGGTCATTATTTATCAAGGCTAAGTGGCGAAAAGGTTTTGGAATGCCGTGAAGAACTCGCACGCCTTATCGGCGCAGACAGTCCCGAACAAATCATTTTCACAAAAAATGCTACCGAAGCAATAAATCTTGCTATAAAAGGGACAGTTTCTTCAGGTGACGAAATAATTCTTTCTTCAATGGAGCATAACAGTGTTTTAAGAAGTGCTGTAGCCCTTGAACAAAAAGGTGTAAGAGTAAAAATAGCACGTGCCGATTCATCAGGATATGTCTGTGAAGAAAGCATCACAAGCCTTATCACACCAAAAACACGCCTTGTTTGCATAATACACGCATCAAATGTAGTAGGAACAGTAAACCCCGTTGAAAGAATCTGCGCTGCGGCACGAAAAAAAGGTGTGTTGACGCTTGTTGATTGCGCTCAAAGCGCAGGAATACTTGGTATAAAATCTTCATATGCCGATATGATTGCCTTTGCAGGTCACAAAGCTCTTTACGGTCCTTTCGGTACAGGCGCTCTCTATATGCGAAAAGGTTTAAAACTTAACCCGCTTTTAGAGGGCGGAACAGGGAGCCTTTCTGAAAGCGCCCTTATGCCCGACATTCTTCCCGACCGCTTTGAGGCGGGAACTGTTAATGCCTGTGGCATAGCAGGACTTTGCGAGGGCATTAAATTTGTAATGAGCGAAGGAGTAATGGAAAAAGAACTTGAGAATACCAAAATTCTCACAGAGCAGCTTTCTTCCATTAAGGGTGCGCAGCTTTTGGGGCGTCCCGGTGTTGGGGTTGCAGGTCTGCTTTTCCCCCATTACGACTGCGTGGAGATTTCCTCTCGCCTTGACAGTGAATTTTTGATTGCAACACGTTCAGGGCTTCACTGTGCTCCGTTGGCGCACCGTACATTGGGAACTGTTTCAAAAGGGCTTTTAAGACTTTCAAGCGGTTATTTTAACACGAAAGAAGAAATAAGCCGTGCTGCCTACGCTATAGAAAAAATTATTAATTGATTAAAAAAACTCTTTTTTTCTTGTTCTTTTTATTGTATAATAAACTTAGCAAGAATAAAGGGGGCAAATCTGGTGTTTGAAACTATTATAAGCAATATTCCTTCCTCCCTTCTCTCTTTCAGGATTACAGATATTATAGATATAGCCATTGTTGCGTATATTTTTTACAAGTCTTCTTCCTTTCTTCGAGAGACAAGGGCGGGCACGTTGGTAAAAGGTATTATTCTGCTTCTTATATTTACGTGGATAGGAAATGTATTACAGCTTAATACTATTAACTATCTTATTAAAAATCTGATGCAGTTTGGTATTATGGCGTTTCTTATCGTATTTCAACCTGAGCTTAGGCGTGCACTTGAAAAGGTGGGCAGAACGAATTTTTCTGCTTTGTTTTCTGCTGAAAAAGATGATGTGGAAAATACTGCATCAGAAATTGCAGCAGCAGCAGTTGCTATGTCAAGCAGACGTATCGGTGCACTTATCGTGCTTGAACGTGGTACGAAAATCGGCGACATTATAAGAACAGGCTGTGAAATCGATTCTAAAATTTCAAGCGAACTTTTAATTAACATATTTATTCCCAACACACCGCTTCACGACGGTGCGGTAATTATTAGGGAGAACAGAATACTTGTCGCAAGATGTATTTTGCCGCTTACTTATAACGAAACATTAAGCCGTGAATTCGGTACGAGGCATCGTGCCGCTCTCGGTCTTTCAGAAAGCTCTGATGCTGCTGTAATTGTTGTGAGCGAAGAAACAGGAAAAATAAGCTTTACCATAGGCGGAAATATGAGCCGTAACTACACTGAAGAAACCCTGAAAAAAGCTATCATGAAGGTGCTTTCTTCCGACTTCTCTAAAAAGGACGACAACACTTTTGCAAAATGGAAGGAGTGGCTGAGATGGAAAAAATGACACGCGATAAATTTGCCGTAAAAATCATTTGTGTGGCACTGGCAGCTATTTTATGGTTTTACGTTTCCTATCAGGAAAATCCGACAATGTCAAAAACAGTAAAGAATGTCCCCCTTGCCATCGCAGGTGAGCAGGCATTAAAAGAAAACGGTTTTTCAGTTTATTCCGTTTCAGAAAAAAGTGTTGACGTAAAAGTAACTGCACGCAGACTTAGCCTGGCAAGAGTTTCAAACAAAACTCTCTCTGCCGTTATAAATGTATCATCAATCAAAGAAAGCGGAAAATATGTTATACCTGCAACGGTAAGTTCATCTGTATCAGGTGCAACGTATTATGTGAAGGGTAAAGATATTGCCGTCGTGATAGAGGCAATGCAGGAAAACACCTTTGATATTGAAGCGGATATTGCACAAAGCCACGATTCGGACCTTATTGTAAGCTCATACAAACTGTCGCACAGCGAAGTCTCTGTTTCTGCACCCAAGAGCATATTAAATGAAATTGCCAGTGTTAAAACAGAGAGTATTGTTCCAAATTCGAAGGAAACAAAGCAACCAGCGAAGCTTGTTGCCTATGGAAAAGACGGCACACCGCTTGAGGGGGTTGTATGCACACCTTCAAAGGTTGAGGTTTCCTATACATTTTATGATGTAAAAACAGTCCCTGTTGTACTTAAAACCACGGGAGAAAAGACACATTCCCTTCCCTCAAAGTACACTGTGAAAATATACGGTGAAGGCGAAGACTTTGATAAAATAAAGCAGATTGAAACAGAGGAAATTAACCTTGCTCAGTTCGAGGTAGACAGCAAGGTAAGAATACGCCTCAGATTCCCAAAAGCCGCTATGCCAGCAGGTGATACTACAGAGGTAGAAATAGAGTTTAAAGAAAAGTATTATAACGATTAAAAGAAACATCCGAGGAAGAAATTCTTCCTCGGATGTTTCTTTATCTTTTCGTTATAAAGGATGACCTTATCATCCTTTATAACAATTCTCTTCTTAAATCTTCCCCGCTTTTTGCACTCAGGTATGACGGCGGTACATCAAGGACACTCTTACATCCTTTCATACCCTCTTTATTCATTCTATGTGCGGCACGTGCATAGCAAAGAAGCACCGATGCAGTAAATTCAGGATTGGAGTCAAGCTTTAAGCTATACTCAATAATGTGGCTGTTTTTTCCGTCGTTTGTTTTTCCGCTTCGTATTACAAAACCGCCGTGCGGTATTGCACTATGCTCTTTTTTAAGCTCTTCCCTGCTGATAAAATGAACTGTTGTATCATAATCAGCAAAATAGTTAGGCATAGTAACTATTTCCTTTTCAATTCTTTCCTTGTCTGCGCCGTCTTCGATAACAACAAAGCATTCCCTCGTATGCTTCTGGCGTGTGGTAAGGGAAGGCTCACTTCCGCTTCTTACCTCATTAAGCGCGCTTTCTACAGGAATTGTATACTGTTTTGCATCAATAACACCGTCAATTCTCCTGATTGCATCTGAATGTCCCTGGCTTACACCCTTTCCCCAGAATGTATAATCTTTTCCCTCAGGAAGGATTGCACCTGCGTAAAGTCTGTTTAAAGAGAACATTCCAGGGTCCCAACCAACTGATATTATTGCAACCTTTCCGCTTTTCTCAGCCATAGAGTTAACTCTATCAAAATGCTCAGGTATTTTAGCGTGTGTATCAAAGCTGTCAATAACATTAAACAGCTTCGCCATCTCGGGTGTCTGCACGGGAAGGTCTGTCGCACTTCCTCCGCAAAGGATTAACACATCTATTTTATCAGCAAATTTTTCTATATCATCACACGAATAAACCTTGACACCGTCTGTATTTATTTTAACACTGTCGGGATTTCTTCTTGAAAAAACTGCTACAAGCTCCATATCGCTATTCTGTTTGATTGCCGCTTCTACACCTCTTCCAAGGTTTCCGTATCCAAATATTCCAATTCTTGTTTTCACCGTTACCGCCACCTTATTTACATTTGAAGATTATTCTATCATAAAATTTTTTGTATTACAACTGTTTTTATATTCCCTTTATAAAAATTTCTATACCGATAAATATTAATATTACGCCGCCAAGTATCGATGATTTTCCCGAAAATTTCGTTCCGCAATTTCTTCCCAATATAATGCCTGTAGCACATATCAAAAACGTCACTGCAGCTATAATAAGCGAGCACATAAAAGCCATAAATACATTATAGGAAGAAATTGTAAACCCGACAGAAAGTGCATCAATCGAGGTTGCAATCCCCTGAATAATAAGCTCGGTCACGCTTACTGCCACAACGCTTTTCTCTTCCCCATCGTTTTTTATGCCCTCACGGAGCATATTTATTCCTATGTAAAGCAAAAGTAAAAGAGCAATCCAGGGAATAAACTTCTGAAACGCAGTAAATTTATCTGCAACACTCTTTACTAAAAACCAGCCTATCATAGGCATAAATGCCTGAAAAAAGGCAAATACACCTGCAATTTCACAAAGTCTTATCCTGCTCATTTTAGGCTCATTAAGTCCGTTTACAAGAGAAACGGAAAAAGCATCCATTGCAAGTCCTATTCCAAGCAATACACTGTTAAATAAAAATAAAAAACCACACTGCATAAAATAACCTCACAATTTATTCGTTTGATGTATCTTTAAGCTCTACAATTGTCACGGGGTGATTAAGAGCAACTGCAATAGTCTTAAAAACATCCTCTGTTTTTATTTTAAGACTGCTTGTATTTATACACGGATGAACTCCTATATATTTCTCATTCATCAAATCCTTATCCACAAGAAGTCTTACTGCATTTTCCTTATCATTCATAAGTCCTAAAATGCTTACAGAGCCTGGTGTTATATCAAGATATTTCTCCATATTTTCGCTGCTGGCAAAAGAAAGACGGCTGCTTTCAATCTGTTTTGACAAATCCTTTGTTTTAAAAGGCTTGTTTGCGGGCATCATAAGGAGGAAAAACTGAGTTTCCTGGCGGTTACATAAAAATAAATTTTTACATATCTGCGCTCCGAGAACTTTTTCTATCTCACTGCAGATTTCCATATTTTCCGCTTCTTTGTGGTCAACTCTTAAATAATTTATGCCCAGATTGTCAAGAAAATCATAACATTTGATTTCTTTTAAAAGTCTTTCCTGGTAGTTTTCGGGCCTTCCGTTTAAAAGCTGCACTGCACTCATCTCCTTTATCGTTCTATTTTACATTCTGATTTTTAAAAAGTCAAGCTGAATAAATAAGCAAAATTACGAAATATTAAAATTAGTGTGATGAATTTAATAAAGAAAGGAAATATGTGTATGAAAGAATTTATCTATACCGTTAAAGACCCCCTCGGAATACACGCACGACCTGCAGGAATGCTCGTCAAAGTGGCATCAGGATTTAAGTCAGACATTTCTTTAGAACTTGACGGTAAAACTGCTGATGCCAAGCGAATATTTGCAGTTATAGGGCTGGGCGCAAAATGCGGACATAGTTTAAAAATAAATATAAGCGGAGCAGATGAAGAGGAAGCATCGAACGCACTTGGTGAATTTCTCAAAAACAATTTGTAATGGAGAATCAGATATGCTAATTTATCAGGGAAAAAGCGTCTTTGGCGGAATTGCTATAGGCAAAATCAAAATCTGGAAAAAAGAACCTGTCACTGTAAAGCGTACGCACATAAATGATTGCGAAGCAGAATATTTACGATTTACAGAGGCAAAGACTAAAGCTATATCGCAGCTTAAAAAGCTGCAAAAAAAAGCACTGGAGGAAGTCGGAAAGGATAATGCGGCAATTTTCGACATTCATATCCTGATGCTTGAGGATGCAGACTATCTTGATGCTATTAAAAGTATGATATGTACACAAAGTCTTAATGCAGAATATGCCGTTATGTTAGCGGCCCAAAACTTTTCAAAAATGTTTTCAGCAATGAATGACGCATATATGCAGGCACGTGCAACAGATGTAAAGGATATTTCCGATCGTGTTATTAATATTTTAAGCGATATTTCACAAAGTAAAATTTCAGGTGATGAACCGGTCATTCTTGTTGCGGATGAGCTTACACCAAGTCAGACTGTACAGTTTGACAAATCACAAATACTTGCCTTTGTAACATCAAAAGGCTCACTTAATTCCCATACTGCTATACTTGCCAGAACTATGAACATTCCCGCTATAATCGGTGTTGATATATACGAGAATAATTATGCCGACGGCAAAATGGGAATTGTAGATGGTTACACAGGTAATGTCTATATTGAGCCTGAGGAAGAATTTCTTTCCCAAATGAAAAAAAAGCTTGACGAGCAGCTGAAAAAAAGAGAGCTGCTGCAACTTCTCAAAGGTAAAGAAGACATAACCCTTGACGGCAAGAAAATTAAGCTTTATGCAAATATGGGAAATATAAAAGACCTTCCCCTTGTCCTTTTCAACGATGCAGAGGGCATCGGGCTTTTCCGAAGTGAGTTCATCTATCTTGAAAGCGACACCGCCCCGGGTGAGGAGGAACAGTTTGCCATTTACAAAACTGTCGCAGAAACAATGGCAGGAAAAAAGGTTATTATCCGCACTCTTGACATCGGTGCTGATAAGCAGGTTGAATATTTAGGACTAAAGGAAGAGGAAAATCCCGCTCTCGGACTTCGGGGAATACGGCTTTGTTTTAAACGTCAGGAAATTTTCAAAACACAACTGCGGGCACTTTTGCGTGCATCCGTATACGGAAATATCTCCATTATGTATCCTATGATAATTTCGCTTGAAGAAATTCATAAAATTAAATCAATTGTATCTGAGGTTGCATCCGAGCTTTCATCGCAAAAAATACCGTTTTCAATTCCCGAGCAAGGTATTATGATAGAAACACCTGCTTCTGTAATGGTGTCAGACAAGCTTGCAAAAGAGGTTTCATTTTTCAGTATAGGAACAAATGACCTTTCTCAGTACACGCTGGCAATAGACAGACAAAATGAACAGCTTGATGACTTTTTTGATCCACATAGCGAAGCTGTATTAAAAATGATAGAAATGACTGTAAAAAGTGCACACGACGCAGGAATATGGGTAGGAATTTGCGGAGAACTTGCCGCAGACACCTCTCTTACGGAAAAGTTTTTAAAAATGGGTGTTGACGAGCTTTCCGTCTCCCCTTCTATGGTGCTTTCAGTAAGAAAGAAGATAAGGGAAACAGACCTTAGCAAACCCTCAACTTAACAATGAAAATGCGACACATTGGGAACAGTCCTCAACGTGTCGCATCTCTTATTTTCTCCACGTATATTTTGAAAACAGTACAAGCATCGGAAATATTTCAAGCCTTCCTATCAGCATATCAAGTGTCATTACAAGTATTGAAAAAGGTGAATAAATCGAAAAATTCGCTGTAGGTCCTACCTTTGCAAGTCCGGGACCTATATTATTAAGCGTTGCCGCAATTGCAGTAAAATTTGTAGTAAAGTCAAAATTATCAACGCTTATCAGAAGAACTGATGAAACGAAAATCACAAGATAAGCTGCCATATATACATTTATTACCCGAATAGTTTCGTGTTCTATAATTCTGCCGTTCATCATTGTTTTTTTCACACTCTTGGGATGTGCCGCCAGCATAATTTCCTTGCCTATACTTTTGCAGAAAATCACAATACGTGAAACCTTTATACCGCCACCCGTACTGCCCGAGCATGCACCCACAAACATCAGCAAAACCAAAATCGCCTTTGAAAGCTCAGGCCATTTATTAAAATCATCCGTCGCAAAACCCGTTGTTGTAATTATTGACGAAACCTGAAATGCACTGTGACGAAGTGATGTCCATATATTTCCGAATGTACTGTAGCAATTAAGGCATATTACAGCCGTAGCGAGGAGTATAATTCCTATATATGTCTTTACTTCATTTGCACGGGCAAGCAGTTTGAATTTTCGCATCAGTATTATAAAATATACTGAAAAATCAATACCAAACAGTATCATAAAGGTTGTAATAACCACCTGAATATAAGGACTGTAATCTGCTATGCTTGAATTTCTGACACCAAATCCGCCCGTACCTGCTGTACCGAATGCGTGTGTAAGCGCATCAAAAAGGTTCATTCCTCCTGCAAGAAGCAAAACAACCAATGCAAGCGTCATTGCAATGTATATTCCGTAAAGAATTTTTGCACTTGATTTAACCTTTGGAACAAGCTTACTTACAGACGGGCCTGTACTTTCCGCCTTCATCAAATGCAGATTGTTTCCGCCTGACATAGGAAGAAGTGCTACCAGAAAAACAAGAACACCCATACCGCCTATCCAGTGGGTAAAGCTTCTCCAAAAAAGTATACTTTTGGGAAGTACCTCCACATCAGAAAGAATGGTTGCACCCGTTGTTGTAAAACCTGAAACCGTTTCAAAAAGTGCGTGTATAAAGCTTGGAATTGCACCCGAAAGAACAAAAGGCATTGCACCGAACACACTCATTACTATCCAGCTCAGTGCAACAATAATAAAGCCCTCTTTTGCATAAATCTCTTTTTTCTGCGTGTTTTGCATTGCAAGAATAATTCCTGCGGCAAGGCACAGTGCGATTGATACGAAAAAATCGCTCCAAACGGCTTCTTTATATATAATTGCACATATAAGTGGCAGCAGCATACAACCTGCCTCGCAGCAAAGTACGAGTCCCAGTGTATGGAGTATTCGTTTATAATTCATAACATTTAACCTTCCAAAATATCATTTATATCCTTTAAGGCACCCCTTGTTGTTACTACAACAACACTGTCACCGACCTCAATCTTGTCAGGTCCTTTCGGGATTATCACCTTTCCGTTTCTGTTTATGCACGCAACAAGTATTCCCTTTGAAATATTAAGCGTTTCAAGCGGTTTTCCTGTAACTCTAGAGCTTTCGCCTATTTTAAATTCCAATGCCTCTGCCTTACCGTCAAGAATAAAGTGCATTGTCTGAATATTACTGCTTCCAATTGAATTATTTGTAGCTCTGACAAACTTTAAAATATTTTCAGAAGTAATGTCTTTTGGATAAACAATTGTATCAAGGTCAAGCTTTTTAATAACTTCATCATAGGCTATTCTGTTAATTTTAGTAATAAGCTTACCCTTTGTTTTGCTGCGCGCAAAAAGAGAAAGGAGTATATTTTCCTCGTCAATATTGGTAAGTGCCACTACCGAATCGGCATATTCAATCCCTTCTTCAAGTAAAAGGGAATTATCTGTTCCGTCCCCGCAAATAACGGTTGCCTTCGGGAGAAGATATGCAAGCTCCTCGCACCGCTCTTTCTTTTGTTCAATTATTTTTACGCTGATACCCGACTGTATAAGTAAATCTGCTAAATAATACCCTGTAACTCCACCGCCGATAATAATTGTATCCTTAATACGGTTTGACTTAATTCCTATTTTCTTGAAAAAAGAAGCACAATTGTGGTATGTTGCAACTATTGATACAAGGTCACCGCTTTTTATTACAAAATCACCGCCCGGAATATACACCTGACCGTCACGCTCAACACCGCAGACAAGGACTTCACAATTAAGCTTCGCCCCCATCTCGGCAAGCTTTAAATCACACAGAACAGATTTTTCGGGAACTTTGAATTTTAAAATTTCCACCCTTCCCTTTGCGAAGGTATCTATCTGTATTGCTGTAGGGAATTTCAAAATGCGTGCAATTTCGTGCGCCGCCGCAACATCGGAATTTATAACCATTGCAAGGCCTAAATCATCCTTGAAAAGATTTATAGACCTTCTGTATTCAGGCTTTCTTATACGTGCAATAGTCTGGCAATCACCCATTTTTTTAGCGAGCAGACACGTCATAAAATTAAGCTCATCACTGCCTGTCACCGCAATAAGTATATCGGTGCTTTTCACACCTGCCTCTTCAAGAATTTCTGCATTAATACAGTCCCCGACAACCCCCATTGTATCATATCGGTTTACCATTTCGTCAACAACACTGTGGCGTAAATCAACGACGGTTATGTTATATTCATTTTCATTACTAAGCTTTTCGGCAATTTTTTGTCCTACCTTGCCGCAACCAACTATAACGATATTCATTAATTCACCTTCTATTACAGTATTAACTTTCACTATTATATCAAATGTATTTTCCCTTTTCAAGTAGCAAGCAAAATATTCTCTTTTCACTTCTTGACAAAAAAATACAATTATGTTATCTTTTATTCCTGTAATAGGGTATTAGGAGCATCAAAATGAATAGCTTAAAAATACCCAAACTCCTGAATTTCAGGTAAAAACTCTTGAGATAGATGCTGAAGCTTTCATCATCTTTTCAGATCTCAGCAGATTGTTGGAAACGGTTTCCACTTATACAAATAAAAGGATGCGTTTTTATGTCAAAAGTTAGAATTTTATCCTGCGGGAAAAGAGTACTCTCGAGGCTTAACGTCAGTATAACAACTCCTTTTAATAAGGATTGTTTCTGTATTATTTTTATGCCTCTTGGAAAAGCGGTAGTTTCCTTTAATGAACATACATACAAAATAAAATCGTGTAGCTTTATTATAGCCTCGCCAGAGGATTTACTCAGCATCACCCTTTCAGGGAAAGCAAAAACAACCCTCTACTACACACAGTTTATTCCCGAAGAAAAGGAAAATTTCCTTAACAAATATAAGCTTGAGAGCGGCGTATTTCACTGCTGCAGTGAAAAAGAAGTGCGTACTGCCTTTGCATTTTTCCTCAATGAATTTATGATAAAAAGTGAGTTTTATGTGCTTCGTATAAATTCTCTTTTCACTCAGCTGATGTGTACACTTTCAGAATCACGCCTTTCCCCTGATTTACACTTTGAACAAGTACGAAAGCTTGCGTCTGACATTAACAGAGAATTTCGCTCCCCATCAATAGATGTAACCTCATATGCAAGTAAATTAAACCTTAGTAAGGACAGATTTTCTGTAATCTTTAAAAAGAATTTTGGCTATCCGCCGCATCAGTACCATATAATGCTCAAAATAAAAGAAGCCGAATTTCTCCTTAAATACAGCAATCTTTCAATCGGGAAAATTTCGGATTATCTTGGTTTTTCAAATCAGCTCTATTTCAGCACTGTATATAAAAAACATACAGGAGAAACGCCCTCACAAACAAGAAAAAGCTCCGCCAAAGGCTAACCCTTCGGCGGAGCTTTTTCTTATATTTCTTTTATGAAACTTTCTTTGTAACTGCCTTCATAACAAAAAGGAATGCAACTGTGAGTGCAACACCAACAGGAAGAAGTATCATCCAGTTCTGAACAAATCCTGCAACAACATACATTACAAATGATATTGCTGCAACACTGATTGCGTACGGAAGCTGTGTTGATACGTGGTTGATGTGGTTACATTCACCACCTGCAGAGGACATAATCGTTGTATCTGAAATGGGTGAACAGTGGTCACCGCAAACTGCACCTGCAAGGCACGCAGACATACCAATGATAAGAATTTCGCTGCCCTCAGGGAAAATTGCAACAACAATTGGAATAAGGATACCAAATGTTCCCCATGACGTACCTGTTGAGAATGCAAGGAAGCACGCTACAAGGAATATGATAGCGGGCAGGAAGTTTGCAAGACCTGCCGCAGCACCGTCCATAAGACCTGCTACATATGCATCTGCACCTAAAAGTCCTGTCATATTTTTAAGAGATGTTGCCATAGTAAGAATTGTAATTGCGGGCACCATTGCAATAAATCCCTTGGGAACGCAATCCATTGCCTCTTTAAAGGTCATAACTCTTCTTGCAACCATATAAATAATTGTAAATACAAGAGCTATAAGACCGCCCCACGGAAGACCTACCGTTGCATCAGTATTTGAGAATGCATCAATAAAGCTTGTACCATCTAAAATTCCGCCAACATACACAAGTGCAAATACACAAATAACAATAAGTACAATAATGGGAAGAACAAGATCAATTACCTTACCCTTTGAGGAGGGAATAACCTGTTCACTTTCAACACGGTCGCCGCAGGTGTAAAGGTCACCATTTTCAATAGCATTCTTCTCGTGAAGAGCCATCGGACCGTAGTCAAACTTCATAAGTGCAAGTGCGATTATAAATACAAGTGTAAGAAGTGAATAGAAGTTATACGGAATTGCCTTTATAAAGAGTGCGAGGCCCTGACCCTCAGGTGCAAACTCAGACACTGCTGCAGCCCAGGATGAAATGGGTGCAATCATACATATAGGTGCCGCAGTTGCATCAATAAGGTATGAAAGCTTCGCTCTTGAAATCTTGTGTGCATCTGTTACGGGGCGCATAACTGAGCCAACTGTAAGACAGTTGAAGTAGTCGTCAATGAATATAAGTATGCCCAAAAGGAATGTAGCGAGCATTGCGCCAACACGTGACTTTATATTCTTCTTTGCCCATTTACCAAAAGCGGCACTGCCGCCAGCCTTGTTTACAAGTGCAACGATACCGCCGAGAACTACGAGGAACACAAAAATTCCCGCAATACCTGAAACGGCTGCAATAATACCTTCGTTAACAATGTTGTCAACTGCAGCTATAGGCTTGAAGTTTGATGCAAACAGTCCGCCCACAACGATACCTACAAACAAAGAGCTGTAAACCTCTTTTGTAATAAGTGCCAGTGCAATGGCAATAACGGGCGGTACAAGTGCCCAGAATGTTCCTGCCATCTTAACAGTTTCTTCTGCACCTTCTGCAAAAGCTGCCATTGGACAGGCAAATAGCATTATTGCTGCCATAATTGTGAAAAGTAAATTTTTCCTTTTCATTTTTTCTCCTCCTTCGCTCCAACAAAAAAAGGTTGCGTGAAGAGCGCAACCTTTTCATAGTTTCTTTAAATTGCGATAGCTCTCCACATCTGTGACAGCCCGGCAGATATTTTCTGACGGCCCAGCATACAGCAAACGGCATTTCGCTGCACACTTCGGCGATTGTTCCTTTCAGATCTATTAATGCCGATACAGAAGACCCTACTGATAACAAACGCGCCTCTACCATTTTTTGCCTGATATTAAGATGTTTATATGTTAACAAATTTTTTACCGCTTGTCAATATTATGTTAATTTTTTCTCCTCTCTTTTCTTGACCTTTTACAAGATATGATGTATAATTATACAGAATATAAGTTTATAGAAAATGCAGAGGTGATTTTATTTGAATAAAATTGCACTGATTATCAATTATGATAAAGAAAATGCCTATACTGTTGCGTCAGAGCTTGTGTCATTTTTAAAGGATAAGGCAAAGGTTTACTGCCCTGACACTTACAAAGAAATTCCGTGCGGAGTAACCCCCGTAGATGAAGAAACGCTTTTTTCGCTCTGCCGTCTTGTTGCCGTTTTGGGCGGTGACGGAACGATAATTGCTACGGCAAAAAAATGTGCAGAGCACAGAAATATTCTGCTTGGAATTAATATTGGAAATCTCGGATACCTTTCAACCTTTGAAAGCTCTAACCTCTCACACGCAGCACGTCTTTTGTTAAGCAACGATATTCACTATGATGACAGATATATGCTTTGTGTACGCATCTATTCATCAGGGGTGGAAACTGCGTGCTATCACGCACTTAATGAGATTGTATTAAGCCGTGCTGACGGTTCACGTCTTGCAGATTTTACAGCATATCATAACGGCAAAACAGTTTGCCATTACCGTGCTGACGGAATTATTGCATCTACCCCTACAGGCTCTACTGCCTATTCCCTTTCTGCAGGCGGTCCCGTTGTATCTCCCGATGCAGATGCAATGCTCCTTACCCCAATTTGTCCGCATATGCTTCGTGCGAGACCGATTGTCCTTCCTCCAAAGCTTATTGAAATTAAATCTGACTGCGTTTCTCAGCTTAGTGTTGATGGACAGATTTTCTCAAGTGTCACAAAGGATGCTTATATAACAATTGAAAAATCACAGTATACAGCACGCCTTGTACATAGCGAGGATTTAAGTTTTTACGATATATTACAAAAAAAGTTATAAGAGGAATAAATTATGAGAAATAAAAGACACGATGCGATACTTTCGCTGATAAGCGAAAAAAACATTGAAACTCAACAGGACCTTACCGTTGCTCTTGGAGAAATCGGCTTTGACGTAACACAGGCAACTGTTTCAAGAGATATTAAAGAGCTTCGTCTCTTAAAACGTCTTAACAGCGACGGAAGATATGTATATGCTCAAAACTCTGCTGCCGCTGACGATGATATTTCTGATAAAATGTCCATTATCTTTAATAAAAGCGTGGTAAGTGTTGACTTTGCCATCAACACCATCGTTATAAAAACGCTTGCTGGTATGGCGCAGGGTGCTGCATCTGCACTTGATGCAATGCATTTTTCCGAGTGCCTCGGCACTATTGCAGGTGACGACACTATTTTTGTTATAACCCGCAGCGAGGAGGCTGCACAAAAGCTTTGTAAAAAATTTAAAAATATGGTGGATTAATATGCTTGTTGGTCTTGATATTGAAAATATAGCAGTTATTGAGCGTGCATCTATCGAGTTTGAAAACGGACTGAATGTAGTAACAGGTGAAACGGGTGCGGGAAAAACACTGCTTATCAATTCTCTTAATATGGTGCTCGGCTCCCGCACTGCAAAGGACCTTATCCGTGAAGGAACAGACTTTGCAAGGGTTAGTGCCGTTTTTTACCTAAATGGGATTGACAGTGTTCTTGAGGAATACGATATTCCTCAAGATGACGGGAATGTAATTATTTCCCGAAAACTTTACCGTGATGGCAGAAACATATGTCATATCAATGGTGCAGCAGTAAATGTTTCCCTTCTTCGTACTATCGGGGAAAGGCTTGTCGTTATTCACGGTCAACGTGACAGCGGAGAGCTTATCGATACATCCACTCACATACATTTTCTTGACGAATTTTCTAAGAACAGTGACCTTTTAGAAGAATATAAAGTTCTTTATAAAGACCTTAAGGAAACGGAGAACACACTAAACAAATTAAATGACGATTTTCTGTCCAGGCAAAATGAAATAGATTATTTAAAATATCAGACAGCAGAAATTGAAAATGCTGCTCTTTCCCCTGACGAGGAAGAAGCTCTTCTCGAACGAAAAAAGCTTCTCGAAAATGCGGAGGCTATCAGTCTTCATTCTGAAAAAGCCTACTCGCTTTTAGCTACGGGCGGTGCTAAAGACCTTCTTTATGATGCTATGAGGGAGCTTGAACGGCTCTTTGCTATTGACGCTGATGCAGAAAGCTATCACTCTAAAGCTGCCGACCTATATTATGAGGTTGAGGAGCTTTCCCGTGATGTCTCCTCTTACCTTTCCCGTATGGACTTTTCTCCGCATGAGCTTAGGGATATTAATGACCGACTTGATATAATTAACACTCTTAAAAGAAAATATAACGGTGAAATATCAGATATTCTTGAATATTACAACACTGCCACCGAGAGGCTTTCTCTCCTCTTATCATATGTTGAAAACAAGGCAGAGCTTGAGGAAAAGCACCAAAAGCTTTTAGAGAAAATCGAAGTTGCCGCAGAAAGGCTTTCACTTTCACGCCATAAAAACGCACAGCTTCTTTCAGAAAAACTTGCGGCAGAGCTTTCACAGCTTGATATGTCAGGCTGCCGTGTAGAATTCTCCTTCTCCCATATTTCCTATGGAGAAAACGGTAATGAGGCGGTGGAGCTTTTAATATCAACCGACCCACTCCAGTCACCTAAGCCAATTGCAAAAATAGCATCAGGCGGTGAAATCAGCAGAGTAATGCTTGCAATTAAATCTGTATTTTCTGATTTTGATAAAATCCCTACCCTTCTTTTTGATGAAATTGATACGGGCGTTTCAGGAAGAGCGGCTGAAAAAATTGCAAGTAAAATGAAATCGCTTTCAAATAACTATCAGCTTATATGTGTTACACATCTTCCAATAATTGCTTCAAGAGGCACACATCACCTGCTGATAGAAAAGAATATGACAGACAGCGGGTTTAAAACAACGATACGTGCACTCAACGAGGATGAGAGAGTTTTGGAAATTGCACGTATAATAAGCGGTGATAATATCAATGAAATTTCGCTGAAAAACGCATCGCAGATGCTCGGATTAAGTTAGGAGGCAAAACATATGGAACAAATCGGTGAAGTAGTAGAGCTTCGCGGAAGACGTGCGCTTGTAAGAATACGCCGCACCTCTGCCTGCGGGGAAAACTGCTCACAATGTAGCGGCGAATGTAAGCCTACCGCAACCCTTGTAGAGGCTACAAACGGAATATACGCAAAGGTTGGAGATACTGTAAAGCTTCAGATGAATTCAGCAAGCTTTCTTTTCCTTGCCTTTATCGGCTATATACTGCCTATCCTTGTATGTATTGCCGCATATTTTATTACTGAAAAAATCACCGACAACGTTATCCTTTCAGATATTGCCGCAATTGCGTCTTTGATTGGAGTTCTTGTTATATTTTTCATAGTAGACAAGCTCAAACCCATGCGTAAATCAAGCAGGTTTTCAAGCAGAATAATTAAAATTTTACGTTAGGAGAAAAACAATGATAAAAGCGTGCATCTTTGATATGGACGGAACAACCGTCAACACTATTAATTCAATAGCGTATTTTGCTAACAATGCCCTTTCCAAGGCAGGACTTCCCACAATAGATACGGAGGAATATAAAATTCTTGTAGGAAACGGTGCTAAAGTCCTTGTAGAAAGAATGATTGCAAGCGTTGGCGGAAACAAGGAGCATTTTGACGCAGTTTACCCCGAATACAACACAACCTATGATAATGACTTTTTATATCTTACAGAACCGTATGAGGGTATAATAGATATGCTCAAAACACTTAAAAAGCAGGGCGTTACAGTTGCAATTCTTTCAAACAAGCCGCATGGTACAGCACTTAAGGTTTCTGATGCGCTTTTTGGAAGCGACCTTGTCGATATTTGCTACGGTGCAAGAGAGGGTATCGCACTTAAGCCTGACCCTGAGGGTGTTTTTGGTATATTAAGTGAGCTGAATGTAAAAAATAATGAATGCATTTACATAGGTGACACTGCAACAGATATGAAAACGGGAAAAGGTGCAAATCTTTATACCGTCGGTGTTTTATGGGGTTTTCGCAAACGGGATGAACTCGAAGAAAACGGTGCAGATGCAATCATCTCCCACCCATCAGAACTTTTAGACATCATAAGCAATATGTGATTTTACATTGGAGGAACATAATATGGACTTTTTCTCAATACTTACGTTAATTGGCGGTCTTTCCCTCTTCCTTTACGGAATGGATGCAATGGGCGACGGACTAAAAAAGCTTTCAGGTGGTAAGCTTGAAAGTATTTTAGGAAACCTCACCTCAACAAGGTTAAAGGCATTTTTCCTTGGCTTTGTAGTAACTGCAATAATTCAGTCATCTTCTGCAACAACAGTTATGCTTGTAGGCTTTGTAAATGCAGGCATTATGAAGCTTGGACAAACGCTCAGCATTATTATGGGGGCAAATATCGGTACAACCGTTACATCGTGGCTCTTAAGCCTCACAGGGATAAGCGGCGACAGCTTTTTTATAAGAATACTCAAGCCTTCTTCCTTTACCCCTATTCTTGCAGCAATCGGTATTATTATGACAATGACTGCACGCTCTGATAAGAAAAAGGACATCGGCTCCATTCTTTTAGGCTTTGCGATTCTGATGTTCGGTATGGAAACAATGAGCGATTCTATGAGCGGTCTTAAAGATTCACCGTCTTTTGCAAAAATGCTCATTATGTTCCAGAATCCGATAATGGGTATCCTTTCAGGTACAATTCTTACGGCCATTATTCAGTCATCATCTGCCTCTGTAGGTATTTTGCAGGCACTTGCACAAACGGGAATTATCCCTGTATCAACGGCTATACCCATTATTCTCGGTCAAAATATCGGTACAACCATTACGCCTATTTTATCTTCCATCAGCGGAAACACCGATTCAAAGCGTGTTGCACTTGCGTGTCTTTATATCAAGATGCTCGGCGTTTTCTTTGTTGGCGTTGTCTTTTATGTTTTAAACTGGATTTTTGTATTTCCCTTTATGAACGCATATGCTTCTGCATTTAATATTGCGGTAATTCATACGCTGTTCAATATTTTCTCAACAATTATCCTAATGCCGTTTTGTAACTTTATTGAAAAGCTTACCGTGCTTTCAGTACGTCATAAAGAGCACGAAGAAACAAACGATAACTCTACCTTCAGCGCACTTGATGAAAGATTTCTTTCTGTTCCGTCCTTTGCGCTTGAAACCTGCCGCAGACTTGTATCTGCAATGGCGGCAATCTCTAAGAAATCACTTGTCAGCTCAATTGACCTTTTGACAGAGTTTGATGAAACCATTTCAGCACAGATTATTGCGAGTGAGGATGAGGTTGACCTTTATGAGGATAAGACAAGCTCCTATCTTCTTAAAATTTCAGAACAGCCTCTCTCCGTAAAAGACAGCCGTGAGGTTTCACAGCTTCTTCACGTAATCGGCGATGTGGAGCGTATTTCAGACCACTCCATAAATATACTCCGTGCTGCACGTGAAATCAGCGAAAAAAACATAAACTTCTCTAATGAAGCACGCCACGAGCTTAATATAATTTCAAACGCAGTGAGAGAGGTTCTCTCCCTTGCGATAGAGGCACTCGTTAACGAGGACCTTAATGTGGCAAAAAAGGTAGAACCACTTGAACAGATTATTGATAAGCTCAAATATAAAATCAAGAAAAATCATATCAAGCGTCTTCGTGAGGGCGGATGTACAATAGAACTCGGTTTTGTTCTTTCAGACATTTTAAACAACTTTGAAAGAGTTGCAGACCACTGTTCAAACATCGCTGTTTGTCTTCTTGAAATTGACAACAACTCCTTTGAAACACACGAATATCTTAACAATGTCAAGGAAACGGGTGCAAATGAATTCTTTGAATTTTACGATATGTATAAACAGCGCTATACGCTTTAATTTTACACAGATTTAACATAAACCGAGTTTTAGATTTAACATAAGTGCTATAAAATCCTTTCTGTACATATAATCACACAGAAAGGACAATGATTATGGATTTGTTTGCATTTTTAACACTTGTGGGCGGGCTTGCCATTTTTCTGTTCGGTATGAACGTAATGGGTGACGGTCTTGAAAGATGCGGCGGTAATAAGCTCAAAAAAATTCTTGAAAACGTAACGCAGAACCCTTTAAAGGGTATTTTATTAGGTCTTGGCGTAACGGCTATCATACAAAGCTCATCTGCCACAACTGTTATGGTTGTCGGCTTTGTAAACTCGGGCATAATGAAGCTTTCCCAGTCAATCAGTATAATTATGGGTGCCAATATCGGTACTACCGTTACTGCGTGGCTCTTAAGCCTTACAGGACTTGAAAGCAGTAATCTCTTTGTTAAACTTTTAAAGCCTTCCTCCTTCTCCCCTGTTCTTGCTATCATAGGTATATCTCTTATGATGTTTTCAAAAAGCAGTAAAAAGAAGGACATCGGCTCTGTTATGATAGGCTTTGCGGTACTTATTACGGGAATGGATATGATGAGCAGCGCCGTTTCAGGGCTTAAGGATAATAAGGCTTTTACAAGCATTTTCACGCTTTTCTCAAATCCTATCCTTGGAATACTGACAGGTGCACTTCTTACTGCTATTATTCAGTCATCATCTGCCTCTGTAGGTATTTTGCAGGCGCTCTCCACAACGGGCAGTGTTACTTATTCAAATGCTATCCCGATTATACTCGGACAAAATATCGGTACGTGTATAACGGCTATTCTCTCCGCAATTGGCACAACGAAAAATGCACGCCGTGCCGCTGTGGTACATCTTTCATTTAATGTTATCGGTGCAGTTTCTTTTGCAATTATATTTTACACGATTAAGGCATTTATAGATTTTCCTTTTATCAATAATTCTGTAAATGCTGCTGGCATTGCGGTAATCCATACAATATTTAATGTACTGGCTACCTCGGTAATGCTACCCTTTATAAAGCAGCTTGAAAAGCTTGCCTGCATTATAATTCCTGACAACGAAGCGAAGGATAAGAAGCAGCTTCTTGACGAAAGACTTCTTGTTACTCCTCCCATTGCTCTTTCACACGCAAAGAATGTTACAGTTGAAATGGCACACACATCAAAAAGCGCTATTGAGACTTCACTTGATTTAATCGGGGATTTTGACCCAAAAACAGCAGATAAAGTAAATTCTTACGAAGGCAAGGCAGATATGTACGAGGACTCTCTTGGCGATTACCTCGTAAAGCTTTGCCGTGAAAGCCTTAGTGCAAACGACAGCCGTGAGGTTTCATCGCTTCTTCACTGCATCGGTGATTTTGAGCGTATTTCTGACCACGCAGTTAACATTTGCGATGTCGCACGTGAGCTTGACGAAAAAGGAATTGTATTTTCTGAAGCTGCACAAAGAGAGATTAAAATTATGTGTAGTGCTTTGAGGGAAATTATTTCTCTCACTGTAGATGCGTTTGAACACTCAGACCTTGAAAAAGCTCAGCTTGTAGAGCCGCTTGAAGAAACTGTTGATTATCTTCGTGCAAAGCTCAAGGAAGGTCACGTAGTACGTCTTAAAGACGGCGAGTGTACAATTGAAACAGGATTTATTTTCTCTGATTTCCTTATCAACTGCGAAAGAGTGTCTGACCATTGCTCAAACATTGCCGCTTGTATGCTTGAAACTGCGCACGAAAGCTTTGAGATGCACGGTTACCTCTCACGGGTAAAAGACGGTACTGAAAATAATTTCAAAAAGCAATGCGAATTTTACAGAAATAAATACGCTCTCTAAATAAAAGATTATAAGAAGGTCTCCCTATGAAACAGAAAAGATTAGTCACAATTCAGGATTTATCTTGCTTCGGGAAGTGCTCTATCACAGCAGCACTTCCTGTTGTTTCCGCACTCGGAACAGAGGCGGTTGTCCTTCCTACGGCTGTTCTTTCCACTCATACGGGAGAATTTCTTAATTATACCTTTCATCCCCTTGAAAACGAATTTGACCGCATCAGCGCCCATTGGGCATCCTTAGGTATAGAGTTTGATGCCATTTATGTCGGGTATATCGGCTCTGTCACACTGATTAATGCCGTATCACGCTTTATAGACCGTTTCAAAAAAGAAAACACAGTTGTTTTCATCGACCCTGCAATGGCAGATAACGGAAAATTTTACAGCGGTCTTGGCAAGGATTATGCAAAGGCGCTTTCTACCCTTTGCACGAAGGCAGACATTATCTCCCCCAATATTACGGAGGCGATGATTTTATCAGGGCTTAACCCTGAAGATTATAAAAATGTGACTGACATAAAGGAGATTTTCCAAAACCTTTCCGCTGTTTGTGACAATGTCATAATTACGGGGGTACATAACAAGGATACCATCTCTACCGTAGCATATCAAAAGAGTACAACATCCTTTACCGAAGCTGAAAAACCGATTTATGACGGTGTTTTCTACGGTGCAGGCGACCTTTTTGCAAGTGCCTTTATCGGTATGTATGTAAATGGGGCACCGCTTTCGGATGCAGTAACAAATGCCAGCGCATTTGTAAATGACTGCATCATAAAAACCCTTGATGAAAGGGAAAAGTATTGGTACGGATTAAAGTTTGAGCAAAGTCTTCATCTTTTATGTGATTATTACAAAAAGCTGAGGTGTAATAAATGATACAGATATTTTGCGTCGAGGACGATGCTTCTATAAGAGAGCTTCTCATTTATACATTAAATGCCTCAGGGTTTTGTGCGCAGGGCTTTGAGTCTGCGCACGATTTCTTTGAGGAAGTCGAAAAGTCCCTTCCACAGCTTATTCTTCTTGATATAATGCTTCCTGATACAGACGGAATGGAAATCCTTAAAATTCTTAAAAGCAAGTCCAGGACCGCCCAAATCCCCGTAATTATGCTCACGGCAAAGGGCGACAGGCTTGATAAAATCAAAGGTCTTGACAGCGGTGCAGATGACTACGTTACTAAACCCTTTGACATACTTGAGCTTATTTCACGTGTAAGAGCAGTTCTCAGAAGAAGTTCGCAGTTTTCCTCCCAAAAAAATCAACTCTCATGCGGAAAAATAACTATAGATACTTCGTCACATAAGGTATATACTGACGGCACAGAGGTTATTCTCACCTATAAGGAATACGAGCTTCTGAGTATCCTGATTTCCAATAAAGGCTGTGTTATAAGCCGCTCCTTGCTGCTTGACAAGGTGTGGGGCATTGATTTTGAGGGAGAAACAAGAACTCTTGACGTTCATATAAGAAGTCTTCGTCAAAAGCTTGGCGATAGTGCAAAGTATATCGAAACCGTAAGAAATGTAGGATACAGGGTGAGTGAAAATGTATAATAAAATTTACCGTAATATGCGTTTTTTATGTGCACTTGCGCTTTCTCTTTCAACACTTTTGTTCCTTGCGGCAGTATTCACATTTTTTAATAACGAGATAAAAAGTGAGCTGACAAGGTTTTTTGTACTTGTCATCTTTGCAGTTTTAATGGGAATATTTATTTACATTATTTCTTCTCATATTGCCGCACGTCTTGCTTTGGCCATTGTTAAGCCTATGACGGACTTTTCATCATTAAACTCAAATATCCCTTATGAAGAAATAAAGCCTCTTATAAAACAGATACAATCGCAAAACAAAGAGCTTGGCAGGCAGGCAGAAAAGGCAAAAGCACAGAAAATGCAGTTGCAGCTTATTACAGATAATATGAATGAGGGACTTATTGTTATAGATAAAAATGCAAATATTCTTTCTATTAACAGCTATGCGGCAAAAATTTTCTCTCTCAAAGAGTATGAGGTTAAGCAAAAGAATTACAGCGTGCTTACCGAAAATTCAAAATTTATTGATACCGTCGCTAGGGCTCTTGAAAACAACCGAACAAGCATTCTTATAGAAATGAATGATGCCGATTACAGAGTTTTTTGCAGTCCCGTTATAAAAGACGGACTATTAAACGGCGTTGTTATTCTTCTTTTTGACGTTACAACAATACTTCAATCAGAAAAATTACGGCGTGAATTTTCAGCTAACGTATCGCACGAACTCAAAACGCCTCTTACCTCTATAAACGGATATGCACAGCTGATTACAAACGGGATCGCATCAGAGAATGACATTCCGTCATTTGCCCAAAAAATAGCTAAAGAAAGTAACCGCCTGATGCTTCTTATTGAGGATATTATCCGGCTTTCAAACCTTGATGAAAGCGATGAAAGTAACCTTAAGGAGAATTTCAGAGTTAAGGAAACTGTCTGCGATGTAATTTCCTCCCTTTCGGGGAAAGCTTCCGCACGCAATATTACTTTGCAGTGCGAAGGGCCGGATTTCTTTATCTGTGCAAATAAATCGCAAATAACAGAGCTTTTCTATAATATCTGTGACAATGCTATTAAATACAACAAGGATAACGGAGAAGTAACCTTCACCCTTGCAGATGCCACTGTGCGTATCTCAGATACAGGGATAGGAATTCCCCCTCAATATCTTTCCCGCATTTTTGAACGCTTTTTCCGTGTGGATAAAAGCCACTCGAAAAAAGTTGACGGAACAGGACTTGGTCTTTCAATTGCAAAGCATATCGCACGGCAGAATAACGTCACGATTTCTGTTGAAAGCGAGCCGCAAAAAGGGACTTCGTTCATCCTTACCTTTAAAGACTTTTTTCGGCAAAATTTGAGTGAAAATTTACTCTGAATTGTATGTTTTCGATATTTTTAACAATTTTGAACACAACATCTTTGTTAATATGCACATTGAAAATATATTATTTTTATGGTATTATATATACAAATTTACAGATGGTGGTATGATAATGGAAACAATAGATATCGAACTTTTTTACAAATGTGTAGAAACATACGGACTTCTTCCCGTACTTTCGCAATTATTTTCAACATTGAAGGTTAATATAGCTCTTACTGCACAGACCTGCTCTATGGCTATTAAGGATATGGATTTATCTGTACGTTCTTATAACGCTCTTATGGCACATGGGGTAAAGGATTTGGGCAAGCTTGTTGATCTTCTCAACTCCGGAAACCTTCGTGATGTAAGAAACCTCGGTGTAAAGAGTGCTAAGGAAATTCAGCTCAAGGCACTTGAATATAGCTACGAGGCACTTAACGAACATGATAAAAAGAGTTTTCTTGAAAATCTTCTAAAGATAAATTGCGATTAAGTCATTGATAACTAGCTACATAAAAATAATTAAGCACGCAAAACGAACGTGGTTTTGCGTGCTTTTGTTATCTGTTTCTCTAGTTTTTACTTTACGGTGGTTACTCTGACGTTCTTTTTAAACCCACGTATAAAATTTGCATACTCCTCAACCTGTTACAGTCCTTTTAATTATTTAAATTGATTCATCAACTCATCAAATTCAGAAGGTACCTCTGCGTGAACGTGCATTGTGAGAGGTTTTGATAAATCAAGAGAGAATATTCCCATTATGCTTTTAGCATCAACAACATATCTTCCCGACTCCAAATCAATATCAAAGTCAAAACGGTTTATTGTATTAACAAAATTCTTTACATCAACTATTGATTTTAAATAAATCTCATAAGTTTTCATAGTATTTCTCTCCTTTTTAACCTAACTTTTTAATCCTTAATTTCTATTGACTCAAGAGTTTTGCGGAAATTTTCACGCACACTCTTTAAATACTCCTGTCTGAGAGCTGTTTGCTCGTTAAGCTCTTCCTCTGTGAGCCCCTGCTCCTTTTTCTTTTTAGCCAATTCGTTAATTCTGTCAATTTTTTTCTGATCCATATCTTCCACCCCGCAAATTTTCTATACGCCAATTTTATCAGAAGCAAAAATGCTTACAAGGGCATTTTTGCGACGCCGTCAATTGTTGCATGCAACAATTATACATAAATATTCTACTAAACACAATATATGTAACCAAATCTTAATAATTAATTTCTTTTATTGATTTTACCCAAGCAAAATGCTATAATGAACTAAAGGAGTGGTTTTATGAAAAATTATCCTACACCTCATATAAATGCAACGCCTGACGATTTTACAAAAACAGTACTTATGCCGGGCGACCCTCTGCGCAGTGAATTTATTGCGAAAAATATGCTTGAGGGGGCAAAGCTTATAAATAATGTTCGTTCAATAAACGGCTATACAGGCACATATAAAGGAAAGCGTGTAACCGTTATGGCAAGCGGTATGGGTATGCCGTCAATCGGCATTTACAGTTATGAGCTTTATAATTTCTTTGATGTTGATAATATAATACGTGTTGGCACGGCAGGCGCCCTTGACGAAAACATCAATATTCGTGATATTGTTCTTGCAATAGGTGCATCAACAAACTCTGCCTTTGCATCACAGTATAATCTTTGCGGCACATTCAGCGCAACGGCATCCTACACCCTTTTAAGGGATGCGCACGATATTGCAATAAATAAAGGCGCAGTTTGCCACATCGGCAATGTCCTTTCATCAGATACTTTCTACAGTGCAGATGCCTCCGCTAATGAAAAATGGAGGCAGATGGGTATTAAATGTATTGAAATGGAGGCTGCGGCACTTTATATGAATGCTGCACGTGCAAATAAGAACGCACTTGCAATACTTACAATCTCCGATAACATTATTACGGGTGCACAAACCTCCGCAGAGGAAAGGCAGATATCATTTACCGATATGATGGAAATTGCCCTCGAAACAGCAATTAAACAATCGTAAGCACAAAAAAGACGTTCGCAGGAACGTCTTTTTTTACCGTATAGGAAATTGCGTAATTTTATCGCGGGCGACATTTGTCGTTTTTGTATTTAGCTGGGACGCGAAATGGCTGAAGTGGCACGCTTCTTTTTTACTTCATACTATTGATTTCAGTTTGCAGATTTTCCAAAAACCTGCCTGCGTGCGCACCATCCATTTGTGTATGATGAAACTGAAAAGAAATCGGGAGATAATACCGAAAGAACTTTTTGCGGTATTTACCCCATATGATAAACGGATTATTAAAAATACCACTGTTCATACCGACAGCACCGTCAATTTCCGTATCAATAATAGCGGAAGTTCCTATTACCATACTATGAGATGATAAATCTCTGTCCTGACAGCTTTTATAAACCTCTGCTGTATATTTAAGGTACTCCTGATTAAAGTCATCTAAGCTTTCTGTGAAAGAAATATCACAGGAGCTTACCTCCCCTTCTTTATTTTTCACAATCGTATTAACGGCAATAGTATCATATTGCATTAACTTTTCACCTACGGGAAGTATGTAAAATTCCTTTACCGAAGATGCTGCCCTGCCAATACAGTAATCAAGCAGCATATTGAATTTAAGATTTTTATTTTTAGCTACCTTAATAATATTTGTCACATCTACTGTTTTAAAAAATGTAACCATTGGATTAGGTGCTTTCATCCACAGTTCATAGGCATTAATTCTCGTTGTTTCTTTCGGATTAATTTCTCTTACCATTGTTTCCTCCATATTTATCAACCTGACTTAGGTATTTTCAGCGTTCGCAGATACTCTTTCTGCTCTTTTGAAATTCTGAAGCTTTCAACTGCCTTTTGTATCGTTTTATTATGTGTCCACGTATCAAGCTCTTTGTTTTTTATATACGGCAGAGTTTCTTCATACCGCTTTGCAAGGGCAGTTGCAAAATACCACGCCCGCATCATATTGATGTAATATTCCTCCGACCTGATATTTTTAACAAGCATAAGGTAGCTTTCATCAAAATTCTCATCAAGATAAAAGCTCATCAATAAATTAATTGCATATCTTACCGCATAGACATCTTTTGATTTAATCCACCTTTTTATATGTTTTAAAAGCTTCTGCGGCTCTTTTTTTAGTACCTTTGGCTTCATACTGTCACAAGTTGCCCAATTGTCTACATAAGGCAAAAACGCATTAAGATTTTCTATACATCTGTCAAAATCCTGCTCTTTCTCAATTAAAAAAGCGTGAAGATTGTTTTCCTCAAAATATTCGTGCGGAAGCTTCCTTATAAACTCCTCGTAGTTTTCAAGACCTTTTGCATATTTTCTGAGGTTTGGTGTGCGTATGCCTATTACCTTTTTTTTATAAACTGTCGGCATAAGCTTTGAGATGAATTCCCGATATTCTTCTTCGCCCATTGAAATCAGCGTTTTTTGTATGTTTGAGTTTATAATAATCACCTCATATAAAGACTGTCTAAGGCACGTGCAAATCAGAAACAAATAATCAAAATAAACTTGTTTATTTTTTCATTTCCATATATGGCAAAACCGTAAATCCGCATTTTTCATACAGTTTAACAGCTTTCTCGTTTTCTTCTTCTACTTCCAGTCGGAAAATGCAGTCAGTATATTTCTTCAAAATAAAATCCATAAGCATTTTACCCTGGCCTGTCCCTCTGTACCCATCCTTAATATATATATCCTCAATCCAGATACACGGCTTTCCAAATTCAGTTGAGAAGCTTTTTGCAACCATTGCATACCCTTGTATCTCTTTTGTATTTTCAATAATATATCCTTCCAAATAAGGATTGTCATTGATGCAGTTTTCTATATCGCTCAAAAAAATTTCCTCTGAACCATCAGTAAATACTGCAGGCGAAGTATAAAATACCCGCATCATTTCAAGGACAGTAGATTTATCTATTTCTGTCATAATCCTTATTGTACTATTCATATTTATTTCATCTCCATAAATTCACGTTTTTCTTTAAATTACTATACTTACATCGCCTGAATTTAGTGTGTATAGTTTTCCGTCATCCTTTTTTACGACAAGTGCAAATTCATCATCGATACCAATGGCATCCGCCTGCTCTACCACTCCGTTTTCAATTATTTCGATGCGTTTACCCGTTACAAGCGACTTTTGTCTGTACTCCTTCAATATTTCGTCTTTTTCACACTTCTTATACGCAGTTATAAACTCATTAAGTATCTGTGTTGCAACGTCCTCTCTCATATGCTCCTTTTCTTCTTCAAAAAGCGCACCTGCCCGCAGCTTAATGTCATCAGGAAACCCTCCGTCGGGAACAGTCACATTTACGCCTATCCCCAAAACAGCATATCCGTTTTCCCCAAGTGAGGATTCTGTCAGAATTCCGCATACTTTTTTACCGTCAACATAGATATCATTAACCCATTTTATGTATGTCTTTTTATTAATAAGCTTTTCAAAAGCACGTGCGCAGCATACTGCCGCATATGTTGTAATATAAAGCGGATTTAAGCTTTCATTCGGGCGCAGAAGAATACTCATATACACTCCGCTTCCCTTAGGCGAGTGAAATGTCCGTCCCTTTCTCCCCCGTCCTCCGCTTTGTTGCTCGGCAATTATTACGCAAAATTCCCGACCACCCTCTTTTGCAAGCTCTTTCATAAGGGTGTTGGTGGAATTTACACATTCATATAAATCTATTTTCGGGAGCTTATAAATAAGCTCCCTTTCAATATATTCTTTATTCATTTTTATCACCATTAATGCACAATAGTGCTTCCCCCTATAAATTCACGTATTATAGAAGTTGGCGGCACTGCGTACGTATCCATTTCTTCAAAATATGATAAAAGCTGTATAAGCCGCCTTGCACGGCTGTAATACTCACTTTTTTCATCTATATTCATAAGAAGCTCCAT
>JAEIGA010000572.1_pt1 | contig 54167 bp, 44 predicted proteins | sample 9270691 | NCBI WGS metagenome assembly JAEIGA01 (sample SAMN17057246, study PRJNA624740) | gut metagenome | biome: biome; isolation source: fecal sample | host: Bos grunniens | place: China: Xizang | collected 2019 | reverse complement strand
TAGTAGTTTCCTCCTTGACATTGTTTTTCATGATAACATCAAATTTGATATTACCAATAGGTTCAGGTATACACTTTATCAATACATTAGAGATCTGTTCAATGAGAACATCTCTTGCATCTCTTATTGTAAGAGCGTGAAACATCATCTCATTGTAAGTGATTTCTGTATTAATATTACGTTTTGAACTCATGAGACGATTAATTGCTGATATCGCATCTGGTGCATATTCATACAACATGAAGATCTCATTGAGATCATCAATGATTTTGTTCTTGATGTATTGTATCAAATCATCGTTACACAACTTTCCTTCGTTGTGGTAAATATGATACATGATAACATCACGAATCACATTTTCAGGATGTGGTCTGAACTCAACGTGTTCTTTGTAGTAATTATTTGATTTGTAGTTTTTGTATCTTTCGCAGATACTCCATCTTTCTATTTTGTTTTCTTCATCCATAAACAATTCCTTTATGTTAATTTTAAGTTGGTTGTTCATTATAGTAATATATAATCTAAAGTTAAATGGAGGTTAGTATGGTAAGCAGAGAAATTACAAAAGAAGAAAGAAGTCATTGGGTCTCTGTTCTTGGAGAAACGTTTCGCGATATTCTTTCACAGATTGTTAAAGCAAATCTTACAGATCCTGTAAAAATGGGCAAGATGTACGCAGCTCTTGTTATGATGAATTATTCGAGTGACATTCTAGTTGATAACAAACAGGAAAGTACGATTGATTGGGAAGAGAATTATCTTCACGAATGTATGATTCGAGAAATGGTTTGTTATAGATATTTGCGCAAATGGACTCTAGGTGTGTCGTCTGAAGAGGATACGGATATTACCAAACAATGGAATGAGTTTCAGGATCGAAATAAAGAAGAAGTTGATAAATGTACTCAAGACGTGTGTCTTGGATTTTCAAGACACATGCGATCTATTCATGAGAAATATCCTGATCTTGAACACCCGGTGTTTACATTCATCGATCATGTTGACAAAAAGAAGTCTGAAAAAGAAAAAGGATTTTAACTTATAAAAAAGAAGAAGCACTAGATCTAGTGCTTCTTCTTATGATCAATATTTGTGATACACCCCTTCATCCAATCCGGATCGGGATATACCGAAAGATATTAAATCTTTTCTTGGTATATTCACTTTCTTTCCTTTGACAGTTATTACGATTGATTTGGAACGTTCTTCCTGGAATCGTCCTTCATAAACAACATCACCAAGAACCAATACTCTGCATCTCTTCCCTTTGTAACAGGAGTGATGCACACACTGTCGTTTCATACACATCAGTTTTCCTCCTCAACAAGAAATAGTTTTTCAAAGGGAGAATCAAATGTGCAAGCATTTCCAATATGATCTCTGGTTGATGCTTTCTTGATTATGTTTTCAACACAATCAATTGCGTCCATGTCCCAAATCACGAGATGTTCATCTTCTAATTCGAATTCGAGAATCTCGATTGGATAGGAGAATTTTCCTACCTTGGCTTCAGTCGAATACCGAGTTATGTTTAAATTGTTGAAGAGGACTGGGAAATCTTCTTCAAGCCAGATAAACATGTAGAACAATGCCACATTGAAACGTTCAGTTGAATTGATATTTGTGTTTTCGTTGAACATGTACTCATACACACATTCTTCGATGGAAGACAAATGAGTGTTTCCGTTTTCGAGATCACCAAACAACTTCTTCAATGTTGTTCTGAATTTATCTGTTTTGTGATCTTCGACAACACGATTAAACAGATCGCTATCGATACGATCTGCCAATTTGTGTGTGTACTCACGATAATCGGAAACTAAAAAGTTTTCGATGTTGAAGGTTTTTGCGATGATTTCTTTTACGTTGGTGAATTCCATTTTCTTTTCCTTTATATTTGAGTTGTTGCTCCGTTTGATCAATTGGTTTACTTATTAATCGATACTAACCACTTTATGCAAATTGCATAGATTTTGAATAGTAATCGATTTTTCGATTGAATTGTTCTTCACGAACTTTGTCTAACGCTGTTACACGTTTCAACATGTGTTCGTTCAGAATCATTTCTGCTTGTGTTCTGGATAAACCATACTTACGAGCAATGAAATCTATTATCTGATTTCTGTTCATGTTATCACCTCATTTCTGCAATATTGCATCTGCCTACTGGAGAGTGTTGTGGCACTCTCCAGTAGGGTTATTTGTTTATGTTTGGACAACCAATGATCGTATTAGTAATATATATTTGAATCGCATCGAACTACAACAGGCATTTTATGCCTTAAACAAACGTAGTATATTTAACTAAGAAAGGTACTCACATGTCTGCAAAAACTTACAATGTACAGCTGTCTGCTGTTATGCTAGATGGTGTTATGTCAGACCCAGAAACCAAACTTCTTAGAGAACACGTGGCCAACAACGATATTCATGTCACGAATGCAGATCATAAAGATATTGATTCCATCAGTGGAATCGAGGAACTGGTAGCGTCTGCAAATGGTAATATCTCCATTGTTGTCAATCGTCTCAAAGAGCTTGAAGATCAGTTGAACGGTCTCAAACATACTGAAGTTCTCGAAGTTACTGATATCAATGCAGCTGTTGATCCAACTAAAGACATTGTCTTGAGTGCAACAGAATCTGTATTGTCTCCTACTCCTATCACTGGTAAATCTGTTACAGTAAATCAGGCAACTGTTGTTGCAAGTGGAGCTAAATCAGCTATGCTTACTGTGACAGCTAATGAAGGTGATGTTGTCCTTAAGAATATCAATCTATCAGGTGACATGTCGACTACCAATGACACTGTTCAGTTGATCATTGAATCTGACGAATACGTTCGTATCACAGACAGCATCATTACCGCAAGTGGATACAACGCTATTAACATCGGAGATCGTAAACCTCCGAAATCTGTTATCATCGATAACGTTCAGTTCCTCGGTGATTACAGAAATAATACGATTTCAATCTATGGAACCAAAGATAACGCTGTTGTGACTATCAGCAATTGTGTTTTCAAAAAATCTTCCAACCCAATCCGTATCTTCAATGAAACCAATACCAAATTGACGGTTAATCTGATCAATTGTGTATTTGAACAGTGGGAAGAAGAATCACAGGATTATTACGGTCCTATTCTTTGCGAAGACGCTTTCACCAAGAATGAGTTCACAAAAGAAGAACGTCAGACTGAAGAAGGTAGAGCAGCTGCTATCGTCAAAGAACGTGAATACAATCGTTACAGTCCCGACAAGGTTGTTATCAACATGGTTAACTGTACGTACAAAGGTAAGCTTATCAAATTCGATAATCTTGCAGATGTTGCTGGAACAAAAGATGTCAACACTCAGCTGATTTATGTCTATAACCACGTTGAGGGTTATGTTGACTTTGATCCTGAACGTTATCCTAAATTCACAGCAAAATAATTCATAGAGGTTAATTTACATATGGCAGCTAACAGCACTATTAATGGTGACCTCAACGAGAGCTATTACAGTGGCACTGCCTCTTCTGTGACTTCTTCTATGGGAATCACTGTAGTTGGACGTACGAAGACTTATAATACTTACCAGGATATGCTTGATGATAAACAACCTGGTAAGTATGCGTATGTTATCGATGCGTCAGCCGATGATTCTGTTAACTCAGGATTCGCATATTACAAGTACGAAGAGGGTCTCTGGCAGAAGCTCTTTGAAGAAGAATCTATGGATCTAGAGGGTGGACATACTCATACCAACATGGCTGTTATTAACAACTTTGGTATAAAGAGTAGAAAACCAACTTTCGGATCCGACTTCCTTGTCTTACAATCAGACATGGAACGAGCAATCGCAAAAGCAATCACAATGATCACTAATCCTGGAGAAATGGAACAGGGTGAGATTCCGTTTGTGATGAAGACCGCTTTTGAACGCATTGCAAATAAATTTAAATACACATTCATTACAGAACAGAAACCAGCTTTTGTTCTGGAAGACCAAACCTATATCGTTAGAGGAGTTAACCTTATTGCACAGCTCCCTATCGGTGATACAGTTCCCGATGATGTAGCTATCCGAGTCATCGTTGATCATAAAACATTGGAAGATGGAACAGAAGAAACAGACCGCGGACTTATTGTTCCTCATGTCAATGATACGATTAACGGAGAAGATGCATTCAGAATCACTGGTGCTATGGATGTGACGATTGTGTATGACAAAGTCAATAGGGATTGGCTTGTCATTGGTACTGCAAACTAACTGTAAGTCATTTTAACAGAGGAAAATTGTTATGGCTAACAAAGGTATTATTTTCAAGTTTTCGAAGAAAGTTGACAAAGTTGACAATCACAGTCTGCTTGCCAACGACGAGATCACTAAGCTCTCTGCATATCCTGAATTCACTGAAGTTCAGGGTTTGGTTGCAGCTGAAGCTTCTGCTCGTACTACTGCTGTCAGTGATGAAGCTACTGCACGTAGCGAAGCTGACGTTGCGCTTCAGGGACGCGCTACTGCACTCGAAAGTGCTGTTGAAATCCTGAACGGTGCTGATACTGTTGAAGGAAGTGTCGCCAAGTCTGTTAAGGATGCTGTTGACGCTGAAACTTCTCGTGCTACTGGTGTTGAAGGCGGTCTTCAGGATCAGATTGATGCTATCAATACTGCTATGGGCGATGGTGAAGGCGGAGACGGATCTTCCATCGTTGATCGTATCGGTGCTCTTGAAACTGGTCTTACTGCTGAAGAAACAGCTCGTGGAGAAGCTGACACTGCTTTGCAGGGTCGTGCCACTGCTCTTGAGGCAGCCGTTGCTACTCTTAATGGAGAAGCTACTGTCGATGGAAGCGTTGCTAAAGCAGTTGCTGGCGAAGCAGCTCTTCGTGTTTCTGGAGATGAAGCTCTCGATGCTCGTCTTGATGTGATCGAAGGAGATGGCGCTGGTTCTGTTGCTAAAGCTCAGGCAGATGCTCAGTCCTACACTGATGCTCGTGAAACAGCTATCATGGCTATTGTTGATACCAAAGCTGTTAAATCTGAAGTTGACAACGCTCTTGCTGTTCGTTACACTAAGACTGAAGCTGAAGCTATGGTTGATGGTAAGATCAATACAGCTGTTGCTTCTCTCCACGACTTCAAAGGTCAGGTTGCTGATATGGATGCTCTTAACGCCATTCAGAACCCCAAAACCGGTGATGTCTACAATGTCGTGACTGCCGCTAATGGCACTTCTGCTGAGTATTTCTTCAATGGTACTGCATGGGAAGAATTCGGTACTGTTATCGATATGACCGGTTATGCAACCAAAGTTTATGCTGATACTGCTGTTGCTACTGAGAAAGGTCGTGCCGAAGGTATCGAAGCTGGTCTTCGTACTGATGTCGATGCTGCTAACACTGCTATCGGTGTTATCAATGGTTCTGGTGAAGGTTCTATCGCCAAAGCTGTTGCTGATGAAGCCGCTATCGCACGTGCTGCTGAAAAAGCCAATGCCGACGCTATTGTTATCCTCAATGGTGCTGACACCGTTGAAGGTTCTGTCGCTAAAGCAGTTAAAGACGCTGTCACTGCTGAAGCTGGTCGTGCTCAGGGAGTCGAAGGTGGTCTCGATACTCGTTTGACCGCTGTTGAAGGTGTTGCTGCTGGTAACAGTGCCAGTATCACTACTTTGAACGGTGATGCCACTACTGCCGGCTCTGTCGCTAAAGCAGTTAAAGATGCGGTCGACGCTGAGGCTGCTATTGCTCGTGCTGCTGAAGGTGCAAATGCTGCTGCAATTGCAACTCTTAATGGTAGTGCTACCGAAGCTGGTAGTGTTGCTAAGGCTGTTAAAGACGCTGTTGATGCAGAAGCTGCTATTGCTCGCGCTGCTGAGCAGGCTAACGCTGCTGATATCGTCGCTCTCCAGGGTCGTGCTTCTGTTCTTGAAGCTGCCAATGGTTATGAGTTTGTTAACACCATCACCACCAAGATGCTTGAGAACAAATTCTACATCGTTCGTAACACTCAGCTTACCGCTACACTTCCCACTGGAGATGCTGCAGTCGGTATGCAGATCCGCATCATGCTGAACGCTTCTGCGGCTGGCATGGGTGGTAGCATCACTCCTACCGGTGAAGACACCATCAACGGTATCAAAGAAAACGGTGTCGCTTCTCCGTTTATGTTGGACGAAGCCATGGACATCACTCTTCTCTACGATGCTGAAAACCATGACTGGGTTGTCCTTGCTATCATGGGCTAATCCCAAAAAATAAAGTCAATAAATGACGATACAAGAGTACTCGTGCACAAGTGTGCACGAGTACTCTTTTTATCTTATTATTCAAGTATCAACCTATCTATTTTGTTATAGGTATTTTGAAAGATTCTCGCTTCGTTCAAGCTTTGATATCTTTTGAAAGTTCTTGAATAACTTCTCCATATCGAAGTTGTTTCTTTTTGGTTTGGGTATCTTTCGTATACCGATAGAAACTGTTTCCGCATTTTCTGTATATTTCAGATCCTACCTGGAAGAACTCGCCATCAATAGATTTTGGTATAGGACGAACAATATAGCACTTGTAATCATTCGCGATCTTACGTTCGATGAGATCTTTTCCTGTTAACCATACTTCTGATGTTTCTCCAAGTTTGAGTTCTTCATCAGTGAGTATTCTTTTAACATTTGATTGTTCAAGCAGGATATTCCACCATTTCTCTTGCCAAGCAACAGTGTTTTTGTTCTCAGCGACTTTCCCATACATGAGACTGCTCATGCTGTGATACAGGAATGTTGCATATTCAGTTGTGTAGATTTCGTTACAGAAAGCCAGTAACATAAACCCACAAGAACATGCATAACCAAGATTGATTCCGACAACATGGTTGAATTTCTGGATTTGTTGGATCAACATATTCAAACAATGAACAGATCCACCATAAGAACCGACAAAGATGTGAAGTTCTTTGGTTTTGTCTGCATCTTTCATATCGAGTATGATGTCGGTTATAACAGTATACGGACGATCTCCGAATGTACCATCTGTTGGTGTTTCGAAACAATCATTGAAGATAAGTTCGTAATGATCTCCTTTATCAAGAAACCTTAATGCTTTGTTGTTGTATTTGTCTTCTTGATTTTTGGTTGGTAGTATTGGTGCTGCCATACATTTCTCCTATCGTTGTTTTGTTTTTCTAGCTAATCTCTTAGCTTCCTTTTCTTGTTGTATTTTTAAATCTTCTTCTTTTCTTTTTTCATAATCTTCACATGCTTTAGAGAATTTAGGTTTGATCTTCTTTATCTCTTTTATATGACCTTCAGCACATGCTCTATATAGATCAGATGCTAATCTATTTCTTTCGTTCATCATAACGGAAGTTGGTTTACGTCTTGGTTTCATAATTGTATCCTTTCAGTATTGTAATATATACTTTAATAGTATATGGTAAATTGAGCATGATATACATAATATTTGGAAGTAAAATTAAGGAGTAAACATATGGACGATGTTGAAAGATCTAATGTTTACACACAATATGAATTATTGAATATATTGTTGGATTCTTCTAAAATTGATATTGATTTATCACTTGAAGTTCAGTTAACAGCTATGCTTAAGATAATTGAACTTGGTGACAATATTAAATACTGCGATCCTAAATATGTTCAAGATTTATATGCTTCGTGTGAATGGGGTTTCTTTAATGAAAAGATGAAGAACTGGATCAGCAATATGGCTGGATCTATGGCATCTAATGGAATTGTTGGATTTACAAATGGATTGAGAAAAGTTGTAGAATCTACAAATACTCTAATTGAAGGATTAGAGAATGATAGAAAGAAGAAAACTCTTTCTGATAAATACATTCAAGAGAGATTCTACAAATTCAATATGATCATCGAAAGAGCTAAAGCGTATCCAGAATGTTTTGTTAAAGGAGCAGCTGAATACGAAAAGATGATGTCTCGTTTTGAAGGTCTACAGAACATGTGTGAGCGTGTTAATGATATGGCGGAATCTTCTTCAGATGATGAATTCATGTCAGATAAGATCTTCGATACATTTGCTGGTATGTCTAATACAGTGTGTAGAGCAGTTGATCCAAAACCTGGTTCTACATTCAGAAATTTTGAATGGCTTACTCCGTATACAAAATCATTTGATTTTAAGAAATCAAAATGGAATAATAAAACTTCAGTGGAAGAATGCAAACAAGCTATAAGAAAGCTTAGAGATGATGCTTTTGATAAACTTGTCAATGCATCTAAACATATTAAAACTATCTGTGGTGATGCTCGTTCCGAAGTACAACATGTTAGAAATGACAACTATCAAGATATGGCAAGAGAGTATGCTAGAACTTATGTTATAACTAAATTTGTTCAGTCTCTCCAAGCACTTATCTTGAAAGAAATTAACATGTTTGTAACTATGGGCATCAGAAAACTCGGTTCTTTTGATATCAAGAAAAAAGAAAAAGATTATTCTGCAAAAGTAGAAGAAGAACCAGAAGATAACTCTGAAGTTAAGAAAACAGATGGAGAAGAACAAACAAAAGAAGATAAGACTTCAGCAGATCAAGGAGAGAAATAAACTATGTCTTTATCATATGAACTTTTTGCTGGTATGGAAGCAGTTGTTGAGAAGGAACCTAAAACTGTACCAGGTGCTATTGAGACTTTGGAAACATACTACAAAACATTTTCTAAGAAAGCAGAAGAAGTTACAGGAAGATTGTATGCTATGATTAAAAAGCTTACAAGTGAAGGTCCTGTTAATGTTGAGATCAAATATCTTAAAGTTAAGTTACTTGATAATCCATCTGCTCTTGTTACACGTATCACAGAACGTATTTTGGAACAGATTTTGTTCAATGAAGAAGTTTGTAAATACGATACTAAACAGTTAAATACTGTCATATCTAAGAGATGTTGTGAACAACATCTTGAGGCATTGAAAATGCTTCTTGATTATAAGAAAGCTATCGATGAAACTGTTACCAAACTTAAAAACGAAAACGATAAAGAGTTTGATAAACATGTGAAACAGATCTGTCGTAACTACAGACAGGTTAGTAAACATGTGATCTGGTCTTCAAGACGACTTCTTGCAAATATCAGAATGAAATAAGTATACAACATCTAGTAGTGGAGACATCTCCACTACTAGATGTTGAGTGTATCGTTTGTTTGATATCTGACATTGGTTTAGCTTGTAGAATAAGTAATACATAAGCTGCTAAATGATGTGTCCAGTTGCAATAACAAGAACACTCTCATTAGTCGAAAACGTTGAAGATTCTCCGCTCTGCATGGTAAGAGTACATGCTCCATTGGAGATATTTGCTTGTGCTCGACCTTTTCGATTATATGAAGCTGTTCCTGAAAATGATACATTTAAAACTGTATCGATGTAAAAATTGTCGGGTTTCAGTAAGCTGATGTTTTTTGTATTTGATGAAGTTGTATTGTAATACATCATCATGATGATAGACGAATTGATAAGTATATATGAAACACGACCTTGTGTGTCGGTGTCTGATCCAGATGTTAGCGTACAAAAATTACTATGTGTATGATCACTATCAGCTTTACCTGCTAGAGCAGCTACTAACCCTGTCACATCAGATTGTGGATGCTCGTGACTACCATTCGCTTTGTTATTCCATTTATTTCTTTCAGTATCTGTTATGTGTTTGATAGTGCTGCCAGCGTGAGCATCCAAGTTGGTTTGAACGGCAGAAGAGGATCCTTTACTGTCGTATTTGGCATCGTGATCATGTGTATTCAAAGAAAATCTATTATTACACCATTGTTCAATGGTTGTCTTCGCAGTTGAAATAGAATCAGTTACCCATGTTTTAAGGTCAGCTAATCCAGAAGGTATCTTGTTGTAAAAAGACATGTTTCATTCCTTTCTATATATTAAGCATGGTATAGACCATGCTTAATATATAGAAAGGAATATGAATATGGCAGAAGATAAACCAACTTTCATAAAACGAATTCTATTGGGAGTAAACGCTATTAAAAAATTATTATCTGATCACAATACAGATAAAGCTGCACATCCTAACGGGTTTGATCATAGCATCACAATCACTACTAAGTCAGAACCAACTATAACACTTAAACAAACATCCCATGCAATTGGATCTGGTTCAACTACCATGGGAACTATTGGTTTTACCGATAAAAACGACAAATGGATCTGTTTTGTTGATACAGAATGTACCACAAGCTATAATGCGTTGGAAGTTCACGTTAACAATGTTGGTTCACCAGTAGATCAATACAACATGTCTACTGTTTGTTCATTCAACAGAAATAAAGATAATACGTGTTCAATAGATTTACGTAACAACAGGTTTGATAACGTGGGTATACTAAATTGTACAGATCATGTTGTGATACAAAAGAATATTGAACCTGCACTGTGGCTAATATCAACTAGTCAAGCGAATGGTACCCAAAATAACGGGGGTGGTGCTATATTGTTTAAAGATAAATCTAGCATCTGTTTGTCAGCATTAGACACTGATACTTTTGAAACAGAAAATCAATTCAATTTCCATCTGGCATCTCCTACTAGTACAGACACTTCCACAGCAATTCCTTCTGTTATGAGACTCGTTCATGATAAAAATGGAGTGAAATCTCTTGACTTAATGAACAATAGTATCAAACGTGCTAAAGTTAGTACTCCGACAACATCGGACGACAAATGGTCAATTATAAATAAAGATTATGTTGATACTGCACTTACTCCTATAAACTCAAGCTTATCTAATAAATCAGATAAAGGTCATACCCATACAGCATCCGAGCTTGGAATTGGATCGTTTCCGACATGGACGAATGTCACTGATGTTTCCGCAAATACTACATACACAACGCAACATGATGGGTATTTAATGATAGGTATTGGTGGAGGTAATGGAAGTTACTACATTGATACCACAATAAATGGAACAACATATAGATGGAATGGAAACAACGACAATGCTTACAAATACGGATGGCAGACCATGCAATTGTGTCTTCCTATGGCCAAAGGAACTACGTATTACTTTACTCATTCTCAGGGATTGAAGTATGCTAGATTTGTAGCTGCAATATGACACACAACTATTGTATGTAGAAACTTCACTTATCCTTACTCGGGTAACGTTCACGTTACCCGAGTAAGGAATCCTTTTTCAAAAATAAGGAGATGTGAATATGGCTTTTCCTAGAAGAACATTAGAAGGTCTATCTAAAACTATAGCAGATCTCAAACAAATGATACAGAATTTAAGCATACCACAAGGGACTGTTTGGTGGTTCCACAACAGAACTAACGCTCCTGTTGGATGGGCTATATGTGATGGTACTAATGGAACTCCTAACCTTATAGGAAGATATCCATTAGGAGCTACTAGTGGTATAGGTTCTACTGTTGAAGCAGGGTTACCTAATATAACTGGTACGTTTTTTGGAGAAAACAGGAGTTGGGGTAATTGGAATTCTACATTATCTGGTGCATTTTATCAAGGATCTACAGTTGGTAGAGGTATGTATGTTGAATGGGATAGTGATAATGTGAACACAATGTTCAGTGCATCCCGGTCAAATGCTATCTATGGAAATAGCACCACAGTTACTCCTCCTTCTACTAAATTGCTTCCTTGTATGAAACTTTAACTATATAAGTATCAGTTGTGGAATATTCCACAACTGATACATCTTGACATTGTATGAGAGTCTGGAAACAGATTGCTCCATTGTAACTCACTCTTACTTAAGAGGTGTTGTATGTCCAAATTTTATGGAACTATGGTCATACAGAACGACGACAATACGTCATCGTCGGGAAGAATCAAACTTTATGATTCTTATGATGAGATGGTTAATGATGCTAATGCACCGAAATATGGCATCGTTGACAATGTTGTGTATCACAAAGATGAATTGGGAAACTGGGTTGTGGGATTCCCGCAGATTAATCCGTTTGGAGAATACACTGCATGGGAAGTGTGTGCAAACGACACAGAGATACCAGTGGGAGAAAGTGAATTATTAGGTGGATACGTTTCACGAGCCATCCCCATTGGTATGACAGAAAAGTTTCAAGTTCGCACGTGGTACAGTAGTCAAAGTGATATCAAGACATACATCGATTGGGGAGATGGTTCGGTATCTCATCTTAATGTTGAAGGTACATTTTCGAGTAATGGACGCGTCACCATTGAACACACTTATAGTAAACCTGGAAAGTATATCGTTAAAGTTGTTGGTAACGACTTTTATGGTATTGTACATGCATATCAGCATTATAATCTGATGTGTCGTGCATTGGAAGACGATCTTCCAGTTGCGAAATCTCATATCAACTTCGCATCGTTCTGCCGATGGAGCGTTAGAATGCTCAAACTTGAAGTTACCCAATTTCCTGTTCATGTCGGCTCTCTCAACATGTTCGTGTCTGAGAATCCGAACATCACTAAGATAACTGGCATGGGATACTGGTGTGATGCCAATACTGGTTCTATGTATCACATTTGTTGGGGTGATTCGGCACTTGTTACCACAGACATTTATCTCCCAAGAAAAATCTTCACAGCTTCAGATATCGTCGGAATGTTCCATGATTGTAAAAACCTTACTATGGACATTGGCAACTTCGTTGAAGAAAATACTGTATCAAACTGGGTTGGTCATATCAGCATGGGAAGCGTATTCGGAAATTGTCCTAAACTTACTGGAACTGTTCCGAAGTTCTGGGAAAATACTAATGTGCAGTATGATTTCTATTATACAGACACAAAAGACATTTATCCTTTCAATGGTTGTTCTGCAGAAATTCTTGCACAAGTACCAGTAAGCTGGGGCGGTACTAAAACTGAATAAATTCACATAACGATAACAGCATTATATGCAATGTTTAGTGAGTATAGTACTACTAGGTAGACAATGTCTACCTAGTAGTACTATACTCACTAATGTCTATCGTTAACAAAGGAGAATGAATATGCAAAATACATGGCCGGTTTCTAATAAGAAGTTTGATGCACATGATATTGATCCACAAGCACATGATGTACGATTTAATGCTATCGAAGCTGATTACGAAGCACAGATTGAAGCTGAAAAAACAAGAGCTGGTCGTGTAGAACAAGAGATAGAAGCTAGATCGTTAAACCGATATAACGATGTATGTGGTAAAATAACAACCGAACAGACTAGAGCTGAATTTGTTGAAACAGGACTTTCTGATAGAATCACATCAGAAGTTGATGCAATCAAACAAACTATTACAATAACTAAATCTTTCGATACAGTTGAGTTGTTTAACAAGAGTGGATCCAGTGTTGGTTCAAATACACGATATCTTCGAGTACATTCTGATGGATATAAAGAAATGTGGGGTGTGATCACTATGCATTCTTCAACATCTAATGTGGTTGTAATGTTGCCAGATTCGTTCTCAGATGTAAACTACAATATATCACAGATAAATAGTGGAACGTATGGTGCATTCACGTGTGATGATCTAACAAATAGCTCCTTCACACTAGCACATGCACAATCTATCACACCAAGTTTTGTTATTCGCTGGAAAGCAACAGGATATTGATTTGAAAAATAAAACATCTAGTAGTCGGCCAACCGACTACTAGATGTGTGTCATATAAACTTTTTCTTGAATGCTTTTAATAACTCTTTGTCTTCGAACCAAGGTTCACCATACACATCATCAATGTGATATTCTCTGAAGAATGGAGGTCCTGCTGGTATACAGTAGCTATGTTTCTTATTTATGATCCAACCGCATTCTTCTTTATATTCCATAGATACTCTAAGAGGGTGTTCAGAACAGAATCTCATGATGTCTGATCTATCATAAGGCATCCACATATCTGTTCTATTCTGTTCTTTTTGAAACTCTCTCATCTTCTGGAGTATCTCATTGACCGTTATAGATTCTCTATAGAGAAGACTATAGTAGATTATAGCTTCAAGTTGAACTCTGTTCTTAATATGCATATAGAACAACTTCTCCTTTACTAAGAGATTGTTTCACATCGATGATCCTCTGGTTAGAAGAACCTCGGAACTTAAGACTAAGATCTTTTTGTTCTTCGATAAAAGGACCATCTACCAACACGTCGATGTATCGAAGTATCGGTCTTGAGGTCGTGTAAACTTCACCATTAATAACTTGACAGCTGTATTTTCTGTTTTCTTCTTGATCATATTTGAGAAGATCTTCATAATCATAACCGGTGTACATCCAGATATCTTTACTACCATCAGAGAATCCAGTTATATCACTTTTGAGCAATCTAAGCAGATCTCCAATGTCGTATCGATTACTAGGATAAAAAGGGTCTCCACCAAGGAGTGTAAGTCCTTTAATATATGGTTTTATGAGCATTGTGCGCAGTAGATCATAAGTCTCTTCTGAGAAGGGTTTTCCAGCGCTTGGGTCCCACGTAGAAGGGTTAAAACAGCCCTTACATTTCTTATCGCATCCCGAGACGAATAATGATACTCTCACTCCATCTCCATTCGCGATATCACAATTATTGATTTCGCAATAGTTCATTTTGTCTCCTTTAAATAAAAGAACTCTAGTCAATAAAATCGACTAGAGTTCTTGATATGTATGTTAACAATGTTTGACTCGAGCTTCAACTTCTTTTTGTTTGCCATAGTTAAAAGCAGTAGTGTAGTTTCCTGTTAAGTATCCTGTGACCCTACGCAGTCGTTTGATATCATCGTTTTTGCATATAGGGCAGTTGGTTCCAATCTCATCAATGTATCCACATTCTGAACACTGATCATTTGGTACATTGATAGCGAAATATGGAATATCTTTATCCATGGCATAATTGACAATAGCTTCAATAGCATCAATGTTGTTTTTACATCCAGCGTCAAGTTCAACATAAGTTATACATCCAGCACTGCTGTATCCTGTAAGCTGAGATTCGATATCGATCTTTTCAAACGGAATACATTTATAATCAACAGGACAGTGCATGGAGTTAGTGAACCACTCGTGATCAGAGATACCATTAATAGTTCCCCACTTGTCTCTAAATTTACACATAGCAGTGTACGAGAGTGTTTCGGCGGGAGTGTAGTAAACTCCATAGTTGAGATGATATTGTTTTTTGAATTCCGCACATTTGTCCTTGAACAATTGTTCTATACGTTTGGCAAGATTCATACCTTTTTCAGTTGTGTGATCACAGTGAATTAAGATACGAAGGGCTTCAGCTAGACCGAGCTGACCTATAACAAGTGTTCCGTGTTTAAGAGCGCTACGGATTCCTTCTTCAGATATGTAACCTGTCATAGTGTTGTTTTCGTACATGAACGATGCTGCTTTTGGAGACTGACTACAGATCCAATCAAATCTTTCGTTTAAGATATCTTTAGCATCATTGATTTTAGATTCCAACAATTTTAGGAATTCTTCAACAACAGTGTTTTCTGTTTCATCAGGACCCCAAGAAGTGGTTTTAACTTCCATAGCTAATTCTGGAAGAATGATGGTGACAGGACATATATTCCCGCGTCCGTCTTTCTGTATAGCAGAAGTCTGCACGTGTTCTGGAAGATCAACACCGTTAAGAACAATATCAATGTTTCTACGATATGTCTCTTCGAAGTTTACATCGAAACCGTTCCAGGTCCTACACCCCATGGTCCCCATTTCTTCAAGAGGATTAACTTCTTGAATTACAGAGAGTTGATCGTTGATTACCTCCAGACCAAGAAGTCCTCCAAGGACAGGAGTTTCTTTGATCTTTGATACGATCTTTTGTTTCTGTTCTTCAGACAGTTCGTCGATAATCTGAGCTTTTAATTCTCTATCTTGTCTGACTGCATTTACCTGAACAGACCAATCACAGTTCGCATAGTTCGGATATAAACGTTGTGCTGTTGCTTTTAGTGCCAGACGATACATATCGTAGTTCGTTGTTCCACGTTCTTTATTGATACCTTTTTTGACTTGGAAAATACCACATGGAAAGATGGATGTCTTCTTAAGTTTACCAAGTCCTTTGATAAGAGTCTCAAGCAAATATTTTGTACACATTCTACCTTCCGGTAATGTACATACTCCATAATTGATTGAAGTAAACGGTACCTGACACCCAGAGCGACTTTGTAGTGTATTTAGATTATGGTACATTCCTTCGATAGCTTGTTTGGTTTCGATGCAGGTATCGAACATCGCTTGTTTAAAGAGTCGTTTGTCGAAACGAGGATCGTTTTCATTTTCAAATTTGAAGTCTTGTATAGTGAGACTAAATTTTCCAAGGTAATAGTTTTTGTGTTTGTCAATCCAGTCATCAAGTTCGTCTGAACTCATATCCAAAATATTGAGTGTACCAAATTCATCAGTTTCTTTAAGATAATTGAGAACGTAGTGTTTGAAGAATGAAAAACGAATATATGGTACCATTGTCCAATCAGTGTGTGTACTACTAACACCACCGAACTGTTGTAGACTCTGGATTTGAAATAGAACAGCTAATAACTGAAACGCGGTGTTGATGCTTTTTGCTGGACGAACATCAGTCTGTCTGGTATTGAAACCATGTTTGAGAAGGTAGTCGACAGGAACACTTAGACAGTTGTGCATGCCTACTGCAAGACTATCCAAATCGTGTGAATAGATAGTGTTATCTTCATGTGCTTTTCTAGCTTTATCAGACATGACATATTCGAGAGCGTAAGATTTTGTCAAAACACTTGCTGCTTCTCCGATACGACCACCAAACGAATGTTCATCAACGTTAGCATTTTGATTAACAACGTTGCTGGCACGAAGTTTCTTTGATACTGCACCCATCAATACATTGTACTTATCTCTTTCAAGTGAACGACGATAACGATAAGTAACGTATTCTTTGATAAGTTCGAATGAAGCTCCAACTTCATAGAGTTTCTTCTCTACAAGATCCTGGATCTCTTCAACACTGATGCTTTCACGATTACCAATATCGTTTGAAAGTTCTCGTGCGATATCTCTCGGGAGTATATGAAGTCTGAACCGATCTTCGACTTTATTGTTTGCTTTTTGAATAGCTTTGGCGATCTTGTCTGAGTTGAATTCTACAACATCACCATTACGTTTAATAACGTTCATTTTAAGCTCCTTCTATTTAGATTTTCCTCATAGTCGAGTATAACATTACTCGGTTCGTAGATCTAATTTATTACATATTTTTAACCCTGGTAGTATACGCAGAATGTGTTAAAATATTTAAGATTTTTAGCTCAAACTATAATGAACTAATAGCTAAAAATGAAAGAATATAGATTCAGAGATAGATGGACGAAAACGTCCATCTATCTCTTAAACTTATGCATGTTTTTGATTGAAAATATCGATGATCTCTTTCAAACGTTTACCATGAATACACACACCGCCTTGTTCTTCGACAAGATGTTTATATTCATCTTGTGTGATAAAACCAGCTTTAAGCAGGTTCTTAATAACGATAGTGTTTCTGTAAACATTGTTTTCAAAAGCCATACGTGCATCCTGTACAGCGCCTCCTCCTGACACTCTTGGAGGACTGAGACGAATGAGGTTACATACAGAATGAATGATTTTGGTTGCTGTAAGCAGAATAGAAGCAGCTCCGATATCTAGAATATAAGGAGAGCTGATAAGTTTTTCTTTTGCTTTACAACGACTGATTGCAGCACAAATAACTTCAGCATCATCCGTGTAACAACAAGCAGGTCCGTGAATAAGAATACAATCGTTTTCTTTAACCTGCTCGAGTTTAGTGATGAAATCATTAGTTACTGTGAAACAAATATCATTAAGGAAGAACTCCCAGCAACAGCTTTCTGTTTCTTTGCAGATAGTTTTTGTGAAGATAAGTGGTTTCTTTCTAGGACCACCGTCAGTGCAAAAACCATCCAAAAAGTTTCTTTTGTTGCTCAATGCAGCAGCACTCATCTGCTGACGATCATTCATATCGTATGCATTGATAGTTTCCAAACTAGCAGATTCGTTAGATGGAATAATTTCTCCGTGACTTTCTTTGAATACTACTTCACCAAAAGTTTCGATAGGACGATCGTCTGTACCAAAGAGATTAAATTTACTCATTTGTATTCTCCTCTTTAGTTACAGCAAGTCTTGCTTGAATGGTTGCTGCAGGGATAAACATATCCATACGTTTATTGATGATCTTATCAAGTTCATCTTCTGTTAGGATACCTTTAGTAACTTCACGCATGAACTCACCGAAGTATTCCTGAATATGACGAGATTCTTCTTCATTATCTGCTGTTTTACCAAAAACAATACCAGATGGCATATGGTACATGATAGTAGCAGTAGGCATAACTTCACGTTTGTGTCCACATGACCAGATCATAGCAGCGATAGACGCACACAATCCAAACGCCACTGTTGTAACGGTCGCTTTAGTATTCTTGATAGCATTGATGATCATACATCCGGTTTCTACAGAACCACCATAAGAATACAAGTTGAACACAACTTCATCACCAGGTTCAGCAGTATAGAGAATGTGTGTGATGTTCATGTAAGGATCTGGTTTTCCAACAAACCAATCAACATTACAGACATATTTCTTATGTTCTCCATTAGGAATAGTGACGACAAATCCAGAATCCATAGGAGTACCAACTGGGATGTTTCCAGGAACTTTAGGTGTTCCATTTGGTGTACTACCAGGAGTACTTGGATTGGTTAGTGTTGGTGGTGCAACCTGAAGCTCATCGAAGAACTCTGAATTGCACGTAAACTCATCATTATACATTGATTTACTCCTTTATGTTAGAACATCTCGTGGAATAGAGACTTCTTACCATCTGAAGTTGAAATAACACGACCGTGAATATCTACGATGCCATTCACATTGTGTTTGATCTCAACTTTGTTAACCTGGAGCGCATCAAGCAACTGCTGGTCATCGATTGATTCGCAACCACAAGCCATAGCCAATTCTTCGAGATGTTCTTCAGGATGTTCAATATCAATACTGATACCTTCCATAGACGGAACGCGAACTTTAGATGCTTCCGCATATCCAGGAGCATCAACAGCATCAATTGTGATAAGAGCAGTTACTCTCTGTTTGATGATATTACCGGATGTGCCGATCTTGGATACCAAACTTCTCAAAGAGAATGCTGTATTGATACGAGGATTGCGAAGAGACTTTTCGAGATATTCCCCATAAGGACCAAAAGGTTCAATATCAGCATAAACGATACGATAACCTTTTTCAGTTGGTTCTCCACAACGAACATTGTGAATAACATGAGATACTTTTGTAGGGTCGACTACAGCGATACGAGGAAGATCTTTTTCACATAGAACCAGAGGGTGTCCGTATTCACCTTGAAGCTGACCCATTTTCAGCTTCTTGAAGAATATAGAGTTCGGGCTAGTGATCGCTTCAACCATTGAGTTGATTTCGTAATCTTTATTATTACGACTCACTTTTCCCAATACCATCACAGGGAATTCTTTCCATACACCATTCGCATCTGGTTCAAATTTTTTCTGTGCACCTTCAACATAGAGTGCACTAGAAATATCAAATGCAATATTTGCCATATTAACTCCAATTAATGTCTGAGAAGATCTTCGATATCTGACTGATCTTCTGCAGCATTTACCATACTTGTTGCAATTGAATCATTTAAGTATGATCCAATCAGTTTAGCTGTAGTAGATGAAGCAGCATGTGGAACGTCTTTAAGTTTCAAGAATAGAGGTGGTTCATTCATCGCTGTTAAGCGATAAGGAACTTTAAGATTACTTCTGTTTCTTGATAAGTGTGCATAGATCATTTCAAATGTTGCATGTTCTGCAGGAATACTACAGCCAGTCAATCTCTTAACAGTATCGAAAAGAAAAGCCAAATCGTCATATTTCATAAAACGAGGAATCTGTCCCTTTTCGATGTATTCAGAGAATACGATATATGCGATGTTTGAGTTCTTAACTACTGATGTACTCTTAAAGAAGATGTCCCCTTCAGTAAAAGTACAACGTATGTATTCCTGACCAGCATCTGTAACATATTCAACTGTTGACGGTTTCATAATTACAGATGCACTAGCAAAGAAACCCTTTGTTTCGCCATCAATAGTGATTTCAAACATAGCAAGAGTATCGACTTCATCCGTTACTGTAAGACGTTTGTATTTCTCGTAAGAACGAGGAATAAGAATAGTAATAGGTCCTTTTGTTACTACGACCTGATTACCTTTCTTAGTTAAGTGTTTGTTGAGATCCATATCAATTCTCCGTGTAAGCAAAATCTAACAACATATATTCATCCAGATCTCTTCCTTCTTCGAAGACATCAAATTTCTTATATTTTGATGAAGATTTATAATTGTTAAATTCAAAGGCTAGAGAGTTTGACATCAATTGTTTAATGTCTTTGTTCATGAAATTGATAGGACGCAACATGGCAGTTTCAATAAGGGTACCAGAAGCATAGAACTGACGAACATAGTCTACAATTTCTCTAGTTCTCTTATTTACAAGTATACCACCAACACTGTGTGGGAACAAGAATTTGTCAGGACCAAGAGTCATGATAGGTTCGCATTTTGTACATACTAATTTTTTATCAGTATGCAACATGATGACAAAAGGAACAGAATGATCTTCATACAGCATACTTGCTATGCTTTCTGCTGAATCACCAATGTGTTCACTGTCTTTAAACATCTCGTCTAGAGTATACTGGATACGTTCTTCAACAAATCCAGTATTTTCATTTTGTTTACCAAACCATTGGAGATTTGATAACAGAATGTTCTTTAACAGACCTTCATCTATTTTGACAGTAAGACTTATTTTGTCATCTGATACTTTGATCTCAGTATCATCATGTAAGTAGAACAGACGTCCGCATATACAAACAATTGGTATACCCATTTCAGTTCCTACTGGAAGATCAAAACTGATTTCATAGTAAGAACACTTTGGATATCTTAAAGGATAATATTCGTTGCCTTTTATGTATGCGATATGAATATTCTGCTTTTTGTCTTTTATGTTTGGAATTGGATCTATTCCTGGATTAGGATCAATGTTTGGATAATCGTGTTCAATCTTTCCATTTGTACAATCACTCAGCTTGATTATTGAGATATTGCCTAATGGACTGAAATCGACTAACATGATGTTCTTATTGTAGCAATAAGAACTTTCCATTGGAGGATCTCCTCCAGGATATACATCGAAAATTGTTCCAGAAGATTTGATATATTTTACAGATGAATCAGTAGAAGACTGTATTTCAGTAACTGCCGGCAATTTAGTATGCTTCACAGTTCGCACATTGCTCTGATTCCAATCCCCTTTGATCAACCACTTTCCGGCTTCATGAGCTATAAGTTCTTCGTTTCCTGTTTCTATGTTAGTTCTAACCTCAGGATAGAAAACAGAACCATTAATGATAGGAATAGAGTTTCTCAGATTGATAGAATCTCCAGCTCCACTATTGATGATAGAGATATCAGGATAGTTCCATGATTTACCGAAATTTCTTCTTTCGTAGAAATTGTTATGATCACAGTATTCAACATCGATACCAAAAGTATTTTCAACACTTCTGATTCTTAGTTGAGTTCCTATGTTTGAAAAGAAAGGTGTTAGCTCAAACTTTCCAGGCTCTTTTTCCCAACTACGTGGTACAATAGAAACAGTATAATACTTTTGAAGTATATCTGGTTCAAGGTTTGATATGTACTGATCAAATTCGTACCAAGTGGTTACATGATTAGTAACATCGTCTGTGGATAAAGAGATAGGTTGTTCTGAAAACAGTTTAAGAGCATCTAAGAATAAGTAAGAGTCGTTATCCAATTGTAAGACTATTGTTGCTATAGAATACGATGAAGCAGATAGCTCAAAATCAGTAAATGAAATAACATCCACAGACATACATTTGGACAACATGAGTTTATTCAATATAACTCCAATAGTTGTCATAGTACCTCCTCAAGAAGGTTATAATAATACGTATACGATGGCTTAAATAGAGTATACACAGAAGGTGGTTATAACCACCTTCTGTGTATTAAATGTGTTATACGATAACGTCAACTGGAACACCGTACAAATATTCACAAGTAGCGCTATCAATCTCTCTAAGAAACTCAACTACAACAGTTGTTCCAATGAGGTAATTTTCATCATTGTTTCCTGTTATGATGTTAAGGTTGTTAGCGAAATCTTCGATAGGAATAGCTACTCTAGTGAGAGGTGTTCCATTTTCATCAGCCAATTTAACTCTGAAGTGAGTTGGTTCTGGAGCCATAGTCTCATCAGCACGTTTTGGAGGATTTGCGTTGTAATAGAAATTCTCCAAGAATACTTCAACAGCTGTTTGTGAAGTGTTTGCTGCAAACACATCACCCGGGATAAAGTATCCACTGTTGTTTACGTACTTAATACGAGGTCTAACATGATTACCAGTGTAATCTCCGTATGAAACAATAGCATCACTTGAATCTTTGATCAACCAGTTGTTATAACCAGTAGTAGGAACAGTTTTGTCTCTGAGTTCAATAAAGAATCTCTGAGTACGATTTGCTGTTGATCCAAGATTGTTTACGATTTCTTTATAAGAAATAGTAACATCCTGCTGAGTGTTGAATGTAGTTCCGTTGAATCCAGAAACGATAGAAACAAATTCAGGATCAGCTGAGTTACTTCCAACATAAGGAGACTGAAGACGACCATCACGATATCTGAGGAATTTAAGATTCCATTTGCGTTCAGATGCATTCCATACAGGAATTGGTGATACTTTTGATATAATATCTTTTTCACCAGAGACGATCTTGATCTTTGCCGTCTTTACAATGTATTTTGTCATTGTATTTTCTTCAATAGATCCACTCTCTATCGTACCAGTAGCATCACTGTTGGACAGATAATATTTGACTATGATCTCAAACTCTGAACCAATGATACCTGATGTTACGGTTTCAAGACCATAACAGAATCCACGACGTCCATCGATAGCAACAGAATTCGTAGATCCATCTTTGTATTTGAGATCAACATAGATACCGAGTTCATCGATCTGCTGACCTTGGATTAAGAACAGATCACCTTCAGAAGTCTGTTGTGTTCCTTTAACGAACATTCCAACGATAGGATTAGCCGTATCGATAGTTTCATTCAACAGATGTGCTTTCTTAGCGATGAGTTTGATCTGAGCTATGATGATACCACCAGCGGTATAAACATCACAACGAATCTCTTCACCTTCTGTCAATTCAACATCTGTGTAGCATCCATCGCATTTACGGATTCCTTCAACACCTGTATTGAGCATTTCGATACTGGTTCCATCAGGAATAAGCTGGTTATCTGTACCAGCGATGTATTTACGACTGATGATTTCTTCATTACCATCATCATCGATTTTAATCAACTGGTAAGTAGCAGCATGTTTACCAAATAGACTTAGTTTGTTATCAACAATAAGTCTTGTTAGGTTAACATTCGAACCTGATACATTTTTGGTAACAGAAGAAAAGTAGATCATGAAGATATCGTTTCCATATGACAAAACACGATCAACCTGAGCTTCAGCGTCAACAACAAAAGTTGCAGGAACGAGAGTTGCTTTGTATGTCAACTGGTTAACAGCTGTAACCACATATACTTGATTGTGAAGACCTACTGTATCATCAACTACCATGGAACCAACGGCAGGGACTATCTTACCAGAAACATCTGGAGATGTTCCAAGTTCTGGATCATAGATTTCGGATTTCAGATAAACACCAGCAGCTCTTTCACCGAATAGAACTGATTTCACATTCATACTGTTGTATCTCCGTCTTTAATATCATTAACAGGGAACAATGCACGCATTGCTTGTCTTAAGGTTATATCGTTCATGACCAATTTAAGGTCTGAACTATAGGATGGAAAAAGGTCCATATACTTAAGGTCAACGCTTCCTGAAGTTACAACAGGTAGAGATTGTGCAGTATCAACTGGTGAACCATTTGCATCGAGAACATACTCCCATTCCAATTCCCATGGATTCTTTGTTCCATCAGGATCTTTTGCATAGTAATATGCAACTTTACCAAGGATTGGATCAATGAGTGCAATTTCCCAACGATGTTTATCATCTTCACAATTCCACCAGATGATGATATTGTTAGATTTGTTAACCCACTTTCTGTTTATACCAGACATACCTGCTTGTTCAAGCTGGTAGGTGTTGTTAGCTCTGATATACCCAGCTTTAGATATTGTGAGTTCTCTTGCTATACCTGACATAGCTGTATCATACTTTTTAAGTGAATCATATTCAGTCAATTGTTTCAACATCATGAACGGATCACTTTCGTATGCAAGTTGTTTTCTTCCTGTAAGAACGTCTTTTACAACAGCATTCATCGTAATAGATGCAATGTGATGTGAGTAAGGTATAACTTCAAGTTCAGGATCGAGTACAGGAGCATTGTCTTTTCTATACTCAGCGATTGCATGAAGCTTCTTAAGATCGTCTTCAATGTCTCTGTATTTAGAAACAAATTTATCTGTTTCAAATGGAACAAAACCTCTTGTAAGGTAGAGACCTCCCTGACGACATTCGTTAAAGACTTTTAGATAACCAAAGTCTTGTTTCATATCAGGTCTATTGATACCATCGATTGCGCTAGTACACAATCTGTTGAACCAATAGATATACGGAACAACATCTTCAACGACACCATAATTGAAATGTTTTGTATTACTCAAATTGTTATAAGTGTATCTATTGTGCATAAATCCTTTGTTTTTAGTGAATTCAGCATCAGAAGTAAGATACAACTCAAATGTGTTATCAGCTGTTTTGAGATAGGAGATGTTGTTGAAGAACCACACCATGGATTGTATACCAGATTTTCCATAGATAGGTTTGTACGAATAATCGATATCTCTAACAAGTTCCTTATTGTTCATAAAGACAATAGTGTTCCAGTCTTTATTAATAATAGGAATAGAGAAAGTTTCATCAGATTCATAACCAGGAAGTGGATACACTTCGAGTTTAAACACACCACTGTGCATCATATCAGTACATGTAGCAGTTCCTTCGCCAAGAGTAAATGTCACTCCACCAAAGATAGTGTTACCACCTACTGATTCTGAATTTATCTGTTTCTCATTAAATCTTGTGTAAACAACTTTTGATAAGAACAAGAACTTTCTTCCATACATGTTTGGATCAAACACATAGGTGTAAGTACCAGTAGTTGTATTAACAATAGGATCACCTTGGAAGATTTCAGATTTATCACACAGAGCATATGAGGTGTGCGTGTTGATATAATTTTTGGTGTAATAGTCTTCTTCAGGAGCTTCGTCTATTATCTCATAAACATCAAAGTCCATGAGACTGAACATTGTAAATGTTCTATTGTTAGTAGTTGGTTCTACTATTTTACCACGAAGATTATCATCATCAAACAACTCAAAGGAAATTTTATCGTTTTCTTTGATAGTGACATGTGAACTCAGTGAAACTGTGAGATACTGGTATTCCCTAGAATACGTATAAACACGTTCTTCTTTTAGGGTATTGGTTGTATCTTTAACCATTACAGTTTCAGGGACTTTAGAGCCATTGATGTAAATCAATAATCCAATTCTATCACAAGACAACATACTCGAAGGAATAGAAACCTGGAATGTGCTAGTATTGAATCTAGACACAACACCATGTGTAATACGAGGAGTTACAACACACAATGAGTTGAAATATCCAAGTGCGTCCATGTAGTACTGAGTATTTGAATTGTTAGTAAGAACAGGAAGATTTACCAACATTTGAGAAAAATTAGATCTTTCAAGATTATCAGCTTTCCAGAAACTGAGAGATGGATCTCCGTATCCTGTTAAGATCTTAATGATCTGATCATCATCATTGAAATTGTAGAGAAGCTTTATGAAGTTAGCATCATCCAACAATTTTTTAGTTTTGTTATGTTTTCTGATAACTGTTCTCAGAACAAATTCTGTTGTGTTAAGAGCATCTTCACCAGCACGTGTCATAACGAGTTTTTCACTAATACCAAAATCATTATGAGTGATCTGGGTGATCATGTGGTCAACCAATTGCCCATTCTCATTACGTTTAGATGTATTGAATCGATGAATGAACAAACCTTTAAGACGTTCATCAGAACTGACAACAGTATTAACAGGACGCAAGAACATATCACATGTGTTATGTGTGATGATGTGGTTTTCTGGATTAACGCGTTTTGGTATATGTACAATATATTTATACGTATCATCAAGTTCACTTCTGTAGATGTTATTTTCACCTACTTTAGTTAGATTCAAGATATCATTGTAGATGATATCAGGATCTTTTACTATTTCGATATACTGACCAGGTTTGATATCGTCCATAGAACCAGGAACAGATTCTCTACCATCGATAAAGTACATCACCTGATCTCTTGGTGAAACGTGCATGCCTTCGATGAGTTCTGTTGAGAGGTTAGCATAAGCTTCATATGCTTCTCCCATCATGTCTGTATCTGACATACCAGGATGGTAACAGATGATCTCTTTAGAAGTAGACTTGAGATCATTGAGGTCATTATCACTATCGTAATAAACACTCAATAAAACATTTTTCATGTTGTATGAATTACCAAGAATCTTTCTTGCCATCTTTACTTCAACGGCAATCAAGAAGAGATCTTGATACGGATGATTCTTGATATAGATTTCATTTCGATATAACCACTCGCCATTGATACCATGAAAACGAAGATCGAATGGTCTATTATTCAAATATACATCAAGAGGAAGCCAACCGTCGATGTAGTCGTCTTTGAGATTTGTTTTAAGAGATGGAAGTTCTGTGTCGACAACAAGTCCTCCCATACAACATTTAGCTGCAGCAAAAACATAAAACGATTTTTTGATCGTAAGATGTGATTTATAAGGTAGATCTACGGATTGGCATCCGAGATCTACCGTATTCACTGCTGCACGACATTTGTTGTATGGCATAGGGACAATGTTACGGCGACACTCCATCAGTGGATTATTCCAGACGTTTTCAGAAAGATAAGAAAAGATAGTCTGGTGCATCACTTTTTCAGTGTCAACTGTAGTAACCATTTCATCCTCTATTAAGTTTGTTCAGAATCTGGTTGGAACTCTGAAGTTCCATAGCAAATCCATTCAATTGTGTTTTCATTTTTGAGTTGAGTTTGATAACATTACTCATCACAGGATTCTTATATCCAGAAGCAACTCTCAACATCTGGAATACCCAATAAGCAGGATAATCAACTGCGATCATCATGGTCTGACTATCGAGACTAGAAGAGCTCATGAATCGATACAACATAGTTGGTACAAACTTCTTCATACGTTCAGGACCACATGCAGCAAGAATACTACAGATCTTGATAGGATGAAGAATGTCTTCTCCGTTGTTTTCACGATACCGTTCTATCTGTTCGAGTCTTCCGAGTATATCTGCAGCTGAACCAAGGAAAGTACATCTCATCAACATTGGAGGAACTTTCAATGGAGCGTTTTTATCTCCAAGCATCTGTGCAAAGTATGCAGCAAAAAGAGTCTGAACAAATTTCTCTTCTTCGAATCCAAGAGTGAATGCTTGACGAAGCACATGAGAAATTGTCATTGCATAACTTTCAATAACAATAGTAGCCAATCTTGGGTTCAACCAAGCAGTTGTTGAATCATTATAGGTTTGAACGATTGCAGCACGAACAATCATGCTAGCAAAAGCAGCTGCGTCAGACACATTCAATGATCCATTGTATGAGTCCTTAATAGATGTAATAGGAGTGATATTCACCCAGCACTTTTGTAGCTGTGCCGGCACGGGAGTGTTTGGAATTGCTTTTGCATCTATAACAACATCGTCCAATGCGAGTATCTCTGGAATATCTTTGTTGAATCTTGATAGGTTCAAGAATGTGAAATTCGATAACTTTCCAGCATTTGTTATGTCCTGGAACAATTTGCTCAAAGGAGTCGAAGAGAACACTCTTACTGATTCAAGATCACGAATGTCTTCTACGATAACTAGCGGACCGTTTTTGATAACAAATGGAACAGCTTGCTGTGCCATATTAGTTAACGAACGTGCCTTGGCAAAGGACGTGTCGAAAAGTGTGAAATTATTCATGCTTAGCTCCTTTAATTTAAGGCTATTTCTGTACATAGGAATGGCCCAAACGACAACTCTTATGGAGGAATTATGTCAGCATTGAAACCGTATCCACATTACGAAATCAATGTGAAAGACAATTCCATCTATACTTTTGCAGTCGAAGAGATTCTTCCTGTTCATCGCCCACTATTTACACTGGTGTGTCAGGAAGGTCCTGTCGGTGAACCTGTATGGTGTCCTACTGCGTCTTATCTCAAAAAGAAATTCGGTGAGCAGACTCTTAACTTGGCTAACCCCAAGTTCGCTTCTACTCAGAGTTTCTATCTCAACCAGCTCATGTCTTACAACGGTGCTTTCATCGTTCGTGCGCTCCCTGAGAATGCGAGATACGCTACTGCCATCTTGTTTGCTGAAGTGACTGAGAATGTTGGAATTGCCCAATATCAGATTGATGATGACGAACTCAGTGATACTTACGGAGAACGTCTCGTCGACGTTGATACTGATTCTGAGACTTTCGGAAAGTATATTCCTACCGGTGAAGAAGAAACTGGTATCAAGATTACTTTCAAAGTTCGTCCTGCTACAGAGACTGAGCTTAAGAAGGGCCTCGATACTCTGAAACCTGTTCCGGTTTCCGACGGTGTCAAACAATATCCTATCCTTGCGATCAGAGCTCTTTACCCTGGTCAGTATGGTAACGATCTTACATTCCGCTTCTTCTACAAAGATGCTGAAAATAGCGCAGCTAATACTGCTCTGTTCAAATCCATTTTCAACTGTTTAACGATTGCTCGTCGTGAATATAACAACACTACTACCAACATCATCAACGACATCTACGGTCGCAAATACAATACATTTGCTGCTGATCCTGATTGCGCTGATCCTGAAACTGGTGTTCAGGTTGGTATGAGTAATGTTATCACCAACGCTTTCGATATCGATAGTGCTAATGGCTCTGACTTCCCCTTCACAGTTTATACTTTTGAAGAAAACCTCAAAGTCATCGGTGAAAAAATCATTGCTGTTGAATCTGGTTATAACAACGGTCGCAGTCTTGCTTTTGGTGAATTCGGATATACTTCCGCTTCTGAAATGAACGGTTATCAGGTGAACGTCATTGGTGGTACTAACATCAAGGGTGTTCCTTACGATCACGTTGCTATCAGCGGTCGTGTTGATGTTGATCCTACTGTCGTCTATGAATACGTTCCTACTCAGGATTCCGAATATCTTGATGGAAAAGTGTATTATAAGTCTTCTGTTATTACTGGTACTATTTTCCTTAAATATGTGAAAATGGTTGCCGGTGAAGACTACAACGTTGGTGATGCTATTACTGTCACTGATGGTGTTGCTCTTGAAAAACAGGTCAAGATTGATGATACTGCTAAATATGACGAACAGGATGAACGTGTTATCCTCGATCAGGACATTGACATCTACCTTACTGGTGGTTCTGATGGTGACCTTGATGTTATCGCAGACAATGTTGAGCCTAAAGATTACGAAAAAGAACGTGACGACTTTGCCGATCACTTCATGTATCGTTTCTTGAAACTCTATGTCAATGACAAAATCGTTGATAAGTTCCGTTATCCGATGACTCACATTTACGATATCGGTTACTCCATGACAACCAAGTATGCGATGATCGACTTCCTCGACATCCGTGATGACGTTGCCATCGAACTCAGTACTCAGGTGTTCTTCCCTGGTAAATGGGCTACCGGTTTCGACCGTGATATCAAATTGAACGATCATGCCAAAGACCTTCAGGATGGTATGGTGCTTCGTGAACGTGCTCTTTTGATGCGCGAAAGCGTCCTCAAAGGAACCGATTGCATGCGCTGTTCTATCTATCCTCAGGCTGGTAAACCCGTTGCAGCTACTTGGACCAAACCTGTTCCGTTCTCCTTCTGGTCTGCTATGCAGCATGCCAAATATGGCAACACCGATCAGATGAGTGTTCAGGAACCTCGTGGATTGCCTTACAGCTACAACGAACTGTTCAAAACCTGGAACTGGACCAACTATTCTGAACTTCTCAAAGAGAAGACTTGGAATGCTGGTTTGAACTACTGCCAGTATGCAGACATGACCAGAATCTTCTATCCTGCTCTGCGTACCGTGTATCGTGAAGAAACGAGTGTGTTGACTGACCAGTGGGTCGTCGATGCTTTGGTTTACACCAAACATGAATGCCGTAAGGCTTGGGCTCGCTTCTCTGGTCGTAATGACAGTCAGGCTATCCTTGAAGCTGCTATCAAGACTTATCTTGAAGAAAAACTTGCTTATCTCTACAATGGTAAATACGATTTCGTCGTTACCGTGTACAAGACTGAGGAAGAGCAGAAGATTGGATACATCGAACATGTCAAATTGAAACTCATCTTCCCTGCCACTATGCGTGTTATCAACTTCGATATCGAAGTTAACCGCGAAGGCTATAGCACAGAAAGTGAGGCTTAATCATGTCAACTGATGCACATGTTTTCAATCGTAGCCTTGCTGCCGTGGCTCGTAATGCTCAGTCCCTCATCGATTGGGGTAGTAACCTCTATGATGATTACACCAATACTGGTGTGAACTGGACTGGTCAGAAGGATGATCTGTCCGCCAAATACTACCTTCCTGGTTCCTATCAGGGTACTATTTCTGGTGTGATGCAGGACAAAATGATGCCTGCTTTCGGTGAGAACTTCCAGCTTGGTATGGGTATCAATGCCCCCATGCTCGACGTTGCTACTCCTTGCAGCTTCACTCCTGCTGTTATCGTGGTGACTTCTGTCCCTGCGATGTACATGCTTGATGGATCCAAACCTACTGTCATGGCACAGCTTACCAAAGACCTTATGGAATCCCATGCTAAGTCTGTTAGCGGTATCGACTTCGGATACTCTCTCGGTGTTGATACTTCTGCCAACGTCGGTATGGATAGCCAGATGTTTGGTGTTCCTGGAAAGACTACTCGTAACCAGCCGAGTCCTACTTTCACATTTACTGAACTCAGTGGCGACCTCGTCTTCAACTGGGCTAAGAAATGGATCTGGGATATCAACCATCCTGACACCAACGTGTCAATGGCTCAGGTGCAGTTCCCTGGCGCTTACACTATGAGCGCTTATGCTGCTTCCTTTATGGTCATTCAGTTCGACCCAACCATGCGTCCTGATCGTATTATCGATGCTGCTCACTATGTGAACGTCTTCCCGACTGGAACTGGTGATATCGGTTTTGAGCGTACCATCGGTACCGTAAAGGTTCCTGAACGTTCAATCACCTTCCAGGCGATCGTTCAGCACAACCCATACATTAAGAGTTTGGCTATGGCTATTGCTGAGAAACTCCAGCTCCATGTCCACAACTACAATGTTGCGCCTCCTAACAAACTTACTGTTGACCGTGGTCTCAGTCAGTTCGGTCTCGAAGGCGAAATGGTTGACCGTCGTGCTTGGGCGGCTGATCCTGCAACCAAACATGTTGACACTGCGTTCAACAACGTTGAGTTTGCTGTTAAGCCGACCGAAACGAATATCAGAGGTTAATCCTTCCACACAGAGTGAGGCACTAGTGCCTCACTCTGTGTTTTATCTTTTTGACAAAAAATAAAGTACCTTGTACTTTACTTTTAAATGGTATAGAAGCATATCAGTATATGAGTTAGTTAGATAGATTGGTTAAACAAAACGTGCAACTAAGTTGACGTTGTATTTCTTTGGTTGAAGTTTTTGTTGGGCTCCAACTTGAATCTTTTTGATTCTCAAAGTTATACCTGTCATTTGAACCTCCTTTCTAATGCTTGGATTGTTGGTTATGTAACGAACGATTCTTAGAGTAGAGAGTGATGCTCTAGCATCACTCTCTACTCGTCTTCACGTTTTGTCTTGTCTTGCGTATCTTTACAATAATTCGTATGCATCTACAACTATTAAGATTATTAAAACTCATTATATTTTACATTAAGTCACCATGACATACTCTGTGTGTTGATGAGTTTGATTTCATACAAAATGTTGAGATTTAGTTTGGTAATGTGATTTAGTGATTATAATTATCAAACAAACTTTGCAGTAAGTTTGATATTGAAAGTCTTAGGTTTGGGCTGTGCTTTAGCACCAACCTGAAGTTTCTTGACATTGAAAAAGATTCCAGTCATATGAAACTCCTTTCTTTTCAACTCACAGAGTACAATTAAGTAATATATAAACGAATAAGATAGAACAACACTAGTAGGCAATGGTGCCTACTAGTGTTGTGTTATATGTGTTTATTTATTAGAAGCTTGGAGGAGGTGGAACATCTTCGAAGTTTTCTTCGTTACCACCAGCATTTCCTTCTTCAGGTGTAGATTCCTCTACATCAGGAGGATTGGGAACTCCTTCAGTTTCACCCTCGGTTTCAGTGGGGGTTTCGTCTGCTGGAGCACCTTCTTCTTCAGTTCCTGGGGGAGAGGGCACACCGTAGTTTTCGTCCATGCCAGAATCTTCAGGATTATCTGATCCGTATGAACCACCGTAATCATTTCCATAACTATCATCACCTGACGAACCAGTATCAGAACCTTCAGGATTTTCAAGGTCATCAGATTTAGCTTTCTGTGCGATGAAAGTCATCCAGTCAACAATACCTTTCTTCTGGTTAGACAACAGCTGAATAAGATCGTGTGTATTCTTGAAGTTGATATCTTCAGGATATGGAAGATCATAAGAACTCTGGAATCCAATATTATCAACATAATCACGAACCATATTCGATCTGATATTAGCTCTCATCATCTTGAGAACATCAGCAAGTTCTTGTGTCTGCTCACTACCTGCAACAAGATCATCATTGTAGATATAATCACAGATCTTTTCAACAGTATCGAGATATTTTTCAATCTCTTCGTATTGAGCTTTATCAACAACAATTTTTGGTGATGGTAGAGTTGTTTTAATACAACTTATAAGTTTCATCAAGTTTTTGTTGATACCATCATCATTAGTTTCAACATTGATCTTCGATTTTGGTGAAGTATCTGCTTCAGAAGATGCATTGTCTTTAGCAGTCTTTTCTGTTGATTTAAGTATACCAACAATTTTATCTCTAAGATATGGAGAATGTTTAGTATACAGACGAATGAACTTTGTTGAATGTTTGATAACAATCTTCTGCTTACCCTTAACGTTGTTGCTGAAGAACAAGTTAGTAGAAGCAACAGATCTTGAGTATTCATTTTCAGATAACTGGTTGAGCGCACTATGTGGAACTTGAAGCCACGTGATAATCCAGTTGGTTATCTTTTCTAGCAACCCATCATCAGGAGCAATAGCACCTGTCTGTCTATGTTCAGTCTGAACATCAAGACTATCAGAAATACCTTTAATTCCTTTAGGAAGGATGGTAAGAGATTTCTGAATAAGATCCTGCTGTACAGTAAGAGGATTGATATCGAATCTCATCATACGTTTTGCAACATACGCATTTCGAATCATATCAAGATACTGTTGTAGGTTGGTTTGCTTTTCGTCGACAGCAACAGAGATGATTTTGTTATCAACTGAGTTTTCAGTAGCTGCCATGATGTATGACATGAGCAATACTGTTCTCAGAGCAAGCATAGTGTTCATGCTTTCAGTAATAGATTTACCAGTACCATCAGGTCTATGATCAAATCTATAATAAACCATGAGAGGTTCTGGCACAAATACAAGTACACATTTCTTTCTGTTCAAAAGATTTCTGAACATACAAGATGTGATTGCATCATATTCACCAATCGTTGTTCCAGTTAAACCAAAGTCATTGAGTTTTGATTCGATCAAATGTTTGAATGTTATACCAAAGATAGTATTAGTGATATCGTATCTTTGCTCATCTGTTATATTGGATCCAAATCTATAAAGATTAGGTGCTCCAAATGCTGCTTGAGTTGCAGACTCAGTAAGTTTCTTAGGACCAAATCCAGGAGGATTGTTTCCTTCACCTTCAACCATCGGATTACCCCATTGATCTACCAGAATAAAATATCCGATATGCTTATCTGGAGATCCTGGAATAATAACAGGAACAACAGCTCTGGTTGGAATCTCAATGATAGCTGGATTCTTATCAGACATATCCATTTCAGAATCAACCAAGAATGTAGGAGAAGACTGGTCGAATAGGAAATGTTTCTCGATGTCTTCACTCAACTTAGATACAGTATCTGCTAGATGATCTTTGCCTCTTCTCAATCCTGATAGATCAGAAGACATGACAATATGACTTTTGCTATCTTTAAATAGATTAAGAATCTGTTTTCTTGCTTCTGCTGATTTTGTGATAACTTCATCAGCTTTCATACCAACCATCGGATTAGCAGCTTCAATAGCAAATCTGAAATCAGATTCAATTTCAGCTTCTAGGTATTCTGAACTAGATCCAACAGATGTGAAGAAAGATTCAGTAGAAGCAAATGCTGATTCCATAGAAGCTGATACTAATGACGTGTTATCAGCAGATATCTTAGCTGTTCCTTTTTTGGACGATTTAAGAACACCTGCTTTGATAAGGTCATTGTCTACTGCTCTGTTGAGGATGTCGATATTTCTCGGAGGGAGAACCATGATCGCACATGAACCAGATCCATACAACGCTTCTCTGGTGTATTTATAAACGAGATCCCCAATTTCCAATTGGTCGTTGAAGAAGTTAGTTAGTTCTTCACCAACTTTCTGTTCGATTTCTTCGCCGAGATCTGATCCATCGCAGATGATATTGATAGTATCAGATTGCATATCTGTAGGGCTCAGAATAGATGAAACCATGATTTCAGCTGATCGATCGATCTCGGGCGTTAAGATTCTGATAGCATCAGCTTGCTGGATCCAGTCGTTATTTGATTTAGATACTTTAGTTAAGTATGATTTGAGTTCAGAAGTATTAGGATTTTGATTTCCACTTACATATTCCATCATACCAGGCATATGACGGAGTTCTGCTTGTGTGTGAGTATTCAGATTGATTATATCTGAATGTTCCAGCTTAGGCATATCCTCTGGAAATTGGACTCCAAATATTCTGTAGAGTCGTGCCAATTTCCGTACTGGATACTTCTTTTTATATCCCGGCATTGTATGCAATTCCTTATATTAAATAGGGTGAAAGGTTTTATAATGATTCAACTTGAACTGTACATCAGAGAAATCACTAGATTCCTTAGAACAGTTACAATAAAGAATGTGTATTTTAAAGATCAGATGGAAGAAAGTTATGTTGCAGATGCTTTTATAGGCAAACTGCCAGACGATCTCCATCCTTACTATAGACATCTTCTTGGTAAATGCTCATATGAATCTTTTGATGAGTTTCGTTCTGTAGCAGGAATCGCTCCTTATGACGAAACTGATCCTACTACTATTTCAGATGCACAATTAGCAGTTGATTATGGTTTTGACTACGTAGCAATACCTGCTACTTCTGATATTGTTGAATATCAAACAATCAATGGAATTTACGTAAAGTTGAGATATTATCAGTGTACTATTAATGATAATGAGTACATTGTTTATCCGAACTGCGTTTTGTACTACGGACAGATCTGTCCTGTTAGAATACTCTATAAGAAATTCGATGAGTTGATAACAATCAACTCAATCGATTCTAATGAAGTTATTCCGTTTAATAGTACAATGATTGGTAGTAAAAAGCATCAAAAGACTGCTTCAGTGTATAGGATGCCGAGTACCTATTATTCAAAATTGTGCTCCACATATCCACTAATGACAGATGTTATTAAAGCGATTGTTTACCCTGTTCCATCTCTGGAAGCATGTGTAAATGCTGAGAATTATTCTCTTATTAGTTGTGACTTAGAACAGCTTAAAGAGAATGAAAGAACATCAATGTATGTCTGTCTACTCGACACACTTTCTATGATCAAAAGAAGATGGGATGTTCCTGATTTTACATATGAAGATCTATACGCATTGTCTATTCAGGCCAAGATCTGGGATGTTCTGCTTCTTGCTTTGATGAAACAGCGAATTGTTAACATTCGCACATCTGCAGCGCATGAGTATCACATCTGGGAATATCTTAAATCAAAAGGACTTGAAGATTACCGAGATGTTCTAAGTCTTAAACAAGCGTTGTTCTTGTATAAGAACTTTCCTTATTTATTAAGGAATAGAGGAACTGATTTTAATCTTATTCTTCTTGCACACAAGCTTCTTTCAGATTGGAACATTGAAATCTCAGGAAAGAATATACTTCAGACAAAAGGAGAAAATGATACATTCAGTGAAACATGTAAGACTTCTCCTGTTGTTGATTCTATTGTCGTCGGAGAAACAGTTCTTGATAAACTGAAATCTATCGATACTAATGATGCAGATTATCTTAACAAGACAATGAAATCTTATGACGAACTACATGCATTTGATTATCGTAAGAGCTTGTTCCAAGAATTGAATTCTGGTACAATAGAAACTTTGACTTCTTTGTATGGAAAAGAACAATCTGCTGGATTGGAATATCAAAATGAATTCATGTTTGATAAGTCAACAACAGCCCAGACAAAGTTGTTTACGAATACTCCACATACAGCATTTGTTACAAAACTATTGGAAATCACCAAAACAACTGTATCAACATTATTCAAACAGATCTATGCTAGATTCATGACAGAATCATTGCTTTATAGAGCTGCTATTGGTGATACAGACTACATAATTTCGTTTATACCAGACGGAATGAGTTATTCGATTGATATTCCTGTGAATGATGCAATTGGATTAGTTTGGTATTGTGCGCTTAAAGAAACTGGATGGTATGATAATGATGACGCAAAATCGTATCCTTATATCTACTTAACAGTTCCTTATAAGAAAGAATTCGAACCTATACAAGAAACATTTAAGTGGAACGATAAAGAATTCCAAACAATGGATATACTGAGAATTATTCCTGTATCTTTTGTTCTTGATAGTGATGAACTTCCACGAAGTGTTATTGGTGAATATCACATTGTCGATAGATCTGCATATTCTAAAGATTGGGTGTGGGCAAATGACTCCGGATCAATTACTATTGGTTTTGAAGAGAAAGATGGTGAACGAGTTTGGAAACTCAAGACTCCTTCAAATACATTAATAGCTGATTTTAGATTCCCATATGCGGAATGGACACATCAAGAAATAACTTGGAAACAAGGTACTAGCGAATACAAATCCGTTCTAAAACTTGTTGAATACGAGTATATGTTGGATTACCTCATGCCTTTACGAGAAACATCAAACTATCAGAGTTTGATAGAATTACTTCACGAACAAGCATTAGGTTATATTCAACTCTACAAAGAGCTTTATGGATCTGATTGGTCAAGACAGCACACCGGTGTTGTTGATGTAATCAAAAGTAGAACGGTAAATGAAGTCGTCAAACTAGAGATGTTTGGTGGATTGACATTCAAAGAATTTATCGATCAGAACACAAATATCAAAGAGATCATCGATAAGATAGAAGGTAATACTGTAGCTGTTGCTAGAACTGAGTATGCTAAACTCGGCAATAGGATTCTTAAATCTCTGTTCAACATAGATACTGATTATCTAGAAGATAATGCTGGTGTTTCTATGAATAGATTCCAGAGATTGAAAGAATTGTTTATCAACCTTTGTAGTTATAATGTTACATTCTTAGACGGATCAGTTGGATCTACAGAGACTTCAATGACTATAGCAGATTTTATTACACAGGATTATGACTGGAATAAAACTGTTATGTCATCAATGTATTACTTGGATCCTTCTATTCTTAGATTTGCATATCCAGTATGCGGTGATGTATGTATCAAAGGTGGTATATGTGGAACTGCTGGTGGATATATGGACAAATGTGTAGGATGTCCAAAGGATAGAAACGGAAAAATTATTGGTTGTGGATTTGGGTTCCCAGAACCTTTCTGTATAACCGATATCAAATCGTCTATTCTTGTTGAACCTCCAACAACTCCGTTCTATATCAGCGATACATGTTGTGATACTTCATTTGACACAACAATTATTTCAACTAAATCACCGATTGGTCATTTAATAACAACGTGTGAACACGATGTGATCACATTCGATCCAGGTGATCCTTCTGTTGTAGTACCTACAACACGTAAAGTAAGAACAAAAAAGAAATCATAATAGGAGAAAGTAATGTCTACAGAAACTGTACTTCGTAGTTCAGGTGTGTACACTACTGTCCTTGGTGCATTGAATCAGTTTCAAGCACTTACGGACTTGAACTACACAAATCTACCAAATACCACATTGAATTATAAATACAGAAAAGATTCTACTTCTGTAATTCATGTGCAAACACCGCCATTTACACCCGCGTTGTCCTACTTCGGTATTGGTACCAGGGGCTTTGTCAATGTTGGAGACTATTCATCTGTTGCATATCCCGGCGATGCACGTATGCTTGATCTCTACAATCCGATTCCTATTCGTTGTATTCCAGTGTCTGAAGAAAACGATCCTTCAATCTTCCCGAAATCAGAACGAGACAAATATCGTCTTCGTGTCGTTCGTGAATACAATGATATCGAATACGCATTGTATTATCTGAAGAAAATCGAATTCAATCCAAACATTGCTATTCGTCAGAAAGATATCAATGGTGAAGAAACTGATTATGCGTTTGATGAAATGTGGCTTACTCCACCTACTCCTAACGTGAGTGAGATTGGTGGTAGAATCGATACAAACATCAATCGTCTTATCGTTCGTGCATCTGGTACCTGTGAAGTTCGACATGATGAAATTAAAGAAGCAGTTAATGTTATCTACAATGGGGATACTAATTACTTCAAGATTTCTGAAATCGGATACTACACCGGTTGTGACGTTGACGTTACAGATGAATGGGTTATCACTAATTCTTCTGATGATGCAAAGTTCAAAGAAGCCGTGTTTGTCCAGCTTGCTAAAGGACATTGCTTCCGCGGTTCTGAATTGTCTACACCAGGTAGTTTCATCACTCCTGTGGTGTCTCTCGAATCTGAATCCTGTATCAACGGTGAGATTGTCTAAAAAATAAATAGTAGATAGAGGGAGTGCTAGCACTCCCTCTATCTACTTTATTATTGTTTAGAACACAGTTGGCGAGACAACAGTCCATCTGTCAATGGACGGAACTGCTTTCATGCACATCATCATCTGGTTATAGTTCACAACGATATCAACCCAGTGATCAGAACCGAGAGATGCTTTGAGTAACATGTACTCAAAGTTACTATCGATTGTGTTTGGTTCATTGTTTGTATAACCACCGACGATGAGAGTCTTTGCTGCAACACACAGAGAGTTGTCCGACATACGTCCCATTGATGATTCAGGGATCAGGTCTGTCAGTACAAGATGTTGATTCTTCAACAGGATAGTTGTTGAACCAGCAACGATTTCACCTGCAGATCCGAATGCCGTGAGTTTCTCTTTCTGAGAAGCTTTACAGAACTCAGCTGCTTTCGGCAGCAGTTCCATGCCGATGTCAACAAGTGCACCCTCATCACTTTCTGTGAGACCGGTGAAGTGTCTGATGATGGTTTTGAATCCATTGGGATCAGACGGATCAAGTACTTCACAGTTAGTGATATCAGCTTTGATGGTACTGTCACAACATTTGACAAGACCTGCCATGAATCCAGGTTTAGCTTGCCATGCCTGGCACGCCTGATCAGTCGTGTTCTTGTCACTCAAGTTGATGAGTGCACGAAGAGACTCGATATTGAACGTTCCATTGTAATCACAATTGACACAACCAGTTCCTGCAACATAATTGAATCGATCCACCATGAAGTCCTCGAGTACGTTGGCCACACCTCTGGATTCGTCATCCAGGACTTTCTGGATAGCTTGGATATATTTCAACTGATTTGCTGCTGCAACTGTTTTCGGTATTGCTTTCTTGAGTGATGCAAATACTTTCTTGCCTTTGTCATATGCAATTTGCAAAGTAACTGCAAGATCATACTGGATGTCGATGTGTGATACACTTTTGTCCTTGTAGATAAGACGAGCTTGATTGATTGCTTCAAGTTTGTTTCTGCAAGGATTAGCCAACCTGATCAGCACTTGCTTGAATGGTGCACCGATACAATCTCTCATTGGAATGACCTTGATCGATCCGATGGAAGTGATATGTTCATCGTTCCCATAAGCAGTGTCATTGTCTTCAACAGTCGGAGGAGTATAATCCACTTTTGTGATAGTGAGAGTTTTCTCTTCATGTTTGGTTTCTGTCTGAGCCTGCTTCGGTTTCGCAGGTTCCTGTTGAGGGATTGACGCATAAGGATTGTCGGATGCACCAACCATGGACTGTTGAGGTGCATAACTGATTCCTTGCATCTGCTGATATGATTGACCGGCAAATGGGCTCATCTGCTGCATTGGCATAGCCGGCATTCCGAATCCCATACCTCCACCAACAAATGGACCAGCAGGTGCCATGTTGTATCCATAAGGATTTGTATTCATAGGCACAGTGTTAGTCATTTGTCGGATAGCCAATGCAATGAAGTTCTGAATGAAACTCGTGAGTGCTGATCCAATCACAGGACTGTTGAGTTGTCGTCGTGCACCTGCATATGCAGTATGCTTCTGTTGTTCCCATACACTCTGGATGTATGCGATCTGCTGCGGTGAGAATCTTCCGTTACGCGAAAGATTGCTCAACTGTGTTTGGAACTCAGCTTCTGCTGCCATGAGTTCCTGGTTTTGATAACCTGAGTACATAGTTTTCTCCTAACGTTAGTTTGTACTTTACAGAAGTGGCCAACTTCTGATACTCATGTTTGTAATATCTATTTCAAATGAATATGAACATCAATCAAATACGTGATCGAGTTCATGTGTCCATTCAGGCGGAATGATGTTTCCGTCTTCGTCGATCTGGATAAACGCTGATATCTCTCCCGTGCGTATTGGCGTAAATCAATATCTTAAGTTGTTCACAATGCGGTAGATTGTTGTATCAGATACGTTGTATTTTATTGCCAAAGAGTGCTGTGTTACACCAGTTTTTGCTTCTTCTCGTATTGCATCAACGATGTCTTGCGATAATGATGCACACTTAGATTTAGCACCTTTAGCTGATTCTACTGGAATACAAGGAGGCCATAATTCATCTGCTGCTTTGTAAGAGCGTCCAAATATTGCATTGTTTATAGTACAACGTGTTGCGTCGTACTGTGCTGCTATTTGATCCACACTAACACCAGCGTCGTAAAGTTGTCTCATCCAGGCAACTTCATCGTTTGTGAATTTTGCTAATACTGCGTCTTCTCCTTTCAATGCTGTATCATGCATCAATCCATGATTGGACGCGTGTTGAAGATTTTCTGAAGGAGTACACCATTCCAAATTGCAGACATTGTTATTGTCTTTTACACAATCAATGTGATTGACTTGTGGTTTGTTTTCTGGATTTGGTATAAATGCTTCAGCAACAAGACGGTGTACACTTTTATGAACCAATTTACCATCTGGAGTTGATAACGTGACTCGATGATAATTATGCGGATCATTTGACGCAGAGTTTTTAACTTCTTGTGTTAATTCTTTTCCTACAACAGTGTAGGTAGCCCCGCGTGAATTTGTGTACGTTCTCGTTATACTTCTTACTTTTCCAGTATTACTAACTTCGTATCTGTCTTCAAATCCAACAACGGGTTTCCATTCTTCGTGTTGGATATCCATTGTAAATTCCTTATTTTAATTGATTATCTCATGTAATTTTCATTACACGACTGACTATATCATCTACCTGATTCCTCAGGTAGGAGCGCTTAGTCGATGAACTTTCATTCTTAAAGGCGGTCTGTCTTTAAGAAGCTTAGCTGCTGATTATCCATTGCTTCAGGTTTTAGACTTACTATCGTCATGACCCATCTTGCTAATTGTTTCTACTTTCGTAACCAATTAAGGTTTAGCAAGCTTTAGGAAGTTCCAGCAATTCACTTTCTTTTTCTATATCAATTACTCGATATAGGGCCCCAATTCGAGCCGACGGCGGGAGTGCAAGTAACGATTCAACAACCAACTGTGATGGATGTGCTTTGAGCAATGCTACTGGCATATTCTGAGAAGTATTACTTCCCTTTGTTTCCGTGTTTTCCAACGAACGGAACCGTTTGGTTCCAATTGCCAACATCCAACAATCGTTGCAGATTGAAGGATTAGCACGGAATGCATTGTTACCCATCAACCAACTTTCATGTTGACTTGCAGATGAAGCAAATCTCTTAACAGTTTCCTGTGTAAGACCTTCTGCTTTATTGTTGATGATTTGGAACAACTTGTTATTGATCAAAGTAACAAGAGGCGCCATGATCTGATCAAGTGCGCCGATCTTCTTTTCATACAAGTTGGTTGGGTTGTATGAAACGATCCAGTTGTCAATGTTGAAGAACACAACGAACAAGAGTTCGTATATGTCTTTTACATTAATACCAATCTGACTTAATTGGTATTGTGCTGGAGGATCAAGCAACGTATCCGTTGTTTCGAGGTGTTTCTTGGCGTTGTCATACAACAACAAACCATTTGTGTTTGTAGGATATGTGTATTTCCCGAGAACAGTCCAGTAATAGTTGAGTTGGGTATCGAGAAGGTTTCTCAAGTCGAATTTAGGATATTCTTCAAGACATGTGAGATAACTCGCAATCACACGTCTTTTATTGATATTACCAAATGCTGTATCGAGAACTTTCAAGAGGATGTTTTCTTTGATCTTGATATATGAGAATTTGTCATCCGGTTCATATGTAGATACCAGACTGATTTCACCAGGAGCAAATCCATACATCTGCATCACTTTATCAAACGGCTGTTGAGTAAGATGATACAACAACAATGGAGTTCTGTCGGTACGTTTACCACCACGACCACGTTTTCTTTGATGGATCTTAACCGTGATAACAGTTTCACGATATTGTTTACCTTTGTCAGTAGTGAATGTATAAGTTTCACTTCGTTTGAAGGTGAGAGGTGCTCTCATCACTTTGATAATGATATCGTGTGCTGTACGGTGCAAACCACCACGTTCTACGATCGGGAACAATGGGAAATATTGTGTATCACTTAACCATACTGCACCATGGTCAAGATAAGGAACGTGAATATAAATAGGGTGTATAACCCCTTCGAATTCAAAGTCAAATTCAAGAAGTTCAAATGAGCTTTTCTGAACCTCAATTCGTTTCTTTGTGATTGCATTATTTTTGATGTATTCAATTCGTTCATCAGGAGACAACTCCCGATATCCGATATACTTGAGACGTCCGTCAAACATCTTAACAGATTCACTGAACAAGTCGTTCAGATAATTTCTGATTTGATGAATCTTCCTTCTCCTGAAGTTCAACAATAATTCATCATTGAAATCAGGTAGAAGATCAGATGCACCAGACAATAAGCGTTTCCATATGCCTTGCATGTATCCTCCTTGTTGTTAAAGTAGACTTATGAATTTGGAAGTTTCTTTTGATAATACAGCTTGACTTGACAGCTGTTTAGATGCAGAGCTGCTGATGACTTTAATAGCCAATGCACCAACTACCGGGATAGAAGCTGCTGCTATGATGTGCCATAACTTATATTTAGATTCAGTTTCGGCACTATCACGTTTAGCTTCAGAAGTTCTTACATCATTGTGTGATATATCAAGATTGTTGCTTGATATATGAGCTTTATTATCAAGTTCTTGTAACTTGACTTCTTTTTCTTTCACAGTATTTGCTGCACTTATCACAGCATTGAGTTCTTTGAGTTTTAATTCCAACTGATCTCTTTCAGCAGACAGGTTTTTGATAGAATCGGATAATCTTTTCACTTCAGAATCTTTGAGAGTAAGCTCGGTGTCGTATTTATCCTTTATAGCCGCTATTTCTTTAGCCGATCTAGATTCGGCTTTCTTCAACAACTCATCGACTTCAGCTTGTGGCACACGTTTATATTCTCCAGTGTACCTCATTGCTTTAGCTTTATTGGTTGTTAAGAAAGTTATAGGAAGATCTTGTAATTCAATAGTTTCGTCTTCTCCATTGAAAAACTCATCAAGATCTATTGTAAATGAATCTTGTTTTCCTTTATTGAAATAGTTGATCTGCAGTTCTGCTTCACCGTACATGTGTTGTACATCTATTTCCACAAGTAGATCACCGACAGTGGTGAATAGTTTATTGTATCTTCCTTCAGGATCGTTAGCAGTTAATTTAAGAGTCGGAGAATTGTCCAATGCTTCTACAAGTTGAGATCTAGCTTGATCTGCAGCATCTGCAAATGTCACGCTACTCTTTGGATGTGTAGCTATTGTGGACGATGCCTCCGTACACAACACCATGTTGATTTCTTCTATGTAAAATCCACCTTCTCTATTGAGATCGTGAAAGGGGATATCTATTCTAGTTCCTGGTATACTTATAGATCTGTTGTTTGCATCCACAGTGGGATTAGTTGTTTTACGTAGCCAGACGATTACTATTTCTCGTCCAATTGTATTTCCGCCAATAGGTGGCACATTAGTTTTGTTGTTGTTGCAGTCGATAACAACGATGTTGTGTCTGGTATTATTCTGAATCAATAATTCATTATAATAACCTCGATAACATCGTGTCAATGGACCAGAAGTGATTTGTTCTGCTTCATACGACATTTATTATCCTTTCTATCATGAAGATTATAGTTAAGCTTCATGATAGTAATATATGTATATATGTCTTACGAGTATTTGATGTGATTTCATACATTATAAATAAAATAGACAATAAGGATGGTTGAATTTATGCCATCCTATACATGTATAAGAAGGGATATAATCCCATAATTTTGAATCAAAATAACGAGGTTACACTACATGATTTATTCATTTCTTTCAGATGAAGCATTTGCTGTAACTAACGCACAAGCTACTGTCATGTCTGTTAATGAAATTCAGACATATAAACTTGGTATACTTGATGATAACCTGTTGAATTACTTCGATAATCATACTGTTATCACAGACCCAGTTGGATCTAGACGTGCTGTTAACCGTACTACACGACAATCGGTCGATGCTTATACCGGAGGATCAATTATCGTCCGAGGTTCTGGTCGTATGTTCTTCAATTTGGATGCAAATAAATTAGGTCTTGACTCATCAGTCGAACGTGCGTTCATGAACTCGATCACAGCTGATGTTGATGATGACAATGATTCAGTTCTTAACGAAAAAGCAATCAGACGTGCAGCATTGTTCAATATCGTTGAAGCGATATTCTATTCTCGTGATAGAAATTCGCATATAAACAATGTTGATGCAATTGAAGCTTTGTTTTCAGCTGGTTCCGGATCCACGTATTCCGGATATGTGTCCGAATCATTGAAAGTTTCTTCAACTGTAGCAAGAGGTGCTTACAGATACGTATCTGATTCAGTAACAGATCCTGTCAGCTCTACAGAACTAGAATTCTACACATGGTGCGAGTTTGCGTTTAAGTTTGGTAATACAGAAGCTGAGACTGTTATTATCAGAGTTTGGCTGAGCACTGAAGAGTTCAAAAAGAATTATCCTTATTCTACCATTACAGATGTTATCTATCCATGTAAACCAGAATGGATCTTGAATCCTTCTCAGTATGGAAGTGAGATGAAGGCAGTTCTTATGTCTTCAAATTACAAAGACACCAGTTTGGATAGTGCTATTTCATCACGTGACCACAGTGGCATTTCAGTTTATAAGACACGATATGTTCATGATCTTGTGACAACAGACGCTCTGATGGGATTTGTTGTGATGTATAAAGGAGCAGCTCCTTCATCTGCCAGTATGCGTCAAGCTATTAAAGATAGACTTCTGTCTGAGATAAATCCGATAACTGGTTCTCAACTTGCTGATGAAACGGAATGGAAGAAAGTACTTCCTGATTTGTTCGTTGATTCTGGTTTTTACATCTTCCCTTGTTATTATCAGAGAATGAAAAACAATGGAATCACAATCGAACAGAACATTTCAAATTATAAAACTATGTTCGAACGTTTAAAACTTATTTTCACTGGAAATGAGTTTACAGAACAAGAGTTGTTTGATTATGCCGAAATCATTCAGGCTCCTGGTCATGGCATGTACATGATTGCGATGCCTGTAAGTATTGGAGATTCCAATAAGTATAAGTCTATTCTTGCTATTCATCCTACTTATCAACCAATGGATTCTGTTGGTTCTGTAGTTGAATACAGAAAAACCAACGATGTAAAATTCGCTAATAAAGAATATTTCATACAGAATCCTCTCATTGATTATGAGTTCATGTTGGTGAGATTCGGAGAAGGTCAGGATTACAACATTGGTGATACCATTCCAACTGATAGAGACTTTTACGAATGTATTGTTGTTCGCGACAAAGACCAGTGGAATTCAATGACATCGACTACAAAATCATTTGCATGGTCGTTGGCTAGATGTATCGCCGCATGTATCAACAAAACAATATCGCTCGATGATTCCGAGTTTACAGTTGAACAGATGGGATCTGGTGTCACACGAGAATATTATTCTTTTGTGTCTAACTCAACAGAATACCATGTACTTACAGCTACTGGGGCTATCGGAGTATTTGATCGTGAAACATCTGTAACAGGAGTAGAGGAGCATGTCCCAGGGTATATTCATTAAAGGATTCCCGATTCCTAATGTTAACGGAACTTATACTCAGTTAAACACTGAGGTTATAGGAACTGCACGACTTTGGGAATCAGTAGATGCACTGTACCGACTGAGATATAAGCAACTAGATCCTCAATTCACACTAACAGAAGATAGAACATTTGACCCAAATAAACGTTATTACAAATACGTTAATGGGGTGTATGTTCTTGATGAAGAAACTCATGATAGAGCTGATGAAATTACTCCATCAGTTTATTATGAGAGATTTAATGTTGGAAGGTGGGAGATTGTTCCTATGAATAATGGAACACCTTCCAATGATTATGTATTTTGCGCCGTCCTTAATGATGAAACAATTGATCCTGATCATCCTGGTGTTATCTGGGAAGATGCTAATGGATTGAATCTTACGGGCGTGCGCATTGATGCATGGGACGAATCATCATTCTCAACATCTGTTAGCGAACCTATTGTCGATGAAGCTGCTGGTACAGTTACAACAATAACTACTTCAACAAACCTAGTAACAGGCGATGTTTATAGAGAAACAAATGTCGTTCGTATGAAAGACGTGTATGTTCAGCACACTCTGAATAGATACGTCAATATGAATCTCGCCATAGGAAAAGTGTATAGGTTTAAATTCATATCGGATTTTGAAGTTCTAGGATATAGAACTAATTCTTCTGGAGAAGCAATCACAAGTCAGCCACTGAATGCTGGTGTATATAAACTTGAAAAAGTTATGCCGTATTTTGATTTAGTTGCATCTGGAATAGATCTTTATGCAAACCTATATCAGATCATTGGATTGAAAAAAGAAGTTTATGAGTCTGATAAATCTAGATTGGCTGATAGTTCTGTTTATAAACTTTCAGATCCTACTGATAAATCTGTTGTGATTTATATGCCACAGATATTTATCAAAGAAGCTGATCCTTCAGTAGATAAGTATTCTAAGGTACTTCTGACAGTAGATCTTGGTATTCATACAAATCCAGACAATTTGGAAGACATGAAAGATGTACTAGCTAAAGTATTCGAGAAACGTTATGGAATAAAACCAGAAGTTGAATCACAATCTCTTGTGACTTTAGCTGAATATGATCATATTTGGTTGGCTAAAAGCCAAATGGAACAGATAGAAGCTAATAGAGAATATATTGCTAAACATTCTTCAGTTTCTTTTTCTTCATTATTTGATCTTGAGACAACTAATCAAATCTATTTGGAGAATATGAGATTGAAAGGTACAGTAAAACATCTCGAAGAAGCTCTTATTACATTAAACAATAGTGAACAGTAAGTGAGGACTTTTATGATTATTACTGATCCAAATCAACTTGATCTCACTGGAGCGAATAGTAGTTATAAAAGAAACCTAAGAAGGTTTAAAATCTTTACTGCTGGCCAAATAGTGGATCTTGAAGATGCTGCATATGCAGCAACACTTAAAGTGTACAAAATTACTGGTTTTGGTGCTGATAACCAACCCATTCTCGAGCGTATCAACACAGGTAGTCTTGCTCAGCAGTGGAACTACAATGACGAGTGTTTGGACATTACTGCTATGTCAAAAGCTAAGTCTCGTTATGTTTACGATCCTCCTGAATTCATTATAACTGCAGATACTCACTTCAAAGCAGGTAAGAACTACTTTTATAAACAGATAACCGACGGAGTTGTCGAATACAAACTATTGGAATCGCCTACTGTTGGTTCTGAGATCCCCAGAGACGAAAACGATGATATTCAGTATTATGAAAAAGATCAGGATACCTGGAATTACGATATCATCAATAAATTCGTCATGCAAGATTCTATCACGGACATTGCTGAATCTGGAGAATACGAAATCGCTGTTCAATATCAAGCACTTGAAATTGAATGTTTGGCTATTAAACAGGATGGACTTGGTCCAGAGTATAGTCCTGGTATCATGCGATCAATGATCGATAAGATCGAAGAATTGTACTATGTACGAAATCCAATTGAAAACACATCAGCTTCAACATTTGCTGACATGCATTGTCTTGAGGAAGACTTGACTGGTGCTAAAATTAGCAATTATATCACCGGTGAAGTTCATGAAGTAAATGTTTCTAACAACAAATTTGTCATTAGACCTCAGTGTGGTTCTTTCTATAACACAACTTCTCTGAAAGTTGAAGTTAAAGATGAAAATGATAGAATCTGGACTTTGATTAAAGATACAGATTATGTTGTTACTGGTATCAATAAAGAGAAAACTGCTATTTCAGATCCTGCGTGTGGTGTATACGAATATATCGTTCTAAAAACCAATTGGACTGGAAAAGCTATTATTTCTTACCAAGCCTTTGGTGGAGAAGTCACAAGAGCTGATATTAATGCTCTTAAAGACATCGTACAGAGCATCTATAGAACAATCACAGCTATGGATATTCTTACAGTATCGAATCTTACTAAGACTTCTGTTATTAGAGAATTGGAATATCGTCAGCAACTGATCGAACACACGATTGGACATTTTCAATCACAAACATTCAAATACAAAACAGGTACAGCTGATAAGTGGGTAAATATTGCATTTGTTGATAAGAACCCATGGACAACAGATGCTCCAGTTCCAACATCTTGTATTGGAGAGTTTCGTATTAAGGTTCCTTCCATGGACTTCTTTATGGATATTAAAGTGAACTTTGATACTAATGCTCAAGAGAAACTGAGCATATCTGTTTATCATGCAGATATTCCTTCACTTGATAAGAATAAGTTTGATTACTTCACTAAGAGAATTCTTCCTAAGTTCAGACTTATTTGGTGCAATGCTACACTTAATGGAAAACCAGGAACTGAACGCGGTATCATGCTTCAGATGTCAATGACAAGTCTTGTTGCTACACTGGTTGAAGTTACAGTTGATGATACTACAGGTGCTAAAAGTCCGTGGACATTGATTGACACAATGGGAACAGAACGTCCTAGCGAGGATGTTAATTCTGTTATGCACTATAGCAACGATGTTGTTAAATATGGTGATTACACGGAAGATCCAGCATCACATATAAAAACGTATGTGTTTGATTGGAGAGATGCGCTTGATAACAAATCCAACACTGTCCCTCTCTATCCAAACGGATATACGGTGTTTGTTGGTAGCATTCCTGTGTCTGAGATTGAAAAAGTGTCTATTAATCACTCTGATCCAGAGTTTGGCGATGTTCCAGAAATCCTTACAACTGGTTATTCTGTAACACCTGTTATTACAGGATCGGATATCGATCTTACAAAAGTAAAAGCAGTTGAGTTTAAGATCTTTGATCGTTACACTGAGAAATATCTCATAGGTCGCTCTCAGAAAGTAAACTGTCAAAATACCACCTTGTCTGCTGAGGCTTTGTACTTCGTAGATGACCTTTGTTCTATCTCGTGCCTAGTAGAGTTCAACAATTCAAAATACACCATGAAGCTCATGAGCAGCACTGGTACTAACAGTTTGAACAATGATCGTTTTGATCTTGTTAGTATCGATTTTATCGGATAAGGAGGAGCTATGTTTATTCTAGCAAAAGTAGATAATATTTCAGCTATTTGTCAGATAGTAGCACATCCTACTCTAGGTCATATTGACGGACTTAGACGTATTGATAATTCTCATATCGATTATGATAAAGCAGAAATTATCATCGACAATGATCGAATTCCTTATGATACATTTGTGAAATACATGAGAAAGTTTAGAGTTGATGCTCAAGGACGACTTACATTTGTATCTGGAACAAATGCAGCTAATCTTGCTACGAATGGTAAACTCGGAACATTAGATATGAGTGTTCCGATGTCATTTACTCGTGCTAACACGATTGTCAATTTTGGAAGATTGTAAGAATACGAAGATACTAGTGGACTGTAACAGTCCACTAGTATCTTGTTTTATGTTATTTAAACCAATTTCTTATTTTGTATTTCAGTCTGAAGAAGAACGTATCTTCGTGATATATTTTTGCTATATCGAGTTCGTTAGATAACCACCATGGATGTGAACATAAACAGAAATCATGTACAAATGACTGCAGTTCAGTGTTAGACAGTTTTGCACTGATTATATCTGAGTTGTATAATTGTATATGTGTCAATGTAATCATGAAGATAACATCAATAGCAGCTATTCCAGAAGGAACATTATCTACGTGTTCTGAGATGATATCAAACAATACAGAGTTTATTTCAGTTGTTATGGCTGTTAACAGTTTTCGAAGTTTTCTATCTTTTCTGTATTTTAAAGTGAAAAAGTTGATGAGATCCATGAAGTGTGCTGCATATGCGATCAATTCTTTTTCAGGATCTATGTATGTGTCGTCTGATTTTAACATAGATTTACAGAATCTAAAGACATTCAATTTATCTTTATCATACATGTTAGCATTCATGGTTTCAGATAAGTATTCTGCAAATGACTGTTTGGTAAATACATAAGCTCTGTATGAAAGTTGGTCATATGAAAAATTGGTCGTCGTGGCTTTATCTTCATTATACTGCTTTCGCATCTTTTCGAACAGATAATCTGTTAATGGATTGAATTCAGCGTAAAAGTCTAGATTGAAAAGATCACGTATGATAGTGGTTTCATCAGCTATCATGTCGTCGAGGTGCATGTTGATATAAGCGTTCATTTTGTTCTCCATCTTTTTAGAACATCATCTGCTGTTATTGTGTGATTTATGTAGTTTGTGGCGATTATTGATTTGACTACTTCATATAGAACAGAAACATATTGATATATACCATCAAAGTTTAATTCAACTCCTTCTTGTTCTTCAATGTATGCTTTACAAGATTCACAGAGATTGTGCATATTGTTAACTGGTTTAAGAAGTATTTTTTCGTGTAGTATTGTGTAACCACCAAAGTCTTTATTAAGGAATTTAAGTGTTTGAGTAAATATTTCACAATCACTTATGCTTATTTTGTTATAAACAACATATTTACCAAAAGCTTGGGCTATTATGAAGTGCAGTTCTATATCGAGTAATGGCATATTCTTTATTCCTTTCGTTAGTACATCATACATCTATCTATTATTAATTAAAAGGTGTTGTGTAAATAAGTATAGATAATAACATTATATGTGTGTATCCAAATCAGCACAATTTATCCTTAAATCGTATTCCGTATTCTTTTAGGTGCTGGAAGTTATATATGGAATTTATCAAACAAATTGTTATTCAAGGAGATTCTCTTATGAGTAAATTCGATCTGGGTCTCGAAGCTCTTGCTGATCAGCATGATGTCGAAGTGACCGGTGATATTCTCTCTTATGAATATCTCGATACTGTCATGCAGTTCCATGAGGAAGCTGCTGAAGCGATCGTTATCGCTGATGGCATTGCTTCTATGATGAGCGCTATGGAAAACCTTGGCGCTATCTGTGAAGTTCTCGAAACTCATGGTAACAGCCCCGCTCTCGAAGCTCTCGTTGGCAGCAACTTCCGTGAAGGTTTCTCTCTCGAAGCCGCTGGAAATGCCAAAGAAGGTCTTTGGGCTCGTTTCGTCAAATGGTTGAAGTCCCTTTGGGCCAAAATCAAAGCTTTCTTCGCTAAGTATTTCAGCTCCTCCAAGAGCATGGTTACTGCTATCCGTGAACGCGTTCGCGCTCTCAAAGATGGCCAGATGAAAGAAATCGATGTCACTCTGCCTAAAGCCACTGTTATGGCTCAGCTCACCAAGATCATCAAAGATGAGCTGATGAAAGGTCTTAACGAATGTGCTGATCATGTTAAGAAACTCAACAACAGTGATGCGTTTGCTGGTAACAAGTTTGAATTCAGCAAAATTTCTGATGCCAAATCTTTCCTCGAAAAAGAATTTGGTAAAGAAGGTGCTAAAGTCAAAGTTACAAAAGCTGATGCTATCGAAATGCTTGAGCAGATCGCTACCAACCTCGATGCTCTTAACGCTTGTCAGCGCCTCATCGATCAGATCGCTGATGATCTGAATCGTACCAGCTACAACACCGACAAACAGACTGTCAAAGACAGTGTCGCAGCTGCTAAAGCTGAAGCTACTAAGGCTGGCAAAACTGACAAAGAAGTTCGTGCTGCTGGTAAAGAAGCCAAAGAGTTCGGCGAAGCTCAGGGTAGCGACGAATATCGTAAGAATGTTATGAAACTTCACTCCGAAGTTTCCAGCTTCCTTGCGAAAAGCACCCGCGACACTCTTGCTCAGGGTTCCTATGCCCTCAGCGCTTTCAAAGTGTCTAACGCTGCAAAGTAATAAGTCTCTTCTGACTTGATTATTAAGAGACATGGATGCTAGCATCCATGTCTCTTATTTTTATTTTATTTAACAAAGGTGAAATATGAATATTGATCTTGGAATTAATTCTGAAGTATCAAATGAAGAATTTGATATGAAGGAATATCTTCTTGATGTACTTGAAGGTGATGATGTTCTTGATCTTGATTCTCGCCAATATGATGAAATGAGTCGTCTGTTTAACATGATCGATTCTGCATCAGATGAGAACATTGCTATTCAGTTCCTTTCAAACGATCAGACTTTTGTTGATTGTTTTGGTACTGATCAGCCTAAAGAACAGATCATTGCTCGTATGGAAGCGAGTAATGAACTTCTTCTTCAAGACTTCCTTCGCTGGGGTGTTGGTGGTATGATCGCAGGAGCTATTCTTGCACGTTTCAGTCGCATTCGTTCTATCTGCGCTAAAGCTAAACTCACTGTTGATCAGGAGAAGTTTGATAACTGGACAGCACGTTCACTGTATCTTCCTCCTGCACAGAAGATGAAGATCCTTATGGATGGTCTTGAACAGCTTGCTAAAGGTATCGAAAGTACTATCAATGATCCTAAGTTTGATCTCGGTACTCTCTCTGAAGCTCTTCGTAAGTGTGGTATTGATGTTAATCCTGGTAAAGGTGATGTCAGTAAGATCATTACTACTGATTGGAAAGCAGTTGGTGGTGATTGGATTGGTAAGATTCTAGGTACTGCCATTGTTGGTATCTCTTGGCCTGCCAGTACAATGGGAGCACATGCAATGTCTTCCAATGGTGGTACTCTTGCTGATAAGGGTTACACCAAAGCTTCTTTGGTTGATTATGCAGATCGTATCGTTAAACTTATCGATATGGTGTATAAGCTCAAAGACATGAAGAACCAGAAAGGTGTTCATGAAGAAGCAGAGAACCTCAGTGCTAAACTTCGCTTTGTGAAGAAAGCTATTGATGTTCTTGTTCACACCATCAAAAATGTTGGTCGTGGTATGGCTGCTGCTATCGGACACGTAAGTTGATATGTGATATATCTACATAGAGGAGTATGTCGCTCCTCTATGTA